>Ga0315281_10000375_pt1 | contig 61822 bp, 65 predicted proteins | sample YL17G07_0_MG_FD_204540 | JGI IMG/M metagenome (GOLD analysis project Ga0315281, IMG submission 204540) | Sediment microbial communities from Yellowstone Lake, YNP, Wyoming, USA - YL17G07_0 | ecosystem: Environmental > Aquatic > Freshwater > Lake > Sediment | place: USA: Wyoming | collected...
GGCAGGACGTTCCACAGGATCGCCGACAGGGCACCTTGCTGTTTCCCGCTGATCTTGATCTGGGGGTTCCATTCCAGCAGTTGACTGGTGAGCGGGCCGGGGTCCATCCCCGGCGGGAGCGTCGCGATGAAGCGGACATCCTTTCCGCTCTTGTTCATGGCCCCGGTGACCTGAGTGTCAGTGATCACCGCTTCGCCGATCTGACCAGTTTCGGCTTGGATGAGGAAATCGGAGTACGAGACCGCCTCTGGGTTCGGCGTCGCGAGGGCGCTGAAGACGATCCATCCGACCATGAGGATCGGTAGGAGATACAGCAGGGGCGTCCTCCACCATCTGCTCGGATCCCCGCCGAACCCATCGCCCAAGTCGAAGCCCTGCTTCCGGCTCTTCCTGTCGTCGGTCACGGGCCAATCTTCCCATCCTCCACCGACGTCTGCCACCCGGTGGATGCCCGGGCAGGTTCCGGTATACCTTGTGGCCTGGAGGTTGAGGATGGTGGCTGCGGTAGCGAAGAGCCCTCTGGACGCGCGCTTCGAACGCGATGTGCTTCCCCTGCTCCCCAACCTGTACTCAGCGGCGCTTCGGATGACCCGCAATCCCAGCGACGCTGAGGATCTCGTTCAGGAGACCTATCTGCGGGCATTCCGAGGGTTCAGCGGCTTCGAAGAGGGCACCAATCTGAAGGCGTGGATCTACCGCATCCTGACGAACACCTACATCAATACCTATCGCAAGAAGCAGCGCGAGCCGGTCACGGTTTCGGGCGAAGAAGTCGAGGACTGGTACCTCTACGACAAACTTGGCGAAGCAGCGGTGGCTCCTTCGGCCGAGGCCTCCGTCATCGAAGCGCTGCCCGAGGAAGAGGTGAAGGTCGCACTCGAGTCTTTGCCCGAGGGTTTCAGGCTGGCTGTCTGGCTGGTCGATGTGGAGGGTTTCTCCTACAAAGAGGCGGCCGCGATCCTGGAGGTGCCCATAGGGACGGTCATGTCTCGCCTCCACAGGGGAAGAAAGAGCCTTGAGAAGGCGTTGTGGCTGACGGTGAGGGAGCGTGGTCTTGTCAGAGACTGACTGCAACGAGATCTTGATCGAGATCGAGAGTTACATCGATCGAGAGGTCGATGGTGCTCGCTATGAGGAGATCGAGGTTCATCTGAAGCGCTGCCCTCCCTGTTTGGAGCGCGCCGATTTCAAGGCCAAACTGAAGGAGATCATCTCCGCCAAGTGTTGTAGCGAGGCCGTGCCAGAGGAACTCGCGGACCGGATACGCTCGCTCGTCTCGTCTCAGGGCGAAGCCTAGACTTCGCGGTGTCTAGTCAGACCGAGTGAGATCCAGAACCATCCTCCAGTTCCCAGGATGTCCGGCCGAAGATGTATATGGAACGCAAGCCCCCGGGCCATACGGCCGGCAACATGACCGCCCGACCGTAGAGCCCACCCCGGGTAGTACCGAACGGGACCCGCTAGGGTCCCGTTCCGCGTACCGGGCCTCTTGCAGCCCAATCGCGGATAATCGAGCCATGACGGTCGCTCGGGACGCTCCCGCATCTTCGCGATCGGCGGAGATAGTGGAGCGCCTCGAGAAGGCCTACCCGGCGGCTGGCGTCGCCCTGAGGGCCTCGAACCCGCTCGAGATGTTGGTGGCAACGATCCTTGCAGCGCAGTGCACAGACGAGCGGGTCAACAGCGTGACCTCAACCCTTTTCCAGAAGTACCGTGAACCCGAGGACTATCTGAAGGTCCCCGAGAGCGAGTTGGCGGCGGATATCAAGTCGACGGGATTCTTCAACCAGAAGGCCCGATCCGTTCGCGGAGCCTGCCAGAAGATCATCGAGATCTTCGACGGAAAGGTTCCTGACAACATGGAAGACCTGGTGTCGCTTCCTGGAGTAGCCAGGAAGACCGCGAACGTCGTGATGGGCAACTCCTTCGGGAAGGTTGAGGGCATAGCTGTCGATACGCACGTCCGAAGGCTGGCCCAGCGGCTCGGGTTCACGGAACAGAAAGACCCCGACAAGATCGAGCGGGACCTGATGGAACTGTTGCCCAAGGAGAAGTGGTTCCCGGTGACCTATCTACTGATCGGTCATGGGCGCGCCGTATGCAAGGCAACGACGCCGCGGTGTGAGGATTGCGTGATCAGCGGGCTCTGTCCGTCGAGCGACGTATGAGGACCCAGAGGCTAGCGTCCCACCGCGACGCGTTCGCGGCGGCGGCGGCGGCGACTGCGGCGTTCCGAGCGACGCTCCTCCTCGGAGAGGCCGCCCCAGACACCCGAATCCTGTCCGGTGATGAGAGCCCATTCCAGACACTCCCCGCTGACTTCGCACAGCCGACAGACGGCCTTGGCGGTGTCCTCCTGAACCGAGGCCGGTCCCGTGGGGAAGAACAACTCAGGATCTTCTTCCCGACACCTGGCTGTGTTGACCCATTCCATAGCTCTGGTTCTTCCCCCCAACGGAAACCCTTTCGCCCAAGGGCCTCCAAAAGGTGACCGGAAGAGTGCCGCGTGAATATAGGCGAGTAGGCGGGTAGAGCGCAATGGGCCGAAGGTCCTTTTTCTCCGGGGATCACCCGGTGGTCGTCGCTCATAGGGGCGCGTCCGGAACCCACCCTGAGAACACACTGGAGGCCTTCTCGGCAGCCTTCAAGGCTGGAGCGGAAGCTGTCGAGCTTGACGTCCGCTTGACGTCCGACGGCGTGGCCGTAGCCTTCCACGATCCGGATGTCTCACGCACGACGGGCGCGGAGGGCCAGATCCATGCCATGAAACTCGCCGACCTCAAGAGGCTGGATGCCTCGGCCGGCCTCGGACCACGAACCGAGGTGCCTACGCTCAGGGAGGTGCTCGACCTCGCCTCAGGGCGCGGTGGCGTGATGCTCGAGATGAAGAACATCCCGGGTGAACCTGGGTTCGATCCAACCGAGGAAGGGGCTGTGGAGGCGGCTCTGGAGGCCCTGGAGACGTTCGAGGGCCCCGCTCTCATAGCGTCGTTCAACCCGCGATCTATCGAGCGGTGTCGCGAGCGGTGCCGGAATCACTCCGACCAGATCCCGAGCGGCTTCTTGGCGACCGCGGCGATGGATCCGGCCATCGCCCTTCGATATGCCAAGGAGGTCGGCCACGAGTGGGTTCTACCGAACGTGACCGCCCTGTGGTCCGCAGGACAGCCTTTCGTCGAAGGCGCTCATAGCGCGGGCGTGAGGGTGGGCACCTGGGTCGTCGATGAGGCCAGGCGGATGGAAACCCTCTTCTCGTGGGGAGTCGACGCGATCGCGACCAACCTTCCGGAGGTAGCGGTTCCGGTCCGGGACGCTTTCAGGGCTCGATGAGCGGAATGAACGACCAGGCGAGGACGATCCTTCGCGGGAAGCGGAACGCATATCTGGCGACCGTGATGCCCGATGGATCCCCGCAGTTGACCCCGGTCTGGGTCGACGTCGAGGGGGACGACGTTGTCATCAACACTTCCGAAGGCACCGTGAAGCTCGCGAACATGCGACGCGACAGGCGCGTTGCCCTGGCGATCGAAGCTGAAGAAGATCGATACAAGGTCCTGTGCGTCAAGGGGCGCGTGGTGGATATCGAGAGCGGCGCTCATGTCGATGAGCACATCGACATGCTGTCGAAGAGGCACGACGGCGTTCGCTGGAAGTTCGCCGACGGAGAAACTCGCGTTCGCGTACGGATCCATCCGGAGCGGCTGCAGATCCTATCTGACTGAGTCCTGCATCCACTCTGGGATACGAGGAGCCGTGTTCCGTTTGGGGTACCTTGGCACGGTGTTCGACAAGATCGAGACGTGGTTCCAGGCTGCCCCAAGGGCCCGACGCGTGCTGCCGTTCGTGTCGGTTGGGCTGTTGGTCGTCGGCCTGTACCTGATGGGCACCTCCTTCGGTTCGAGCAGTGTTTCCACTCAGCGGCTCCTTGTACCGACGGTGACCGAACAGCTCGACAGGGCCGTTGCGGCCGCGCAGGTCTTCTACGCGGATCAGGTGACCCCCACCTTCGCTGGTTTCAACCCGAAGACGGCGGAGGGGACCGATTCGTCGCTAACTTGGAACAAGTCGGCCACCGCCACGGATGGGGTCGTGAGCATTCGAGTGGCCCAGAAGAACAACGTGATGCTCGTTTCGAAGGATGCGACGGGCACCTACTGCATTTCCGCCAACTCCAGCGGCGCGGTGAGTAAAGGCAAGGTGGACGCCCATGGGCCCGCGGAGTGTGCCGGAGGCTGGTGATCGTCAGCCTGAGGCTTGCCCGAGAGGCACCATCCGGCTGAACCCGGCGGACTAGACTTCGGGCGATGAAGATCGAGATGCCGGACCCTGGCGAAGCGCGCAGCTTCTGGCTGCAAGAGGCACTGGCCCAGGACCCCGGACGGCCATGCCCGCCACTGGAGAACAGGGTTTCGGCCGATGTGTGTGTAGTGGGCGGCGGGTTCGCGGGCTTGTGGACGGTCATCGCGCTGACCGAACGCGAGCCCGGCCTGCGGATAGTCCTGCTGGAATCGGATGTCTGTGGTGGCGGCGCGAGCGGGCGCAACGGCGGGTTCGTCTCGTCGTCGTGGTGGGATCTCGCGGGACTCGCGAGCGCCTTCGGCCGTGACGACGGTTTGGCCTACGCGCAGCTCGTCGCCGACCAGGTGCCGCGGATCGGCGAGTGGGTCCGCGCTAACGACATGGACTGCTGGTACCACGAGGAGGGCATCCTTGTGGGAGAGGCGGAGGAGTGGCAACGCGGTGGCCACGACGCTGATGTGGAGACCGCCGAGCGTTTCGGTGTCCCCGAGACCATCGTTCCCTATTCAAGTGATGAGGCCCGCGCGGTGGTGAACTCGCCGCGATGGGTTGCTGGCACCTTCGTGAAGGACTGCGCGATCTGCCAGCCGGCACGGCTGGCTCGCGGGTTGCGGCGGGTGGCGCTCGAGCGTGGCGTCCATATCTTCGAGCGGACGGCGGCGCGTTCCGTCAAATCGGGGATCCCGGCCGTCGTGCGCTCGGAGCGCGGCGCGGTCCGCGCGGACCAGGTTGTTCTGACCCACGGAGCCTGGGCGGCCTCGTGGCCCGGATTCCGCACGGCATTCGCGACGATAGTGGACTACTGCGTTGCCACTGAACCGATCCCGGAGCGATTGGCCGAGATCGGCTGGACGTCGATGGTCGGTGTCGGAGATTCCCGCGAGGACTTCTTCTATCTGCGACCCACGGAAGACGGGCGCATCGTCATCGGCGGCGGCGATCTCGGATTCGCGTTTGGCGGCCGGGCCGACAGCCGTGCGGTCACTCACGATGCGAAGGTCGCCAGGAGCGCCGCGGAAGGACTGCTCTGGCTGTTCCCTCAGCTCGAGGGCGTGCGATTCACCCACGCATGGGGCGGGCCGATCGATCAGACAGCGGCGTTCTTGCCGTTCTTCCAGACCCAGCGGCCTGGGAATGTCCACGCGGGTCTCGGATTCTCGGGCCACGGGCTGACCCAGACCCGCATCGGAGGAGAGATCCTTGCTTCGCTGGTGTTGGGCGTCGACGACGAGTGGACCGCCCTGCCGGTGGTCGGGCCGCCGCTGCGGCGCCTGCCTCCCGAGCCCCTGCGCTACCTGGGCGCGCGTGCGGTGGGTTGGGGGGTTCATGGTGCCGAGAAGGCGATGGAAGCCGGCCGGTCGCCCAATGCTTTGCAGCGCGGACTGGTGTCGCTGGTCGAACGGATGCGGCCGTCCGGAGGCTAGGCGCCTTTGTTGTTCGCGCCTTCCTCGGCTAGCATCGGCTCTTGACCCTGAGAGGAGACTCAAACTATGCCTGAGCGCATCACCCGTACCCGTCGTTCCTGCGTGGCCGTGCCAGCGTCGAATCCGAAGATGCTGGAGAAGGCACAAGGATTCGTCGCCGACGAGATCTTCTTCGACCTCGAGGACGCCGTTGCTCCCAGCATGAAGGACGAAGCCCGCGCCAACGCCGTCGAATGGCTGAACAAGGGTGACTGGAGCGGCAAGACCATGGTCGTTCGCATCAATGGCGTACAGACCGACTGGTGCTACCAGGACATCATCGACCTGGTCTCCGGTGCCGGAGACAAGCTCGACTGCATAATGATCCCCAAGCCGGAGAGCGCCCATCACGTGCAGTTCGTCGAGGACCTCGTGCGGATGGTCGAGAACAAGCACCGCATCTCGAAGCCCATCGGGTTCGAACTGATCATCGAAGCGGCCTCGGCGCTTACCTATCTCGACGAGATCGCGACCGCATCGGACCGCACCGAGACCCTCATCTTCGGCTACGCGGACATGAGCGCTTCGCTCGGCTTGCCCGCCATACCGGCGGGATCGCCTATGCCCGGCTATCCGGGCGACCACCTGCACGCCGGGCTGTTCCAGGTTCTCGTGGCCGCCCGCACCTTCGGCCTGCAGGCCATAGACGGCCCCTTCGTTGCTATCCAGGACATCGATGGGTTGCGCGAGCGGGCCACCAAGTCCAAGGGCCTGGGCTACGAGGGCAAGTGGGCGCTGCATCCCGGTCAGATCGAGGTGCTGCACGAGGTATTCACGCCGACCCAAGAGGAGTTCGATCGGGCCGAGGCCATCATCGAGCGCTACGAGCAAGCGAAGTCCGAGGGCCTGGGCGCCGTGATGTTCATGAAGGACATGCTCGACGAGGCGGTGCTCAAGCAGGCCCAGGTCATCACGGGCCGGGGCAGGGCCTCCGGCCTGCAGCGCACGAAGCAATTGCAGGAGTACCTCGACGAGTACGAGGCGATGATGAAGGAGAAGGCGGGCAACAAATGAGCTGGGCCTCGGAGCTCGTTGATCTCACCGACGAGCAACAGATGATCGTCGGGGCGGTTCGCGATTTCGTGCAGAACGAGGTCTATCCAGTTGCCGACCAGCTCGAGCACAACGACGAGTTCCCAGACGCGATCATCGAGCAGCTGAAGGAGATGGGGTTGTTCGGGCTGACCGTCGCCGAGGAGTTCGGCGGCGCGGAGATGGACCTCATGACCTACGCACTCGTTGTCGTCGAGCTGGCTCGCGGGTGGATGTCCCTGTCGGGGGTGCTGAACACCCACTTCATGGCCTGCTACCTCATCGACAAGTTCGGAACGGAGGACCAGAAGCAACGGCTCTTGCCGCGCCTCGCGACCGGCGAGATCAGGGCGGCGCTTTCGATGTCTGAACCCGGCGCCGGCTCGGACGTGCAGGCGATCACATGCAAGGCGACCCGCGACGGCGACGACTACGTGGTTGAGGGTTCCAAGATGTGGGTCACCAACGGCCTGCGCAGCGGTCTGGTGGTCCTGCTGGTCAAGACCGACACCCGATCGGACCCTCCCTACACAGGGATGTCACTGCTGCTGGTTGAGAAGGAGCCAAGCGCTGCGCGGTTCGAAGGCATCACCGTTCCGCCGAACATCCAGAAGATGGGCTACAAGGGAGTCGAGACCACTGAGCTGGTGTTCGAAGCACACCGGGTCCCGGCGGCCAACCTGCTCGGCGGTGAGGAGGGCAAGGGCTTCCAGCAGGTTCTGGACGGTATCGAGGTCGGGCGCGTCAATGTGTCGGCGCGCGCCGTCGGTGTGGCGACCCGCGCTTTCGAGGAGGCTATCGCCTACTCACAGACCCGCGAGGCGTTCGGAAAGACCATCTCCAAGCACCAGGCGATCCAGTTCATGCTCGCGGAGATGGGTACCAAGCTCCAGGCGGCCCGGCTGATGCTGCTTTCTGCGGCGCGTAAGAAGGTGAGCGGCGAACGCAGCGATCTGGAGGCAGGCATGGCCAAGCTCTTCTGCGCCGAGGCATGCCACCAGATAGTCACCGACGCCCTCAGGGTTCACGGCGGCTACGGGTATTCGAAGGAATACACGATCGAGCGGCTCTACCGCGACGCACCGTTCCTGCTCATCGGCGAGGGCACGAGCGAGATCCAGAAGATGGTCATAGCCAGGGAGCTGCTGGAGCGCTACAAGATCCAGTCATGAGCACGCTGTCGGCACTTCGTGAGGAATGCGCACAGGTGTCGGCGGCCCTTGGTCAGATCGAGGATGCCGAGTTCGAAGGCCCCACGAGGTGTTCCGAGTGGAGTGTCAAGGAACTGCTGGCGCACATGTATCGCGATATCGACAACATCGCCATCTACCTCGCCCACCCCGAGCCCGATCTAGCGACCCACGATTCGATCACGTGCTGGCGGGACGTCCCTAGGATGGCGGCCGGGATCGCCGACCGCGCCAAGGGGTCGGCAGCGACCTTTGCCACAGCGGCGGCCCTTGTCGACGCCTGGAACGCTCTTTGGCCAGCGGTCCTCGACCAGGTGCAAGCTGCTGACCCCGAGCGCCTCGTCACGACGTGGGGCCCCTCCATGACGTTGGAGGAGTACCTTCGAACCAGGGTGCTGGAGATAGTCGTTCACCACATGGACCTGGAGGACGCGTTCGGGCGGACCTGCTGGGGAACCGACGAAGCCGTTGGGATCGTTGACGAGATGCTGGTCGATATCCTCGGCAGAGAGCCGGCCCACGAACTTGACTGGGACGTGATCGAGTTCATCGAGCGCGCGACTGGACGCAAGGACCTGACGGCTCACGAGCGTACGCTGCTGGGAGTGCGGGCCGCAAAGCGGTTCCCGCTGATCGTCTGAGGAGGCACAGACATGGGAGAGGCGAGGCCGTTCGGCCGCTACTACGACGACTTCGAGATCGGCGACGTCTACAAGCACTGGCCGGGCAAGACGATCACCGAGTACGACGATCATCTCTTCTGCATGATCACGATGAATCACCATCCATTGCACACCAACGCGCACTACGCTGAGACCTCTACGCAGTTCGGCAGGAACGTCGTTGTCGGCAACCTCGTCTATTCACTGGCGTTGGGGATGAGCGTTCCCGACGTCTCCGGCCGCGCGATCGCGAACCTGGAAGTCGAGTCACTCCTGCACAAAGCCCCTATGTTCCACGGCGATACCCTCTACGCGGAGACACTGGTTCTCGACAAGAAGGAGTCCTCGTCGAAGCCGGACCGCGGCGTAGTTTCGGTCGAAACCAGGGGCTACAACCAGCACGGCGAGGAGGTGCTCTACTTCCGTCGCAAGGTGATGGTTCCCAAGCGGGGGACCACCGAGGACCAACCGAACCGGCCGACGCCGAAGGCGTGAGCCGCGCGGCGCAACTTGCGGAGTTGGCCGAAGAGGTCATCGCTTGCCGTCGGTGTCCGCGTCTGGTCGAGTGGCGCGAGCAGGTCGCCTCCGAGAAGGTTGCGCGCTTCGCCGCTCATGACTACTGGGGCCAGCCCGTTCCCGGGTTCGGCGACCCCGATGCCACGGTGTTGGCGCTCGGTCTCGCGCCCGCGGCTCACGGCGCCAACAGGACCGGTCGCAATTTCACCGGGGACCGCTCGGGTGACTTCCTGTTCGCCGCGATGCATCGAAGCGGGTTCGCCAACCAGCCGATGTCCGTAGCGGCCGACGACGGCTTGGTTCTAAGCGGCATGTGGGTCAGCGCCGTGAACCGTTGCGCTCCGCCCGAGAACAGACCGTCGCCCATAGAACGCGACAACTGCCTCCCGTTCCTGGCGCGCGAGATCACGCTCCTGACCGAGCTGCGAGTGATCGTGGCCCTGGGTTCCTTCGCCTGGGGCGGAGCCTTGAGGGCGATGGCGGGTCTCGGTCATGGTGTGAAGCCCAAGCTCAGGTTCGGCCATGGCGCGGAGGCAAGAGTGGGCCCGATTTCGATCCTCGGGTGCTTTCACCCGAGTCAGCAGAACACCTTCACGGGCAAGCTCACAACCGTGATGCTGGATGCGGTGTTTGCGCGAGCACGGAACATCACTTAGCGAGGAACTCGCATACGATAGTGTGATCGAGAGGAAGGGAGCCATCATGTATGGCACGGTAGCGTTGTTGAAATTCGATCCCGCCAACAAGCAGGCGCTGATCGATATGCAGGACCGGCAGGAATCTCGCGAGGTGGACGGCTTCCTCGGCGCGGATGTCCTGATGTGTGACACGCCGGGAGAAGCGCTGCTGGTGGTTCGCTTCAGGGACAAGGCGTCGTATCACGCAAACGCCGACGCACCCGAGCAGCACGAGCAGTACACGGCGTGGCGCGCTCTGATGAGCGCCGACCCAGAATGGCACGACGGAGAGTGGATCGAGCGGGGCTAGCACGACCGGGTAACAGGGAACCGCCTGTAGGCTGGCTCCGTGGGTAGACACTTCTATAGCGTTCGCGCGCCCGAAGAGGACCGTCGTCCGGTCGACAAGAAGACGGTGCGGCGCGTCATCGGTACCTTCCGGCCGTACCGCCGGAAGGTCTCGGTCGTCGCGGTCGCGATCATCGTCACCGCGCTGCTTGGCGTGGTCAACCCGGTGCTGATCAAGCTCGTGTTCGACAACGCTTTGGGATGCACGCCGAGTGGCTGTAGTCCTGACATGCCGCTGTTGCTGCGCTACGTAAGTCTGATGGTGATGGTCCCCATCGTGGCGGGGATCATCGGCATCGGACAGACCTACCTGGCTAACGACGTCGGCCAGCATGTCATGCAGGATCTGCGCAACGCTTTGTACCGCCATCTGCAGTTCATGCCGCTCAAGTTCTTCACATCGACTCGTACCGGAGAGATCCAGTCGCGCCTGTCCAACGATGTCGGTGGCGTGCAGTCGGTGGTCACCGATACCGCCTCGAGCATCCTGAGCAACGTCGTAGTGATCGCGAGCACCCTCCTCGTGATGCTGGCGATCTCGGTGCAGCTCACGTTTCTGTCACTGATCATGATGCCGGCCTTCCTCTGGTTCACCTCCAAGGTGGGCAAAGCCCGGCAGACGGTGACCTCCAGCACACAGAAGAGCATGGCCGACATGTCGGCGATCACAGAGGAGACCTTGTCGGTGTCCGGGATCCTGTTGTCGAAGTCCTTCGGCCGTCAGTCTTTCGAGATCGAGCGGTTCCGCAAGGAGAACGAGAAGCTGACGAAGTTGCAGATCCGCCAGACGATGATCGGTCGCTCCTTCTTCGCGGTCATCCAGATCTTCTTCTCGATCATGCCGGCACTCACCTATCTTGTGGCGGGCTACGTCACGCACAAGACCCCGACCGCTATGAACCTAGGCACGGTCGTGTCGTTCACCACGCTGCAGAGCCGCCTCTACTTCCCGATCGGGATGATGCTGCAGGTATCGGTGGATGTGCGCTCGTCCTTCGCGCTCTTCGATCGGATCTTCGAATACCTCGACATGCACCATGAGATCGTCGACGCGCCCGACGCGGTCGCGCTTCCGTCTGTCGCCGGGCGCGTACGTTTCAACGATGCCTGGTTCCGATACGAAGAGCCTCCGGAGGTGCCGTCGGATATGCCCGCGCCGCAGCCGACGGGGCGTCTCTGGACCCTGGAAGGCGTGAGCCTCGAGATCGAGCCGGGGCAGCTGGCGGCGCTGGTGGGACCGAGCGGGGCTGGCAAGACCACCATCACCTATCTGGTCCCGCGACTCTACGACGTACAGCGTGGGTCCATCGAGATCGACGGTCACGATCTTCGGCAGGTGAAGCTGGAGTCGATCGGCGACGCGGTTGGAGTGGTAACGCAAGAGACCTATCTGTTCCACACCACCGTGCGGGAGAACCTGATGTACGGGGATCCTGATGCGACCGACGCCCAGTTGATCGCTGCTGGGAAGGCCGCGTTCATCCACGATCGGATCATGGAGCTGCCGGAGGGCTACGACACCGTGGTGGGAGAGCGGGGCTACAAGTTGTCAGGCGGCGAGAAGCAGCGCCTGGCGATCGCTCGCGTCATCCTGAAGAACCCGAGCATCCTGATCTTGGACGAGGCGACTTCGAGCCTGGACACGACCTCCGAGCGCCTGGTTCAGGAGGCCCTCGAACCCTTGATGCACGGGCGTACCACCATCGCCATCGCTCACCGTCTGTCGACCATCCTCTCTGCCGACGTCATCTTCGTGGTGGAGCGAGGCCGCGTCGTGGAGCGTGGGACGCATGACGAGCTCTTGGCCAGGGGCGGGCTCTACACGCAGCTCTACGAAGAGCAGTTCCGCGGGGGAGCGATCCAGGCTGAGTGCGAGGATGGTGTGTTGCTGGCGTCCGGAGAAGTGCTCCCCGTGAGTTCCATCGAATAGGAAAGGAGCACGAACCCGTCCGGGTGAACCTCGTCGGGCTGGCGCTCGAATCCGAGTGACTCGTACATCTGCCGTGCTGCTTCCATCATCTTCGTGGTGTTGAGAGTCAGACGTGACTTGCCGGCCTTCCGGCTTCGGTCGATGCACCGTTCGATCAAGGCTCTCGCCACTCCTTGCCGCCGGAGTTCCGGATCGACGCCGAGCATGCGGATGTGAGCCTGTTGGGCGCCGAGTGGGCCATGTGTGTTGCCGATCCGTTCATACAGCTCAAGAGTGACCGTTCCGAGTATGCGTGCACCATCCACCGCTACGAAGACCTCGGCGATCTCGGCGCGCTCCGCCACGTTCGCGAGGCGTTCGTAGTACTCGTCCCAAGCCTCCTCGTCGCGGTGTCTCAGTTGGGGGTCTGCGCTGTTTGCCGGGCCGAACTCGCGATATGCGAGGGCCGTTACGGCACCCGCTTCGTCGTACTCCTCCGGGCACACCTTCCGGATCTCCATGGACGGCAGGCTACACGTCGACAAGGACATGACAACCGTCAAGAAAGTTGACGGATAGCCCACGGAGGTTGAACATCAACATATGACGGATACCGAATTGGCCCGCCTGCTGCTCGAGGCGAACAGGGCTCTGGGCGATGAGTTCGTCGAGGAACTGGGTCAGCGAGGCTATGAGGACGTTCGTCCTGGCCATTCGGCGGTGTTCATGAACATCGACCGGCGCTCCGGGACCGGCCTTACCGAACTGGCGCGGCGCGCGCGCATGACCAAGCAGGGGATGATGTTGCTGGTGGATGAGTTAGAGGGCCGGGGCTACGCCCGCAGGGTGCCCGACCCCGAAGACGGTCGGGCGAAGATAGTCCGCCTCACGGCCAAGGGGCGGAGATGCGTAGCCGAGGCTCGGCGAGTCGTTGCGGGCATCGAGGCCCGGGTCCGGCGTGAACTCGGGCAACGACAGTACGCGGCCTTCCGCGAGGCGCTTGAGCTGCTGGCAGGTGTGGGGGAGTGACCAGGTGGACCTGAAGGTTGCTCAAGATATCGCGCCTTTGGCTGCCCGGTTCTTCGCAGAGGTGTCGCCCCGTACCGTGGCGCTTGCGGGAGGGTCGACTCCGCGATCGGCGTACGAGAGCATCGCTCGTATCAAGTACCCGTGGAAGCAGACCCATGTCTTCTTCGGCGACGAGAGATGCGCTCCCGTCGAAGATCCGGATTCGAACTTCCGCATGGCGTCGGAGGCGTTCCTGTCGAAGGTGCCAACCATTTCTCATCCGATGACGGGTTGCGATCCGCGTGCGTACGAGGCCGAGTTGGCTGCCGTGATGGGCTCGGGCGTTCCCCGATTCGACATGGTGTTCCTAGGTCTGGGCGAGGACGGTCACACCGCCTCTCTGTTCCCCAACGACGCAGCGCTCGAGATAGAGGATAGGAACGTCGCCCTCGTGGACCGGCCGGACCACCGAAGGATGACGCTGACCCTGCCGGTGCTATCGGCCGCGCGCACCGCGGTGTTCTTGGTGTCGGGCGCGCCCAAACAGTGGGCCTTGATGGAACTGCTCGCCGGAGGCGACATCCCGGCGGCCAGGGTGAGGGCGGGGCGCGTCGTTGTCATCGCCGATCCTTCGGCTGCGGGCGCAGCCTAGGCGACATTGACGTGGAGCAGCGTTCCAACGAGATAGGTGATGGTCGCCGCCGCGGTGCCTACGGCAAGCATCTTCAGGCCCTGCCAATAGAAGTGTTTCCCTGTGAAGATCGTCATCGCTCCACCGATCGCGAACAGCGTGAGTCCGGATAGGACGGCGGCCACTGTTATGGCCGGCCGGCCGGCTATGAACAGGAACGGGGCCAGCGGGATGATCGCTCCGACACAGAAGGTCATGAACGAATACACGGCGGCCGCCCACGGCGACCCCAGGTCGTTGAGATCGAGCCCCAACTCCTCTCTCGCGTGTGTTTCGAGCATCAGTGCCGGATCCCTGTGGATCACTTCGGCCGTGGCACGAGCCAGATCGTCCGGGATGCCTCGACGCTTGTAGATCTGGATCAGCTCATGGAGTTCCTCCTCGGGCATGGCTGCCAGCTCTTGGCGCTCGAACTCGATCAGGTTCTCGAAGACGTCTCGTTGAACGCGCATGGAAATGAACTCTCCTGCACCCATCGAGAAGGCGCCAGCAAGGAGCCCTGCGATGCCCGCGAGCAGAACGACGCTGCGGTTCTGGGTGGCCCCGGCCACGCCCATGATCAGGGAGAGATTCGAAACGAGACCATCGTTGGCCCCGAAGATGGCTGCTCGAAGGGCACCGCTCTTGCCGCCGAGCGGCTTGGTCTCCGCATGTCCCGGTGGTCGCATGTCAACCATCTTTCCGTCTTGTTCGTCTTCCACGACGGAATCCTTTCGGAACTTCATGAGGTGTCCTCGCCGTTCCGCCGCTCGAGGAATCTCTCGATCTCGTCTGCCAGCTCCTCACCGTTCGGCTCGACGCCTCCGTCGCCCGACTCCTCCAGGCTGCGGATGTACTCGGCGAGATCTTCGTTCTGTCGGACCTGCTCGGTAACGGAATCCTCCCAGGCCTGCGCCTCAGGCTCCAACTCGGATACGTCGATGTCGACGTCGATGTACGCGGCGAACCTTCGAAGTAGTGCGACCGCTGCCTTGGGGTTCTCTCCGGAGGGGGCGTAGTGCGGCACACCGGCCCAGAAGCTCACGGATGGCAAGCCGGTGCGGTTCGCGATGTCGTGGATCACTCCGACTATCCCGGTGGGTCCTTCGTACCGGGAGGGGGAAAGGCCCAGATCCGTGGCTTCCTCGGCGTTGCCGGCCGATCCGACGACGGGCACCGCGCGGGTGTGGGGGACGTCGGCTAGGAATGCGCCTAGCGTGACGAGCCTGCGCGCTCCGAGTTCCCGGCCCAGCGCGATGATCTCGCGAGAGAAGGTCATCCAACGGAGGTTCGGTTCTATCCCTTGGAAGAGAACGATGTCTACTCCTCCCACTCTTGCGTAGGAGAAGACGTTCTCGGGCCAATCGATGCGACGCGTCGTCCCCTCGACGAGTTGCGCAACCGGCCGTGTCGCCTGGAAGTCGTAGAACTCCTCCGGGTCCACGTGAGCGAATCGGCGCGCATCCCATGAAGCCGCCATGAAGTCGGTCGCCGAACTCGCCGCGTCTCCGGCGTCGTTCCAACCGCGGAACGACATGACCATCACCGGTCTTTCCATCACCGGTAGCTGTTCGACGACGATGTGACCCATGGGGAGAACTCTGCCAGAGCCGCCGTTCCGGTGTCACCCTGCGCGGTTACCGAGCGAACCTTGGTTCCGGAAGCTACCGGCCGGTATAGTTGGGGTTCGTAGCCGCATCGAAAGGACCATCGAGTGAGCACAGCCGAGAAGGAAGTTCTCGCGTGGAAGGGCCGTACCGGGCCCTTCAGCATCCTGGTCGACCCCGGCGTCTTCAACCCTACGCACACGAGCCGCTTCCTGGCTGAGGCCCTCGAGATCAACGAGGGTGACACCGTCATCGACGTGGGCTGTGGCAGTGGCGTCCTTTCCTTCGTGTCTGCCAGGCTCGGAGCCTCGCGGGTCATCGGGTGCGACATCGAGGAGAAGGCCGTGATCCAGGCCCGCGAGAACGCCAAACTCCTCGGCCTTTCCGATCGAGCCGAATTCCGGGCCGGGTCTCTCTTGGAGCCGGTGCAGGATGAGCGCGCCAACGTCATCATCGGCGATGTCTCCGGCGTCCCTGATTCCCTCGGCAAGGTGGCGGGTTGGTTCCCCGGCGGGCGTGCGGGCGGTCCTACCGGGGCAGAACTCCCCACCCTGATGCTGGAGAGTCTCGATGACATCCTCCTTCCCGGGGGTCGCATGTATCTGCCCACCGGCACGATCCAAGCGGAGAGCAGGGTCCTCGAGGTTGCACGCAAGATCTTCGGCGCAGCGAACATGGAGACCGTCCTCGAGAAGGAGTTCCCTCTCCCCGACGTCGTCGCGAAATCGAAGGAGATCGCGAAGCTGGTGAGCGACGGGTTGGTGAGCCTTCGAACGAAGGGCAGTCGTGTCCTGTGGCGTCTCGCGATCTGGCGCTGCGTCAGAACCGACTAGCGGCACCTAGAGACCTAGAGAGAAGCGACAGCCAGAACCTCGTAGCCCTCGCTTCGAAGAGGTTCTGCGCCTCCCCGGTCGATCGTCAAGATGATCACGGCTATCTCTGCGCCGGCCGCCTCCAGCGCGCGTGCCGCGTTCAGGGTTTGATGACCTGTCGTGCTCACATCTTCGATCAGGGCCATCCGCGCCCCCTCAGGCGCGTGGCCCTCGACCTGGGATCGGGTGCCGTATCCCTTGGCTTCCTTACGCACGACGGCCATCGGCAGGCCCGTGCGCAGCCCGACCGCAGCGAGGAGAAGGGTTGCCGCGCCTTCTGGGCTGGCGATGTGGGTGATGCCGGCAGGGATCATCGAAGCGACTTCGCCCGCCAGCTCCTTGAGGACCCCGGGTTCCGTCAGGAAGAGGAACTTGTCGAAGTAGACATTCGACTTCTTCCCGGATGAGAGGACGAAGTCTCCGTGGAGCTCGGAAATCTTCAGCAGCTTGCGGGCAAGGTCCTCGTTCATCGCCCGGTAGCATAGGGCCTTGATGGGCCTATACCGGTCGGTCGGAAGGCCGCTCTTCTTCTCGCTGCCCCCCGAAGCGTCCCATGGTCTGGCGGGGAGGCTGCTCAGATCACCGCTCCCGTGGAAGACGATCGGTGGCGCGGTGGGCTCTCCGACGCTGCGAACGGACCTGGCAGGTCTCCTGCTGCGCAATCCGGTCGGCATGGCGGCGGGGTTCGACAAGGACTGCAGGATGCTGACGTCGCTGGGCAAGCTGGGCTTCGGCTACGTGGTAGGTGGCACCCTGACCCGCGGCCCTCGCGAGGGGAACCCGAAGCCTCGCATCGTGCGCATCAAGGAGACGGGGTCGCTCGTCAATTCGATGGGCCTTCCGAACCCCGGCGTGGAAGCGGTGGCACGCCGACTGGCTAGGCTCAAGGAAGCCGCCCCTGTCCTGGTCAGTCTCGCGGACGAAGACGCGACGGACGTCGCTTTCGGCCACTCGCTTCTACAGCCGCTGGTGGACGGGTTCGAGCTGAACGCGAGCTGTCCCAACGTCTCGTGGGGTCGCGACACGGACAACGAGGCGCATCTCAAGTTGATCCTCGCGACCATCGCGCCGCAGCGGGAGAAGCCGCTGTTCGTGAAGCTCCCGCCGTTCTTCACCGACAAGGAGCGCGAGGCGGTCCTTGCGCTGGCGCGCGTCGCCGTGGAAGGCGGAGCCGACGGTCTGACTTGTTCCAACAGCCGGGAGGTCCAAGAGACGCGATTTGCCTCCGGGAAGGGGGGCATGAGCGGGGGGGCGCTCACGGGAGCCACACCTCGCATCGTTGCCGAGGTTAGGGAGGCAGTTGGGACCGAAGTTCCCATCAACGCGTGCGGTGGCATAGCCACCGCCGAAGACGCGATGGCATGCCTCGAGGCAGGCGCGACGACCGTTCAGGTCTACTCATCTCTCATCTACGAAGGTCCGAGACTTCTGCGCAGCCTGACGGCGGGACTTGCCGCTTCACTTGCCATAACGGCCAGCGATACGCAAGATTGACCCAAAGCCTGGGGGACTGATCGGTTGACGGGCCACGAGAAGGCGGACGGAACGGCGGTACGGCTCGACGGTGTGCGCAAGAGGTTCGGCGACGTCGTTGCCGTAGACGGCGTAGACCTCGAGGTCAGGACCGGCGAGTTCTTCTCGATGTTGGGTCCGTCCGGCTCGGGCAAGACGACCTGCTTGCGGATGATCGCCGGTTTCGAGGCTCCGAGCGAGGGCCGAGTCCTCCTGGAGGGCAGGGATGTCACGGACCTGGCGCCCTACGAGCGCGACGTGAACACCGTGTTCCAGGACTACGCCCTCTTCCCGCACATGACCGTCGTCGAGAACGTCGAGTACGGCCTGAAGGTGAAGAGGGTGGGGAAACCCGAGCGGAGGCAGCGCGCGGTAGAAGCCCTCGAGATGGTGAGGCTCTCTGACCTTGGAGCTCGCAAGCCCGGCGAACTGTCCGGGGGCCAGCGACAGCGGGTCGCTCTGGCGCGGGCTCTGGTGAACAGACCGAAGGTGCTCCTGCTTGATGAGCCTCTGGGAGCGCTCGATCTGAAGCTGCGACAGGCGATGCAGATCGAACTGAAGGAGATCCAGCAGGCTGTGGGACTGACCTTCATCTATGTGACCCACGACCAAGAGGAGGCGCTGACGATGAGCGACCGCATGGCGGTGTTCAGCGCTGGCCGCATAGAGCAGATAGGCACTCCGGCCGACGTCTACGAGAAGCCCGAGACAGACTTCGTGGCCGGCTTCGTCGGCATGTCCAACGTGCTTTCGGGCGCCGACGCGGAAGCCGTTACCGGATCGACGGAGGCCTTCACGATCCGTCCGGAGAAGGTCAGGCTGGGGAAGCCTGGCGAGGAGTTGGGACCCGACAGATACGGTTCCCCCGGCCACGTGCGGGAGGTCGTGTACCTGGGAGCTTTCACGAGATACCTCGTCGAGCTGGACGGGGGGGGTGAGTTGGTCGTGGTGGAGCAGAACCTCTCGACCTCGTCGATGCAGGCGCTACAGGTGAGGGGGCAGGCGGTTCTGCTTTCGTGGGAAAGGGAGTACAACAGGACCGTGGAGGAAGTGGGCTAGGGGCCGGCCGGCCCGGAGGAGGGGAAGGCATGAAGAGGGTACGCGCGCTGTTCGCTGTACTGGCAGTGATGTCCCTTGTCGTCGCTGGATGCAGCAAGTCGAGCACCACAGATACGGGGGCATCCCCATCGGGTGGCGGACCTGCGCTGGTCGACTCGATAGGCCAAGGGGAGGGCGCGTTGAGCCTTGTCGCTTGGCCCGGGTACACGCAGAAGGCGTGGGTCGATCCCTTCGTGGCGGAGACCGGCTGCAAGGTCGACATCAAGTACGGCAATACGTCGGACCAGATGGTCAACCTGATGCGTCAGGGCGGGGGATCGCTCTACGACGGGGTGTCCGCCTCCGGAGACGCCACCAACAGGTTGATCGCCGGTGGAGACGTTGCGGCGATCGATGTGAACGCCCTGTTCCCCGAATACACCAACGTGATGCAGTCGCTGCAGGCGCCGGCGCACAACACCGTGGACGGTATCCACTACGGAGTCCCCTACATGTGGGGGCCGAACATCCTCATGTTCAACACGGACGTCGTGAAGCCGGCGCCCACAACGTGGGAAGCGGTGTTCGACGCGAACTCGCCGTACGACGGCAAGGTGACCGCCTACGACAGTCCCATCTACATCGCGGACGCCGCGATGTATCTGATGTCACACCAGCCCGATCTGGGTATCACGGATCCGTACGAGCTGTCGCAGGAACAGCTCGACGCGGCCACCGCTTTGCTGAAGACGCAGGCGGCGATGGTGAAGAAGTACTGGGCCGTCTACACGGATGAGATAGACGGATTCGAGTCCGGCGACATGGTGATCGGGACGGCGTGGCCCGTGAACCAATCCGTCATCGTTGCCGACAAGAAGGTGCCCGTCGCCTCGACGATCCCGAGCGAGGGAGTGACCGGCTGGGCCGACACATGGATGATGTCGGCGAACGCCCCTCATCCGACCTGCATGCTGAAGTGGATGGAGTACACGCTCCGTCCCGACGTTCAGACGCAGGTGGCCGAGTACTACGGCGCAACGCCTTCCAACGCGGCGTCATGCGACAAGCTGACCAAGGATCTCGGGAAGGACGCCGTCAACTACCACTGCGGCGACGATGCTTTCCTGTCCAAGGTGTACCTGTGGAAGACGCCGCTGTCCGACTGCGGGGATTCCCGCGGAGCCACGTGCATGGACTACAACGCGTGGACCCAAGCTTGGCTGGACATCCGCGGAGGCTGACATCCGGGGCGGGGGCGCTTCCAGCGCCCCCGCCCTCGTTCATGAGGGAGAGGGATGACCCAGGAGCTAACTGAGAGAGGACCTGTTCGCCGGTCCTCCGCTTTCCTCTTCCGCCACAGGAGGGTCCGCTTGGCCTCGACCCTTGGGGCGCCACTCATGTGGATGATCGTGGTCTACCTCCTGTCGATGCTCCTCATGCTGGCCACGTCGTTCTGGCGCCTGAACGCGCTGACGTCAGAGGTGGAGCGCGTGTGGGGACTGCAGAACTACCGCACGATCCTCACGCAGCCCGTCTACAGGATCATCACCGTGCGCACGTTGACGATGGCGATAACGGTGACGTTGACGGACCTCGCCCTGGCCTTTCCGATCGCCTATTTCGCAGCTCGCGTAGCCAGGCCGAGGACCCGGTCGGTCATCCTCTTGGCGGTGGTGATGCCGCTGTGGGCCAACTACCTGATCAGGGTCTTCGCGTGGAAGACGATGCTCGCCGGAGGCGGGCCCGTGGAGTATCTGCTGGGTCACGTGCTCGGTCTGAACGTGAGCCTCGCGGCGACGAACATGGCGGTCTGGATCACGCTGTCGTACCTGTGGCTGCCGTTCACCATCCTGCCGATATACGCGGCCCTCGAGCGTGTTCCCGGCTCGCTGATCGAGGCCTCGAGTGACCTCGGCGCCCACAACTTCAAGACCTTCCGCAAGATCGTGATGCCGCTCGCGCTTCCCGGCATCATCGCCGCCTCGATCTTCTCGTTCTCGCTGTCGTTGGGGGACTACCTCACCCCGACGCTCGTCGGGAAGAACCTGTTCTTGGGGAACGCGATCGACCAGTTGGTCGGCACAGCGCAGAACAGACCTCTGGCGGCCGCCATCGCCGTCATACCGATGATCATCATCGCGCTCTACCTGCTGATCGCGCGCGCGTTCGGTGCGTTCGAGGCGCTCTAGATGGAGAGCCGCGGCGTGAAGGCGCTCCTCAGGGTCGCGAGCGGGGCGGTCCTGGTGTTCCTGTACGCGCCCCTGCTTATCGTGGTCATCTACGCTTTCAACAAGAACATCAGCGCGGCCTGGCCCCCGAACCTGTTCACGACGAAGTGGTTCGGGATCGCTTGGAACAACCCGGAACTCAAGCCCGCGCTCTTCAACTCGATCAAGGCGGGAGTGGCAGCGACGTGCGTCGCGCTCATGCTCGGCACCTTGGCGTCCTTCGCCGTCCACCGGTTCCGCTTCTTCGGGCGTGAGGCGATCTCGTTCGTGCTGGTGCTGCCGATAGCGCTGCCGGGCATCGTCACCGCGCTCGCCCTGTCGTCGGTGGTGGAAGCAGGGCGTTCGTGGTTCGGACTGAACTTCGGGATCGTGACCATCATCATCGGACACGCCACCTTCTGTGTGGTCGTTGTCTACAACAACGTGATCGCGCGGTTGCGCCGGACCCCGGGCAATCTGGTCGAGGCCTCGATGGACCTGGGGGGCGACGGATGGCAGACTTTCAGGTACGTCACGTTCCCGAGTATCAAAACCGCGCTTCTGGCGGCGGGGCTGCTCGCTTTCGGTCTCAGCTTCGATGAGATCGTCGTGACGATCTACCTCTCGGGAACCACATCGACGCTGCCGCTGTGGATCTTCAACAACATCCAACGCCCGGTGAACCGCCCCATCGTGAATGTGGTGGCGATGGTGGTGCTGCTGGCTTCCCTGCTGCCGGTCTACATCGCCCAGCGCCTCGCCGGCGGCGCCGAAGCCGGGGTGTCCCGCAGGGCGGCGGCCTAGGCCACGGGTCCCGGGTCCCGGGGCCCGGGGCTACAGGTACTGGCCGGGACCCGATTGCGCCTGCTCGGGGTCACCCGCCGGCAAGCCTCGGCGCCGCATCTCGTCGAACTGGGCCCGCGCGGCCATCTGCTGTGTCCACATCGCTGCCTGTATGCCGTGGAAGAGGCCTTCGAGCCACCCGACCAGCTGAGCCTGAGCCACCCTTATCTCTGACTCCGAGGGAACGCCCTCCATGGGGATCGAGAGCGCCTCGAGCTCCTGCTGGAGATCCGGAGACAGCACATCCTTCAGTTCTCCGAGCGAGCGTTCGTAGATCTGACGGAGGTGCGTCCTACCTCGCTCATCGATGGACGTCTGCCGGGTTTCCTCGAGAAGCTCACGGACCATGCTAACGATGCGCAGTAGTTTCGCCGGTTCCGAGATCGTTTCGGTCTGAACCTGGGGTGTGCCGGCGCCCAGTGCGGCCGTCACCTCCACCGCCTCCGCGATCTCGGGTGCCAGTTCTTCCTCTGTTGCGGCCTTCTCGTTATCGGTCATGATCCCTTCCTTCCCTCGGCTGCGTACTCCAGGAAGAGCGCCTCCGCAAGACATGAGCGCTCCAACTCGGTGAGATCGATGCTCTCGTTCGTGGAATGGGCTGCTGAGAACTCGTCGCCCGGGCCCGTCATGAGCACTTCCGCCATGGGCATTGCCCGGGCCAACACCGGCACCAGCGGGACCGATCCGCCCATCCCCATGTCGACCGGCTTGACGCCCCAGGCCTCGTGCATCGCGCGCGCGTGCGCGTCGTGGAAACGCCCTCCGGGCGGGGTCTCGCACCCCCATGCCAGCGAGCCCCGTTCGAAGGTTGCAGACACCCCCCATGGAACGGCCGCCTCCATGTGACGGATGAGGGATTCCAGAGCCGGCCCGGGGTCCTGGCTTGGCGCGATACGCATGGTGATCAGCGCGCGGGCAACGGGAACGATCTGCCAAGAGGCTTCCTGGATGCTCGGCACGTCCATGCCCACCACGCTGATAGACGGTCCCTGCCAAAGTTGGTCGGGGAGTGGGCCGCTTCCGAGTCGCGAAACCCCGGGAACGACGCCAGCGGCTTCCATGAAGGAGTTGTCGGTGAACTCAGGCAGGTCCTCGGCGCGGCCTCGCCGCAGGCCGGAAACCGCGACGTTGCCCTCGTCGTCGTGCAGCGACGCGATCACACGGGCCAGCGCCATGATGGCGTCGGGGATCGGCCCTCCGTATTCGCCGCTATGGAGGGCCTTCTTCACGGTGCGTATCTCGACGACGCAGTCGACGGCCCCGCGGATGCTCGTGGTGAGGCCGGGTGTTCCGCTTCGCCACATCCCGGCGTCAGCGATGACGATGGCGTCCGCGCGAAGCAGGTCGATATGTTCTCCTACCAGGTGGTCGAGATGCTCAGATGTGCACTCTTCCTCGCCTTCGACCAGTACCTTGATCCCAACCGGAGGTTGTCCGTCGAAGGCCCGGAGCGCCGCGGCGTGCATGACGATGCCGCTCTTGTCGTCGCAGGTTCCCCGGCCGTAGAGACGTCCGCCACGCTCTTCAGGTTCGTAGGGTCGCGAGTCCCACTCGTCCAGGGGCCCCTCGGGCTGGACGTCGTGGTGGGCGTACAGCAGGACCGTGGGTGCGCCGTCGGGAGCGGGGATCTCACCGAAGACGGCCGGATGTCCCCCTGGGACCTCGATCAGCCGCGTGTCCTTCAGCCCGGCCGCCCCGAGTATCTCCGCGGTTGCCTTGGCAGACGCGAGCACGTGCGAGTGATCGAAGCCAGGGAAACCTACCGACGGGATCCTGACGAGTCTTTCCAAGTCGGCCCTGATGCCCTGCATCAGTCCTGAGATGACCCGGGCCAGATCTTCTGAGCTCATGTGCCCCCGGCAGGACTCGAACCTGCGCTTCCGGCTCCGGAGGCCGACGCTCTATCCGCTGAGCTACGGGGGCTCGACTCGGCAGTCTAGCAATAGCCTCAGGTGGCCTTTGCTAATGTTCGGCTGCCGCGGCCGCTCAATGCATCCTCGTCGCGGATGATGATGCTCGGGGGCGGGCGCTCACGAAGGGAAGAGCAGTGATCGAGGGAAGGCTCATAGCACTGGTCCGGGACGCCCTGGCCGCTGCTTCAAGCGAGCTTAGCCTGATCGGCGATCCGCCGGAGATCGAGTTGGAGCGGCCCCGACAGAAGGAGTTTGGAGACTTCTCGACCAACATCGCCTTGGCTCTCGCTTCTGCCGCCGGAAGGAAGCCCCGCCAGGTGGCGCAGATGATCGTTGACAACCTACCGGACTCCGACTTCGTTTCGAGCGTGGAGGTCGCGGGGCCGGGCTTCATCAACTTCTACATCGCGCATGGCTGGCTCTTCGATGTTCTGCGCGAAGTCGTCGCTAGGGGGGATGACTACGGGCACGCTCAAGAGCCAACCGGGCTGTCCGTTCAGGTCGAGTTCGTTTCAGCAAATCCAACCGGTCCCCTGCACGTCGGAACCGCTCGCAACGCGGTCTTGGGTGACGCGCTCGCGTCCGTGCTCCAGGCGGCCGGGCACGCGGTGGAGCGAGAGTACTACTTCAACGATGCTGGACGGCAGATGGATCTCTTCGCCGAGTCGGTCGAGGTCCGGTACCTGCAAGGGCTAGGGCGTGAGGCCGAGATGCCCGAGGAGGGCTATCGTGGCGAGTATCTCGTCGAGATAGGTCGGGATATCGCTACCGCCCTCGGAGACTCTCTCGTCGGCCTCTCGCAGGAAGAGCGTCGCGCCCGGCTCTTGGCTGAGGGATCCCGGCGTGTCCTCGAAGGCATCAGGGCGACTTTGGCCAACCTCGGCGTTCGCTTCGACTCCTACTTCTCCGAACGCACCTTGCACGAAACGGGAGCGATCACCGAGGCCGTCTCAAGACTGAGGTCTTCCGGGCACATCTATGAGAAGGACGGGGCCGTCTGGTTCCGCTCGACCGGGTTCGGGGACGACAAGGATCGCGTTCTGATTCGCAGCAATGGAGAGCCGACATACTTCGCTGCTGATTGTGCCTATGTCGTCAACAAGATGTCCCGCGGATTCGATCGCCTGATCTACGTGTGGGGAGCCGATCATCACGGCACGGTCAAACGCCTCGAAGGCGCGGCCGAAGCGCTGGGGCTTGATCGGGCGTGCGTCGAAGTAGTGCTCTACCAGATGGTCAGCCTCTTGCGCGGGAGACATCCGGTGAAGATGAGCAAGAGAACAGGCGAGATCATCACGTTGGATGAGTTGCTGGAAGAGGTCGGCCCGGACGCTGCCAGATTCACGCTGCTATCTCAGTCGCACGACTCGGTTATCAACTTCGATATCGAAGAGGTCACGCGTCAAACGCTCGAGAATCCCGTGTACTACGTTCAGTACGCCCACGCGCGTATCGCGAGCATCCTGCGTAACGCAACCGCGAAGGGGATCGGACTATCCGCTCTTGAGGATGTGGATCTCACTCTCCTAACCTCCGAGTCCGAGGTGGACCTTCTGCGTGAGATCGCTGAGTTCCCAGAGCAGGTCGCAGTGGCGGCCGGATTGCGGGCACCGCATCGGCTCACCCACTACTCCCGCCTCCTTGCGGAGCGTTTCCATCACTTCTACGCGGAATGCAGGGTCGTGAGCGAGGACGAGGCGCTGACGCAGGCGAGGCTTTGGCTGGTGGCGGGAACCAAGCAGACCGTGGCCAACGTCCTCGGCATCCTAGGAGTCTCAGCGCCGGCATCGATGGAGAGAACCGATGAGTGAGATACCGACCCCCTGGTCGGCGAATTCCGTCGTCGGCAGCGATGGCGTCGCAGTAGGAGGGCTTCCGGCGACGGCTCTCGCTGAGGAGTTCGGCACCCCTCTTCTCGTCGTGGACGAGGATGATTTTCGGGAGCGCTGTCGCGCCTTCGTTTCGGCGTTCGGGCGAGTGCTCTTCGCAATCAAGGCTTTCCCTGCCGGAACGCTCATCCGTGCGGCGGTGGAAGAGGGCCTCGGCCTACTGGTTTCAACCGGGGGCGAGTTGCAGGCCTGCCTGCGTGCAGGGGTTCCCGGCACCCTCGTGGTCTTCCATGGGAACAACAAGTCGCTTTCCGAGATGGAGATGGCGATTTCCTCCGAGGTCGGACTCGTAACGGTCGACAACACGGACGAGCTTGAAGCGTTGTCTGGGATCGCCGTCCGCCACGGCATGGTCCAGGACATCATGCTCCGCATCGCCCCGGGAGTTGAGGGAGGCACGCACGCCTATCTCGAGACCGGGAGTCTCGACTCCAAGTTCGGCATCCCGGAGTTCGGCGACCGGGCGCTGGATGCCGTGAAGCGAGCCGAGTCTCTCGAGGGGGTGGCGCTGAGGGGCATCCACGCGCACGTCGGTTCGCAACTTACGCACATGGAGCCCTACCTTTCCGAGGTCGATCGCCTATTCGATCTGATCGCGCAAGCGCGCGAAGTGTTGGGTTGCCAGGTGGGCCTGGTGGATCTTGGAGGAGGCTTCGGGGTGACCTACACCGACGAGGTTCCCCTGGCGCCGGACGGTTCGGCGCAGACGATCCTGAGTGCCGTAGGCGCGGCGGCTCGGAGCCGGGGTCTGGCGGTCCCCGCGATCATGGTCGAGCCCGGTCGCGCCTTGGTTGCGAACAGCGTGCTGACGCTCTACACGGTTGGCTTCACCAAGGAGGTGCCCTCAGGGAAGGTCTACGTCTCTGTCGATGGTGGGATGTCGGACAACATCCGCCCTGCTCTGTACGGCGCCCGATATTCGGTGGCCTGCGCGTCGCCCGGCCGTGTGGGCGAACCATCGACGGCTACTTTGGTGGGCCGACACTGCGAGACGGGAGATGTCCTGGCCGACGATGTCGAGCTCCCCAGCGACCTGGGGACGGGCGACCTCGTAGCCTTCGCTGCCACCGGTGCCTACGGCTATTCGATGGCCAGCAACTACAACAGGGTTGGCAAGCCCGCCGTGGTGGCGGTGAGGGACGGCAAAGCCCGTCTGATACTCCGCCGGGAAGACGACGCGGATCTTGACCGTCTGGAGGTGGATGTCAGGCCGGACCCGGCTCGTACCGTCCCCGCCGGAGTGGTGATCAGACCGGCGGAACCCGGCGATGCAGCTTCCTTCGATCGCATGTGGAAGGGCCTGCTGGCGGAAGGTTGGGTGCGCAGTCAGCGGTTCGACAATCCTGTGCGCCACTACAGGTCTGTGTTCAGGCGTTCTTCGAGTGATAGCGGCCTCTGGCTCGTTGCCGTGGCGCAAGGTGAAGTCGTCGGTCACCTGGCGATAACCAGGGAGGAGCATCCTGCGACCGAACATATCGCTACCCTGGGCTTGGGGGTGGCCCCCGAGTGGCGGAACCAGGGGATCGCTGCAGGAATGATGGGGGAGGCCATCGTATGGGGACGTTCGGTCGGAGTTCGGAAGATCATCCTGACCGTGTTCCCGGATAACCTGGCGGCGATCCGCCTGTACAGGAAGCTCGGGTTCGCGGACGAGGGCCGATTCGTGAACCACGCCAAGAAGCCGTACGGTTACCGTGACGAACTTCTGATGGGAAGGTGGTTGGGTTGACCGAGCGCACGCTGAATGTGGGACTTCTGGGGTGCGGCACCATCGGCGGCGCCGTGGTCCGCTTGCTCGCCGAACATGGCGATGACATCGCCCTTCGCGCCGGTTGTCGGGTCCAGATAGCGAAGGTTGCCGATCGCGATCAGGCGACATGGCGCGACCTTCCTCTGGATACCTCGCGGTTCACAACCGAGGCGAGCGACGTTCTGAGCGACCCGGACGTGGACATCATCTGCGAGCTCATCGGAGGGGTAGAGCCGTCGCGCACTTTCATCCTGGAGGCCTTCGACCGCGGGAAGCCCGTAGTTACCGCCAACAAGGAGCTACTGGCCAACCACGGTCGAGAGCTCTTCGACGCCTCCGACTCCAAAGGGGTGGACCTCTACTTCGAGGCGGCGGTAGGCGGCGGCATCCCTCTGATCCGCCCGATGAAGGAGTCGTTAGTGGGGGAGAGGCTCACGCGCGTCACGGGGATAGTGAACGGCACGACCAACTACATCCTCACCCGGATGTCCGAGGATGACATGTCGTTCGCCGATGCGCTCGCCCGCGCTCAGGAGCTGGGGTTCGCAGAGGCGGATCCGACAGCCGATGTGGAAGGGTTCGACGCCGCCGCCAAGTGCGCCATCCTTGCCTCGATCGCGTTCAATGCGCGCGTAGCTGCGACCGATGTCTATCGTGAGGGCATCTCCGGTATCTCGGCCGACGACATAGCTTTCGCCAAGCGCCTCGGGTACGCGGTGAAGCTACTGGCCATCGCGGAGTTGGGCGGCGACCGCATCGCGGCTCGCGTGCATCCGGCCATGATCCCGGTAAACCATCCCCTGGCGGCGGTCCGCGATTCCTACAACGCTGTCTTCCTCGAGGGTGGCAAGATCGAGCAATTGATGTTCTACGGTCGGGGTGCGGGCGGCGACCCCACCTCGACGGCAGTGGTCGGAGACCTGGTAGCTGTGGCGCGCAATGTGACCGGCGGTGTGCGCGGAGTCGGTTGTACCTGTTTCCTGGATCGGGCCATCCGCCCGATGAGTGAGATGAGGGGTCAGTACTTCGTTAGGGTCGATGTGACGGACAAGCCCGGAGTGTTGGCTCAGATCGCTGCGGTGTTCGGCAGCAACGGTGTTTCCATCAAGAGCGTCGTGCAGGAGGGTAAGGGCGATGAAGCCCAGCTCGTGTTCATCACTCATACCGCCAACGAGGGGGCAGTGCAGCAGAGCATCCAGGAGCTCCGTGGCTCTCCCGTGGTTGCGGCCGTGCAGAGCGTTCTGCGGGTAGAGGCGGAAGTATGAGCGCCCATCAGTGGCGGGGGGTGATCGAGGAATATCGAGACCGGCTGCCAGTTTCCGATTCGGCGGTGGTCGTTACGTTGCGCGAAGGAGGGACCCCTCTCGTCCATTCGGAGTCCCTATCCGCGGAAACCGGCGCGGAGGTCTGGCTCAAGTACGAAGGCGCCAACCCGACGTGCTCGTTCAAAGATCGTGGCATGACCATGGCCATCTCGAAGGCGGTCGAAGAGGGAGCCAAAGCGGTCGTGTGCGCTTCCACCGGGAACACGAGTGCGTCGGCGGCGGCCTATGCCGCGAAGGCGGGCCTGACCTGCGCGGTGCTGGTCCCACAGGGCAAGATCGCGATGGGCAAGATGGCCCAAACCCTGGTCCACGGCGCTCGGGTTCTGGAGGTCGTTGGCAACTTCGACGACTCGCTCAAACTGGCGCAGGGTCTGGCCGACGCGTATCCGGTTACGCTCGTCAACTCCGTCAACCCGTACCGAATCATCGGGCAGAAGACCGCCGCCTTCGAGATCTGCGACGCTCTCGGCCGCGCCCCCGACTACCATCTGACCCCCGTCGGCAACGCCGGCAACATCACCAGCCATTGGATGGGCTATACGGAATACCTCGCGGACGGGATCATAGAGAAGGCCCCCCACTGCCTCGGGTTCCAGGCCAGCGGCGCTGCTCCGATAGTCGAGGGGCACCCCATACCGAACCCGCAGACCATCGCAACGGCCATCCGCATCGGCAATCCGGCGTCGTGGGAGAAGGCGGTCAACGCGGCTAGCGAGTCGGAGGGCTCGATAACGGCGGTCACGGATCGAGAGATCCTCTCCGCGTATCGCCGCCTCGCGCGCGAAGGCCTCTTCGCGGAGCCCGCGTCGGCGGCTTCAGTGGCGGGACTCCTGAAGGTGGTGGCCGAGAGGGTCATCCCCGAGGGCTCGACGGTTGTCTGCGTGCTCACCGGCCACGGTTTGAAGGATCCGGAGTGGGCGCTCACCGGCGCCAGTCATCCGCCGGGGGTTGCGAACGACCCGGAGATAGTGGCCGCGGAGCTCGGACTGTGAAGTTGCTGGCCCGGGTTCCCGCGACCAGCGCGAATCTGGGCCCGGGTTTCGACTGTCTCGGCCTCGCCTTGGCCCTCCACAACGAGGTCGTCCTGGATACCGGAGCGCGGCCCGGGGTTTCCTGGGAAGGCGAGGGCGCCGAGGAGTTGCCCACCGACGGATCAGACATGGTAAGCCTCGCGATGGCGCATGTGGCTCGCCAGGCGGGCTCGGATCTTCCCGCGTTCCATCTTCATGGCACCAATCGCGTTCCGCTGGAACGCGGGCTCGGTTCCTCCGCCGCGGCGGCGGTTGCTGGAGTGATGCTGGCGGCCGAGCTGCTGGAACTCGGCCTCACCGGAGAAGGCGGCGATCCTCACGCCCTTCTGGTTGAGGCCACATCGATCGAGGGGCATCCGGACAACGCGGCTCCCGCCATCTACGGAGGTTTCACCATCGCGGACGGTGAGGCCCCCCCGATCCGCCTCGATCCGCACCCGGATCTGTGCCCGATAGCCCTGATACCGAGGGACGTTCGCCTCCCGACCTCGGAGGCGCGGCGGGCGCTGAGGCAAGAGGTTCCGCTTGCGGACGCGGTGTTCAATCTCCGCAGGGCCGCGCAGGCGGTGATCGCGTTCACACGAGATCCGGAGATGCTGGGATGGGCGCTGGAGGATAGGTTGCACCAGGACGTTCGCCTGGCGCTGGTTCCGACCGTGCGGGAAGCGTTCGATCGCCTGAAGAAGCAAGGCATCCCCGTCTGCGTTTCGGGCGCTGGTCCTACCTTGCTCGCCTTCGATCGTTCGGGCGTCACTCTGCCGGATCTGGGCCCTGGGTGGGAAGTGGTCCCGCTGGACCCGGAGCCGAACGGTGCGCTGGTCTCACCTGTTCGATGACGTTGAATGAGACCCGCAGCGAACCTAGACTCGCCGGTGACCTTCTGTGAACGCTGACCCCGAGAACCTGAGCTTCGACGCCGAGCATGCGCCGCCGGCCGATTCCGGCGCCCCCGTTCTCGTCACGGACCTTGCCAGTCGCGTCCTCGGCGTCAAGGAAGGGGAGCTTTTCCTTTACTCGAACAAGCGCGGCGATCTGGCAGATCGCAAGGATTTCGGCCTCGGCCTCTACTACAAGGACACGCGATTCCTTTCGCATCTCGCGATGACCGTCTCGGGACGAGAGCCGGTGTTGCTCTCTTCCTCGTCGGAGCGCGCCTACATGTCCCACGTCGATCTCACCAATCCTGATCTGTTCGAGTGGGGAGTGCTTGCCGTGCCCCAGCAGACCCTGAACATCCGTCGCATCCGTGCCATCAAGGATCGTCTCTACGAGCACATCCGCGTGAAGAGCTACAACGCGCACCCGGTCACGCTGGATGTGGAACTGGAGTTCGGCGCAGATTTCGCCGACATGTTCGAGGTCCGGGGCATGGTCTCCGACAGCGGTGGAGAGACCATGCCGCCAGAGATCGGCGTCGGGCAGATCGTTTTCAGGCGCGATGGGCGCGACGGGGTTCAACGTTCGACCGTGGTCACATTCGAAACAGAGCCGACCCATGTCGAGACCGCGGGAGGCGTGGTGAAAGCGGTCTTTCGCCTTCAGCTCGGCCCCTACCAGACGAAAGGCGTCGCGATCGCGGTCGAGCCCCGGGTCGGCGAGGATGTTCCCGAACCCAGGGAGTTCGATGCGGCTGTCCACGAGCTGAGGCGCTCCTACGAGGACTGGGAGCGCGAATGCACGCAGATCGTGACCGACAACGAGGTCTTCAACAACCTGTTGGGGCGGAGCCAGAAGGATCTTCGAGCCCTGTTCACCAAGATGGACAAGGGCAGCGTCTTCGCCGCAGGCATCCCTTGGTACGTTGCCATATTCGGCCGCGACTCGATCCTCGCCGGGCATCAGATGCTGATGATCAACCCTCGTCCCGCTCGCGAGGCGCTCACGCTGTTGGCCGCCTACCAGGGAGCCAAGGATGATCCCTGGCGAGATGAAGAGCCGGGCAAGATACTGCATGAGTTCCGCGAGGGAGAGCTTGCCCGTTCCGGGGCCATCCCGCATACCCCCTACTTCGGTTCCGTCGACGCGACGCCACTATTCCTCGTGCTGTTGGCTCAATACTTCAGATGGACGGGAGACCTCGAGTTCGCGAGAGAGCTACTGCCGAATGCCGAAGCAGCCCTGAAGTGGATAGACGAGTTCGGCGACAAGGACGGTGACGGATTCGTCGAGTTCCTGACGCGCTCTCCCCGGGGTATCCGCAACCAGGGTTGGAAGGATTCTCACGATTCCATCACCCACGCCGATGGTCGCATGGCCGAACCGCCCATAGCCCTCGTGGAGGTGCAGGCCTACGTGTATCTTGCGAAGACCCGGATGGCGGATGTCTTCGGCGCCCTCGGCCAACCAGAACGTGCTCAGAGCCTTCGCGAGGAAGCGGCGACGTTGAAGATCAGGTTCAACGACGCATTCTGGATGGAGGACGAGCAGTACTTCGCCGGTGCGCTGGATCGCGACAAGCGGCAGGTACGCAGCATCGTTTCGAATCCCGGTCATGCGCTGTATTGCGGCATAGTCGACGAGGACAAGGCGCAAGCGGTGTCAAGAAGGCTCCTGGCGCCGGACATGTTCTCGGGGTGGGGCATCAGGACGATGAGCAAGACCGCGGCGGCTTACAACCCCATGAGCTATCACAACGGCTCCGTGTGGCCGCACGACAACGCCCTCATCGCCGCGGGGTTCAAGCGATACGGCCTTGTCAGAGGGACGAGCCGTGTGGCGACCGCCCTCTTCGACGCTGCCATCCACGCGGACTACATGCGTCTACCGGAACTGTTCTGCGGGTTCACCCGCCGCAGCCCGAACCGACCTGTCAGCTACCCGGTAGCCTGCTCGCCCCAGGCGTGGGCCGCGGGTTCACCCTTCTTGATGTTGCAGGCCATGCTCGGCATCTCGGCCCGTGCGCATGAGAACCTCCTCACCGTGAACAAGCCGCATCTTCCCCCGTGGTTGAACACGGTCGAATTACGGAACCTCAGCATAGGCACCAGCCGGATATCGCTGGTCTTCCGGAGGGAAGGCGAGATCACGTCGTTCTCACTGCTGACCCGCGAGGGCGACGTGCGGGTAGTGATGGAGGAGTAGCTCGTCAGCGGACGCACGGTCCGGTCGGCACCTGCGAGATGCTGTCGACCGCATGTGCGAGGTCGCTCTGCAGCTCTGTCGAGGTGATCGCGTAGCCCACGCCCTTCTCGGTTGTGGATGCGGCGAACACCAGGCCCGCCACGGTGCCGTCGGTCATGACGAAGGGCCCTCCCGAGTTCCCGGGCAGAACTTCGGTCTGCAATTCGTAGACCTCGCGGGTGACCTGCTTCCCCCCGTATATGTCGCGACCTTCGGCCCCTACGACTTGCCTGACCGCGGCCTTGACGCCGGTCAGGTCGCCGCCACTCGGATACCCGAGAACAGCCCCTCCGGTGCCGCGCGCGACGTTTTCCCCCGCAAGGGGCAGGGCGGGCCCGGGCGCGTCCGCCACGCGCAGCACCGCGACGTCCAGATTCGGGTCGAAGAGCACGGTGGTCGCGGCCTGGGTCGCGCCTCCCTGGATCTGGATCTGTGGATCGCCAACCCCGGCGATCACATGGGCGTTGGTTAGCACGTAGTTCGGTGCGACGACGAAGCCGGTTCCTTGCTGCATCTGGTCGCAAGCGCGGCCGACGACGCGCACCGTACTTCCAGCGGCGTGATCGAAGGCAGCCGACGCGCCTTCTTGAGACGGTCCGACTACGGGTCCGGCTGGCGCAGGCGGAAGGCCGGCGAACACCTGGGGGAAGCCGAACCTGTTGAAGAAGTCGCGAACCTGTGACAAGAGCGAGGGTGGTTCGGGGAAGGTCGAGTCCAGGGTTTGGATGACGACCGACTCACGGATCTCCAGAGCGACCCCGGGGAAGGGGCCGTTCACGAGGTTGAGGGTTACGAACCAGACGACCAGGCCAAGGGCGACGAGAGCGATGCCGGCCCCCGCCGCGGAGTCGAGGCGACCCAGATGTGCTCCCTTGGCGGCGGCGCGGGTTGACCGCCCGAGGAGTCTGCCCAGGATGATGCCGACGAGGCCTCCGATGAGGAACGCTCCCAGCGCCATGCCGACCTGGTTCAGTGGGTTCTGAGCGAGCGAGGCGGCACGCGGCGCCAGCGACGCTCCCAGCACCAGTCCTAGCACCAAGCCACCCCAGGACAGGGTCTGGCGAAGAGCCCCGCGTCGATAGCCGGTCCATCCGACCAGGAACGCGAGGGCGAGAAGGAACAGATCGAGGCGGTTCACGGTGGCGCTATCGTCCCACACCCGCGCGTGAGGACGCGGCGATATGGTGTGAGACCCGGAAAGTCCGGATCTCTTTCCGCGGTTAGACTGAACTCGCCGTGGTAACGATCGTTCACATCTCCGATCCTCACGTCGGATCCCCGTACTTCGTGCCAAACATGATGAATCGTGTCATCTCCGAACTCAACGAGATGGCGCCGGACATGGTCGTGGTGACGGGAGATCTCACCAACGAGGGCTACCGCCAGGAGTACAAGAACTGGATCGCCTATTCATCGAGGATCGAGGCCCCGGTCTTCACCGTGATGGGGAACCACGATGCCCGCAACGTCGGCTACGTGCATTTCGAGGAATTGGTCGGCCCACGCGGTTGGGTAACCGAGGTGAAGGGTGTGCGGATAGTGGGCGCAGATTCTACCGAGCCCGACCTGAACGAAGGCCAGATAGGCCGCGAGAGCTACGGCTGGATACGCGAGAAGTTCGCTGGTCCCGCAGATCTGAAGATCTTCACCTGCCACCACCACCTCCTGCCTGTCCCCGGCACGGGTCGCGAGAGGAGCGTCGTCACGGATGCCGGCGATCTCCTCGAAGTCCTGATCGAAGCGGGCGTGAACATCGTGCTCACGGGTCACAAGCACGTTCCCTACGTGTGGCGGCTCGAGAACATGTACATAGTGAACGCTGGCACGGTCGCCTCGCTCAGACTGCGAGGCCACACCAAGCCCTGCTACAACGTTCTTCGGTTCGATGAGGACGACGTCAAGATCTCGCGCAAGTTCCCCTTCGGAGGGGAGACGGCGCTCGCGCATTTCGCGTTGTCTACCGGTGTCCAGTACTACCGGGAACTCGAGGCTCTCACGAGGAACGATCCGGTGAGTGCCAGTGGGCGCGGAGAGTAGAGAAGCTCGACCGCGTTAGAGTTTGTGTCCGCGAGGAGTCAGTGTGAAGGTTCTCGTTCTCGTCGATGGCGAGCACTACCCGTCGGTGACGAAGTGGGGCATCGATGTTGCCCGCAGCATGGGTCACGAGGTTGTGGCTGCGTTGTTCCTTGGCGGCACGGAGAAGGTTGCCGCCCAAGGGGTTCCGGATCTAGGTGTCCGAACGCTGTCTTCCGAGGCGAACCTTGGAGTGGCACTGTCGAGTGCTCTCGAAGATGTCGGGCCAGAGGCCGTGCTCGACCTGTCCGACGAGCCTGTCCTCGGGTACCGGGAGCGGATGGGCCTCATCGGGATCGCGCTGTCGAAGGGGGTCGCCTACCTGGGTCCGGACTTCCGGTTCGACCCGCCGATCACCTATCCGGCTCTTCCTGTGCCGACCCTAGCTGTGATCGGTACCGGCAAGCGAGCGGGGAAGACGGCCGTAGCCGGACAGGTCGCGAGCACCGCCGCCGCCCAAGGCCTGAGCCCGATGATCGTCGCCATGGGCCGGGGGGGGCCGCCCGAACCCCAGACGGCCAAGTCGGGAAGCGTGGATGTTGGGAGCCTGCTTCGGCTGGTGGCGGAAGGACACCACGCCGCGTCGGACTACCTCGAGGATGCCCTCGTGGCCGGAGTGACAACGGTCGGTGCGCGTCGGGTGGGCGGCGGTCTCGCGGGAGCCGCTTTCGCCACCAACATTGGAGAGGCTGCTGAACTAGCTGTGCGTGAGGGCGCGGGTCTGATCGTCCTGGAGGGGAGTGGTGCGGCTGTACCTCCGATGCCCTGGGACGCCGGCATCCTGGTCGTGCCTGCGTCGGCGCCACCTGAATACCTCGGCGGTTACCTCGGGCCATTCCGCCTGTTGCTATCCGACCTAGTTGTCTTTACAATGGCGGCTGGCCCGAATCTCAGGGCAGAGAACCTCTCCGCACTTCAATCCCAAGTCCAGCGATGGAATGAAGATGCGCGGTTCGTCGTCACAGATTTCGAGCCCGTCCCTCTCGGGGATATCCGGGGAAGAACCGTGTTCCTAACCACTACAGCACCCGTTGAACAGGCCCGATCACAGACGATCAGGCTGGAAGCCGACGCCGGCTGCAAGGTTGTCGGGTTCAGTGCCAACCTGTCCGACAGGGCGGCTCTGACCCAGGACCTCGTGACGGCGGGGGACTACGAAGTGCTCTTGACCGAGCTGAAGGCGGCCGCAGTCGATGTTGCCTGTAGGCAGGCCATCGACCGCGGCTCCGAGGTGGTCTTCATGTACAACCGAGCGGTGGCCCCAGAAGGCCGCGACCTCGATGAGGCGCTGCGCGAGATCTGCGACCTTGCTGTGGTGCGTGCCAGCGACAGGTAGAGGAATGGAAAAGCCGACCCACCAGGTACTCATATCCGACGTCGAGCCGGGCCTCCCGTTCTCCAAGGGCCTGATGGCCTGGAGGATGATGGTCACGGGTCTCTCCGCTTTCCGCGCCTACCAGATCGCGGAGGGCATAGAGGATCGCCTCCGCAACATGGGGGTTGCCTCCACAACGACCGCACAGGTCAACGCGATCGCCGTGGAAGTGATCCGTGAGATCGCAGGGGATCGCTATGCGGCCAACTTCCTCAGCTGGCGAGAGGTTGAGGAGCTGGACCTTCCTCTGGTCATCTTCATAGGAGGCACCACGGGTGTTGGCAAGTCGACCCTTGCCACTCAGCTCGCGGCACGCCTCGGCATCGTGCGCGTGGTGGCGACCGATGCCATAAGAGAAGTCATGCGGACTCTGTTCTCGCGTGAACTGATGCCGACGCTGTACACCTCGTCGTTCGATGCGGGCAGTGCATTGCGCGAGCCGCCGCTGCGGAACGAGGATCGCGTCGTGGTCGGCTTCCGAGAGCAGACTGCTGCCGTTTCGGTCGGGCTACGGGGCCTTCTGGACAGGGCGGCGGTGGAAGGGACGAGCGTGATCATCGAGGGTACGCACGCGGTTCCGGGGTTCTTCGAGATGGATCCGTGGGCGGACCGGGTGCTTGCGGTTCCGATGGTCGTCACGGTCGATGACGAGGAGGTCCACCACGGGCATTTCATGGCGCGGGGTCTCGATTCTCCAGCTCGGCCAGCGGACCGGTACGAGGAGGGCTTCGAGAACATCCGCAGGGTGCAGAAGTACATCAAGAGTCAGGCTCTGTTTCACAACGTTCCAGTGATCCCGAACTACAACCTCGACCAGACATTCGCGGCGATCATCGACCTGATCGTCGCGCGCGCCTCCGAGCGCGCTAACCAGTCACGGATACCGGAAGGGAAGGTAGTGGAAGCATGAGGCTGTTCCTAGACACGGCGAACATCGATGAGATCAGAGAGATCAACTCGTGGGGTGTGCTTTCGGGCGTAACGACCAACCCGTCGCTCGTCGCGAAGACGAAGGCGGATGCAGGCGAGGTATGGCGGGAGATCCTTTCGGAAGTGGATGGAGATATCTCGCTCGAGACTACGGAGCTGGGGGCCGAAGGGATGTACGACCAGGGCAGCGAACTGGCGAAGATGGGCACGAATGCCGTGGTGAAGGTCCCGATGACGCCCGACGGCCTGAAGGCGGGCAAGCGGCTAGTGGCGGACGGGGTCCGGGTCAACGTGACGTTGGTGTTCTCTCCGGCACAGGCTATCCTTGCTGCGGAGATAGGTGCATACTGTGTCTCTCCGTTCCTTGGGCGTCTCGACGATGTGGCCTCGGACGGGATGTATCTCCTAAGGCAGATCTGCGAGATCTTCGAGGTTCAGGGCTATGAAACTGAGGTCCTGGCCGCCTCTCTAAGACATCCGATGCACGTTGTCGAGGCGGCCTTGGCCGGTGCCGATATCGCGACCATGCCGTATGAGGTATTCGCAAAGCTTGTGAAACACCCACTCACGGAAAGAGGGCTTGACCAGTTCATGAAGGACTGGCAAGCCCTCCAAACACAGCTGGAGAAGGAAGGAGCCTGATGGACGCAGGAACGATCGACCAGGCCTCGCTCGAAGGAAAGACTCTGCCAGAGCTGAAAGAGATCGCCGAGGCCGCCGGTGTTGAAGGCGCCAAGAGCCTGCGCAGTAAGGGCGCAGTGATCGCCAAGATCACCGCGTCAGCGGACGCCAAGGCCGCCGAAGCCCCCGAGGCAGAACCTCCGACGAGCGGCCCCGACAACGGACAAGCGAAGACGGCAGTCGCCGACATCGAGGATCTGCCGTATGAGATCGGTGGTCGCGGCAACGACAAGGGCAGCGACAGGAGCAGTGACAGGGGCAACGATCGCGGCCGGAACCAGGGTCGCGACCGCAACCAACAGCGCAACCAACAGCGCAACGACCGCAGCCAACCGCGCAACGACCGCAGTGATCGCCCTCAGGCAGGGGCCGTTCGCGAGCGTGGGGATGACGGCGGGGATGAGCGTGGGGAACGCGGGCCTGACGGTCAACGCCAGCGACTCTCCAGGGAAGACCGACGTCGGATGCGGGAGGAACGACGGGTCAAGGAACTGGAGGCTCGCGAGGAGGAACTTGCGAACGCGCCGATAGAAACAGGGATCCTCGACATCCTTCCGGAGGGCTACGGCTTCCTTAGGACGTCGGGGTACCTCCCAGGCCAGACGGACATCTACGTGTCGCTTTCTCAGGTGCGCAGGTTCGCGCTCCGCAAGGGTGACATGGTCACTGGCGCGGTTCGTCAGCCGAAGGACAGCGAGAAGTACTCTGCCTTGCTCCGCGTTGACAGCATCAATTCCCTCGAACCGGAAGCTGCGAATGTGCGAGCGAATTTCGAGAAGCTGACCCCGCTGTTCCCTGATGAGCGCTTCCGTCTGGAGCACGCGCCCACAGGTGTGACCGAGAGGATCATCGACATGGTGGCTCCGATCGGCAAGGGGCAGAGGGGGATGGTCGTGTCGCCGCCTAAGGCGGGCAAGACAACCGTTCTCAAAGCGATCGCCAACGGGATCATCACGTCGAGCCCGGGGACGCATCTCATGGTTCTCCTCGTGGATGAGCGCCCGGAGGAGGTCACAGATTGGCAGCGCACCGTCTCAGCCGCTGAGGTTGTGTACTCCACTTTCGACAAGCCACCGGATCAGCACATCCAGGTGACCGAACTCGTGCTGGAGCGTGCCAAGCGCTTGGCCGAGATGGGCCAGGATGTCGCTATCATCCTCGACTCGATCACCCGGTTGGCCCGGGCTTACAACCTTGCGGCGCCGGCGTCGGGCAAGATCCTCTCGGGGGGCATCGACTCCACAGCGCTGTATCCGCCGCGCCGGTTCTTCGGCGCCGCCAGGAACATCGAACAGGGAGGTTCGCTGACCATCATCGCGAGTGCGCTCGTAGAGACCGGGTCTCGGATGGATGAAGGGATCTTCGAGGAGTTCAAAGGCACGGGTAACATGGAGTTGCGTCTCGACCGCCAACTCGCCGAGAAGCGTATATTCCCGGCGATAAACGTCGAGGCTTCCGGGACCCGCAAGGAGGAACTGCTCATGCCGACCGAGGAGCTAGCCCTCGTTTGGCGGCTGCGCAGGGTTCTGCACGCGCTGGACTCCGGTGCGGCGCTGGAATTGCTGATAGACAAGATCCGGGCTACCAAGTCGAACGAGCAATTCCTGAAGGAGATATCCAAAGCCCCGGCCTCGAACTAGAACCGAGGTCGGGACGGGAGAAAAGGAACGTAGAGATGAAGGAAGGCATACATCCCGAATACGTGGTCTCGATAGTCAGGTGTTCCTGCGGCAACCAGTTCGAGACGCGCTCGATCAAACCGGAACTCCACGTCGAGATCTGCTCCAACTGTCATCCGTTCTACACGGGCAAACAGAAGCTCGTCGACACCGGCGGGAGGGTGGAGCGGTTCCAGCGACGGTACGGCAAGTCTGCTGCGGCTCAGGACTAGTGGCAGAGCCAGCGAGCCGCCGGGACCATCTCTACGGCGGACAGGCCCTCATCGAGGGCGTGATGATGCGCGGCAAGGACGTGTGGGCCGTCGCCGTCCGACGTGCCGACGAGGGCATACACACCGAGGCGCACGACATCGACTCGGTGATGAGCCGCCATCCGATCCTAGCCAAACCCGGTTTCCGAGGCGTGATCGCGCTCGGTCAGGCGATGGCGATCGGATACCGCGCTCTGATGATCGCAGCAAACGAAACGCAGCCCGAGGACGAGAAGCTCGAGGGTTGGCAGATGGGAGTGTCGATGGTTGTCGCTCTCACGCTGTTCGTGGTCGTGTTCATGCTGCTGCCGCTGGCGGGAGCGCGGTACACACAGCGTCACTGGATCGACTCGAGCTTGGTCGTCTACTCCCTCGAAGGGATATTCCGGGTCGGCCTCTTCGTCGGTTACCTGTTCTTGATAGGGCGGATGAAGGACATCCAGCGTGTGTTCCAGTACCACGGAGCCGAGCACAAGACGATCGCGGCGTACGAGCACGAGGAGGAACTTGAGCCGGCGAACATAGACAAGTACTCAACACTGCACGTTCGCTGCGGAACGAACTTCCTGATGATCGTGATGCTTGTCGCGATCATCTTCTTCACATCGGTCGCCCCTTTGCTGAGCGGTCAGGGAGTTCTCGTGTGGGTCGCCTCCCGGATCCTCGGTATTCCGTTGATCGCGGCAGTCTCCTACGAGATGCTCCGGCTTGGTGCCAAGTTCGAAGATTCGCGAACCATGAAGATCCTGATGGCCCCGGGTCTGTGGCTCCAGATGATAACGACCAAGCCCCCGGACCACGGTCAGATCGAGATCGCCATCGCGTCCTTCAATGCCGTGTTGGTGCGTGAAGCGGAGAAGGTGGCAGGAGATGGTTGATTCCCTTCGTTCACGGCCTAGAGTGAATGGGTGCCTTGAGACCCCCGGAGGGTTCCGATGTCCTCGATAGAACTCGATATGCAGTTGACGCTGAGCGCTGACCAGATCCGCCGACGCGAGTTCGTCTCGGTGCGCCGCGGATACGACCCCGACCAAGTCCGTGCGTATCTGAAGCAGGTGGGGGACCAGATCGAGAAGCTCGAGGACCGAGCCCGTGTTGCAGCGGCCAGGGCCGCTGAGGCTCTGCAGGCAAAGGCCGAAACTGAGGCCAAGCTGCTCGAAGTCCCACCCGCTCCCGCTCTCACTCCTGAAGTGGATCCGTACTCGGAACTCTCCGAGCGGATGGCGAACATGCTGCGCATGGCTGAAAGGTATTCCGAGGAGATCCGCCGAGAGGCCGAGGAGGAATGCGTGAAGATGGTCGCCGAAGCGCGATCTGCCGCCGACAAGATCCGCATCGATGCCCAGGGTTCGGCCGAAGAGCTGCGCCAGGAGGCAGATGACGTGATGCAAAGCGCGCGACGCAACGCTCAGCAGATACTGTCCGACCTGAACCCGAAGAGGGATGCACTCGTAGCCGAACTCGAAGAGATGAGAGCGAGACTCCTGTTCATGGCACAAGGCATCGAGTCCGTTTCGGAGGACGAGTCAGTGGAGCTGGGCCTCGATCTGTCTGAGGCCCAGCTGGGTCCGACATCGCAGCCCGAGCCTGAGACCTCGATGGTCTTCTCCGACCCCCAGTTCGCGGAGCTCTGGCTCAATCCTGACCCCTCGGGTCCCACGCCCGCACCGACGCTGGACGAGGTCGAACCGGAGGACCCGTCACAGCTCTAGGACCGCGCTTCTGTTCGAGCGGAGTCGGCGTGTTGCCCTTTCCAGTTGGCATGACCGCACTTTCGGGATAATCGAGCATATGGGCTTCGAGCAGCGATTGGAAGAGATAGAAACGCGCTACCTGGAGATCCAGAAGGAGATGTCCGCGCCGGATATCTCGTCGGATCGCGTTCGTTTGCGGGAGCTCGGCAAGTCCTTTTCCGAATTGCAGGATGTCGTTGAGCCGTATCGCGAGTTCAAGGCGGCGGTTGCGCAGGCTGAAGAAGCCAGTGAGATGGCGAGATCCGAATCGGATCCCGAGATGGCTGAGTACATGCGCCAGGAGGCTGCTGCCGCCGAGGTGCGTGTCGAGAGTCTCCGCTCGAAGCTGGAGGAGTTGCTGGTACCGAGGGACCCCAACGACAACAAGAACGTCGTGGTGGAGATCCGGGCGGGCGCCGGCGGCCAGGAGGCTGCGCTGTGGGCCGGTGAGCTGTACGAGCTCTATCGCAAGTACGCCGAGCGTCGTCGGTGGAAGTCCGAGGTGCTGTCCTCTTCGCCTTCAGACCTCGGAGGTTTCAAGGATCTGGCCCTAGAGATCCGGGGGAAAGGAGCGTATTCGCGGCTGAAGCACGAGTCCGGGGTGCATCGGGTTCAGCGTGTCCCTATGACCGAGTCATCGGGACGGATCCACACGTCCACCGCAACTGTAGCTGTGATGCCTGAAGCCGAAGAGGTGGAGATCGACATCCCGCGGGATGACATCGAGATACAGGTCATGCGTGGCACGGGGCCCGGAGGGCAATCGGTCAACACGACCGACTCCGCCGTGCGGGTGACCCACAAGCCGACCGGAATCGTCGTTGTCTGCACCGAAGAGCGGTCTCAACTCCAGAACAAGGAGAAGGCGATGCGGTATCTGCGAGCCAGACTGCTTCAAAAGGCCCAGGATGAAGCTCACGCCAAGGAAGCGCAGTCGCGCCGGGCCCAGGTAGGGACCGGTGAGCGTGCTGAGAAGATCCGCACGTACAACTTCCCCGAGGGGCGGGTCACGGACCACCGGATAAAGCTGACGGTTCATCAGCTGCAGCTCGTCTTGGAAGGGGACATCGACGGATTCGTCGATGCGCTTCTCGCCCGCGAGCGGGCTGAGCAGCTGGGCGCCGTCGAAGACGGACAGGGTTGATGTGCGTCCTGCCCAGGTTCTGGCCCGCGCGGAGCGCTACCTTGTTCGCCACGCTGTAGAAGGTCCGCGAGAGAACGCCGAGTCGCTTCTGATGGGCGTCCTTGGTGTGGAGCGGGCAACCCTCTTCGCGCGCTCCACGCCGCTGACTCCAGACGAGGCGCGCTCGTTCGGGCTCGCTTTGTACCAGAGGTGCACGGGAGTACCCTTGCAGCACCTCACAGGCGAACAGCAGTTCCGCCACCTTACGCTGCGGGTTCGACCGGGTGTGTTCATCCCGAGGCCGGAGACGGAAGAGGTGGTCGGGGTGGCGCTCGATCTGATCGAGCGTCTCGATCACCCTCCCACGGTCGTGGACGTGTGTAGCGGATCCGGAGCGATCGGTTTGGCCATCAAGAACGAGCGGCCCGATGCAACGGTGGTTGCCGTCGATATCTCGAACGAGGCCGTGGATCTCGTTGCCGAGAACGCGGGGCTGCTGGGGCTGGATGTTCAGATCGTCAAGGGAGATCTTCTGGAAGCCGTTCCCGCGTCCTTCGTCGGCTGCGTGGACATGATCGTCAGCAACCCCCCCTACGTCAGCGGTGAGGAGTACGAGGTTCTCCCCGTGGAGGTGCGCGCAGATCCGAGACTTGCTCTTGTCGGAGGAACGCAGATCCACGCCCGGCTAGTCGAGCAGGCGCGTGGCCTGCTCCGCACGGGAGGCTGGCTCGTCATGGAGATCGGGGAATCGCAGGGCGAAGAGGTTCTCGCCATGATGCGGTTGCGCTTCGACGATGCGCGATCGACCAAGGACCTTGCCGGTCGCGATCGGATCGTGTCAGGCAGGTTGGCGTGAGCGCGATCGACGAGGCTATCGCAGCTGTGCGAGGTGGCGAGCTGGTGGTGATCCCAACCGACACCGTCCACGGGATCGGAACGCGAGCCGACGACCCTGCGGCCACCGTCCGCATCTTCGAGGCGAAAGGCCGGCCACGTCATCTGGAGCTGCCGGTCTTCGTGGGTACCTTCGCGGAGGCCAGAGCGCTCGCGGCGTTCGACGATCTGGCTTCGATCCTCGTTGACCGATTCTGGCCCGGACGATTGACGCTCGTTCTGCCCCGTTCTGAGCCCAGTCGGGACTGGGATCTGGGGGGAGACGGGTCCACCATCGGGTTGCGGATGCCGGCGCATCCGCTGGCGCTGGCGATAGTCAGGGGAGCCGGCCCCATGGCGGTCACCAGCGCCAACCGCTCGGGCCAACCAACCCCGGCATCAGGCGAAGCGGTCGCCGACATCTTCGGTGATGCCGTTTCCGTCTACCTGCTCGAGGAGCGGCCGCTTGCAGGAGAGCCTTCCACGGTGGTGGACCTCTCAACCGGAGAACCCCGCGTCCTGAGGGCGGGGGCGATCGCCGCCGAGGAGGTCCTGCGAGCCCTGCCGCCGGACGACCGGAGCCGCTAGACTCACCTCCCTCACATGGCCTCGATCCTCGTTGTCTGTACGGGCAATATCTGTCGCTCGCCTATGGCGGAGGGCTTCTTGAGGCGTGACCTGCGGGAACGCTTCCCCGACGGCGGCCCCTCCGTCATGTCAGCCGGAACCATCGCCTGGGAGAACGCGCCGGCGGTCGGGGAGTCCATCGAAGCGGCATCCGAAAGGAGCACCGACATCCGGGCGCATCGGGCGCGGGTCCTCGAGCCCGAGCTTGTCGTGGCTGCGGATCTGGTGATAGGCATGGCCACCGAGCACGCCGACGCGACCACCGCCATGGTCCCGCAATCCAGGTCCCGTTCTTTCACCCTGAAGGAGGCCGTTCGCTTGCTTGAGGAACTGCCTGCCCTTCAGTCGACGGGGACGTTCGACGAAGGAGCGTTGAAAGCCAGGGTGAAGCAGGCGCATGGCCTGAGGGTCGGTGGATTCGAGGGGAACCAGTACGACGAGGATGTCGTGGACCCGCTCGGCTTGTCGGTCGAAACCTTCCGCGCCGTCGCCTGGGAGATAGATACCATGTGCACACGCCTGCTAGACGGTCTGCTCGGGGCGAGGGACACGGTCGCGATGTCGGAAACCAACGAGGAGGCAGGGCCGTGAAGGTCGCTATCGGGTCGGATCACGCTGGCTTCAACCTGAAGGAAGACATCAAGTCGTTCCTGTTTTCCGAGGGGCATGACGTCTCGGACCTCGGGACCAACTCATCTGAACCGGTCGACTACCCTCGCTTCTGCGCGGCCGTCGCCCGCGCTGTCACGGCCGGGGAGGCCGACAGAGGGATAGTGCTGGGAGGCAGCGGTCAGGGCGAGCAGATCGCGGCCAACAAGGTCCACGGGGTGCGAGCGTCCCTCTGCAACGATATGTACACGGCCATCCTGGCTCGGGAGCACAACGACGCGAATGTCTTGGCGATGGGCGCCCGCATCGTCGCCCCGACACTGGCCGAAGAGATCTGCAAGGTTTGGTTGACAACGGAGTTCGCGGGAGGAAGGCATATCCCTCGCATAGAGCAGATAGCACAGATAGAGAGAGAGGAATCCTAGATGCGCGAGTATGCGGCTGATTGGGAGGCACTGAAGCGTACGGATCCGGCGATCGCAGGAGCGATCGAGAACGAACTTGCTCGAGAGCGCAGCCAGATCCGTCTGATCGCCTCAGAGAACTACACGAGTCCCTCGGTTCTGGCCGCGTTGGGTTCGACCATGGTCGACAAGTACGCGGAGGGGTACCCGGGCCACCGCTACTACGGTGGTTGCGAGTTCGTCGATGTCTCCGAGCAGTTGGCGATAGACCGTGCCAAGGAGCTATTCGGGGCCGAGCACGCGAACGTCCAGCCGCATTCCGGTGCGGTGGCGAACCTCGCAGTCTACGGAGCCTTCTTGAAGCCGATGTCCGAGGACAAGGTGTTGGGGCTCGCCCTGGACCAGGGCGGGCATCTGACCCACGGGCATCCCGCCAACTTCTCCGGCAAGTGGTTCAACTTCATCCAGTACGCGGTGGATCAGCAGACCGAGCAGCTGGATATGGATCACATCCGCAGTCTGGCTAAGGAGCACCGGCCCAGGTTGTTGTTGGCCGGCTACACCGCATATCCGCGGCAGATCGATTTCGCGGCGTTCCGCTCGATCGCGGATGAGGTCGGGGCCGTCTTCATGGTGGACGCATCTCACTTCATCGGTCTTGTTGCGGGTGGCGCATATCCGAACCCCGTTCCGTACGCCGACGTGGTTACCTTCACCACGCACAAAACCCTTCGCGGTCCACGCGGAGCCACTATCGTCTGCCGGGAAGAGCACGCGAAGAAGATCGACTCAGCGGTGTTCCCGATGTTCCAAGGAGGGCCACTCGAGAACGTCATCGCGGCCAAGGCCGTCGCTTTCAAGGAGGCGATGGATCCCTCATTCAAGGAGTACGCGCAACGCGTCGTCAGAACGTCGCGCGCGCTGGCCGACGGACTTGCTCAGGAGGGCATGCGAGTCGTTTCCGGCGGGACCGACTCGCATCTGTCGCTCGTTGACCTGCGTCCCATCGGCATCACCGGGGCCGAAGCCGAGGCCCTCTCCGACGAGGTGTTCATAGCCATCAACAAGAACCAGGTGCCGTTCGACCCGAGCCCGCCGCTCAGGCCGAGCGGGATCAGGGTCGGCACGCCGGGTCCGGCGACGCTCGGCATGGACGAGCCCGAGGCGCGCGAGATCGCTTCGATCATGGGCACGGTGTTCAAGAACCGTGACAGCCAGAGTGTGAAAGAGGACGCACGCGAGCGCGTCAGCGCTCTGCTCCGGGCTTTCCCGGCATATCCGGAATAGGGGGTCGAGGTCCGTTTCCCCCGGGCTTGCTGCGGCACATAAGATGGTCCCGGCCTCGCAGGGTGGCCGTCCAGCAGGGGAAGGTTCGGGCAAGCGGGATTGAGCAAGTACCTGATCGTCTTCGCCGTCAGCGCCCTGGTTACATCTCTCATGACCCCATTGGCTCGTCGCTTGGCGCTCAAGGTGGGCGCGATCGACCATCCCTCGGACCGAAAGGTCCACCCCAGGCCGACGCCGACACTGGGGGGAACAGCGATCTTCTGCGGGATCCTCGTTGCCCTGGCAGTCGCTCGCCTGATGCCGGGATTCTCCGGTCTCTATGGGAACAGTTCTGAGTTGTGGGCGACCCTGGTCGCGGGATCCGTGGTTTTCGCCGTAGGGGTCTACGACGACATCAAGGGGTCCCTCCCGGTAGCGAAGCTTGCGGGCCAGGTCCTTGCGGCTGGTCTGCTCGTGCTGATGGGGGTGCAGCTCCTGTACGTATGGTTCCCGGGACAGGGGATCCTTTCGCTTTCGCCGGACCTGTCGGTCCCGTTGACGATCCTCTGGGTGCTTGCGATGGTCAACGCCGTCAACCTGATCGATGGTCTGGACGGCCTAGCTGCCGGGCTGGTGGCCATCGCCTCGATCGCCTTCTTCCTCTTCATATACAAGACGCCCGGACTCTACGGACTGGCGTCTCCTGCGGCGCTGATCAGCTCCGTGACGGCGGGTGCGGCTTTCGGATTCCTCCCCTGGAACTTCAATCCGGCGAAGATCTTCATGGGAGACTCCGGTGCGATGCTGCTGGGCCTGCTGCTGGCCGTCGCGACGATATCCGGGGTCGGGCGCAGCGCGTATCCGCCGAGCGGTGGCGACGTGGCCGCCTTCTCCATCCCGGTTCTCATGCCGCTTCTGATCCTGGCTATCCCTTTCCTAGACGTCGCGCTGGCCATCATCCGCCGAGTCAAGAAGGGCAAGCCGGTGAGCCATGCCGACAAAGAACACATCCATCATCGTCTTCTGGACATAGGCCATTCCCATCGCCAAGCGGTACTTCTCATGTACCTGTGGAGCGCGCTGATCTCCGGTTGCGCACTGGCGGTAGCCTTCATCAACGGCAGGAAGACGGTGGGGATCATCGTGTCGGCCCTGCTGCTCATATTCGCAGTCACCTTCGTCCCTCGCATGCTCATCACCAAGAAGAACGGCAACGGTTCTTCGCCCTAGAAGGAGGCTCCCGATGAACGTCAACCGGCCTGACGAGCCCGCTTATGCGGGTATCCAGACATTCGCGAAGTTGCCGCTCGTCCTGAACCCGGACGAACTGGCTGGAGCAGACGCTGTCATCCTCGGTGCTCCCATCGACGAGTTGGTCAGCTTCCGTCCGGGCGCGCGTTTCGGGCCCAGGGCAATAAGGCAGAGCGACCCCATCGGCTGGTCTCCTACCTCGATGCCCAACATGGACGTCGGCCTGGATCCGTTCGAGGTGCTGAAGGTGGTCGATCACGGCGACGTGAACCCGACGCCGGGGTACCCGCTGATCACCCATTCCGAGATCCGGGCGGCGGTGAAGCGCGTCCGGATGGCGGGGGCGATACCGATCATCCTCGGAGGTGATCACTCCATCGCTCACCCGGACGTCGGGGCGGTTGCCGAGGCACTGGCTCCCGCGTCGGTCGGCCTCATCCATTTCGATGCCCATGCGGATGACGCCTACGAGGAGCCTCGTCTTTCGCACGGGACCCCGCTGCGACTGCTGGTCGAAGACGGGTCTGTGAAGGGCGAGAACATCGTTCAGGTGGGATTGCGAGGCTACTGGCCGCCGCCCTCAGATTTCGCGTGGGCGCGCGAACAGGGTTTCCGCTGGCATCTGATGGACGAGGTGTACGAGCGAGGTATCGACGACGTGATCACGGACGTGATCACCGAGATGAGGGGAGCCGATCACGTGTTCATCTCGGTCGATGTGGACGTTTGCGACCCCGCTTTCGCTCCTGGCACAGGTACGCCCGAGCCCGGTGGCATGCAGGCGCGCGAGCTGCTGAAGTCGATACGCAGACTCGCGACCGATCTGCCCATCGGCGGGATGGAAGTCGTCGAGGTCTCCCCTCCGTACGACTCCTCAGACATCACTGCTCTGCTTGCGCACAGGGTGATCCTTGAAGCACTCTCGGGTATCGCCCTTCGCAAGAATGGCCGAGTGGCTTCCAGGCAGGTGCCGGGCTAGTGGTCGAGACTCCGGAGGGCCAGGGCAGCGCTCAGGTCGAGCTCGTAGCGGGGAAGCCGTCGAGGGCGCGCATGGCTGCGTCTTGCTCAGCCGCTGCGGGGATCGGGCTGACGGTTCCGGTCTCCCAGCACCTTCACGTCGGCGGCCCCATGGCGGGAGCGCTCTTCTGGCTATGGTTCTTGGGACCGGTCGTCGCCGGAGCCATCTTGCAGCGACGAGAGTTCTTCCCCTACCTTGTTCCGGCGGTTGTCTGGTACGGAGTTCTCCTTCTAGCCATGTGGTCCGGCTGGATGGCTCCGGAATCAGTCGAAAACGCTACCGATTTCGACCCGACTGCTGCGGTCGTGTATCTGGTGGGAGCTCTTCCATTCGTGACGGTCCCCGCAGCGTCGGTCTCCTTCGTCGCCGGCAACGCGGTTCTGCGGCTGCGGGCGCGGCCCCATGCCACCTAGAACATCGTGTCGAGGATCGAACGGACGGCTTCAAGCGTCGTGTTCGGATTCACGAAACAGAACCGCATCAGGCGTTCTCCCTGCCAAGTCGTCGGAAGGACGAAGGCCTTCTGCTCTCTCAGTAGTCTGTCGCACCAAGCCGTGTAGTCGTCGTCACCCCAACCCTTGCGGCGGAAGACAACGACGGATACCTCGGGGTCGAGTACGAGCTCCAGTTCGGGTCTGGAGTTGATGTCGTCGGCGGTATCGCGTGTGAGCCGCAGAACGGTCTCGACCGCATCGATGTACGCCTTCGTTCCGTAGGTCGCGAGTGAGAACCAGAACGGGAGGCCCCGTGCCCGTCGGGTCAGGTGGTACGCGTAGTGGGAAGGGCTCCACTCTTCCGCTGAGTTGATGTCGTTCAGGTACGAGGCCTCCTGCGTATGAGCACGTGCCGCAAGAGTTGGGTTTCGGTAGAGCAGCGCCGCACAATCGAAGGGAGCGAACAGGAGTTTGTGCGGATCGACGACCAGTGAGTCGGCGTTCTCGATCCCGTCGTAGAGATGTCGCACGGAAGGGGCGGCCAGTCCCGCGCCTCCGTAGGCTCCATCCACGTGGAGCCACAGCGCTCGCTCACGGCACACCACTGAGATGCCCTTCAGGTCGTCGACGATCCCCGCATTGGTTGTCCCGGCGGTCGCGACCACAGCGAATAGTCCGTCCGTGTCCGAGGCGGCGTCATCGAGTCCAGCGCGCAGGGATTCCCCCGTGAGACGCCCGTGGTCGTCTGTGTGGATGGGTATCACGTCAACGTCCATCACGCGGGCGGCCATCCAGACGGATGAGTGGGCGTCCTCGGTGGCCGCGATCTTCCATCGGGCAGGTCTGGCCTTCCGCCGCTGCGAGGCCGTGTGGCGGGCAGCGACGAGCCCCGAGAGGTTGCCAGCGGAGCCTCCGGAGACGAAGACGCCGCCGGCTTCCCGCGGGAAGCCCGCCAAGTCGGCGAGCCAGCGAAGCGCTTGGTTCTCGGCGAAGACCGCCCCGGCGCCTTCCAGCCAGGAAGACCCGATTATCGAAGAAGCTCCGACGATCAGGTCGAAGAGGACACTCGCCTTGGTAGGCGCGGCAGGGACGAAGGCCCAATTCATCGGGTTGTCTGTCGTTATCGTTGCTTCTGCCAAGCACTCGGTGAACACGCGGAGTGCTTCGATGCCACCCAACCCTCCTTCGGTGATGGTTTCACCGACGGCTGCGAAGAGATCCGACCCGGTCTTCGGACCATCGATCGGGAAGTCGGTCTGGATACGCTCGGTCGCGTACTCGACGATGGCCTGGGTAAGTCGCTCGGTTGAATCCTCGTAGCGATGCATACTCACGGTTCCCCTCCTTGTGTCGAAGCGTCGCCCGTCGTGAAGGGGATCGGGCTACCCGAGATCAAGAAGCCTACATAGAAAAGGGGCAGGGTTTCCCCTGCCCCTTTCCTTGCGTGGTGCGCGGACCTATGCCTTGACCAGCTCCTCGACGTAGCCGGCGTAGGCGTCGACGTACTTGTCGATGTCCGACTCGTCGTGCTGGATCGAGATCGTCCACTGCTCCTCGTCGCCGGGGGTCATGAAGATGCCGCGGTTGAGCATCCACGGCCATGAGCCGTAGAACAGCTCGGCATCCGCTTCGAGGTAGTCCCTGTAGTTGCGGAACGGCTCGGTACGATAGGAGATCGCGCCCTTGCAGCCGAAGTCGCGAACGTGCGACGGGATGCTGTTCTCCTCAAGCACCTTCTGGCAGCCGCTCGCGAGCCGGGTGCCCAGTTCGTCGAAACGGACGTAGGCGTCCGGGATCAGGACCTCGGTGAGCGCCGCGAGTCCTGCCATCGACGACAGGATGTTGCCGTTGAACGTTCCCAGGGCTGCCAGAGACTTGCCGATCTCGTCCATGAACTCGGCCCTTCCGCCGAAGGCGCCGGTAGGAGTGCCGCCGCCGATCGCCTTCGCGAAGCAGGCGAGGTCCGGCTGAACACCGAAGTACTCGATGGCGCCTCCCTCGGCGATCGTCGCCCCCGTCTTCACCTCATCGAAGATCATCGCGACGCTGTGCTTCGTGCACAGCTCACGTACCTTCTCGAGATAACCGGGCTCCGGTGGGATGAGACCGACGTTCATCATCACCGGCTCCATGATCATGGCGCCGATCTTGTCGCCCTCGGCGTCCAGCATCACCTCGAGCGCAGCCGCGTCGTTGAAGGGCACGACCCGGATCTCCTCTCCGCCCGACTTGGGGATCCCTCGCGAGAACGGAACGTTGTGTGGCCGCTCGGGTGGGCCGAGGTGATCGAAACCGGGCACGATCGAGTAGAAGACATCGTCGTGGTGACCGTGATAGGAGGCCTCGATCTTGATGAGGACGTCCTTGCCCGTCACTGCGCGGGCGACACGGATAGCGTCCATCGTGGACTCGGTGCCCGAGTTGGTGAAGCGCACGCGGTCCAGTTTGAACCTGCGGCACAGCTCCTCGGCCAACTCGACAGCGTAGATCGACGTGGTCGCGAAGTGCGTTCCGTTTCGCGCGGCCCGGTCGATCGCCTCGATGATCTTCGGGTGAGCGTGACCCACGGCCATGACACCGAAACCGTTGTGGTAGTCGACGTATTCGTTGCCGTCAACGTCCCACAGCTTGCTCCCCTTGCCGTGGTCTCCGTAGATCGGGTACGGGCTGGCGGTCTGGAACGAAGAGGTCACGCCGAGCGGAAGGCTCTTCACGGCGCGCTCGTAGAGCTTGCCGGATGCCCTCGTACGCTCGAGGAGCTTCTCGGACTCCCGCGCTTCGATCTCCTTTGCGCGCACTTTCAAGCGTTCGATGTCGATGCTTGCCACGATCTCACCTCGTCTCGTCGTCGGGCCTGTGGCAGACCCCTGCAGGCCCCAACGGTATGCATCTGCAGGATACCCGGGCATTGGCCACTTAGGACAACTGATCGGCGGTCGCTAGCCTATCGGTGGCCGTGGCCCGGTCCTTGCCGATTGCATCATCGGTTCACACTGGTGTCATAATCCAGTCTGCCCGATTCCAGGGATGTTGAGGTGGCTGAATGACCGAAGTAGACGTCCGGCTGGAACGAGTGACCAAGGTCTTCGGGGACATGAAAGCGGTTGACGACATGTCCCTCGACATTGCGGACGGGGAGTTCTTCAGTCTGCTGGGGCCATCCGGATGCGGGAAAACCACAACCCTCAGGATGATAGGTGGTTTCGAGGACCCGACCTTCGGCACCGTCTACCTCCGCGGCAAGGACGTCACCAATCTCCCTCCCTACAAGCGAGATGTGAACACCGTCTTCCAGTCCTATGCCCTCTTCCCCCACCTCGACATCTACGAGAACGTCGCCTTCGGCTTGCGTCGCCAGTCCGTCGACAAGAACGACATCAAACAACGAGTTGCCGAGACGCTCGAGCTGGTGGAGATGACCGGGTACGAGCATCGGCGTCCCGGGCAGCTCTCCGGTGGCCAGCAGCAGCGAATCGCGCTCGCCCGTGCTCTGGTGAACAATCCCAGCGTCCTGCTCCTCGACGAGCCGCTGGGAGCACTCGACCTGAAGCTTCGGAAGCAGATGCAGCTGGAACTCAAGCGCATCCAGCTGGAGGTGGGCATCACTTTCATCTATGTGACGCACGACCAGGAAGAGGCCATGACGATGTCGAACCGACTGGCCGTCATGCGTCTCGGGCACGTTGAGCAGGTCGGGGCGCCCGAAGACGTCTACGAGGACCCCGCGACGGAGTTTGTGGCGGGGTTCCTGGGAGCGTCGAACCTGCTTTCGGGGAAGATTGCCGCGAAGGACGGCGAGTTGGCCACGATCGATCTGGACGTGGGGGCCGCGGTGAGAGCGCCGGCACCCAAGCACAACGTCGGAGAGACCGTGAAGGTGGGCGTACGTCCGGAGAAGATCATCATCCAGAAGGAGGCAGGGGTGGCTCCGGCGGGGCGCAACAGCGTGACGGGACTGCTCGAACTATCTGCGTACATCGGTGTCAGCAACCAGTACAAGGTCATCGGTCCTGCGGACACTATTCTTACGGTCTACGCCCAGAACCTGGGCGAAGAATTGCCACCCCAACCGGGGGACCGGGTGCGGCTGTCGTGGCGCCTCGAGCACACCTTCGTGGTAACCCCCGCGGAGGTTCCGATCAGCGACGAGGAAGAGGTGATCGCTCCGTGACTGACAACATGAACATCGACCCATCGTTCCTTCGGGGACTCACGCAGGCGCGAATGTCGCGCAGGGATCTCCTCAAGGCTGCCGGCGCAGGCGCTGGCGTCATGGGTCTCGAAGCCTTCCTGGCCGCCTGCGGTGCAGGGGGCAGTGGGACCGGCGGCGCTTCTCCCCAGAGCAGTTCTCAGATCTCCGCGGACGTCGCCAAGATCTACGCGGGGCAGCCCAACGGTTCCTTCGTGTTCGGCCAGTGGCCCTTGTACATCGACAAGACGAAGAACGCTCAGGGTCAGATCGTCCACCCCTCTCTGGATATCTTCACGAAGAAGACCGGCATCAAGGTCGACTACCAGGAGTCGATTCAGGACAACGGAAGTTTCTTCGGCCAGGTCCAGCCACAACTGCAGGCTGGCCAATCGATCGGCTACGACATCATCGTGGTGACCAACGGTGAGTTCCTGACGAAGTACGTGACGCTCGGGTACCTGTGGCCACTGGATCCCAGCAAGCGCCCCAACTTCGACAAGAACGCGGCACCTTGGGTGGCTAGCCCTACCTACGACCCCGGGAACGTCTACACGATGGCCTGGCAGTCGGGGATCACCGGCATCGGCTGGGATCCGGTCCAGGTCGCGAAGCTGCGACCGAGCAACCCGAAGATCACCAGCACCATGGACCTGTTCGACCCGGCATTCAAAGGAAAGGTGGGCATGTTCGGTGAGTCCTCGGACTTCCCGAACACCGGTCTGCTGGCGGCTGGCGTCTCGCCCGAGACCTCGACCGAGGCCGACTGGCAGAAGGCCGCCGATCTGCTCGCGAAGCAGAAGAGCGACGGCATCGTTCGCCAGTACTACGAGCAGAACTACATCAACGCACTTTCCAACGGCGATATCGCTGTGTGTCAGGCGTGGTCCGGCGATATCTTCCAGACCAACCTTTCGGGGGACTCCCAGGGGCTTCAGTTCCTCGTGCCTCCCGAGGGAGCGCTCATCTGGACCGACAACATGTGTATCCCGAAGAACGCGCAGAACCCCGTCGACGCGATGACGTACATGGACTACGTCTATCAACCCGACGTTCAGGCGATGATCGAGGAGTGGGTCAACTACATCTGCCCGGTTCCGAGCGCCCAGGCGATCGTTGAGGCCGATGCGGCCACGGCGAGCGGGGGGACGGCCACCTATCTGAACGACGTCGCCAAGAGCCCGCTGGTGTTCCCGTCGCAGGCCGATGTGGACAAGCTGCACAGCTACCGCGTGCTCACGGCTGACGAACAGGTGACCTGGAACAACCTGTTCCAGCCCATCTACCAGGGATAAGGAGACCGGGTGACCGGGGGGTCAGTTCCCACCGTCGACGAGATAGTCAAGGCTGGCACGCCGGTCCCAGACCGGCGTCGCAAGCCTCGGCTGACGAAACGCGCTGCCCCCTATGGTCTGGCGTTCCCGGCGATGTTCTGGCTCGGGTTCTTCTTCCTGATCCCGATCATCTGGATGTTCGTGGTCTCGCTGAACAGCGGCACGCTGGAGACGGGCTTCCGGTTCAGCTGGAACTGGGCGAACTACACGAACGGCTTGACGATCTTCAAGACCCAGTACCTGCGGGCGCTGCTGTACGCTGGGGTGGGCACCTTCGGAGCGCTTGTCATCGCCTACCCGATCGCCTACTGGATCGCCTTCTACGGCGGCAAGCGCAAGTCGACGTACCTGTTCCTGATACTGCTGCCGTTCTTCGTCTCGTTCATCATCCGGACGATCCAGTGGCAGTTCATCCTGGCGGACAACGGGATCGTGCTCGGAACGCTCAAGAGCCTGCATCTTCTGCCGCAGAGCTTCCACATCCTATCGACGCAGTGGGCCGTGATGGGGGGACTCATGTACAACTTCCTGCCGTTCACGGCGTTGCCACTCTACGTTGCGCTGGAACGCATCGAGCCGAGCCTGCTTGAAGCCGGCAAGGATCTCTACGCCAACAAGGTCACGACCTTCCTCAAGGTCGTGTGGCCGCTGTCCCTACCGGGCGTGTTCGCGGCGTTCTTGCTTACGTTCATCCCGATGATGGGTGACTTCGTCAACGCGGAGTTGCTGGGCGGTCCGAGCAACCGGATGATCGGCAACATCATCGTTACGCAGTTCCAGAACACGTACTACCCGCAGATGTCCGCGCTGTCGTTCGTGCTGATGGCCGGTCTGCTGATCGCCGCGGTGCTGTACGCCAAGTTCCTCGGTACTGAAGACGTCTTCGAAGCGGCGGGCCGAGGATGAGCAAGGGCGCTGCGCGCGAACATGTCGCCTCCCAGAAGTGGACCCGGTTCATCCTGCCCGTCTACTACTGGCTGGTCGTTGCCTACCTGTGCTCTCCGATCGTGGTGATGATCGCCTTCGGTTTCAACAACGTGCCCGGGCGCGTCAACGCCAAGTGGTACGGACTCACCCTGAACTGGTACAGGGACCTGTTCAGTTCACCGGGATTGACGCGTGCCCTTCTGACTACCCTGCTGCTTGCCACCATGGCTACCGTCATCTCTACGGTCATCGGGGCGTTCCTCGGGCTTGCGATGGGTCGCCACAGGTTCGTCGGGGCGGCGCTGGTGGGATTCGTGATGTTCCTCGCCATCTCCTCGCCGGAGATAGTCGATGGATCCTCGCAGTTGGTGTGGTATGTGCGCCTATCGAAGGTGAGCATCGGGCCGATCCACCCCTTTGCATTGGGATTCCCGACGATCCTGTGGTCGCACGTCATGTTCTGCATCGCGTTCGTGGCCATCACCGTGAGAGCCCGCGTGGCAGGGCTCGATGGCTCGCTGGAGGAAGCGGCGCAGGATCTGTTCGCCACGCCGGTGAAGACCTTCACGAAGGTCACCCTGCCGCTGATCATGCCCGGCGTCATGGCCGGTGCCCTGCTCGCTTTCGCCCTGTCGATCGACGACTTCGTCATCTCCAGCTTCGTGCGAGGTCACACGGTGACGTTCCCCATCTGGGTCTACGGATCGGCGAAGGTCGGGATCCCGCCGCAGGTGAACGTGATGGGCACCCTGCTGTTCGTGGGCGGACTTTCGGCCGCCGCCGTCAGTGCCGTGCTTCCCAAGTTCTCGCAGTGGAGGGCGGGCAAGCGCCTCGAGCGCGAGCGCCTCGAGCGCGCGACTGCAGCCGCCGCAGGCTGAGGCGGGTTGATATACTTTGCCGCCCGAGCCCGGCCCCTCAGTCGCGCAGCCCGGGCCAGCCTGACCAGCACCAGCCAGACCGTGGACGCCCCGTGGGGTCGCGCGGCCGAGAGCCGGGGCGGACATCGCCGCCTCCGAAGTTGTAGCAGGGGGAAGAGTGAAGGAAGTTGAGCCCGAGCGCGAGATGGTGCGGCGCGCTCTGCCGATAGGTTCGGCCGCGGTCGTCCTCGCGTTCGCGGTCGGAACCGCGGTCGGTGGCATCGACGCAGGCTTCTCGGCTTCCCTGGGTGCGCTGGTCGTGGTCGGCAACTTCGCTGCGAATGGCTACTCGCTCGCCTGGGCTTCCGGTGTTTCGCCCAACTTCGTCGGCGTCGTGGCCGCGCTCGGCTTCGTCGTGCGGATGGCCGTCTTCTTCGGGGTTCTGCTGGCGCTCAGGCTCACCGAGTTCTTCTCGCCCCCAGCCTTCGTTCTGGCGGCCGCCCCGACCCTGATCGTGCTCCTCGGGTTCGAAGCGAAATTGATGATGGGGCCGATGGGCCGTGAGATCCGGATCCCCGAGCACCAGGTATCGCGCTGATGCCCGGAGTGATCGCTGCTTTCGAGAAGCCGGGCACGCAGGATTTCGTGTGGCCGACGATCTTCAAAGTATTCGGCTTCCCGGTGAACTGGGTCATCGTGATGGCATTCGTGACCCTGGCCGTTGTCATGGCGTTCTTCTATCTCGGTCTCAGGAAGCCAAAGACTGTGCCTGGTCGGCTGCAGCTCTTGGTTGAGATGGGGGTCGGGTTCGTCCGGGATACGATCATCATGGAGGTCATCGGGCCGGAGGGCCTCAAGTACCTGCCGCTGCTGTCTTCGATGTTCTTCTTCTTCCTCTTCGCGAACCTGTTCTCTCCTTTCCCTCCCAACACTTCCATCGACACCCGCCTGGCGTTCCCGCTGGTTTTCGCCCTGTTCATCTGGGGCACGTACAACGTCGCGGGGGTCCGCGCGCAGAAGCATCACGCGGGGTTGCATGGTCCGTTCGCCTACCCGCGGGCGATAGGCAAGTACCTGAAGGTGCAGTGCGTGCCGAGTGGCGCGCCCGTTCCGATCCTTGTCCTTCTCGTTCCGACGGAGTTCTTCTCGAACATCATCGTGCGCCCGTTCTCGCTCGCGCTCCGACTCTTCCTGAACATGATGGCGGGGCACATGATCCTGGCTCTCATCTTCGGTGTGACCATGTTGATGATCGACGGAGCGGCCCTCTTGAAGCCTTTCGCCGTACTGCCGCTCGCGCTCGGGATGGTCTGGATCTTGGTCGAGATCTTCGTGGCGCTACTGCAGGCCTTCATCTTCGTGATCCTTTCGTCCACCTACATCGCAAGCGCGATCTCAACCGAGCACTGAAAAGGGAGGAAGCATGGCAGGGATAGTCCACTTGGCCGGCGCACTGTTGGCCGCTACGACGACCGGCGACGGCCTGACGTCGGTGGCGAAGGCGTTGGTATTCGGCCTGGCGACGATCGGTCCCACGGTAGGTCTCGGGATCGTGATCGGCAAGGCGATCGAGGCGATGGCCCGCCAGCCTGAGTACGCAGGAACCGTCAGGACGTACATGTTCATCGGTATCGGTCTGATCGAGCTGTACGCGCTGATCGGATTCGCCCTCTACTGGATCACCTAGGAGAGGGGGCTCGCCATGACATCCATCGTTGCCGCTGACGACATAAAGAACCTGACGCCCGGAGGTCCGGAGCTGATCCTAGCGGTCATCTGTTTCGTGGTGATCCTCTTGCTCTTCTCGAAGTTCGTCATCCCCCGCATCAACAAGGTGCTCGATGAGCGTCGCGACCAGATCGTCGGAGAGATGGAGCGGGCCGAGCAGCAACGCCGGGACGCGGACAAGCTGCTCGAGGACTACCGTGCCCAACTCGCTGGAGCGAAGGACGATGCGAACAAGATCATCGAGGAGGCACGGAAGACGGCCGACCAGCTCCGCAAGGACCTGACCGCGAAGGCCGAAGGCGACGCCCAGGCGCTGGTCGTTCGGGCCCAGGACGAGATCCGAGCCGAGCGCGACCGGGTGTTCCAGGAGCTGAAGGCCTCGGTCGGCCAGCTGTCGGTGGAGCTCGCCGGCCGTGTGGTCGGAGAGTCCCTTGATGCAGCGCGCCATCAGAAGCTCGTGGACCAGTACATAGACCAGGTTGCCGGCCTTGGGAACGGCGATGGCTCGTAGGGACGACCTCGTTCTCGGCTATGCCAGGGCCCTCTTCTCGGTTGCCGACGCTGAGGGTGCACTGGCTGACGTAGAGGATGAGCTGTTCCGCTTCTCGAAGATCGTCGAGGCGGACGCCAAGCTGCGCGACGCTCTCACCGACATCGCAGTGCCCGTCGAGAACAAGAAGGCGATGCTCGCCGATCTGCTCGGAGCCAAGACGAACCCACAGACGGTGAACCTCCTGGGATTCATAGTCGAGCAGGGGCGCGCCAGGCAGTTGGGCGAGATAGTCGGGGGCCTCGTCGAGATATCGGCCGAGAGCCGGAGGCATGTTCTCGCAGAGGTGCGCAGCGCCGTGGCCTTGACCGATGATCAGAAGGAGCGCTTGAAGAGCGCTCTTTCGAAGGCGACGGGCCGCGACGTCGAGCTGAAAGTGCTAGTGGATGCGACCGTCGTCGGCGGAGTCGTTGCCCGAGTCGGAGATCAGGTCTTCGACGGGACGATCCGGACCCGTCTGGGTGAAGCCAAAGAGCAACTAGGGAGCGTGTGATGAGTGAGTTGACCCTCGAGTCCCAGGAGATAGCGGCAGCGCTCCGGAAGAACATCGAGAGCTACAAGCCGTCCGTTGAGCGCGAGGAGGTCGGTCGCGTGACGGTCACCGGCGACGGTATCGCCCGCGTCTCGGGACTTCCGCTCGCCATGGCCAACGAGTTGCTGGAGTTCCCCGGCGGAGTGATGGGGCTCGCCTTCAACCTCGACGTGGATGAGATCGGTTGCATCGTCATGGGCGACGCCTCCCACATCCAGGAGGGAGACCCGGTCAAGAAGACCGGCCGTATCCTGTCGGTTCCTGTGGGCGACGGATTCCTGGGTCGCGTGGTCAACGCGCTCGCGGAGCCCATCGACGGTGCCGGACCTATCGCCGCGGAAGAGACGCGCGCCCTCGAGGTGCAGGCGGCCTCGGTCGTGCAGCGGCAGGGGGTCAAGGAACCCCTTCAGACCGGGATCACGGCCGTCGACGCGATGACGCCGATCGGCCGCGGTCAACGCGAGCTGATCATCGGAGACCGCCAGACCGGCAAGACCGCGATAGCGATCGACGCCATCATCAACCAGCGCGCCAACTGGCTCTCCGGCGACCCGAAGAAGCAGGTCAAGTGCATATACGTGGCCATCGGACAGAAAGCGTCGACGGTTGCGGAAGTCGTCCAGGCCCTGAAGGACAACGGCGCCATGGAGTACACCGTCGTTGTCAACGCTTCGGCGGCCGACCCGGCCCCATTCCAGTACATCGCGCCCTACGCGGGCGCCGCCTTGGGGGCTCACTGGATGTACAGAGGTGAACACGCCCTGATCGTCTACGACGACCTGTCCAAGCAGGCGACCTCCTACAGGACCCTCTCACTTCTCCTGCGTCGCCCTCCGGGCCGGGAGGCGTACCCGGGCGACGTCTTCTACCTGCACTCGCGTCTGTTGGAGCGGGCGGCGAAGCTGTCCGACGACCTGGGCGGAGGCTCTCTCACCGCTCTGCCGATCATCGAGACGAAGGGCGGCGACGTGTCCGCCTACATCCCTACGAACGTGATCTCGATCACCGATGGTCAGATCTACCTGGAACCCGACTTGTTCTACTCGGGCGTCCGTCCCGCCATCAACGTGGGTATCTCGGTCTCACGGGTCGGCGGGAATGCCCAGATCAAGGCCATGAAGGCAGTGGCCGGACGCCTGCGCATCGATCTCGCCCAGTTCAGAGCCTTGGAGGCGTTCGCCGAGTTCGGTTCCGAGCTCGACAAGGCGTCCCAGCAGCAGCTGGCTCGTGGCGCACGCGTGGTAGAGATCCTCAAGCAGCCCCAGTACCAACCGGTCCCGGTCGAGAAGCAGGTCATCTCGATCTTCGTCGCCACGGGCGGACATCTCGATGATCTGCCTATCGAAGATGCGAAGCGCTTCATCGCGGAGTTCCTGGAATACATGGCGTCCCGCCACCCGACGGTTCCTGTCCATATCGCAGCTGAGGGAACGATGCCCGAAGACGTTGAGTCCACACTGAGGATGGCGGTCGCCGAGTTCTCCACGACGTTCAAGCCCACCGAGGAGTCCATCGGAAGTGCCGCCGCGGCGGGCGTCGGCACGCCTCCCGACGAAGCCAAGAAGGATGTTGGCTGGGACCGCCTGTCGAGTGTGGACGAGGGCGGGGAGACGGACGCTCCGGCGTCCCAGTAGATGGGCGCGAAGACCCGAGTCGTTCGTCGCCGTATCCGGTCGGTCCAGTCGACCATGAAGATCACGCGCGCCATGGAGATGATCGCCGCGTCGCGGATCGTGAAGGCCCAGCGACGGGTCGAGGCCGCTCGCCCCTACGCCGAGCGGCTGACGTCCGCTATCGAGGACGTGGCACGCCAGAGCGGCTCTCTCGCACACCCGTTGCTCGAAGAGAGGGACACTCCCAAAGCCGCAGGCGTTCTGCTGATCACCTCCGACCGGGGCCTGGCCGGGGCGTACAACTCCAACGTGATCCGTCTGGCGGAGGAAGTGATCGCAGGCGTGAAGGCCAGGGGGCTCACACCGGTCCTGTATGTGGCGGGGAAGAAGGGGCAGTCGTACTTCCGCTTCCGCCAGGTACCCATGCGCGGCACGTGGCTCGGGATCAGTGAGATCCCCGCGTACGACAACGCCGCGGAGATCGGTGCCGCGATGATCAGGGACTACGAGGAAGCCACCATCGACGAGTTGCACACGGTCTACACGGACTTCCGCTCCGCCTTCACTATGAGGGCAACGAGCAAGCGTTTCCTGCCGATATCGACGAATGAGGTCATCTCGAAGGAATCGACGCAAGTTTCGGCCGAGTATATCTTCGAGCCGGAAGAGATACTGGGCGACTTGCTTCCCCAGTACGTGATAGCGAAGGTCTTCGCCGCGATGCTCGAGTCGGCCGCGTCAGAGAACGCGGCTCGAAGGCGCGCCATGAAGGCTGCGACCGAGAACGCGGAAGACCTCATCAAGATCCTCACGCGCCAGGCTAACCAGGCGCGCCAGACGGAGATCACAACGGAGATCATGGAGATCGTCGGAGGGTCGGAAGC
>Ga0315281_10000376_pt1 | contig 61815 bp, 54 predicted proteins | sample YL17G07_0_MG_FD_204540 | JGI IMG/M metagenome (GOLD analysis project Ga0315281, IMG submission 204540) | Sediment microbial communities from Yellowstone Lake, YNP, Wyoming, USA - YL17G07_0 | ecosystem: Environmental > Aquatic > Freshwater > Lake > Sediment | place: USA: Wyoming | collected...
ACGGACTCGCGGAAAACGCCCTGATCATGGCTACCTTTTTGGCATCAAACAACGCCAGCCCACGGCTGAGTGAACCTGAGACGTTCCAAATCGAGCTTCTCAAAAATCTCTAACGGCAATTTTGGGCCTCCCTCACTTTTTTTTCAGCAACTCCTGAACCGCGGCCTCGACCTGCAGATCCCGGCCGGCCGACATCGCGTCCGGGTCGTTCTTGACCCGGATGTCGGGCTCGAGCTGGTTGTTCTCGCAAAGCTTCCCGTCGGGCGTCCGCCAGCCGCCCTGGGGAATGCCGAAGCGGATGGTCGGGTCGATCTGAGATTCCCACCAGACGAATGTCCCCGTCCCGGGCACGGGCATCCCGAGGGTCAGGCCCAGGTTCCGGACCTTGTATTCGACCGGGAAAAGATGGGCGTCCGAATAGTTGCATTCGCCCATCAGGACGATGGACGGCTTGACCCACTTATTGTATGGCTCGTAGCCGATGACCTGGCCGCGGGGCACGATGTCGAAGACCTTCTTCCCGCTCAGGAAATCAGCCAGCGTGTCATGGAGATTGCCGCCGCCGTTGAAGCGGGTGTCGACGATCAGGGCCTCCTTGTCGGCGCTCAGCCCGAGAACCTCCTCAATGACCGTCCGGTAACTGGAGTCGTCCATGCTGGCCACGTGGACATAGCCGATCCGGCCGCCGGATAACCGGTCGACCTCGGCCCGGCGGTTGCGGACCCAGCGCCGGTAAAGCAGGCCGCCCTCCTCGCCCAAGGAAATGGGCTTGACGGCCTCGTCCCAGCGCGTGCCGGTCGCGGGGTCGAGGATCGACAGGAGCGTCAGCTTGCCGGCCTTGCGGTTCAGGTTTTTATAATGGTCCGTCGCCCGGTCCAACGCCAGTCCATCGATTTTCTCGATGACGTGGCCGGCCTTGATCTTCAGGGCCGCCTTGTCCAGGGGCCCGCCGGCGATGATCTCGGCTACCTTAAGGCCGGGCCCGGCGAAATCGTAGTCCATGAAGAAGCCCAGCGAGGCCGTCGCGTCCGACGTCGGCGTCCGGGAGCCGGAATAGTAGCACCCGGTGTGCGAGACGTTCATTTCGCCCAGGAGTTCGCTGACCATCTCGGCGAAATCGTAGTTATTGGCGATATGGGGAAGGAATTTCTTGTAGACGCCGTAATCGGTTTCCCAATCCGCCCCGTAGAGGTCGGCCACCAGCAGCTTCTCCTTCATCTGGCGCCACATGTGGTCGTACATGTAGGCCTTCTCGGCGGACTGGTCGAGGACCATCTCGCCGCCGATCGCGACCGGGTCGGACTTGCCGCTCTCGGGGTCGATTTTCATGACCCGGCCGTCGACGAAGACAAAGAGGGCTTTGCCGTCGGCCGCGAGCTCCATGCCGGTCTGCATCGCGCCCAGCTTCGAGAAAAGCTTGGTGTCGCGCGTCCGCGTCTCGGTGACCCACAGGTCGTAGCCCTTCTCGAAGCGGGCCAGGTAGAAGAGCTTCTCGCCGTTCTTGGTCAAGGCCATGTCGGCGATGTCGGCGGAATGGATGGTCAGGCGGACTTTGCGCCGTTCGATGCCGTCGAGCTCGAAGGCGAGCTCCTTTTTCGGTTCCTCCGGCTTGACCGCCGCGTCTTTTGGCTTGGCCTCCTTGGGTTTGTCCTTTTCGGCCTTGTCCTTTTCCTCCTTGGCCTTGTCCTCCTGTTCTTTAAGGAGGGCGAAGTCTTCCTTGGACAGGCGGAACCTATCGTAAGCGGCCCGGGTGAAGAACGTTCCATAAACGTCAAATTCGACCGGTGACCCGTCGGCGTTGACCGCGCCCTCCCGGGTGCAGCCGTAGAACATCATGGCGCCCTCCATCCCCCAGCGGGGAGAGATGGTGCCGAAGCCGTTCTTGGTCAGGTCGATGACCTTGCCCTTGCCGTCGCTCGAAACGAGACCGATCTGCGGCGTGAACAGCCGGGTGAAGGCGAACTGGACCAGGAACCATTTGCCGTCGGGGCTCCATTTATAAGTCTGGTCGCCGTCCGCATAGGAATAGTTGTACTCGGCGGGAAGGATCGTCCGGGTCAGCTTGGTGGCCAGATTGATGACCTTGAGAACGACCCGGTTTTCGAGATAGGCGACCTCCTTGCCGTCCGGCGAGAACTCCGGCTGGAACTCCTCGGCGGGCGTGGCCACGACCGTGTCCTCCTTGAGGATGGTCGAAGCGTAGAAATACGGCTCCTCCTTGCGGGCGATGGAGGCCGTATAAATGTTCCAATTGTTGTCGCGCTCGGCCGCGTAGAGGAGCGTCCGGCCGTCGGGGCTGAAGCTGACGCTGCGCTCCTGCCAGGGCGTGTTCGTGACGCGCTTGGTGACGCCGCCCTCGACGCTTCCGACGAAGATCTCGCCCCGGAAGACGTAGGCCATTTCCTTGCCGTTGGGCGACAAGCGCATTTCGGTGACGCCGCCGCTGATCGGCAGGGTGCGCTCCAAGACCTGGCGTCCGTCCTCGGCGACGCGCACACCGAGCCTCTTGGGGGGAGCGCCGGCGGCCATGGTATAGATCTCGCCGTCGTACCCGAAGCACAGCGTCCCCGCGGCGGAACGGGTCAGGAAACGGACGGGATTCCCCTTGAAATTCGTCACTGGGGTGGAAACGGCCGGCCTGCTCAGGGAGCTCTTGTAAACGTTGAACGAACCCGATTGCTCGCTCAGGTAATAATAAGCGTCGCCGTCGGCGTCGAATACGGGGTTACGGTCTTCGCCCTTGAAGGTCGTCAGCTGGGTGTTCTTTTTGGCCTTCAGGTCGTACACCCAGATGTCGCGGGTCACGGCGGAGGTATGATGCTTCCGCCAATCGCTCTCGTAGCCCTTCTGGTCGTGGTAGATGATCCTGTCGCCCGCGGGGTTGACCGTGGCCGCGATCGCCGGCTGGGTCAGGACGAGCGCCGCCTCGCCGCCGGTCACCGGGACGCTGTAGAGCTCAGAGAAGAGGGACATGGGGAATTGGACGTTGGCAGCGGTGTCCTGGCGGGCCGAGGAAAACAGGATTCGCCTGTCGTCGGCCGTGAAGCTGGTCGGAATGTCGGCGGCCGAGTGGTAGGTAAGCCGCCTGGCTTCCCCGCCGACCGCCGGCATGACGTACACATCGAAATTGCCGGACCGGTCGGAGGCAAAGGCGATGGATTTGCCGTCGTGACTCCAGACCGGGGCGTAATCATAGGCCTCGCCGATGGTCAGCGGGAGGGCCTGGCCGCCCCAGGCGGAGACCCTGTAAATGTCGCCTTTATAGCAGAAAAGAATGCTCTGACCGTCCGGCGAGATGGCCGGATAGCGGAGCCAGAGAGGACGGTCCTGGGCTCTGAGCGGCGCGGCCGCGGCGAGGACGGCGAACAGGATGGCGGCCAGGATAGCGGATTTCCAAATGGGCGTGCGGGAAAACGTCATGGGTCCCTCCGTGAGATAAAGATCATCCATCCTATTAGACGTCCGGCGGCGGATTTTGGTTTCCTCGGCCCCTCCCCGGCCTGACGCTTAACGCTTAGCTCTCCCGGACCTTGGCGATGGAGCAGACCCGGTCCTTGTCGTCGAGGTTGATGATCCGCACGCCCTGGGTGGCCCGGCTGAGCGGCCTGACCTTGTCCGTCGGGATGCCGATGACCTTGCCCTCGACGGTGATGACCAGAAGGTCCTCCTCGTTGATGCCGACCATGCCCAGGGCGTTGCCGATCTTGGGGGTGATGCGGAGGTTGAGCACGCCCTGGCCACCCCGGTGCTTCAAGGGGTATTGATCGACGGCGGTCTTTTTCCCGTAGCCTCGCTCGCTCGCGGTGAAGATGAACTTCTCGTCCGGGCCGGCAATGATCATACCGATGACCTTATCCCTGGGTTTGAGACGGATGCCCCGGACGCCCGAGGCCGTCCGGCCCATCGGCCGGACGTCGCTCTCCTTGAAGCGGAGGGCCCGGCCGAACTTCGTCCCGATGACGATGGCGCTTTTCCCCGTGGACAGCTGGGCCGAGAACAGGTCGCTCTTCGGCCGCAGGTTGATGGCCAGGATGCCGCCCCGGCGGACGTTCCGGAAGTCGCTCAGGCGCGTTTTTTTGATGATGCCGTCCGTGGTCAGCATGACTACGAACTGGTCCTCGCTGAATTCCTTGACGGGCACGACGCTCCGGGGCTTCTCGTCCGGCTGGAATTCGACCAGGTTGGCGATGGCCTTGCCCCGGCCCGAGACGCCGACGTCCGGGACTTCGAGGGCCTTCAGCCAGTAGAGGCGCCCCTTGTTCGTGAAGACGAGGAGGTAGCTGTGGGTCGAGCAGACGTAAAGGTCCTCGACGACGTCCTCGGCCTTCATCTCGATGCCCTTGCGGCCCTTGCCGCCGCGGGCCTGGAACTTGTACGAGGTCAGGGACGTCCGCTTGATGTAGCCGCTCGAGGTGCAGACGATGGCGACGTCCTCCTCCTTGACCAGGTCCTCGGGCCTGAGCTCCGAGACCGCTTCATCGCGGATCTCGGTCCGGCGCTCGTCGGCGTACTCCTCTTTGACGTCCTTGAGCTCCTTGACGATGATGGCGAAGACGAGCTTCTCGTCCTTGAGGATCCTGCGCAGCTCGGCGATTTTCTTCTTGAGCTCGGCATACTCCTCCTGGATCTTGAGCCGCTCGAGCTGGCTCAGCCGCTGGAGCTGGAGCTCGAGGACGGCCTGGGCCTGGATCTGCGTCAGGCCGAACTTCTCCATGAGGCCGCGCCGGGCCTCGTCCACGGTCTTCGACGAGCGGATGAGCTTGATGACGGCATCGAGGTTGTCGAGGCAGATGACCAGGCCCTCCAAAATGTGGGCCCTCTCCTCGGCTTTCCTCAGATCGAACCGCGTCCGCCGCAGGACGACCTCCTTGCGGTGGGCGATGAAGTACTTCATCATGTCGACGATGCCCAGGGTCTTGGGCTGCTTGTCGACGATGGCCAGCATGATGATCCCGAAGGAGATCTGGAGCTGAGTGTGCTTGTAGAGGTTGTTGAGGATGATCTCGGGGAGCTCCCCCTTCTTGACCTCGACGACGACCCGCATGCCCTCGCGGTCGGATTCGTCGCGGATGTCGGCGACGCCCTCGATCTTCTTCTCGTTGACGAGCTGGGCGATCGACTCGAGCAGGCGCGACTTGTTGACCTGATACGGAATCTCCGTGACGACGATCTTGTCCTTCTCGCCCTTGGCCGCCCGCTCGATGACGGTCTTGGCCCGGAGGTGGAGGATGCCCTTGCCCTCCTTGTAGGCGTCGAGGAAACCCTGGCGGCCGTAGATGATGCCGCCCGTCGGGAAGTCCGGTCCCTGGACGTACTTGAGGATGTCCTTGAGGCCGGCATTGGGGTGCTCGATGAGGTGGATGACGCCGTCGCAGATCTCCCCCAGGTTGTGGGGCGGGATGTTCGTGGCCATGCCGACGGCGATGCCGTTGCTGCCGTTGACGAGGAGGTTGGGGAACTTGGACGGCAGGACCTCGGGCATGGTCAGGCTCTCGTCGTAGTTGGGAACGAAGTTAACCGTTTCCTTGTCGATGTCGGCCATGAGCTCGTGGGCCAGTTTTTTGAGCCGGACCTCGGTGTAGCGCATGGCCGCCGGAGGGTCGCCGTCGATGCTGCCGAAGTTCCCCTGCCCGTCGACGAGGAGGTAGCGGAGGCTGAAGTCCTGGGCCATGCGGACGAGCGTGTCGTAGGCGGCCTGGTCGCCGTGGGGATGGAATTTTCCGATGACGTCGCCGACGATGCGGGCCGATTTTTTATAGGGCTTGTTGTAATAGGTCCCGCTCTCGTACATGGCATAGAGGACCCGGCGATGGACCGGCTTGAGGCCGTCCTTGATGTCGGGGATGGCCCGGCCGATGATGACGCTCATGGCGTAATCGAGGTAGGACCGCCGCATCTCCTCTTCGAGGCTGACGACCGGGTAGTGCTCTTTCTGTTCGCTGTCCATGGGAACTCCTTCTCGGCTCCGCCGGCCCGCGCCGGGCTCAGACGTCAAGGTTCAGGGCCTCCAGGGCGTTGGTCTCGATGAACTTCTTGCGCTCTTCGACCTCGTCGCCCATGAGGACGGTGAAGACCCGGTCGGCCTCTGCGGCATCGACGATGGAGACTTTGAGGAGGATCCGCCGCTCCGGGTCCATCGTCGTTTCCCAGAGCTGGGTCGGGGTCATCTCTCCCAAGCCTTTGTATCGCTGGATGTTGATGCCCTTTTTCCCTTTCTCGAAGAGGTATTCGAGGAGCTTGTTCTCGTTCTCCAGGACCTCTTTCTCCGCGCCGTCGCCGTTGGTCAGGACGGCGTAGGGGCCCTTCATGCCCTCGAGCTCCTGGTAAATCCTGAAAAGGTTCTTGTAGTCGGCGGAGGTCACGAGATCCATGCCGATCTTCCCGCCGACGGACAGGCCGTTGAGATGGTAGCCGAACTCGATCTCGTAGACGCCGTACTCCTCGTCGCGGGCGAGCTTGACGTCGAAGCCCTTCTCGGCGACGAGCTTCATGACCCTCTCGACGTTCTTCTTGGAGCTCAGGAACTCCTGGCCGTCGACGCCGTTGCGGACGAGGATCTCGATCAGGAAGAGCGGAAAATTTTTCCGCTCGAAGAACTGGGCGTAGTTTTTCTTGGCCATGAGGTTCCGGAAGAACTTGCGGAACTTGTCGCCTTCCAGGACCTCCTTGCGGCCGCCGGCCCGGACCTTGAACTCCTCGGAGATCTTGCGGACCATGAATTTCTCGTAATCGCGCTCGTCCTTGAGGTATTGGATGTCCTTGCCGCGGGAAACCTTATAGAGGGGCGCCTGGGCGATGTAGAGGTGGCCCCGTTCGATGAGCCGGGCCATCTGCCGGTAGAAGAAGGTCATGAGGAGGGTCCGGATGTGGGAACCGTCGATGTCGGCGTCGGTCATCATGATGACCTTGTGGTAGCGGAGCTTGTCGAGGCTGCCCTCGGACTGCTCGACGCCGATGCCGAGGGCGGCGAACATCGTCCCGATCTCCTCGTTCTTGATGATCTTGTCGAAGCGGGCCTTCTCGACGTTGAGGATCTTTCCTTTGAGGGGCAGGATGGCCTGGAAGCGGCGGTCCCGCCCCTGCTTGGCCGAGCCGCCGGCGGAGTCGCCCTCGACGATGAAGATCTCGGAGGTCGCCGGATTGCGGTCCTGGCAGTCGGCCAACTTGCCGGGGAGCGAGGTCGATTCGAGGACGCCCTTGCGCCGGGCCAGCTCGCGGGCCTTCCGGGCGGCTTCCCGGGCCCGGGCGGCGTCGAGAATCTTCATGACGATCTTTTTCGCGACTGGCGGGTTTTCCTCGAGGTAGGTGGCCAGCTGCTCGTTGACGATGGACTCGACGATGCCCTTGACTTCGGAATTGCCGAGCTTGGTCTTCGTCTGGCCTTCGAACTGAGGGTCGTGGAGCTTGATGCTCAGGACGGCCGTCAGGCCCTCCCGGCAGTCGTCGCCGGTGATGTTCTCGCTCAGGTCTTTCAGGAGGTTGTGGGAGCTGGCGTAGGTGTTGATGGACCGGGTCAGGGCGGCCTTGAACCCGATGAGGTGGGTGCCGCCCTCCGTCGTGTTGATATTGTTGACGAAGGAAAAGATCGTCTCCGCGTAGGACATGTTGTATTGGATGGCCAGGTCGACAAAGACCTCCTCGCGCTCGCCCTCGAACATGATGGGCTTGGGGTTGATCGTCTGCTTGGCCTGGTTCAGGTATTCGACGAACTCGCGGATCCCGCCCTTGTACTGGAACTCGTGGGTCTTGTTGGCCCGCTCGTCGGCGATCGTGATCCTGAGGCCCTTGTTGAGGAAGGACAGCTCCCGCAGCCTCTGGGCCAGGATCTCGAAGTTGTACTCGACCAATTCGAAGATGTCCTCGTCGGGCCAGAAGGTGATCTTTGTCCCGGTCTTCTTGGTCTTGCCGATCTGCTTAAGCTTGGCGACGGGGATCCCCCGCTCGTAGCTCTGGGCGAAAATCCCGCCGTCCCGCTTGACCTCGAGGTCGAGCCTCTTGGACAGGGCGTTGACGACCGACACGCCGACGCCATGGAGGCCGCCCGAGACCTTGTAGCTTTTCTGGTCGAACTTGCCCCCGGCGTGGAGCATGGTCATGACGACCTCGGCGGCCGATTTCTTCTCCTTCTTGTGCTGCTCGACGGGGATGCCGCGGCCGTCGTCGATGACCGTGATCGAATTGTCGACATGGATGATGACGTCGACCTGGGTGCAATAGCCGGCCAGGGCCTCGTCGACGCTGTTGTCCACGACTTCGTAGACGAGATGGTGAAGCCCTTCGGGGCCGGTGGAGCCGATATACATGGCCGGCCGCTTCCGGACGGCCTCGAGGCCCTTCAGGACTTTGATGCTTTCAGCGGTATATTTTTGTTCCTTCATGTCCATCCACTTATAAAAAAGATGCGGGTTTCCGGCACGGGGACGTCACGGCACCCGGTGGGCATATTTCAATCATTTATTATAGCAAAAAAAGGACCCAAAAGTAAAGACTTTTTTGAGTTTTTCTCCATTTTTAATTAATTTATTATCTTTTATTTACATTGTCACTCAGGAGGCCCCGGGCAGGCGGTTTCGGGGGCTATGAAAGGGGACGCCCGACAGGGTCATTTTTTCTCACAGTTAGGGGGGGGTCAAGTTGATTTCTTATCACCCTAGGAAGGGGTCAGGTCTACGGCCGGGAGCGGCGGGGAGAGGAATCTTCGGAGCGACCGGCAGAAGTGCGACGGAGTTGCGCGGAGCCGCAATTCTGGTAAATCTCGGAGATGAGCGCCAGGAAGTGATAAAGAGTGGACCCCACCGCCTTTTTTCTTTATTATTTTCCCATGCCCGCCAACCTGCCGCCCGAATACCACAAGATTGAAAACGAGCTGCGGACGGCCCGCGATCCGCGGGAAAAGATCGATATCTACGAGCGGCTGATCGCCGTCATCCCCCACCACAAGGGCACGGACAAGCTCATCGCCATGTACCGGCAGAAGATCGCCAAGGCCAAGGAGGAGATGGAGCGCCGGCCGTCGACGGCCAAGCACGGCGCCACGTACAAGATCGAGAAGTCCGGGGCCGGGCAGGTCGTGCTCGTCGGCCCCCCGAACGCAGGCAAATCGCTCCTCGTCAAAGTCTTGACCGGCGCCGAGCCGGAGGTCGCCGATTATCCATTCACGACCCGCGTCCCGGCGCCGTACATGATGCCTTACGAGAATGTCCAGGTCCAGCTCATCGACACGCCGCCGGTGACGGCGGAGTTCATGGAGACCTGGTTCCCCGAGATGGTCAAGATGGCCGACGCCGTCCTCCTCGTGACCGACCTCTCGGACCCCGCCGCGGCCGGCGTCCTGGACGGGATCATCCGGCGGCTCAGGGAGCGAAAGGTCGAGCTCCTCCCGGCGGACGCTGTCATCCCTCCCGGGCGCTTCCCCTTTCTCAAGCGGACGGTCATCGCGGCCAACAAAGCCGATTCCGAAGGCGCGGCGGGCCACCTCGAAGAGCTCGGAGTCCTCCTTGATTCGCCCGTCGGGAGAATCCCCGTGTCCGCGGCCTTCGGACGCGGGCTCGAGGAGCTCCGGCGGGCGGTCTTCCACCTCCTCCACGTCATCCGGGTCTACAGCAAGGTCCCCGGAAAAAAGCCGGAACGGGCCTCGCCCTTCACCTTGCGCCGGGGGATCACCGTCCTCGAGATGGCCAGGGCCGTCCACAAGGATTTCGCCGAGCATCTCGCCTACGCCCGCGTCTGGAGCCCGGGCGGCGGCATCGAGGGGTTGCGCGTCACCCGCGACCACGTTCTCTCCGATGAGGACGTCGTCGAGCTCCATTTATAGGAGCCAGTCCTCCGGGGGCATTCTCTCCGTCGGGTCGCGGGTTTGTCCCGGCGAGCCAAACCCGCTCGGTTCCGGGCTTCGCTCCCCTCGCCCCAAGGGCAAGGTTCCGTGCCCGCTCCGCCCTCCACACGCCCTCCTCCGAGAACGCCCCCATCGTCTGGTTTACTTAAATTTCAACGCCGGCTCGTCGCTGATGTCCATGACGGTCATGAACAAGAGCTGGGCGATGTCCTCCATGATCTCGGGGGTGATCAGGCTGAGGTCGTCGTGCGTGTTGTGGTAGGTCGGCCGGCCCGGGTTGAAGCCGTAGGAGCCGAAGGTCAGTGCCGGGACGCCCTTCCAGAAGAACCAGGCCGAATCCTGGCGCGGCCGGCCGGGATAGGACGTGAAGCCCGTCGACAGCGGCCGGTGGATGTAGGTGGCATTGGCCTTTTCGACGAAGTTCCAGAAGGCGGGATAGGTCTTGCCTCCCGAGGCCGAGATCTTGTCGCCGCTCCCGGGGCCTTCCATGTTGATCATGACCACGGTTTTTTCGAGGGGGAAGACCGGGTGCTCGGTGTAGTAATGCGATCCCTCTGTTCCCTGGTTCTCGCTTTGCTCCTCGCTGCCGAAGAAGAAGAAGGCGATCGTCCGCTTCGGCTTGACGGCGCATTTGGCCATGGCTTCGGCGACTCCAAGACCCACGGCCACGGCCGTAGCGTTATCGTTGGCGCCGGGCATGAGCTCCCACATCCGGCCGAGGTGGTCCAAGTGGCCGCCGATGATGATGACCTCATCCTTGAGAACCGGGTCGGTGCCCGGGATGACTCCGATGACGTTGAAGCCCACGCCGTCGGGATGATGCTCGGTGACGTTCTTAATCGTGAAGGTTTTGCCCGTGGCGAAGGACTGGGGCTTGAGCTCCTTGCGGATCTTGCCGACCGTGTCCCCATAAGTCTTGCCCGTCCCGGCGAAAACGTCCTTGACCACGACTTCACCGACGTGATGGTAGATGAACCCTTCCACGTAAGCGTTATTGGGATTGCCGATGGGCCCATAATTATAGAGCATGCCCTTGGCGCCGTGCGCGGCGGCGTTCTTGAGCTTATACTGGTGGAAGGAATAGGGCCGCCATTTCATGAACAGGTCCAGCGTTTTTTCGCCCGGGCCGACCGGCACCTCGGGATCCAGAAGGACGATCTTGCCCTGGACGTCCACGCCCTTGTAATCGTCGTAGCCGAGCTCGGGGGCCGTGATGCCGTAGCCCACGTAGACGACTTCGGCGGTTACTTCGCCCGACCCCGACGTCCCGCCGGGAATGAATTCGTCCTCGTAGCGGTAGGACTTATTGATCACGCCGTTCTTGACCGGAATCTGCATGACGCACGCGCCGCCTGGAAAAACCTGCGTATAGGGATTGGGGAATTTCTGGCGGTAGGTGCCGTTGTCGCCCGCCGGCTGGACGCCCCACGTCTTGAGGAGGGACTCGACCCAGGCCGCGCAGGCCTCGAACTCTTTCGTGCCCGTCAGGCGCCCGCCGAATTTGTCAGAGACGAGTTCCCGGACATAATCGTAGAGCGTGTTGCTCGAGATGAGGTGCATGGCGTCGACGATCTTCGACTGGTCGTCGGCCGGTTTCTGGGCCTCCTGGGCCCCGAGGGAGAATATCCCCGAAAAAGCGAGCAGGACGGCCAGAGCCGCGAGCCAACGGAATTTTTTCATGCCTTTCTCCTTCCGCGAAACGATGGGGTTATCTTAATAGAAGGGGGAGGACAAAGGCAAGCCGGACGAGCAGGCAGATTTGATCAACGGTCATCGCCGTGCGAGGGATCGCTGGAACGTGATCAAGCAAATGAGCTTTCCCGAATCGTTGCTAGAGGAATGGGCGGACGCAGAGGGGATCTTTTCTCATAATACAGTTAGGGGATGGGTGGCACGGCGCCAGCCACCGCCCGCCCGAGGCGGAAGGGGATTGCGCGAGAGCGCTGGGGGGTCCAGGGGGCGGCTTCCCCCCTGTCGGGGGAGCCGGAGGCTACGGAGACGGGTGGTTCAGGAGGGGGACATTTCCCCTCCGAGTCCGCGACGCCTACAGGCGAACGGCGAGGCCGCCGCTGACGATGAATCCGTCCAGGACGCCCGCGGAGACGAGCAGATGAATGTGCTTCGTGATCATGGCCTTCAACCCGAAGTTCAGCTCGAGGAACGGGAGGAAGTTCGGGAACTTGCTGTCGCTCTCGTCCTTGAGCTGGCGGAGGGTTTTCGATTCCGAGTTGCCGACGGTCTGGGTCGGGATGGCGCTTCCGGCAAGCTGGCCCGAATAACTGTAGGACAGCGTCGAATCATCGAGCGCCTTGGCCGTCGAGATGCCGCCGCCGAACGTGATGAAGGGGTGGACGACCGCCCTCGGGAGAATATCCCAGCGGAACGTCAGAAGGAAAGACGTCGCCTTGATCAAGGCCGTGGCGCCGGCCGAGCCGTCGAATGTCGCCGTGGCCAGGGTGCCCATGTCCTGGAGATCCATGTGCGAGGTCACGGTCGGGAAGACTTTGAAGGTGCTCTTCTCGACCGAGACGCCCAGGCTGAATGACCCTTGGCTCGAGGGATAGAAGCGGATGCCGAAGCCGAAGTTGTCGCCGCGGGAATCGAAGTGAATCGTCTGCGCGTAACCCGTCTCGCTGAGCCCCGGGTAAGAGTTCTGGATATCCGAAAGGATCCTGTCCCGGATTTCTGATTCGGTGGCATCGTTGACGATGTCCCTGGCGAAACTCCCCAGCAGATTCAGGCTCCATCGGCCGTAGTGGCCGCTGAACTCGAAATGCCCCTGGGCCGTCAGAGCGGGCGCGGTGGCCAGAAGAAGGGACAGGGCACTGATCCAAAGGACCGGATGGGCGATTTTTCTCATGGTTCTCCTTCCTGTTCGGACGTATCCGACCTTCCTTTAGTCGTGGGGCAGGCCCGTATTGGAAAGATCTCTCGAAAAAGACCCCGGCCGCCGTGACGAGCGTCCGGCAAGCGAGAGCCATTGAATTGCCCGACCGATTCTGCTATCGTGGCTTCTTTCCGATATCCGAATCCCGAGGAGGTCCAGATGACCAGACACGTCCTGCTGGCCCTGTTCGTGGCCGGCTCCTTCCTGGCCGGCCTGGCGATCGCCCAGACGCCCGCGGCCGCCACCAGAGTTCTCATGAAAACGAGCAAGGGCGACATCACGATCGAGCTCTACTCGTCCAAAGCGCCCATGACGGTCAAGAATTTCATGTTCTACGTCAAAGACAGGTTCTTCGAGGGCACGACCTTCCACCGGGTCATCGCCAACTTCATGATCCAGGGCGGCGGCATCACGGCGGAAATGCACGAGAAACCCGCCAAGCCTCCGATTAAAAACGAGGCGGGAAACGGCCTCAAGAACGCCCGGGGGACGATCGCCATGGCCCGGACCGGCATCGTGGACAGCGCGACCTGCCAGTTCTTCATCAATCTGAAGGACAACGGGACTCTCGACCACAAGGATAACTCGACCGAGGGCTTCGGCTACTGCGTCTTCGGCAATGTCGTCGCCGGCATGGACGTCGTCGACGCCATCGCCAAAATCAAGACCACGAGCAGGAGGGGCTATGGCGACGTGCCCGTCGAGCCCGTGACCATTTTCTCGGTCGAGGTCCTCGGCGGAAAATAGATCGTCCGCGGCAGGCCTCCGGTCCCGCGGCATTCAGTGAGGGCCGATGTTCGACTGGGTGTTCGCTTTCATTCACCTGGCCGGCCTCCTGGCCGCCCTCGGCTACGCCGTGTATTCCCTCCTGCGGGGCAACGCCGCGCGCTTCGCGCTGGTCCTGGCGCTCCTCGCCGCATATTACTACTTCGTCCTTCACCCGGCCGTCATCAAGGAGGCCGCCAGGCGGCGGGCCCTCAAGAAAAAGCCCTAGGCGCCCCGGATTTACTTTTGGGGCCAAAGAGTTTATCATCTGAGGCGGAGAGTTTTCCCCAGAGGAGATCTGAATGCCCAAAACCGCCGCCCGCGGCCTGTCCGCCGCCCTCTTGCTGCTGGTCCTGACTTTACCCTGCCTTTCCCAGCCCCTCGATAAGAACCTCGAAACCGGCCTCAAAGCCGTCCGCCCCTCCGAAGCCTATGATATCGTTAAAGCCCTGGCCTCGCCGGAATTCGCCGGACGCCTGACGGGGGACGCCGGCTATACCGCGGCGGCCAAGTGGGCCGCCCAGAAGCTCGCGTCCTGGGGCCTCAGGCCCATCGGGCCGAAAGAAGGCTTCCTCCAGGCCTATCCCTCGCCCTGCACGATCGTCGACAAGGCGGAGTTGACCATCCTCCTTCCCGAGGGTCCGCCGGATCCCAAAAAGGTCCCGTCCTACAAAGAAATGAAGCTCATCCCGGAAAAGGAATTCCTCCCTCTCCTCTATTCGGACAGCGACGACCGGACGGCCGAAACTGTCTTCGCCGGCTGGGGGATTTCCGCGCCGGAAATCGGATACGACGATTACGCCGGTCTCGACGTCAAAGGAAAGTTCGTCATCTGCTTCCGGGGGACCCCGGACGACGACAAGAAATACCAGTATTTTGACGAGCACCGGACCCGGATGAAAACGGCCCGCGATAAGGGCGCCATCGGCATCATATATATCTACGCGGACATCGCCTCCAACCCCAACGGGGATTGGCTCGAGCGATTCACGCCGGCCATGATCAGCGAGAAGGTCATGGACGCCGTCCTCAAGGAAGTCAAATCGACCACCGCGGACCTCAAGAAGTCCCTGACGACGTTCAGGCGGCCCATCTCGTTTCCCCTCCAGGCGAAGATCCACCTCGCGGTCGAATCCCGGCATTTTCCCAAGGCCATCGGCTACAACGTCGTCGCCTATGTCGAGGGTTCGGATCCGAAACTGCGCGGAGAGTGCGTCGTCGTCGGCGGCCACTTCGACCATTGCGGCCGGCACATGGGACTCCTCTTCCCCGGCGCGGACGACAACGCGAGCGGCAGCGCTACGGTCATGGAAGTCGCCCGGGCCTATGCCGCCCTCGGCCACAAGCCCAAGCGGTCGGTAGCCTTCGTGCTCTTCGGCGGCGAGGAGTTGGGACTGCAGGGCTCGACCTACTTCGTCGACCACGTGCCGGGTCCGCTCGGCAAGGTCGACGCCATGTTCAACTTCGACATGACGGGCGAGGGAGACGGGCTCTGGGGCGCGGTTTCGGCCGAGCCCGCCGCGTTCAAAACGGCGCTCGAGGATGCCGACAAGAGCGTCAAGATCATTCGCGGCCTCGGGGTCATCTCGGGCGTCGGGGTCCGCGGCTCGGACTTCGCGCCGTTCTTCCTCAAGGGCATCACCGCGGCCAGCCTCGGGTCGAACGGTCCTCATCTGGCCTATCATCAGACGGGAGACACGATCTACCGCATCAATCCCGAAGTCATGGCCGACGCCGCGAAGGTGGCCTTCCTGGCGTCTTATCTTTGGGCCAACAGGTAGGACGGCTCATGCGGATCGCGAAAGAAGGCCTGAAATTCATCATCCCGTCGGCGGCGCTGGCGGCGGCCTTCTGGGCGCTCGGCTGGTGGCCGGCCGCGGCTCTCTTCCTGGCGCTCGCGGCGGCCTTCCTCTTCTTCTTCCGCGACCCGCGGCGGACGCCTCCGGCCGGGGAGCAGCTGCTCGTCTCGCCGGCGGACGGCACGGTCCTGGGTGTCGAAGCCGTCGCGGCCCCTCCCGAGCTCGGAACGCCCGGGACCAAGATTACGATCTTCCTGTCCATCCTCGACGTCCACCTCGTCCGGTCCCCCATCACGGCAACCGTCGGGAAAGTGGATTACCACCCCGGAAAATTCCTGCCCGCTTATAAGCCCGAGGCCGGCACGGCCAACGAGTCCAACACCCTCGTCCTCAGGGGCGGAAAAACGGCCCTCGTGATGAAGCAGATCGTCGGCGTCGCCGCCCGCCGGATCAAGTGCTACGTCAAGGAAGGGCAATCCGTGGCCCGGGGCGAAAAGGTCGGCCTCATGTATTTCGGCTCCCGCGTCGAAATCACGCTGCCCCGGAACGCCGTCATCAAAGTCGGCCTGAACCAGAAGGTCAAGGGCGGCGAATCCGTGATCGCCGAGGTCCAGCCATGAAAGCCAAGAAACTCACCAAGGGTATTTTCGTGGTTCCGAGCCTCTTCACGCTCACGAATCTGTTCTTCGGGTTCCTGAGCATCCTGCTGACGTTCCATGGGCGCTACAGGATGGCCGCCCTGTGGATCGTCGTGGCCGCCCTGATGGACGGCATGGACGGGCTCGTGGCTCGAGCCGTGAAGGCGCCGTCGGATTTCGGGATCGAGCTCGACTCCCTCTCCGACGCCGTCTCGTTCGGCCTGGCGACCTCCGTCCTCCTGTATTTCTGGGGAATGAAGCTGGCCGGGACGCCGGCGGTCTTCTTCAGCTTCCTCTTCCTGACGGCGGGCGTCCTCCGGCTGGCCCGTTACAACGTCCGGACCAAGTCTCTCCCGGACCGGAAACACTACCAGGGGCTGACCGTGCCTTCGGCGGCCATTTTCATGGGGTCGCTTGTCATCTTCCATCCCTCCCCGCTCGAAACACGGGAGCTGGCCTTCGGGCTGGCCGTCCTGACGGTCCTCGTCGCGCTCTGCATGGTCAGCACCTTCCCGTACCGGAATTACATGAAGGTCCGGGGCAGCCACAAGATCGATATTCTCACCGTGCTACTCCTGGCGGTGACCATCGCCGGCTTCATCTTCTATCCGCGGATCGTGCTGCTCTTCTTCGCCGGGCTGAACGCCCTCTCGGGGCCGGTGACGGTCCTCGTCCGAATGGTCAAGAAGAGTCTGAAGAAAAAGACCGCGGCCAAAGAAATTCCGTCGTGATGCGAAACCTGCGGCCGCCCATGCGGCGCTGGAAAAAGATCCTCCTGATCACGGCCATCCCTCCCGTCCTCTTTCTTGCCGGCCTGTTCGTCGTCAAGAGGCTCATCGCGCCGGGCGGGCCGCAAGCCCCGGCCGCGGGAAAGCCCGCGGAACCGGCGCCGTCCGCCGTTGTTTCCCCGCCGGCGCCGACGCCGGTCGAGGAGGAGAGGCTCGTCATCACCCCGGGGACGAGCCTGGCCAAGCTGCTCCGGAGGCACGGGTTCGACAACAGGGAAATCCAGAGACTGAAGGACTCCGCTAAGCCGGCCTACGACCTGACCAGGATCAAGGCCGGCCATGAGATGCGCCTGTTCAAGACGGCTGAAGGGCCATGGAAAAGCCTGGAGTATGATATCGATGACGCGCGCTACCTCGTGGCCCGGAACGGGAGCGCCGGCATCGAGGCCGAAGTCAAACTCTATCCTTTCGACTTCAAGACGGCCCTGGTTTTCGGCGTCATCGAAACGAGCCCCGTCGCGGCCATGTACAAGATCGGTGAAGCCGACGCCCTGGCCTATGACCTCGCGGAAAAGTGCTTTGGCTGGGACATCGATTTCTACACCGACCTCAGGAAGGGCGACACGTTCCGCATCCTCGTCGAAAAAAAATTCCTGGACGGCAAGTTCGCCGGTTACCGGAATATCCTGGCCGCGGAATTCGTCAACGGCGGGAAGACCTTCCAGGCCTTCCGGTTCGTATACCCCGACTCCGGCGCGACCGACTACTTCGATGAGGAGGGCCTGTCCAAGCGGAAGGAATTCCTGAAGTCCCCTTTCAAGTACGGGGCGCACGTCACCTCTCGGTTCACATCGAGCCGCCTCCATCCCATCTACAGGGTTTATACTCCCCACTACGGTGTGGATTATGGGGCCCCGGAGGGAACGCGCGTCCAGGCGACGGCCGACGGAAAAGTGACCTTCGCCGGCTGGAACGGCGGCGCGGGCCGGATGGTCAAACTCCAGCACAAGAATTCCTACGAAACGACGTACATGCACCTGAGCGGCTTCGGCCCGGGCATCCGGGGCGGCACTCAGGTTAAGGGCGGGGAGGTGGTCGGTTACGTGGGCTCAACAGGAGATTCGACGGGGCCTCACCTGGACTACCGGATCTTTTATCATGGCAGTCCGGTCAATCCTCTCGGGCAGAAATTCAAGCCCGCCGACCCGGTCCGGAAAGAATTCCGCGATGCGTTTAAGGATGAGGCGCGAAAGCTCCTGGACAGACTCGACAGCCTCCGGATCCTTCAGACCGCGCCGCCGCGCCTTAATCCCCTTCGCGGGACTCCACGGCCGCCATCATAAGGCCGCCCTCGGCAGCTTCTCGATGACTGCGGGGGTTAAAGCCAACAAAACCCCCGGCCGTCCGTCCGTGGAGCTTCAGTTTTTGATCTTGCCGCCCCCGCTCGAAGAGGAGCCTTCCTTGGTCGAACCCTGGACGCCGCCGGACGTTGACCCGGAGGCCGCGCCGCGGCCGCCCTCGGACGAGCCTCCCGAGCCGCTGGACACGCCGGAACCGCCGGATTCATAGCTCACCCCGTGCGAAGTCAGGCTGGGAACGGCCCCGTCATCTCCCCTCTCGCGGTCGCGCGAGCTCAGTCGAAGCTCGGGGCACCGGATCTCGTTGGTCCGGCTGGAGTATTCGATCCGGACGCCGAGTTCGCGGGCGACCCTGAGATCAGGATTCCAGTCGAGGAACTGCGGATGTCCGGCGGCTCTCAACCCCACCTGTGAGGCGCCTCTGCCGGAGACGGCCGCGACCGGCCGTTGGGCCGGGGACTCGGCGCGCGTCTGGATTTCCGGAGCGCGGGAAGCCACGGCGGCGGCGGTTTGCGCGCGACCGGGGGCCCCGGCGCCGCGGAGGATCTGCCTGGCGGCTTCGTTGCCGCGAAAGATCCGCGCGGCCTCACCGGCCGGACGAGCCGGCTGACGGAGGGCACCCGGCCCGTCCTTTACCGGCGGTACGCCGTTGAGCTTGGGCAGGCTCTCCCAATTCAGGGCCCGGCCCTGGACCTTGGGACCGTTCAAGGCCGTTTTCGAGACGAAGACGGCCTGGGAGGGGATTTGCTTCGAGGATTCGACGATCCGCGGATCCTGGGCCTTGTAGGCCGTGACCACGTTCTTAAAGGCGGTTTTGAACTCCCTCGGAATGGGGAAACCCCATCCCGGCTGCTGCATCTGGTTTCTCGAGACCGTGTCCAGGGCCGGCCGACCTGTGGCGTAGAGCCCCATCCCGGGGCCTTCCGGGGCCAGGTAGGACCAGGCGCCGTTCATAAATCCGAAGTCGGTGTAAAAGCCGTCGTACCAGTCAAACAGGCTCCAGGGGCGCCAACCGAGATAGCCGTAGAAGAACTCCCAATCGACCCAGGCGGGGGCGAACATGGAGCCGGGCATCCAGACCCAGCCGAGTTTCTTGTCCCACTGCCAGATTCCCAGATGGTAAGGGACCCAGCCCCAGGGCTCGTCGGGAACCCAGTAAAGCTGCCCGCCGACCGAGGTCCAGCTGCCGACATAATAGGGGCGCCAACCCGGATAATCCATGCGGTCGAGGAATGGCCGCCAGACGTAGCCGTACATGTCGTCCCAGAGCCATTCCCCGTACATGTTGCCGTACTGCTGGGCGAAGTAGTAGACCGCGTCCGGCAGTTTCTGAAGCGGCTTGGGAAGGGTGCTCTGGCCCGCGTGGAGCTCGCCGAAATGGGCGTTGATCTCGTTGTTCCAGACCTCGAACTCGGAATCGGCGATGTAGGTCGCCCGCTGGAACTGCGCGTCCTTGAGGACGATCAGGCGCTCCGACTTGCGGATGTCCTGTTTCTTGACGGACCGTTCGCTCGGGCCGAAAAGGGCGCTGGCCTTGCCGAACTTCACCTGGGCGTCCGTCGAACCGTCGGCGGCCGCCGCGATGATGGCCACGGTTTTATGGTCCATCTTGACGGCCGCGGTCGGAGTCAGCACCTGGAACATTTCCCGCGAATCGTATTCTCTGTACATGACGTAGAGCCGCCCCTTGGAGAGGGTCAGGTTGGAGAGCCGTTTTGAGGAGCTCAGGCTCTGGGCGAGGACGGTTTCAATCTTGAGTTCGGTCGAGAAATCGAGGCGCATGACCGTGCCCGTGTCGAACTGGATTTCGCAGCGCCGGTCGGCCGTCGTCCGGATCGTGTCGCCGGGGCCCAGGGGCAGGTTGAGGACCGCCGCTTCCGCGGTGGCCTGACCTTCGCGGATGACCACGGGATCGTTGCCGTCTGCCTTGGCTTCGGTATAGCTGATGTGCCCGAAATAGAACTTATCGGACCGGTTGACGATCTTGTAGTTATTGCCAGCTCCCCGGACGGTGGTCGCCGCCAGGAGGGCCAAGGCGGCCAAACAAACCCAAAAGCTCTTCCTTATCATGGTATCCACCTCCAGGGGGATGATTCCAATCAATTTATATTGCAGATTTCATGCCAAGCGAAGTCTGGCGGCGCCGGGGACGTAGCCTCAGGCCGCTGTCTTTTCCCGAGGACACATGTCCCCCGTCCGGCCCGGAGTCCTGCGGTGGGCAACCTCGGCACATATCAAGTTTACCACGGATCGGGCAGGGCTCAAACGAGCCTCTTGGGCGCCGGCGACGGGCGCCCGCTGAAGCTCCATGGACTTGCGTCGGGGGGATGCAACTTTCGCAGGCTTTGGGGCGCCAGTCCCGTTCGCTGGATTCCAGCGAACGGGATTGACAATACCCGAGAGCTCCCCCTATACTGAGGCCGGCCCACATAGGATCCACGTGCCTGCGACAAAGCCCCGGAACCCCGTCCCCACCGTGGATATCGTTATCGAGATCGCCACCCCGGAGGCCCGGGGCATCGTCATCATCGAGCGCAAGAATCCCCCCTTTGGCTGGGCCCTGCCCGGGGGCTTTGTCGACTACGGCGAGTCGCTCGAGCAGGCCGCCGTCCGGGAGGCGCGCGAGGAGACGTCCCTCGAGGTCGAGCTCCTCGGCCAGCTTCATACGTACTCGGACCCCGGCCGGGATCCCAGGCAACACACCATATCCACCGTGTTCGTGGCCAGGGCGCGAGGAACGCCGGCCGCCGCCGATGACGCCAAGTCGGTCCTCGTCGTCGACCCGCGGCGGGTAAATGTCCCGCTGGCTTTCGACCACCGCCGCATCTTCGACGATTACGTCGCCTTCACGAAAGGACTTTTTCCATGGACGAGAAAAAAGACCGGGACAAGGGTCTAGCTCCGGGGCCCGACAATACGGCCGACCTCAAGGAGCTCTGCCTCGTCTACGGACCGTTCGAAGCCGACATCGTCAAGAGCTTTCTCGAGGGCCACGGCGTGTCCTGCCTGATCCGGGGCCGCATGGCCCCCTTCGTTTATCCCATCACCGTGGACGGGCTGGCGGAGTTCAAGATCTTCGTCCAGGCCAGCGATTTCGAAAAGGCGAGCGAGCTGATGGCCAGCATGCCCGCGCCGGACGAGGGCGGCGAGCCGGAAGAGTCGCGCTGACCCACAATTCCTCGTCTTCCCGCCGCCCTTCACCCCCCTATTTTGGGCCCCGTTGATTTATTGCATTTTCGGCTTTTTTTCTCTTGACTTTTGGTATTTTCTCCCCTATATTTGGGACGAAACGGGACAAATCGGGACACACAATAATGGCGGAAGTCTTGGTCGGCAACTACACGGCTCGATTCGATGCCAGCGGCCGCATCAAGATACCGGAAAAATTCCGCGAGGCCATTCAAGCGAGTTACGGCAAGGATCTGTTCGTCACCTCGCTCACGGATGAGTCGGTCCAGATCTATCCCTTGAGCGTTTGGCTGGAGATGACGGGCGTGACCGCCGAAGGCGCCATCCATCTCCGGCCCGACGTCCGGAAATTCATGCTCCGGGTCAACAGGAACGGGTCCCGGCACGAGCTCGACTCCAAGGGCCGTGTCCTGATCAATCAGACCCTGAGGGACAAGGCCCGCCTCCGGGAGGAAGTCGAGGTCATCGGCCTCTCGAACCACCTGGAGGTTTGGAACAAGGAAGCCCTGGATGGAATTCTCGAGGAGAAGCCGCTCTCGGACGCCGATTTCGAGAACATCGCCCGTCTCATCCCTCGAGGCAAATCGGAATGACGGAGCAAGGACATTGCCCGGTCCTATTAGCGGACGTCCTCGAGTTCCTGAAGGTCGGGCGGGAAGGCATTTACGTTGACTGCACCCTGGGCCTGGCCGGACACGCCGTCGCGATCCTGGAGAGGAATCCCCGAGCCTCCCTTGTAGGGTTGGACCGCGACGAGCTCTCGCTCCGCCAGGCCCGGGAAAAACTCGTGCCCTTCGGGGCGAGGGTCCGGCTCTTCCACACGGACTTCAAGGCCCTCCCCACGCTGGGCATCGCGTTCCGGGATGTCCGCGGGGTCCTCGTCGACCTCGGGGTATCCTCGTACCAGCTGGACTCCCCCGAGCGGGGATTCAGCTTCAGCCAGGAAGGGCCATTGGACATGAGGATGGACCAGAGAAGCAAGATCACGGCCGACAAGCTGCTGCGCACGTATTCCGAGCCGAAGCTGGCGGAGTTGTTCGAGACCTACGGCGAGCTCCCCCATAGCCGCCGGCTGGCCCGGGAGATCGTCAGTCTGCGCAAGCTCGGCCGGGTCACCACGACCTCCGACCTCCGCCGGATCGTCGAAGGGGTTTACCGGTGGCGGCCGCAGAAGGGCAAGATCCACCCCGCGGCCAAGGCCTTCCAAGCCCTGCGGATCGAGGTCAACCAGGAGCTCGAGGGGCTGCCGGAGTTTTTCGAGGAGACCATCAAGATGTCCGTGCCGGGCACGCGTTTCGTCGCCATCTCCTTTCATTCGCTGGAGGACCGGATCGTCAAGCACACCTTCGTCCGCCTGGCCTCGCGTCAGGACGGGGAGCCCGTGGTCTCCATCCTGACCAAAAAACCGGTCATGGCCGGGCCGGCCGAGTTGGCGGCGAATTCCAGGGCCCGCTCCGCCAAGCTCCGGGCCGCCGAGAGGCTCTGAATGATCCGCAGAAAATGGAGTCCGAAAGAGATCGCCCTGGGAGGCGCTTTCCTCCTGGCCGTCGTCGGCCTGCTGACATTCTATGTCTGGTACCAGACCGAGGCCGTCCATCTGGGCATCGCCATCGGCCGGCGCGAGGCGGATATCAGGGCCCTCCGGGACGACCTCCTGAAATTGGAACTTAAGAAAACCGCCCTGCTCACGCCCGCCAGGGTGGACAAGATCGCCAGGGCCGACCTTGGGCTCGTCGACCCCCAGACGGGCGAAATCATCTACAAGGATAAGCCCGTCTCCCGCTGAGACCGGGCCGTCATGAGGACCTACCACGAAGGCGATATCCGGAAGAGGACTCTGGTCGTGAGCTTCATCCTCACGGCCTGGTTCGCGGTCCTGCTCGTGCGCCTCGTGGAGCTTCAGGTCGTCGAGCACCCCGCGCTCAAGACCCGCGCGGAGAAACAGAGCCAGGCGAAGGTCCCCGTGCGGGCGCGCCGGGGGAATATCCTGGACCGCAACGGCACGGTCCTGGCTTCGAGCCTGCCCGTCTTTACGGTCAAGCTGAGTCCCGTCGAGAAGGAAACGCCCGTCCAGGAAAACGACAAGGTGCGGAAGCTCCAGGCCGTTCTCGGGCTCTCGGAAAAAAACGTCGCCGACGTCCTCAAGAGACTCAAGGACAACGACTCTTTCACCTACGTCAAGAAACAGGTCCCCCCGGAGGACGCGGCCCGCGTCCGGGACCTGCATCTCCCCGGCGTGGGGTTTGACGAGGAGAGCCTGCGCCATTATCCCCACGGGGAGCTCTGCGCGCATGTCCTCGGCGGGGTCAACGCGGACGAGTCCGTCCAGGCGGGCGTCGAATCCCGCTACAACGACATCCTCAAGGGCCAGGACGGCCAGCGCATCACCCTCAAGGATAACAAGAAACGGGGCTACCAGGACGAGGTGACCAAGCCTCCGGTCCCGGGGCTCGACATCGCTCTGACGATCGACGCCACCATCCAGTACATCGCCGAAAGGGCGCTCGCCCGGGCCATCAAAGAGCATTCCGCGACGAGCGGGACGGTTATCATCCTCGATCCGGCGACAGGAGACATCCTGGCCCTCGCCAATTATCCGACCTACGACGTGAACGCCTACACGGATTCGAAGAGCGCCTGGATGAACCGGGCGATCGGCTATACCTACGAACCGGGCTCGACGTTCAAGATCGTGGCCGCGGCCGCGGCCGTCGAAAAGGGCCTCGTCGGCTACGGCGAGCTCTTCGATTGTTCCGCGGGCTCCATCAAGGTCGGCCCCCTGACGATCAGCGACCACGAACAGATGGGTATGCTGACCTTCAGCAAAGTCCTCATTGAATCCTCCAACGTCGGGACGGTCAAGTTCGCCTCCCGGCTGGCCATGCCCGATTTCTACGACATGATCCGGAGGTTCGGATTCGGCGGCAGGACGGGCGTCGACCTGCCGGCCGAGGAACCCGGCCGGGTCAGGCCCGTCGCCCAGTGGAACAAAGTCGTCTCCCAACCCCACATCGCCATCGGCTACGAAGTCACCGTAACCCCACTTCAGATGGTGCGGGCAATGAACGTCTTCGCCACGCGGGGAAGACTGGTCCGGCCGCACGTCGTCCGGAAGTCGCCCGGCTTCCCGGGCTCTCCGGTGCAGGGGCCGCCGCCCGATGAGAAAGTTCTCGACGAAGGCCTGGCCGACGAACTGACCGGCCGGGTCTTCGAAAAAGTCGTCGAGGAAGGGACCGCGAAACTCGGCCGGATCGACGAATTCTGGGCGGCCGGCAAGACGGGCACCGCGCAAAAGCTTGACCCGGCCCTCAAGGTCTACACGACCAAGAGCCACACGGCCTCGTTCGTGGGCTTCGTCCCCTCCCGGCGGCCCGTCCTCTCCATAATCGTCGTCCTGGACGACCTCAAGGAGGAATTCTACTATGGCGGCCAGGTCTGCGCCCCGGTCTTCAGGGACGTCGCCCGCCAAGTCCTGCGGTACCTCGGGCTTCCGCCGGAGCGGGCGCCGAAAGACGCCGCGATCACGGCGGACCTCCGAGGGAAGGGGAAGCCATGAAGCTCCGGGACGTTCTGCAGGGCCTCACGGTCCTCGCCGCCGGCCTGACCGGGGACGAAGAGATCCTGGGGATCGCCTATAATTCGAAGTCCGTCAAGCCGGGGTTCCTGTTCGCGGCCCTGAAAGGCGAAATCCGGAACGGGATGGACTTCGTGGCCGAGGCCGAGGCCAACGGCGCGGCGGCCGTCCTGTCTTCGTGGCCGAAGCCGCCGGCCTTGCGATTGGCTTGGGCCCAAGTCGCGGACGCCCGGGAGGCCCTGGCGCTCGCGTCGGCCAACTTTTTCGGCCAGCCCTCGGACGGGTTGAAGGTCGTCGGCGTCACCGGGACCAAGGGCAAGACGACCATCACGTACATCCTGGAGGAGATCCTGAAGGCCGCCGGGGGCTCCCCCGGCGTCCTCGGGACGATCGAATACCGCGGTCCCGGCCTCCAGGTTCAGGCCGCGCGGACAACGCCCGAATCCTCCGACCTCCAGGCCATGCTCCGGAAAATGCTGGATGCCGGTGCCACCCACTGCCTCATGGAAGTTTCCTCGCACGCCCTGGACCAGAAACGGGTCTGGGGGGTGAGCTTCGATATCGCCGTCTTCACGAATTTGACCGGCGAGCACCTCGACTACCACCGGACGATGGAGACCTATTTCGAGGCCAAACGCAAGCTCTTCTATCTCAATCACAAACGGAGCGCGGCGGTCGTCAATATGGACGACCCCTGGGGCCAGAGGCTCATCGCCGAACTCCCCATGAAGACCATCACCTTCGGGTTCGAGCCCGCGGCCATCGTGCGGGCCGTGAAATCCAGCCTGACCGACGACGGGATGGACGTCCAGGTCGCTCACCCCGGCAACGTCCTGAACATCCACTCCCGGCTGGTGGGAAAGCACAACGTCTACAACATCCTGGCCGCCACCGCCGCCGCCCTGGCCCTCAACGTGTCCCCGCAGGCCATCGCCGCCGGCATCGCCGCCCTCAAGGGCGTCCCCGGCCGTTTCGAAAAGATCGATAATTCCCGGGGCATCCACATCGTCGTCGACTATGCCCACACGGACAGCGCCCTCGAGCACCTCCTGGCCACGGCCCGGGAGTTCAAGCCGCGCCGGCTCGTCCTCGTCTTCGGCGCCGGCGGGAACAGGGACAAGGAGAAGCGGGAGCGCATGGGCCGGGTGGCCGCCCGGCTGGCGGACTGGACGATCATCACGTCCGACAATCCCCGGAACGAGGATCCCCTCGAGATCATCGCCGCGATCGAGAGGGGTTTCGCCAAGGAGGCCGCCAGGACCTACGAAATCGTGCCGGACCGGAGAGAGGCCGTCGTCCGGGCCCTGGCCATGGCCAACAGGGGCGATTATGTTCTCGTGGCCGGCAAGGGGCACGAGGATTACCAGATCTTCAGGGACCGGACGATCCACTTCAGCGACATCGAAGTCATCCGGGACATCCTGGCCGGGATGGGGGCCGCCTGACGATGGCCAAGCTGCGGCTCGCGGACATCGCCCGGCGGACGGGAGGCCGGATCGTGCAGGGTTCCCCGGACCTCGCGTTCGAAGCCTACGGTATCGACTCCCGGCTGACCGCGGCCGGCGAGCTGTTTTTCGCCATCATGGACCGGAGGGACGGGCACCAGTTCGTGTCCGCCGCCGCCGGCCGTGGCGCGGCCGGGGCCGTCGTGTCGCGGGCCGTGTCCGTCCCGGGCCCGGATTTCGGGCTGGTCGAAGTCGAGGACACGGTCGCGGCCCTTCAAGCGCTCGCCCGCTCGGTCCTCGAGGAAAATCCGGCCCGGATCGTCGGGGTCACGGGAAGCATCGGCAAGACGACGACCAAGGAATTCGCGGCCGAACTCCTCTCCTGCCGTTTCCGCGTCCTGAAATCCCAGGGCAACTTCAACAACCGGCTCGGCCTGGCCCTGTCCCTCCTCCGGCTGGAGAGACGCCACGAGATCGCGGTCCTCGAAATGGGCATGAGCGCCCCGGGCGAAATCCGCGCGCTGACCGCCATCGCGCCGCCTGACGTCGCGGTTATCACGAACATCCACCCCGTCCACCTCCAATTCTTCAAGGGGATGGAGGAGATCGCCCTGGCCAAGAAAGAAATACTCGACGGCGCCGGGAAAGGGGCCACGGCCGTCCTCAACGGGGATTCCCCGCTCGTCCTGAAGATCGCGGCGGACTGGAAGAACCCGAGGGTGACGTTCGGCCTGGGCCCGGAGTGCGACGTGCGCGCCGAGTCCATCCGCCGGAAGGGATATGACGGCCTGGAGTTCGCTCTGGCGTTCGCGGACGAAAAAGCCCGGGTGGATTTCCCCTTCGTCAACGAGTCCTTCATTTCGGACTTCCTGGCGGCGGCGGCCGTCTGCCGGGCCCTCGGCCTGACCCTGGCCGAGATCCGGCCGAAAATCGCCGGCCTCAAACCGTCCTCCATGCGGGGCGTTCTCGTCGGCCTCGGCGGCGGAGTGCGGCTCTGCGACGATTCCTACAACTCGAACCCCCGGGCCCTGGAGGCGGCGCTGAAGAGCCTCGGCGCCCTCCCCGCTTCGAGAAAAGTCGCCGTCCTCGGCGATATGCTCGAGCTCGGGGAGGACGAGCGGGAGTTCCACCGCCAGGCGGGCGCGGCCGTGGCCCGTTGGAGCTGGGACGTCCTGGTCACCGTCGGCCCTCTCGCCGCGCACATCGCGGAAGAGGCGGCGACCGCCGGCCTGCCCCGGGAAAACATCCTGACCTTCCCCGATGCCGCGGCCGCGGCGGGACGGATCACGGATATCGTCCGAGACGGCGACCTCGTGCTGGTCAAGGGGTCCCGGGGCATGCGCATGGAAGTGATCGTGGACAAGCTGAAAACGCGGGGAAAGGAGTAGAGGGTGCTGTTCTGGCTTCTCGTCCCCCTGCAGACTCACGTCTCCATTTTCCGGGTCTTCGGATACATCACGGTCCGGACCGGCTTGGCCGGCTTGACGGCCCTTGTCCTGAGTTGGATCTTCGGGCCCTGGCTCATCCGGCTCTTGAAAAAGCATCAGATCGGCCAGGAGATACGGAGCGAGGGTCCCCAGTCCCATTACGTGAAGAAGGGTACGCCCTCGATGGGAGGCCTCCTCATCATCGGGGCGACGCTCGTGACCACGCTCCTCTGGGGGAACCTGGGCAACGTCTATGTCTGGATCGCCATCGCCACCATGGTCCTCTTCGGACTGATCGGATTTGTCGACGACCTGCTCAAAGTCCGGAAAAAGAGGTCCCTGGGCCTGGGTGTTTTCACCAAGCTCGGGCTGCAGGTCCTGCTGGCCGCGGTCGTCGGCGGCGTTCTCCTCTATCTCGGCTTCAACAATTTCGGGCCGCTCCGGTCCTTCGACCTGCGGCTCTTTCCGCCTTTCTTCAAGCTCTGGACCCCCTACCTGGGCTGGTTCTACCTGCCCTGGATCATGTTCATCCTCGTCGGCTCGTCGAACGCCGTGAACCTGGCCGACGGGCTCGACGGCCTGGCCATCGGGCTGACGCTCATCAGCGCCACGGCCCTGACGGCCCTGACCTACGTCGCGGGCCACGCCCTCTGGTCGCAGTACCTGAATATCGCGCGCGTCCGGCCGGCGGCCGAACTGACCGTTTTCGCCGGCGCCCTGACCGGCGCCTGCCTGGGCTTCCTGTGGTTCAACGCCCACCCGGCCCAGGTCTTCATGGGCGACGCCGGCGCGCTCGCCCTGGGCGGGAGCCTGGCCATCATCAGCATCCTCATCAAGCAGGAACTCCTGCTCTTCGCGCTGGCCGGCGTCTTCATCCTGGAAGCGCTGTCGGTCCTCCTCCAGGTTTCATATTTCAAGGTGTCGGGGGGCAAGCGGATTTTCAAGATGGCCCCCGTCCATCATCATTTCGAGCTTTCGGGCTGGCAGGAAGAGAAGATCGTCATCCGGTTCTGGATCGTGGGGATCATCTTCGCTTTGCTCAGCCTCTCGACGCTGAAATTGAGATAGTCATGGAACTGCGCGATAAGAAAATCCTCATCGTGGGCTTCGAGCGGACGGGCGAAGCCCTTTGCCGGTTTTTGCCCGCGCGAGGCGCCCGCGTCCTGGTCACGGAGAAAAAACCGGAAAGAGACCTCGCGGCCAGGATCAAACCCTGGAAGGAGCGCGGCATTTCATTCGAGACGGGAGGGCACAAGCTGGCCTCCTTCCTGGACGCCGACCTCATCATCCCCAGCCCGGGCGTCCATCCCCTGCCGGAGATAACGGCCGCCCGGGAAAAAGGAATTCCCGTCATCTCCGAAATCGAGCTGGCCTCCCGGTTTCTCAAGGGCCGGATCGCGGCCGTCACGGGCTCCAACGGAAAATCCACGACCACGACCCTGGCCCATAAGATTCTGAAGGAGGCCGGCCTCAAGGCCTACCTGGCCGGGAACATCGGGACCCCGCTCGTCTCCTTCGTCGAGAAAAGCCGGGACGACCACATCTATGTCACGGAGATCTCGAGCTTCCAACTCGAATACACAGACACCTTCAAGGCCGATGTGGCCGCCTTTCTCAATATCTCCCAGAACCATCTCGACTGGCACAAGACGTTCGAGGCATATTTCGCCGCCAAGAAAAAACTCTTCCTCCGGCAGAACGGCTCGGACGCCGCGATCCTCAACCGGGATGATCCCCGGGTCTGGAGTCTGGCCGGGGAATCCGCCGCGCGGATCTACGCCTTCAGCCGGAGGAGACGGCCGGCCCGGGGCGCGTCGGCGGCCGGGGATTGGATCGTCCTCCGCGACGGGAAGGAGGAGAGGCTCATCGCGACATCCCGCATCCCGCTGCCCGGGGCGCATAACCAGGAGAACGTCATGGCGGCGGCCCTCGTCGGGCATCTCTTCGGAGTGCCCGCGGCCGGCATCCGGCGGTCCGTCCTGAGCTTCAGGGCGTTGGAGCACCGGCTGGAAGACGTCCTGACGTATCGCGGGGTCCGTTTCGTCAACGATTCCAAGGCGACGACCGTGGACGCGACGCTCAAGGCCCTGGCGAGCTTCGACCGTAAAATCGTCCTCATCCTGGGCGGCCGGGACAAGGGCACGGACTTCACGCTCCTGCGCCGGGCGGTCAGGGCCCGAGTCAGGTCCGTCGTCCTCATCGGCGAGGCCGCCGGCAAGATCGAAGCCGCGCTCCGGGGGACCGTCCCGCTGACGAACGCCTCGACCTACCGGGAGGCCGTGCCCCTGGCTTTTGAGAAGGCCCGCCCCGGGGAGGTCGTCCTTCTCGCGCCGGCCTGCACGAGCTGGGACATGTTCAAGAACTTCGAGCAGAGGGGGCGGACGTTCAAGGGCGAGGTCCGAAGGCTGGCCGGGCGGGCCGGGGGACGGGGGAAATAGGGCCATGCGCGCATACAGGCGAATCGGCTTCGATATCCCGCTCTTCCTGGTCGCCCTGGCCCTGGTCGCGGTCGGCGTGATCATGGTCTTCAGCTCCTCGGGCTACGTGGCCGAAGAAACGCACCATCAGATGGCCTACTATCTGATCCAGCAGGTCGTCGGCGCCGCGGCCGGCTTCCTCCTGATCATCGTCCTTCTCTCGATCAGAAAATCTTTTTACATGCACCCGCTCTTCATCTACGGGCTCATGGCCGTCTCGGCCTTTCTCCTGATGCTCTGCCTGGCCATGCCGACCGTGGCCCACACCAACCGCTGGGTCATTTTGTTCGGCCTCCGGTTCCAGCCGTCCGAGCTGGCCAAGCTCAGCCTGGTCCTTTTCTTCGCCTGGTACTGCGAGAGCCGCAAGGACAAGTTGAACGAGTGGAAGACCCTGGCGCTTCCCCTCGGTGTCCTCATCGTCACGGTGTTTCTCGTCCTCATGGAGCCCGATTTCGGCACGGCCATCGTCCTGGCTGGAATGGCTTGCTTGATGCTGTATATCGGCGGGGTCAAGATCAAGAACTTCCTCGTCCTGGGCGCGGCGTTCCTCGTCGTGTTCACGCTGTTTCTCTTCTCCGCCCCCTACCGGATGAGCCGTATCCAGGGCTTTTTCACGCAGTCCAAGGATCCCTTGGGCAGTTACTACCAGGTGGACCAGTCGAAAATCGCCGTCGGGGCCGGCGGGCTCGTCGGCGTGGGCCTCGGCCAGAGCACGCAAAAGCTGTACTTCCTTCCCTTCGCCCACACGGATTTCATCTACGCCATCCTCGGCGAGGAGACCGGGCTCGCGGGGGCGGTCCTGACTCTCGCCCTGTATCTCATGTTCCTCTGGCGGGGCATCAGGATCTCGCTCGGCGCGCCCGACCCGACCCACCGGATGATCGCCGCCGGCGTCACGTTCGCGGTCGTCGCCCAGGCCCTGATGAACATCACCATCGTTCTCGGGCTCGGGCCCACCAAGGGGATTCCCCTGCCGCTCATTTCCTACGGACGGTCATCCCTCGTCTGCAGCCTGGCCGCCGTGGGCCTGCTCCTCCACATCAGTAAAATCCGCGGCGAGAACGGGGCCAAGGCGGGGATATGAGCGGGCGACGGGTTATTATCAGCGGCGGCGGCACGGGCGGGCACCTCTACCCCGCCCTCGTCGTGGGCCGCAAGCTCAAGGCCATGGACCCGGCGGTCGAGCTGACCTACGTCGGCACCCACCGCGATGTCGAGAAGAAGATCATGGACGAGCACGGGGTCCAGTTCATCCCCATCAAGATCGAGGGATTGAAGGGCCGGGGACTCAAAAGCCTGAAGTCCCTGGCCGTCCTTCCCGAGGCCTTCCGGCAGTCGCTGGGCATCCTCCGCCGGACCAGGCCCCGGCTGGTCATCGGCGTCGGGGGATTCAGCTCCGGACCGATCGTGCTGCTGGCGTCGTGGCTCGGCATCCCGACGCTCATCATGGAGCAGAACGCCCAACCGGGATTCACCAACCGTCTGCTCGGCCGGTGGGTGCGCAAGGCGGTCGTCGCCTTCGCGAGCTCGCTCCCCTATTTCAAAGGCAAGGGCGTGTGTCTCGGGAACCCGGTCCGCGATGAGTTCTACGCGCTCCCGGCCAAGCCCAGAGGAAAAGGCCTCTCCGTGCTGGTGTTCGGCGGCAGCCAGGGGTCCCGCTTCCTCAACGAGAAAATGACGGCGGCCCTGCCGCTCCTCTCCCCGACCAGGGACGGGTTCCAAATCACGCATCAGACCGGGACCAGGGACCTGGAGTGGGTGACGGCGAGATACCGGGCCTCCGGCTACGACGCGGGCGCCGTGGCGGCGTATATCTCGGACATGCCCGTCGCGTTCGGCCGGGCGGACCTCGTCGTCAGCCGGGCCGGGGCCACGACGCTGGCCGAGCTCATGGCCGCGCGCAAGGCCGCGATCCTCGTCCCCTTCGCCGGGGCGTCCGAGGACCATCAGACCCGCAACGCGCGGGAGCTCGAGGCCCTCGGCGGAGCCGAAGTCATCCCCGAGCTCCGGCTGACCCCCGAGGCCCTGGCCGGGCGGCTCTTCCATTACATGAACAGCCCGTCGGACATCGGGGCCATGGAGAAGAACCTCGCCGCCCTCGGGATCGAAAATCCGGCCGGAAAGATCGCCGGCCTCTGCCTCTCCCTCATGACGGGCGACGGCCAGGAGCAGCGCGCATGACGAAAAAAGGCTACCGCAAGCTCAACCAGATCCACATGATCGGCATCGGCGGGACGGGCATGAACGGGATCGCCGAGGTCCTCCTCAACCTGGGCTACAAGGTCTCGGGTTCCGACCTCCAGGAAAACGAAGCCACGCAGCGGCTGGCCCGCCTGGGCGCCGAGATCTCCATCGGCCACCGGGCCGAGAACCTCAAGGCGGCGGACGTCGTGGTCATCTCCTCGGCCGTCCACGAGGACAACGTCGAGGTCCAGAGGGCCCGGGCCCGCCTCATCCCGGTCATCCCCCGGGCGGAAATGCTGGCCGAGCTCATGCGCATGAAATACGGCATCGCCGTGGCCGGGTCCCACGGCAAGACGACGACGACCTCCATGACGGCCCTGGTCCTCGAGGCGGGCGGCTATGACCCGACCATCATCGTCGGCGGCCGCCTGAACACGATCGGCGCCAACGCCAAGCTCGGCGCGGGGGACTTCATCGTCGCCGAGGCGGACGAGAGCGACCGGTCCTTCCTCCTCCTATCCCCCTTCATCGCCGTCCTGACGAACATCGACGAAGAGCACCTGGACCAATACCAGAGCCTCGACGACATCAAGAAGACCTTTGTCAACTTCGCCAACAAGGTGCCTTTCTACTGCCCCGTGATCCTCTGCCTCGACGACCCAAACCTCCAGGGCATCATTCCGGCCATCGAGCGGAAGATCATCACTTACGGCTATTCGGCCCAGTCCGACATCTACGCCCGCGACTTCGAATTCGAGGGGTTCCGGAGCTCCTCCGTCCTCTTCCATAAAGGCAAGAAGCTCGGCGAACTCCGGCTCCAGGTCCCGGGCCTGCACAACATCCTCAACGCCATGGCCGCGACGGCCGTCGGCCTGGACCTCGAGATGCCGGCCGGAACGATCCTCCAGGCCCTGGCGGGCTACACCGGGACGGGCCGCCGGTTCGAGCTCCGGAAGACCATCGGGGACATCATGATCATCGAGGACTACGCCCATCACCCGACCGAGATCCGGGCCACGCTCGAAGCCGCCAAGCGCGGCTGGACCCGCCGGGTCGTGGCCGTCTTCCAGCCTCACCGCTATACCCGCCTTTCCAAGCTCATGACCCAGTTCGCGACCTCCTTCAACCAGGCCGATGTGCTCGTCGTGACCGAGATCTACCCGGCGGGCGAGAACCCCATCCCGGGGGCCTCGGGCCAGGCGCTCTTCGACGAGATCCGGCAGTTCGGGCACCGGCACGTCTGCTTCGAACCCGACCTCAAGAAGATCCCCGCCCTTCTCGAAAAGATCGCGGCCCCGAATGACATGGTCATCATCCTCGGCGCCGGCAACGTCAACCGGATCATCCCGGAAATCATCGACAGGCTGGAGGCCCGGACCTAAAATGGCCACCCTCATGGACCACGGGATCGCCGGCCAGCCGCTGGTCTTCCAGCGCCAGCGCCGGTCCTTGGCCCTCAAGGGCAGCCGCAAGCGGCGCTCTCTCAGGGCGGAGCACGTTCTGGCCATGTTCGCCCTCCTGGCCGGTTTCTTCTTCGCCCTTGACCGGGCCTATCTCTTCCTGATCTCCTGGGACGACCTGACCATCCGGAAGATCGAGCTCCGGTGCGGCCGGGCGTCACTGCGGCAGGACCTCGAACAATTTTTCAAGGTCCGGCCGCTCGGCAACATCCTGCTCTGCGACCTCCCGGCCCTCCGGACGGCCATCAAGGCCCACCCCTGGATCGAGGACGTGCGCATCCAGAAGATATTCCCCGCGACCTTGAAAATCGAAGTCCTGGAGCGGGTCCCGTTCGCCCTCCTCGACAAAGGCGGACTGGTCCTCGTCGACAGGGACGGCCGGGTCCTCCAGGCCCCGGCGGCCGCTAACGCATGGGCCTGCCCGGTCGTCCGGGACGAGGGCGGGTTCCGCGCCCGCTACCCGGAAAAATGGGAGTCCGCCCGGGACTGCCTCGAGGACCTGACGCCCTCCGAGAGGGAGCGGCTCCTCTCGCTTGAATGCTCGGACGACGGACGGATTACCCTTGAATTCCGGGACGACCCGATCCGCCTCATCGTGGACGGCCCCTCCGTCCGGGATAAGCTCGACCGCTTTGCCGCCCGCCGCGAGGAGCTGGAAGGCCAATTCGGGCCCCTCGAATACGCGGACCTCAGGCTCGCGGATCGGATCATCGTGCGGCCCCAGGAGCCGGCGCCCGCGAACCCGCCGCAGTCCAAGACTCAAAAGGAGGCCGATTAATGGCCAAAAACAGCTACGTCACCGGCTTCGACATCGGGACGAGAAAAGTCGTCGCCATCATCGGGGAAATCACCGACGAGCGGAAGATCGAAATCATCGGCATCGGCGCGACGGACTCCCGCGGCCTCCGCAAGGGCGTCGTCGTGGACCTCGACGCGACGACCGTGGCCATCAAGAAGGCCCAGGAGGAAGCGGAGCTCATGGCCGGCGTCGAGATCGGCTCGGCGTTTTTCGGCATCTCCGGCGCCCACATCAAGAGTTTCAACAGCCGCGGCGTCGTCGCGGCCTCCGGGAAAAACCGGGAGATCACCCGGGAGGACGTGAAGCGAGTCATCGACCAGTCCAAGGCCATCCCCATCCCGCCGGACCGCGAGATCATCCACATCATCCCCCAGGAGTTCATCGTCGACGACCAGGACGGCATCAAGGACCCGGCCGGCATGAGCGGCATCAAGCTCGAGGTCAACGTCCACATCATCACCGCCGCGCTGACCTCCATCCAGAACCTCAAGACCTGCATCGAGCGGGCCGGGATCGGCATCGAGGCGATCGTCCTGAACCAGATCGCGACAGCCTATTCGATCCTGACCCACGACGAGCGGGAGCTCGGCGTCGGCCTGATCGACATCGGGGCCGGGACGACGGAGGTGGCCATCTTCGAGCGGGGCAGCTTGTGGTATACCTCGACCATCCCGATCGGCGGGGACAACTTCACCAACGACATCGCGGTCGGCCTGCGGACGCCCATCCCCGAGGCCGAGAAGATCAAGAAGAAATACGGCTGCGTCGCCGGCCCGCTCATCGAGGAGCAGGAGACGATCGAGGTGCCCTCGGTCGGCAAGGGCCGCAAGCCGCGGGTCCTGTCGCGCCAGCTCCTGGCCGACATCATCCAGCCGCGGGCCGAGGAGATCTTCCGGCTCGTGGACTCCGACATCAAGCGGATGGGCTACGACAAATCCCTGAACTCCGGGATCGTCCTGACGGGAGGCACGGCCCTGCTCGAGGGCCTCGAAGAGGTGGCCGAGGAGATCTTCGACCTCCCGGTGCGCCGGGGCGACCCGAGCGGCGTCGGCGGCCTGGTCGACCGGGTCTCGACGCCGGATTTCGCGACATCGGTGGGACTCACCCTTTACGGTTTTCATACCTGGCAGGACAAGGGCCTGTCCAGGGACAGAAAAAAAGGCGGCTGGGCCAAGTTCAAAGACTGGTTCAAGGAAGGATAAGGAGGCCAATATGAGTGATGACGGAAGCAGACTGAAATTCCACCTGGTCGAGGACCACATCGGGGCCAAGATCAAGGTCGTCGGGCTGGGAGGGGGCGGCGGGAACGCCGTGAACCGGATGATCGACCACGGGGTCCAGGGCGTCGAGTTCATCGCCGTGAATACGGACCTGCAGGCCCTCAACAGCAACCGGTCCCGGCTCAAGATCCAGATCGGCAACCAGTTGACCAAGGGCCTTGGCTCGGGCGGCCGGCCGGAGGTCGGCAAGCAGGCCGCGATGGAGGACACGGAGCGGATTATCGAGCTCCTCCAGGGCGCCGACATGGTCTTCCTCACCGCCGGCCTGGGGGGCGGCACGGGCACGGGCTCGACGCCGATCATCGCCAACCTGGCCGCCGAGATGGACATCCTCGTGATCGCCATCGTCACCCTGCCCTTCGAGTTCGAGGGCCGGGTGCGGGCCAAGCAAGCCGAGGAGGGGCTCCGGGAGCTGAAGTCGGCCGTGGACACGGTCATCGCCATCCCCAACGAGCGGCTCCTCCAGACCGTCAACCTCAACACGTCCATCCAGGACGCCTTTCGCATGGCCGACGACATCCTGCGCCAGGCGGCCCAGGGCATCTCCGACCTCATCACCAAGCCCGGGCTGATCAACCTGGATTTCGCCGACGTCAAGTCCGTCATGAAGGGCATGGGCGTCGCGTTCATGGGCACGGGCCTCGCCTCGGGCGAGAACCGGGCCGTCGACGCCGCCCAGAAAGCCATCTCCAGCCCGCTCCTCGTGGACACGTCGATCGAGGGCGCCCACGGCGTCCTGATCAACATCACGGGCGGCCGGGACATGACCCTTCACGAGGTATCCAAGGCCTCCCAGCTCATCCACAGCCTGGCCGACCCCGAAGCCAATATCATCTTCGGCACAGTCATCGACGATAGCCTGAAGGACACCGTTAAGGTGACGGTGATCGCGACCGGCTTCGAGGAAACCGATATGAAGTCGCTCGGGCCGGCCGAGCCGCCCGCCCGGACGCCGGCGCGCAAGACGCCGCCCCCCTTCCCCGTCCGCCAGGACACGCCGACTTACATCTTCGAACCCAAGGGCGGCCCCCCGGTCTGGGAGCCGGGCTTCAGCGACAAGCAGTGGGATTCCTACGAGACGCCGTCTTTCATCCGGAGGACTAAGCACTCGACGCTGAGAAAAACGCCTCATGATATCGGCTGATTGCGTCGTCGCCGGCTGCCGGCAGCTCCTGACCTGCCGGGGTCCCGTTCCCAAGCGGAAGGAGGCCCTCCGTGACCTCGGCGTCATCGAGAACGGCTGGGTCGCCTCCGACGCCGGGACGATCGTCTTCGTCGGGACGGAGAGCGAATTCCGGGCCCAAGTCCGCGTGGCGGCCGGCGCGGAATGGATCGACGGAGGCGGGCTAGTGGCATGCCCGGGTTTCATCGACTCTCACACGCACCTCCCCTTCGCCGGGAACAGGGAGAGGGAATTCGGGCTGCGGATCCAGGGCTGGACCTACCAGCAGCTGGCCGCCGCCGGCATGGGCATCCAGACGACGGTCAAGGCCACGCGGGCCGCGAGCGCCGACGAGCTGCGCGCCCTCTGCCTCCGGCGGCTCGACGATATGCTTCTCACTGGCACGACGACGGTCGAAGCCAAGAGCGGCTACGGGCTGAACCTCGAAGCTGAGATCAAGCAGCTCGAGGTCCTGAGGGAGCTCGGCCCCCGCCATCCCGTGGACATCGTCCCCACCTTCATGGGCGCCCACGAAGTCCCGCCGGAGTTCCGCGACCGGAGGGACGCCTACATCCACCTCCTGATCCAGTCGATCATTCCCGAGGTGAGACGGCGGAACCTGGCGGAATTTTTCGACGTGTTCTGCGAACCCGGGGTTTTCTCCCTGGACGAGACGGCGGCGCTCGTCCGGACGGCCAAGGAGGCGGGCTTCAAGATCAAGATCCACGCCGACGAGTTCGTCACCCTCGGCGGCGCCGAGCTCGCGGCCGGCCTGGGAGCGGTTTCGGCGGAGCACCTGATCAGCATCTCGGAGGCGGGAATCCAAAAGCTCGCGGCGAGCGGGACCGCGGCCATCCTGCTCCCCGGCGTTTCCTTCTTCCTCATGATGGAGAAGAAGGCCCCGGCCCGGCGGCTCGTCGAAGCCGGCGCGGCCGTCGCCTTGGCCAGCGACTTCAATCCCGGAAGCTCCCATTTGAGCTCCATGCTTTTCGTCCTCCAGCTGGGGGTGTTCACCCTGGGGCTGGGCGTCGAAGAGGCCGTCAATGCCTGCACGGCCAACGCCGCTTACGCCATCGACAGGCACCGTGAGGTGGGAACGCTCGAGCCGGGGAAAAAGATGGACCTTCTCCTCCTGGATATTGGGGATTATGTCTCCCTCGCTTACCGCCTGGGCCCGAACCCCATCCGCCTGGTCCTCAAGGGCGGCAAGGTCGTCGTGAAAGACGGCCGAAGGGTGGAAGCCGCGAGATGAACGGCCGGAGGGGTCAGTCCCCTTCCGGTTTCAAATCGAGAAGGAAGAGGCCGGTGGCCTCGTCCTTCTTTCTTCCGATCTCATCAAAGAACCGTGTCAGGGTGATCTCGCAGGTGGCCGACACGACGGCCTCCCGAAGATGCCCGCCCCGGACCCCGAAAGCGCCGCCTCCCAGAGCGATGTGGCTGTGGAGGAACGGCCGGCCGTCGAGGACCGAGACATTGCCGTAAAGGGAGATGATCTCGCAGGGCTCCTGGACGCGGAGAACCCGGTAGTCCTTGACCTCCCCGTCGAACCAGCCGAGTTCGGCTTCACGGACCGCGCCGAGCCCGTTGAAGAACCCCGCCGTGATCTTGTCCTGTTCGCACAGGGAGCGGAGCGACTCGATGATCTTTTCCCCGGCATCCAGGCGGATGAAATAGACCTGACCGAAGACGAAATATTTCATGCCCGATTTTCGCCAAGCGGCCCCATTATCAGGAGCCCCCCGTTTAATCCTTCCTATCCTTGTAGGCCATCGCCAACCCCAAGAAAATCATGATGATGCCTACCGCACCGACACACAAGGCCGCCCATCGAATGACTTGCCCCGAAGTCGCCAGCAAGAAATACCGGGCAAAGGCCGCCGCCAGGGCGAGGCCGATCCCGACCATCGACAGCTTGATCCCGCGACGGTCGGTCCTCCAGAAAAAGTAGGCCGGGATCCCGATGATGATGATCAAAAGCCCGCCCATGGCGTTCCTGAACTGGCCGATCAGAGCGCTGATGGCCACGTAGATGGCCGCCAGGACGAAGAGGACGGGCGTCACCGGGTAGCCCCAGGTCTTGTAAGGCCGTTCGAGGTCCGGCCTCTTCTTGCGCAGGACGATGACCGACGCGACGGTCATGCCGAAGAAGATCCACTCGCCGAAGATTACGTAGGTGAAGAGCTGATTGAACGTCCCCGTCAGGGTCAGGAGGACGCTCCAGATCGTGATGGCGACGATCGAGACGTGCGGCGTGAGAAACTTGGGATGGACCTCGGAGATCTTTTTGAAGAACATGCCGTCGCGCGCCATGGCGAAATAGACGCGCGGCGAGGTCAGCATGTTCTGATTGGCGGCGCCGAGGATGGAGAAGAGGATCAGGAACGTGATGAGCGAGGCCATGAAAGGGCCGCTGACGATCTGCATGACGTCGAGGGCGACCCGACCTTCGGACGCGGCGATCTTCCCGACCGGCAGGATGTAGAGGTAGGCCAGGTTGGCCAGCATGTAGAGGACGATGACGGAAATGGTGCCGATGAGGATGCCCAGGGGCAGATTCTTCCGCGGGTTCTTGACCTCCCCGGCGCTGTAGGTCGCCGCCTCCCAGCCCTTATAGGCCCACAGCGAGGCGACCAGGCCGACGCCGAAGGCGCCGAGGAGGGGCAGGTTGAACGGGCCGGGGCTGGGATCTACGAAGTTCCGGACGTTCCCGTGGCCCTTGGTGATGAAGAAGACGGCCACGACGATGATGCCGATGGCGGCGGTCTTCAGGTAGGTCGTCCAGTTCTGGAGCCGGGAGCCCCAGCGGAGGCCGATATAGTTGACGACCCCCAGGAAGGCGACAAAAGCGGCGGCGACGACCTTCTTCACGAGAGGCGTCATATCGACGAAGCGAGGCAGGATATTGTGGGAAAAGGCGACGGCCAGGGTCGCGATCGAGCCCGAGTCGATGACCAGGAACAGGGTCCAGCCGAACAGGAACGAGAGCAGCGGGCCGTAGGCTTCCCTGAGATAGATATAGATCCCGCCGGCCTCGGGCATGGCCGCCCCGAGCTCGGCGAAGGCCACGGCGCCGAAAAAGCTGAACATGCCGCCGACGACCCAGACGAGGAGCATGAGGACGGGGGCCGGCACGGCCGCGGCGATCTCCGAGGGGGACAGAAAGATGCCCGAGCCGACGACGCCGCCGATGACGATCATGACGACGTCCCAAAGGGTCAGGATTCGCGGCAGGCTGAGTTTTGTCTTATCGACGGTCGGATGAGTAACGGCTTGCTGTTCCATGGTTGCTCCTTAAAAAGGCATTGCGCGAAAGGATGGATTTATGGGAACGGTTACCCGGGAACGCGTCGCGGCGAAGCGCATGAGGTTCCGATTCTAGCAGGAATTCCGGTGACACACAACTAATTACCGAAATAGGCCGAAGCTAATAATTAAGGTAATGAGTTGTGTGTCACCAAAATTACCTTGAACGTCAACTGGTTCCTGTGGATGGAGGACGCCCGGGAGAAGATCGAGAAGTGGCGCCGGGACTATTTATCAGGTGAGGCGCCCCGTGGATTGAAAACCTCACTTCAGAGGTAGTATCTTGATAGGGGGCAGGTCAAGTTGAGAAAGTATTTCCTTATCCTATCCTTGTTCTTTATTTGTATGAGCAACAGCGGGCGACCATTCCAAAAAGTAACAACAAAGGTCAGAGTATATGACGACATCTTTTTTACAGATTCAGGTCCTGTCCCCCTTCCCGGAAACGCAACTGAACTGGCTCGCGCGTTCACAATAAGATCCGACCAGTTTCAATCCCCCATAAGATTGGCCGCAGATCGCAACGGAAATGTCTATGCTTCGGCAATGAACTACAGATTTGTGCAAAAGTTCAACACTGCAGGTGAATTACTGCTTCTAATGGGCAAAAAACGAAACGGGAAAGCACTTTTTCAAGCTCCCTATGGAGTTTGTGCTGTAGGAGACCAGCTTGTTGTCTATGATACGGGGAGGAAGAGCCTGGAATTCATGGATTTCCAGGGTACCCACGTCCGAAGCCTAAGCATGTCCGAATGCGACGAGTTTGCCGTCGACGAAAATGGACGCATTTACGTCGCCCGTCCTGTTGAAGACAAAGGTTCGCCCCTGGTCACAATTTACTTCCCGGACGGAAAACAGCTTTCCTTTGGGGAACCTCTTCCGTTTCACCACAGTATGGCCATATTGAATTCAAGATCAATGGCCGTCACCAAAAAAGGCGAACTCTTTGTTGCCTTTACCTATTTTCCCATAGTTCGCAAATATTCATCCGGGGGAGAGCTCCTGAACGAATACCACATTGAAAGCCCCCTTATGAAGGCAAAAGAAAACTACAACCTGAAGTTGATCGGTGAAGGCATTGCCGATATGACCCAGCGCGTAGGCTATAAGGCCCTGATTTACAGCATTAAGGCCCTTGGCGACAAAATTTATCTCCTGAGTAATTTCCCTCGGCTAGAAATAACGGAAATGGATGACGGGGGGACTTGCACGGCAACATACTGGATAGATTTTAGGGAGGTCTATGAGACCGCCGATTTTGCGGTCCAGGAAGTCAATGGGGAGAAGAAGTTTTACGTTGCACATTCGTATCCACCCCATTTTGATATCGATGTTCTAAAAAACAAAATCATCCACGGTGTGGGGTTGAAAGCGGAGATTGAAGAGCTGACCGACGAGATCGCGTCGTACCCGGATAATTATCTTCCCTATAACAACAGAGGAGTTGCAAAACACCGATCGGGCGATTATCCCGGAGCCATTAAAGATTTTGCCAGGGCCATTGAACTGGCTCCGAATTTTGCTCTTGCCTATAACAATCGAGGACTCTCGCGATTCAAAATCGAAGATATTGATGGCGCGATAGAGGATTTCACTAAAGCGATCGAACTGGGCCCGAATGAATCAATAGTTTTCTATAATCGCGGGATTGCGCTGGCTCGCAGAAAGGAATACGAGAAAGCCATCAAGGACTTTGAAAGAGCGATAATTCTAGATCCAAAGATCGAAACCAAGGCCCGTGAACAAATCGATTATTGTAAAGCCCGCTTGAAGGATCGAGCAAGTAAAGTGGCCCACCAGCGGGACTGGGCTATGATATACTCCCAGCTGATGATTTATTTCGGGGACCGGTTGGGTAAGCGTGCTTAAATGCACTCAAGGGGTTTACACAGAATATCTGATACTCCCTTTCTTTAATCAATAATGAGTTTGTATTTAAGAAGTTTAGGATAATCTACTTTAGATATCACCATAGCATACAAGTTATTATCATTATCAACCATAATCTGGCTTACGTTTTCCTCCTTCCCAATATCCGCAATTGTATTTAACAACTTATATCTAGAGATCAAATTCAAATCCAAATCGTAGATATCGATATAAAAAATGCCTTTCTCAGGATTCAAATATGGGACAGCCACTTGATTATCATTCTTGATGCTCACATCATACATTATGTACCCCCGGTCTGGGCTAGCAGACATTGAAACCCATTGGTCCGTTACGATAAATTTAACATGATGGTACGTATCAAAATCGACATCGCCCATAATGTCTTTCAATACGTTTCCTTTAGCATCATACTTGATGAGACGATACGGAAAACCCTGCGAAAATATGAGTTCGCTCTTGCTTGTTACAGCTAATTTAGTGAAATTACTGTCGCTATAAGAAATGCGCCACGCCTCAGCTATAGGAACCCGGCTGATTTGCTTTACGATACCGACTGCGGGTTCCACAAAGATTCCGAAATCGGCGTCAATTTTTCCCAACGAGCGGGAGATATGAATCGGCTTATGGTTTTCTTCAAGAACGATGTTCGATAGATAATAGGTGTTATTAAATAATACAATATCGTTATACCAAGCCGACATTTTTGCTGATAATAAGAACTTCCCCTCTAAGTTATAGACATTTATTCTCCGTGGTGAATTATCAATCACATAAACATTCCCATCAGAAAGGATTTTAATATTTGTGGCGTTTTTCGAAAGTTCGCCTGGGCCTTGCCCTCGTCTTCCGAAGGCGAACAGGAATGTTCCTTCTTTGGAAAAGCACTGAATCCTGCTATTCCCTGAATCTAAGATGTAAATCTGGCCATTCTTGGCCACGGCAAATGATCTAGCCATGTAAAAATCTTCATTCGCCTTATCTGAACCGATTTTTAATGCGAGTTCAGCTCGGATGGGTTTTTCTAAGATCTTATTATCAGGTAAGGACAGAATAATCGGCGTTTTCGCAAGAGCATATGCGCAGAATGTCAGCAAGAAAACGAAAAATGCAAATAAAGTGTTTTTCCTTACCATAGAGATACTCACCTTAAATTTTAACAAAACCGTTTCCGACTGGAAACCTAATATTCAATAAATAAGTTTGTATTTAACAAGTTGAGGATAATCTTCTTTAAATATCACCATAGCATATAAATTATTATCATTATCAACCATAGCCTGGCTTATGTATTCCTCCTTTCTAGCATCCACAATCATACGTGACAATTTATATCTAGAGGTCAAATTCAAATCCAAATCGTAAATATCGACATAAAAAATGCTTTTCTCAGGATTTAAATATGGGACAACCACTTGATCGTCATTCTTGATGCTCACATCATACATTACCCTCTCCAGTTTTGGGCTAGTAGAAACAGAAACGGAATTGTCCGTTACGATAAATTTAACATGATGATACGTATCAAAATCGACATCGCCCATAATGTCTTTCAATACGTTCCCTTTGGCATCATACTTGATGAGACGATACGGGTACACTTGCGAAAATATCAGTTCGCTCTTTTTTGTTACAACTAAATTGGTGAAATTACAGTCGCTATAATAAATGCGCCACGCCTCAGGCAAAGGAACCCGGCTAATTTGCTTTACGATACCGACTGCTGGTTCCACAAAGATTCCGAAATCGCTATCGATTTTTCCCAACGAACGGGAAACATGAATGGGTTTATGGTTTTCTTCAAGAACGATGTTCGATAGATAATAAGTGCTATTTAATAACACAATATCGTTATACCAAGCCGACATTTTTGCTGAAAACAAAAACTTCCCCTCTGGGTTATAGACATTTATTCTCCGTGGCGAATTATCAATCACATAAATATTCCCATCAGAAAGGATTCTAATATTTGTGGCATTTTTCGAAAGTTCGCCTGGGCCTTGCCCTCGTCTTCCGAAGCCGAACAGAAATTTTCCTTCTTTGGAAAAGCACTGAATCCTGCTATTCCCGGAATCTAAGATGTAAATTTGGCCATTCTTGGCCACTGCAAATGATTTAGCTATGTAAAAATCCTCATTGGCCTTATCCGAACCGATTTTTAATGCGAGTTCGGCTCTGATGGGTTTTTCTAAGATCTTATTATCACGTAAGGACTTAAGAATCGGCGCTTCGGCAAGAGTATCTGCGCAGAATGTCAACAAAAGAATGAAAAATACGGATACAGATTTCTTGCTTAACATAAAAATATTCACATTAGATTTTATAATGCCAGCCGCTACTGTCAAGCTCTGCTTGAGAATTGTCGCCTTTTTCCCCTTGATTTCCGATCTATTCCCTACTTGGACACACTTTCGGGCCCATTATCTAGGTTTATATGGAAGGTATATATCGGTCCCTAACCGTATCCGACCTAATCTTGCGGCTGAGAACATCGTTATATGGGAAAAGAGGCAACCGGTTTCTTGGACCAGTACTTTCTTCGGTCCCGGACCCAAGAAGGAACAGGGCTGCCCAAAGCAGGATAGAGCACAAGGAAAATACTCATTTGCCTAGCGTCGATTTAAGAATGGATGTGGGATATCGAAATGTCAAGAAGGAAAGTGGGCCTTTTATGCCCATCACCAACCGCTAATCGGCGAAAACCATGAGGAAATCGGAATGCCTAGCGATGAGCGCCTATTGCTTCGCGTTCCTATGGTTCTAATGAGCAGGTTTAAAAAGGACGTCAACAGGGAGAGTGATCTTGGGTCATAATTGCCCCATTTCCGCTTCTTTTCCCTGTTTCAGCAACTGATTGACGTCGGATTATCTCGATTGAAACCATGCATCGATTTCTTTTTTGTAAGAAAAGACGGCTGAACGAGGAGCCCCCTTGTTTATTCTATGAACCGGAAATCCCAGCTCCCTCGCCCAACGGCGGCACGTTTTCACGCTCCTCTTAGTATAAACAGCTATTTCCTTCCAGGAATCCAATCGCTGTCGGTCGTCCACGGAGCCTCCTCGGGCAGGCGCATGTGCCCTTCACTAGACAAAATGTGAAGGGTCATCTGATATTTGCCCTCGTAATTTCCTCCCGATCTTCGGAAGCAAGTATACTCTTTCGGATATCGTCCCGGAACCCCTTTCAGAAGGGGGTCATTTTACAGTGCCGTTTACGGTGGACTATAGCACGCCGATTGTCAATGAGCGGCTCTGCGGTTTCCATCCCGGGACGATGCACACCTCCTCTTCTATAGATAAAGACCCGGGAACTCAGCAAATGTTCGCAAAAAAAAGGGCTCTTTTTGAAAAGAGTCGCACGCTTGCGTAACTTATTGATAATATGAAAGTTGTGTGCAGGCTCCGGGCGGGGCGGCACGCATTATCCCCAGCAAAGCCCCCTGTCTACCGGAACTTGTCCATCATCCGGTACTGGATGGCCTCGGAGACATGGACGGTCGAGATCTCATCCAAACCCTCGAGGTCCGCGATGGTCCGCGCGACCTTGAGCACACGGTCGAAGGCCCGGGCGCTGAAGCCAAGGCGGGTCACGGCGGTTTCGAGGATTCTCTCGGCCTCCGCCGGGATCGCGCAGTGCCGCTTGATGTCCCGCGGCCCCATGCGCGCGTTGGCAAAGATCTTTCGCCCCTGGAAACGGGCCAGCTGCTTTTCACGCGCGGCCGTGACTCTGGCCCTGATCGACGCCGAACTTTCGGCGGGCTCCCGCGAGACGATGTCCCGGAACTTGACCTCCGGGACCTCGACCTGGATATCGATCCGGTCGAGAAGCGGTCCCGAGATCTTTGAATAATAGCGGGCCTTTTCGCTCTCCGTGCAGCCGCCCCTCGATCTCCCCAGCCCGCGGAAGACGTCTTCGCAGGGATTCATGGCCGCCACCAGCATGAAGGCGGACGGAAAGACGGCGCTCATCGCGGACCGCGAAACCGTGACCCGTCCGTCCTCGATGGGCTGACGCAGGTCCTCGAGGACGCGCTTCCGGAATTCGGGCAACTCATCGAGAAATAAAACCCCGCGGTGGGCCAGGCTCACCTCACCGGGCCTCGGGACGAGCCCGCCGCCAATGAGGGCCGGGTCGGTGATCGTATGATGGGGCGCCCGGAATGGCCGCCGGCTCACGGCGCCCGCGTCCTGGAGCAGGCCGGCGGCGCTCCACACCTGGGTCACCTCGATCATCTCTTCGAAGGTCATCTCGGGCAGGATGGTCGGGAGCCGCCGCGCCAGCATGGTCTTGCCGGCGCCGGGGGGGCCGATGAGGAGCACGTTGTGGGCCCCGGCCGCGGCCACCTCGAGCGCTCGCTTGACGTGATACTGGCCCTTGACCTCGTCGAAGTCCAGCGCCTCCGGCGCGGCGGCCACCAGGTCGTCCAGAGAATAACGGCAGGGGGCGAACTCGCCGGGCGCCGTGAGAAGCCGGACGACCTGGACCAGATTGTCGAGGCCGAAAACCGGCAGGTCCCGGACGAGGCCCGCCTCCCTCGCGTTGGCCTTGGGGACCACGATCCCCTGAAAGCCCATCCTTTCGGCCATCAGGGCGATCGGCAGGATGCCACGGGCCGGCTTCAGACGGCCGTCGAGAGCCAATTCTCCGATGAACAGGAAATCCCGGAGCCGGTCGCCGGGGACGACGTCGAGGTAGGCGAGAAATCCGAGGGCGATCGGAAGGTCGAACGCGGAGCCCTCCTTTCGACGGTCGGCGGGAGCCAGGTTGATGGTGACCTTTCGGGCCTCGATGTCCCAGCCGCAGTTCTTGAGCGCGGCCCGGACCCTTTCCTTGCTCTCGCGCACGGCGGCGTCGGGAAGCCCGACCGTGACGAAGCCCGGCAGCCCGCCGGAGATGTCCACCTCGACCTCGACGGGATAACCCTCGATGCCGAGGAGCGCCGCGCTTGCGATTTTGAACAGCATCCGTCCCCAGAATAAAGACGCCGCGGCGGCCGGATTTTTTCACGGAAGGGAAAATCGCCAGCGAAAGCGGGGCTTACTTGGACTTTTCGCTGTAGGACTTGGAGAGCTTTTCGAGCTCCGCCTCGATATCTTTTTGGGACTTGACCTTGACCTTCGTGACGTGGATGGGGTCCGACTGGCCGGGGGGCACGAAGTCGACGTTGTCCTTGGGGGAAGGCTTGACGTCCTTGAGGTTCTCGATCTCCCTGCCCGCCAGGTCTTCCTGGCCCCTCCTCCCCTCCCGTGGCTTCTCGCCGAAAATTCTCTCCCGGACAGAGGGGACGGTCAGCTTGGAGATCTCGCGGAGTGTCTCGAACACGCCCACGCCGCTGATGGCCACGGCCTCGACGTACGGGCATTTGCGGGGGTTCAGGAGGTTGTTGAAGGTCTCGACCGGGATCAGGTAATTGAGGTCCCGCTTGTTATACTGAAAAACGAGGGGGATCTTGTTGAGGTCGATATCGTGCTGCAGGCAATTGCGCCGGAGGCCGTCGAAACTTTCCAGGTTGGCGTCGAGGAGGGGGATCTGGGAGTCGGCGACGAAGATGATGCCGTCCGTGCCCTTAAGGACGCTTTTCCGGGAGGCCTCGTAAAAAACCTGGCCGGGGACCGTCATGAGCTGGAAATGGACCTTGAACTCGCCGATCATGCCCGCCTTGATGGGCAGCAGGTCGAAGAAATAGGTCCGCTCGGTGTCGGTTTCGAGACAAATCAGGTCGCCCCTGTAAGCGGGGTCAAGCTTGAAATAAATGTACCGGAGGTTGGTCGTTTTGCCGCTAAGGCCCGGGCCGTAGTAGACGATCTTGACGGCAAGATTCTTGGTCGCATAGTTGACAACGGCCATAGCCTAAACGCACCTCAAGCGATGTTCATGTTTAACATACTCAACGACCGAAGTCAATCGCCTCCCAGGGGGATGGCGGCCCGGCGATGTCATTTTATTTTGGTCGTCCCGTGAGTTTCGGAGCGCGCCGCCTCCGTCCGGGGGAGATTGCCAGGGCGGCCCGCCCTGTGTTAAGAGATAAAGGAGCGACCTCCCGGATGGGCCTCGTCCCGGGAGCGGGGAAAGAAAGGAACGTTGATGAGCGATATCAGACAAAGGACAAGGGTTGCCGTCATCGGGGGGAGCCGGCCCGGCCGGGCGGCGCTCGACCAGGCCTTCGAAGTCGGGCGACTTCTGGGCGGGCGGGGGGCCGTGCTCGTCTGCGGCGGCCTCGGTGGGGTCATGGAAGCCGCCGCCAGGGGCGCCCGCGCCGCCGGGGGGCTCACCGTCGGGATCCTGCCCGGCGCCGACGTCCGGGACGCCAACCCCTCGATCGACATCCCCCTCGCGACGGGCCTCGGCTACACCAGGAATTCGATCGTCGTGATGAACGCGGACGCTGTCATCGCCGTGGAGGGAGAATACGGGACCCTGTCCGAGATCGCCTACGGCCTCATTTACGGCAAGAAAGTCATCGGGCTCGGCACCTGGGACGTCAAGGGCGTGGTGCCGGCCCGCGACCCCGGGGAGGCGGTCAAGCTGGCCCTCGACTGACCGTCGCCGCCATGCAGAACTACAAGATCGTCATCGCCTACGACGGGACCGATTTCCGGGGATGGCAGCGCCAGCCCGAGGAGAGGACGGTCCAGGGCGCGGTTGAGGCGGCGATCTTCAAAATCACCAGGAAAAAAGCGACGGTGCACGGCGCCGGCCGGACGGACGCGGGCGTCCATGCCCTGGGCCAGGTGGCCAATTTCGGGAGCGCGACGCGACTCGCCGATGGCGACCTCTTCCGGGCCCTCAACGCCGTTCTGCCATGGGACGTCCGGATCCTCGGCCTGGAAATGGTGCCCCCCGAATTCCACGCCCGGAAGTGCGCTAAATCCAAGGTTTACCAATACAGGATCATCCACGCCCGGCAGGTCAGCCCCTTCGACTTTCGGTACACTCTTCACTGGCCCTATCCACTTGACCTCCGGGCTATGAGGGCCGCCGCGCCTCTCTTCGTCCGTCGCGCCGATTTCACGGCCTTCTCTTCGAACCGGGAGCGGAATCCCGTGAGGACGGTCCGGCGCTCGGAAATCCGGAAAAAGGGAGACGAGGTCGTCTACACGATCGAGGCGCAGGGCTTTCTCCGCTACATGGTCCGGACGGTCGTCGGGACGCTCCTCGAGGTCGGCGAAGGAAAGATGAAGCCGGAAGCGGTGGAGGAGATCTTCCGGCGGAAGGAACGGCTGCTGGCGGGCCCCACGGCTCCGGCCAAGGGGCTGTGCCTCCTCCGCGTGGATTACTGATCCAGGACGAGGCCCATCAGGAAGGCGTCTTCGTCGGGGTTCGTGTAATAGTTCTTCCGCGAGCCCAGCATCTCGAACCCGAGTTTCTTGTACAGTGTTACGGCGGCGGCGTTCGACGGCCGGACTTCGAGGGCCATGAACGTGGCCCCGTCCTTGCGGACCTTCGCGATGACGTGACGCATGAGCGCCTCCCCGATTCCCTTCCCGCGGAAATCGGGGTGGACGGCGATGTTGTTGACCTGGACGTCCTCGCGGATGTGCCAATAAATGATGTATCCGATGACCTTCTCCGTTGGTTTCTGGACGACGACAAGCGGAAAGGACACGGGCGTGTTCTGGATCTCCCCGAGGAAGGTGCTGTCGCTCCAGGGATTGGAGAAAGACAGGGCTTCGATCGGGCGGACGGCGGAAAGGTCCGCCTCTTTCATGCGGCGGATAAAATAGCGGCCTTCGTCCGGACTCACGCGGTTTTCTTCTCCTCGGCCTGGGATTTCCGGAAATAAATGGGCTCGAGGTCCCGGGCCCCGACACCCCGGCCTTCGAGGAGGAGCTGGTGGCCGAGCCGGCCGACTTCGGCGGCGATGAAGGGCGAGCGGCGCGGGAAGCGGGCCTTGTCCCTCACATAAGTCAGGAGCTTCTCCCGATAGAGGGCGAGGCCGTTCCCGATGAAGGAGGCGACGCGATGGAGCGGCAGCCGGGCGAAAAACGCGTCTGGGTCGTAGGCCCCCTGCGGGATGGCCTCGGTGAGCCGGCCGGACCGGACCTCGAACAGGGCGGCGTAGATCTCGCCCCGCTTCGCGTCCAGGATGGGGCAGGCCAGGCGGACCGGGGAGGCGGCGATCTTCGATGCCAGCGCCTCCAGGGTGGAAACCGGCGCGACCGGCTTTCCCGAAGCGAAGGCCAGGGACTTGACAGCGGTGACGCCGATGCGGATGCCCGTGAAGGAGCCGGGGCCGGCGGCCACGGCGTAGGCGTCAACCGCCTGGATATCGAGTTGATTGGCCTGGAGAATAAAGTCGACCGACCGCAGGAGGCGGGCCGAATGGGTCGACGGCGACTCGAGGTCGAACTCCCCGAGCACGGCCCCATCCCGGAGCAGGGCCACGGACCCGCTCGGTGTCGTCGTGTCGACCGCGAGAATCAGCATCTGGTCAGAGCTTGCCGGCCACGGCGCGGCCGACGTCCAGGCTGGTCGAGGAGCCGCCCATGTCGTAGGTCCGGACCTGGCCTTCCCGGATGACGGCCGCTACGGCCTCCTCGATCACGGCGGCCTTGCCCGTCTCGCCGATCCATTCGAGCATCATTTTCACGGCAAGGATCGTGGCGATGGGATTCACCTTGTACATACCAGAGTACTTCGGAGCCGAGCCGTGCGTGGGCTCGAAAACCCCGTACGTGTCGCCGATATTGCCGCTGCAGGCGAACCCCAGCCCGCCGACGAGCTGGGCAGCCAGGTCCGAGATGATGTCGCCGAAGAGGTTTTCGGCGACGAGGACGTCGTAGTCGTGGGGGTTCTTGAGAAGCCACATGCAGATGGCGTCCACGTTCGCGTCCCAGAATTTGATGTCCGGGTAGGCCTTGGCGACCCCGCGTGCCGTGTCGAGCATGAGGCCCCCGGTTTCGCGGAGGACGTTCGGCTTTTCGATGAGCGTCACGGATTTCCGGCGGTACCTGCGGGCGAACTCGAAGGCGGCCCTGACGATCCGGGCGCAGGCGCCCTTGGTCATGATGCGGGTCGAGACGGCGATCTCGTCGGCCGGGACGTCCTTGAAGCGTTTCATTTTCGGGTTCGTCAGAAGCGCGTCGCGGACGACCTGGGGCAGTGGGAAGAACTCGACACCGGCGTACATGCCTTCCGTGTTCTCGCGGAAAATAACCAGGTCGATTCCTTCTTTATAATTCAGAGGATTGCCGGCATAAGCTTTGCAGGGCCGCAGGTTCTGGTAGAGGTCGAACTCCTGGCGCAGGCGGACGATGGGGCTGAAATACGACAACCCCTTGCCCTTGAGCTCGGGCGCGAGCTCCTGGGCCGCGTCCTCTTTCGGCTTGGAGGTGATGGCCCCGAACAGGCAGGCGTCGGTTTCCTTGAGGAGCTTGACCGTCCGGTCGGGCAGGGCGTTTCCTTCGCGGCGCCAGAACTCCCAGCCGATGTCGCCGTAAATGTATTGGGCGTCGAGGCCGATCTTATCGAGGACGATCATAGCCGCCTCGACGACGTCCCTGCCGACCCCGTCGCCGGGGAGTATGGCGATCTTGTACTTGGCCATGGATGACTCCTTCCGTCAGGATTTGGGGGTGGCCGCCGCGGCGGACGACGCGGCGAGCTTTCTTTTCGTGTATTCGAGGAGCCCGCCGGCCTGGAGGATGCCGAGGACGGACTCGGGGAGAGGCAGGAAGCGGAACGTTCCGCGCGGCGAACGGATCTCGCCCGCGGCGAAATCGATCTCGACTTGGTCGCCCTTTTCGAGCGAAGCGCAGGCCTCTTCGGACTGGACGACCGGCAGCCCCAGGTTGATGGCGTTCCGGAAATAGATCCGGGCGAACGAGCGGGCGACGACGGCCTGGACGCCGGCGTATTTCAGGCAGGCCGCGGCCTGTTCACGGGAGCTCCCGCAACCGAAGTTCTTGCCGGCGACGATGACGTCGCCCGGCCGGACGTTGGCGGCGAATTCCGGGTCCAAGTCTTCGAGGGCGTGACGGGCCATCTCCTCGGGCGGGAGGATCTGGTAGGTGTAGCGGCCGGGATAGAGGACGTCCGTATTGACGTTGTCGCCGTATTTCCAGACGCCTCCCTTGCTCATGTGTATTTCCTCGGGTCGGCGATGACGCCTTCGACGGCGGAGGCGGCGGCCGTGGCCGGCGAAGCCAGGTAGATTTCGGAATCCCGGTGGCCCATGCGGCCCTGGAAATTCCGGTTCGAGGTGCTGACACAAACCTCGCCCGCGGCCAGGATCCCCTCGTGAGCGCCGAGGCAGGGCCCGCAGCCCGAGTTGAGGATGACGCAGCCGGCGTCGGCCAGGACGGCCAGGGTTCCGGACCGCAGCGCCTCTCGGTAAACTTCCCAGGAGGCCGGGATGACGAGCACCCGAACGCGGGGGTGGATTTTCCGCCCCTTCATGATCCGGGCGGCTTCGTCGAGGTCCTCGAGCCGGCCGTTGGTGCAGGTCCCGATCAGGACCTGGTGGATGGCTTTTCCCTGAACCGCGCTCACCGGCTTCACGTTGTCTACGGTGTGAGGGCAGGCCAGCTGGGGTTCGAGAGAGGAGAGGTCGTAGCCGAGGACGCTTTCAAAGCGGGCGTCGGGGTCGGAGACGACGGCCTGGAAGGGCCCGCGGGCCCGCCCCTTGAGCCAGGCCAGGACCTTTTCGTCAGGGGCGAAATAGCCGTTCTTGGCGCCCATCTCGGCCGACATGTTGGCCATCGTGAGCCGCGCCCCGACGCTGAAGTCAGAGGCGGCGGGGCCGGCAAACTCAACGGCCTTATAGTTGGCCATTTCGGCGCCGTGGTCGCCGATGATCTTGAGGCTGACGTCCTTGGCGGAGACGCCGGCCGGGAGACGGCCGATGAGATCGATCCGCATGGTCTCCGGGACGCGAAGCCAGATCTCGTCGGTCGCCCATGTGCAGGCGGTTTCGGTCCGGCCGATGCCGGTGGCGAAGGCCCCCAGCGCGCCGTAGCTCGGAGTGTGGGAATCGCTACCGACGATGACCTTCCCCGGCAGCGCGAAGCCCTGTTCAGGGAGGACCTGGTGGCAGATCCCGGCGTTGATGTCGAAAAAGTTCCGGATCCCCTGCTCGGCCACGAATTCCCGGATGGATTTGTGGTTCTGGGCGTATTTTTCGTCGGAGGCCGGGACGATGTGGTCGAGGACGATGACGATTTTCTCGGGGGCGCGGACCTTCTTGACCCCGATCTTTTTGAATTCCTGGATGATGGCCGCGGAGTTGTCGTGGGACAGGATATAATCGGGGGAAACCGTAATGACCTCGCCGGCCTGGACGTCTTTTCCGGCCTTGAGCCCGAGGATTTTTTCCGTCAGCGTCTTGCCCACTGGGACCTCCTGGTCCTCCCATTTTATGGGGGCGGGGAATCCTTGTCAACGAAAAGAGGAACAGTCCCCTCCGCAGAGCTCATCAATAGGGTCCTGTCACGGCCCATCCCCGTCCATCCTCGCCTCCGGCAGGGAGCGAACTCTCAGGAGCGACCGACAGATGCACGGCGGAGCGGCTCGGAGCCGTGCTTCTGGTAAGTATCTGGGAAAATCAAGATCATTCCCACTTCGGCTCGGGAGGCTTCTGGGGCCGGGGGCCTCTGAGCCGTGCCACCCTTCCATGATCCCGGCCGGGGACTGTCACTTTATTTCATCCGCGCCAGCCGGCCGCTCAGCAAAAAAAAGGGCTTTTTCTAACCTTTTCAAGGTGATAAAGATAATAAAGGTAGGACGATCCATGAGAGGGCCATGGAAAATACCCGACTCGCCTATTTCCAAGAAACTAGACGGCCCCGGATCGATGCCGGGGCACCGGAAAGATCCGCGGAATTGAGCGCCGATCCGAACGTTTTCTGGCAATTGGCCGGGCCGCACAAGCAGAAGCTCTACAATTTCATTCATAAATCGCTCTCCTTTTCGGAAGAGGCCGACGACGTGTTCCAGGAGACCCTCCTGCGGGGTTTGAAGTATTTTCATTCCTATAATAAGGAAAAGAGTTTCAACACTTGGCTTTTCGCGATTGCCCACAACGAGGTCAAAAAGCACTTCAAGGACGCGCAGCGCCGGAATTCGCTGCCACTTGAGGAGCGGCTGATCGTCCGCGATGAACGGGTTCGTCCCGACTTGGTCCGTGAAGTCTATCGATTCGCCGACGAGCTGAAGCCGAAACATAAAGAAGTCTTCTTCCTCTTCTACGACAGCGGTTTCGGTGTTTCCGAGATTTCCCGGATCACGGGCCTCAGGGAGGGGAACGTGAAGTTTATCTTGAACCGCGCCAGGCAAGCTCTGAAGGAACGATTTGGAGATGAAAATGGAAAACCATGACCGTTTTGACGAAGAAATGACGAGGCTCGTCCGGAGCGTTGAGCGCGGCGTTCCTGCGGCTGTCGAAAACAAGCTCAAGGCCGCGGCCGTCACGCTCCGGCCGCGGCGCAGGAATCCCTCGATCCGCCGGCCTCTCTTGCTCGTCGCGTTGCCGGGCGCGGTTGTCGTCGTCCTGGCCTTTCTTTTTGTTTTCTCACCCGTTAGAGACCTGAAGGCCCCTCAGATCACCGAAATCCGCACGGAATTCGAGATCGCGGATAAGAACATTAAGATCATCTTCGTCCAGAAACCGGATTTCCCGGTTTTGATGACCTCATATTGAAGGAGAAAGAAAAATGAATCGGAAACAACTTCTCTATGGAATGATCTTCCTGGCGTGTCTCTGTCTGATTTGCGCGAAATCCGCGCTCTGCCATGCCGGCCAAGCCGATCAGGCAGCCCAAACGAAAAACACGGGCCCGGAGTCATCCAACAAGAGCCTCGGAATGGTGATGAGAACCTACACTCTCAAGCACATCAAGCCTGAAGAATTCCTGAAGGCGGCGAGGTTGCTTTTAACGGATGCGACCTCCTACGGAAATACGATCAACGTATTGATATGGGAAGGCAACGTCGCGAAGTTTGAAGACTTGCTTAACAAGCTGGACGTGGAAAAGAAAACGATTCAATTCCAGATTTTCGCTATCCGCGCCTCCCGCGAGCGAGCGGAGGAGAAAAAGGACAAGGCGGGGCAAGAAACGTCCGCAGCCGCCCTGACCAAGGCTGGAGGAACAATAACGGCGAGACCCATCACCAGCATGGACTTTCCCGTGAAGTACACCGGAAAACTTATCAGCCTGAAATTCAAGCAAAGCGACATCAGGGATGTCATCCTTTACCTGGCAGAATCCGCAGGCCTGAATGTCATCTTTGACCCGGACATTCAGGGCACGGTTACGTGCGACCTAAAAGACATTCCTTGGGACCAAGCCCTCGACATCGTGCTCATGCAAAATAAAATGGGGAAGGTTATCGAAGGGAAATTTATGAGGATCGGGTGGATCAGAGCCCTCAGCCCTGAAAAAAGTGAAGTGATCGAGAACAAGGAATTGAAGCGGGTTCTGGACGAACTCAGAACCCTCTGGAATTTCAAAACCTATGAGGTTGACGGTCCGTCGTTCGTGACGGTGCGGGAAGATTCGGGACCGGACAATTTGAAGCTGGTCACCAATCGCCAGCTGAACGTGGTTGTTTCCAATGCTAAGGTTGTGGGGGAAGAACCCGGAAAAAGAAGTATCTCAATAGAACAGTTGAAACTCATAGGAATGGATCCTTATCGGAACACCATTGACTATGTTTATATCGATACGAAGGACGTTACCCTAAAAGAGAAGGGCTACCTCGTCGCGGGGGTAAGCGGCCTTGGCTCAGCGACAAGTGCCCTCATCCTGGTGATCAGCGCCGAGATCAAATAAGAAAAGGGGGACACGTACAAAGAGTACGTGTCCCCGTCCTGCCCGGAAGGGACCGTCCCCATTTTCGAGCGGTCGGCCGGCTTACTCGAGCCAGACCTTGACGAGCTCGTCGTGGTCCATGATCTCGATGAGGGCCATGGGGCCGACCTTCTTCAGCTCGGCGAACAGCACCTTGAGATCGATATCGCACCCCTGCTCCTTGAATTTCATGTCCTTGTCGTCGGCGCACTTGAGCAGCAGCTCGACCAGGGCCAGGGGGAGCGTAACCCGGACTTTGTCCTTGCCGGTCTTCGTGTCCGTTATGAGGACCTTGAACCATTTGACTTCCTTGCCCTCTTCATAGGCCGGATTCTGCTTGACGGCCTTCTGGATGGCCTGGAAATCGGTGGTAGCGGCGGCCCTCAGGACCGGGGCGGCCAGAAACGTGAGGGCGACGACCGCAAGGACGGCGATGGTTGTTTTTTTCATGGTTGATTCACCTTTTATTCCTTTATTCATTTGGTTGAGCATCTATTCGATCCAGATCTCGATGATCGTCCCGTCTTCGACCTCGATCCGGATAGGCTTTCCCTTGGCCTTGGCCAGGTCGTTCATGATCCTGTTGATGTCGTAGCCCTTGCGCCTCATGGCGGTCTTGTCTTCCTCGTCCATGGCGCCGAGGGCCAGGTCGGCGAGGGCCCAGGGGATGTTGAGCGAAACCACGGGGTCTTTTTGGCCTTTCTTCCAGATCCGCATCTTCAGCATCCAGCTTTCTTCCTTAGGGGGGCTTTGCCTTTCCACGGACTTGAGGCTCTCGGGCGAGACGCGGAGAAGGGCGATCCGGGCCCGGTCCGTGAGCTCGGGGTCCTTCTCCGTTCGGATAATCTGCTCGAGGACGGGCACCGCCTTGGACGAGACGGCCTTGTCCGGGACGAGACTGAGCTTATAAGCGGCGTAGTACCGGACCGCCCGGTTCGAATGCCCCAAGCGCCCTTCGAGCTCCTTCAAAGCCGCCTTGTCTCCTTTATCATAAAGGATGTAGGCCAGGTCGATGATCGACCCCTCGGACTTCTCGACCAGGCTCGGGTTCGCGTCGCGGAGCTGGATGTACTCTTTATATGCCAGGAGAGCGTCTTTCTCCCGTCCCTTGATCGAGCTCAGGCATTCCCCTTTATAAAAGACGGCCTGGCTGTAATAGGCGCCCGTGGCGCCCGAGTCCATGATTTCCTGGAGCTTGTCCAGGGCGGCATCCCACTTCTTGTCGAAGATCAGGACCTTGGCCTCCTGGAAGAGTTTTTCGTTCGACGAGGCCTGGGGAAAGGCCCGGCCGGAGGCCGCCGATCCCAGCCCCAGGGCCAGGACGAGACAGATTGCCGGAATGATTTTTCTCATGTTAAACCCCGTTTTGCAGTTCTCTTTTGATCAGGTTGATCTTGAGGAAGAGCTGGCGCTCCTCGACCAGATTGCGCATTTTGGCCAGCTCGGCCTCGGGCAGATCACCGCTGACCTGGGCCAGCTCGAGGAAGAGCATCTCGATCTGGTCGCAGATCGCCTTGGCCTTGGCCATCTGGAATTTATCGAGCTCCCGGTTGAGATATTTCTTTTTGGAAAGGAGCTCGCGGGCCTGGGCCATGCTCAAGCCCGGACGGGCCGCGGCCTGGCTCGAGGGCGTCCCGAGGAAATCCAGCAGGACGTACTGGCTCTGCTCGAGGTAGTCCACGGTTTCGCGCCGGGCCATCTCGAGCTCGGCCCTGTCCAGGAATTCCCCTGAGGCGTAGTAGGTCTTCCCACCGTTCGGTCGCGGGACCGGCCGTCTCAAGACGAGATACATGCCGAGGGATCCGAGCAGGACCCCCATGGCGACCCCGGCCGCGACGGGCCGCAGGCCGGCCTGGAGGAACCACATCCGCACGCGCCCGCCCGCGCTGAGCTCGGCGGGTTTTTCGGCGTTGGCATAGACGTAGTTCGCGATCCGGGCCGGGAGCGCCTCCCAGTCGACCGAACGCAGGGCCTCCTGGATCTCCCCCTTGACGGCGTCCGCGCCGTCCAAAACCCGGCGGAATTCTTCCGCGTCCTTCCGGCATTCCGGGCACTCTTTGAGATGTTCGGCCACGGTCGTTCTCCTTCCCTCCTCCAGGTCTCCCGAGAGGTAGGTCAGCCAATCCGATCGTTTCATCGGGCAGTTGTTCATCGTTCCATCCCCAGATAAGGTGTCAGCCATTTTCTCAGGTTCCGGACGGCCTTGAAATGAAGGGACTTGGCCGTCCCAACGGATATCTCGAGGGCGGCCGAGATCTCGTTGAACTGGAGCTCGTTGTAATGTCTCATCATGAAGACCATCTTCTGCTTGGCCGCCAGTTTTTCGACGCACCGCGTGAAGGCGCTCCGCAGGTCCGAATCCCGGGAATCCGAGGTCTTGTCGACGACCGGCACGGGGATATCGTCGAGGGGCGTCGGGGTTTCCCATTCCTGCCGTTTCTGGCGGTGCTTCCGGTAGTAATCGATGCTCACGTTCTTGGCGATCTGCAGGAGCCAGCCCTGGAAGTTGTTCCCGGGACGGTAGGTCCCGGACTTCTGGTAGATCCGGAGGAAGGTCTCCTGGACGGCGTCGAGCGCGTCCTCCTTGTTCCGGAGGATGGAGAAGGCCATCACGAAAACCTTTTGCTGATAAAGCCTGACGACGGTCATGAACGCCTCGCGGTCTCCCTTTTGGATGCGTTCGAGAAGAGAGGCGATGTCGTCCGGATTCGCCGCCAGCCCGCCGTGGGGTCCCTTGTCCAGAATGTCCAACGTCCCTTCCGTTTCCTGCCGCTAGTTTGACGGGAACGGAGCCCCGTCCCCCTTCCCGGAATCATAGCCCTTTCGGGTCCCGAAGTCATGCGCGCCGGCGTTGCTCTTCCGGGTCGTCACCTGCATGTCTCCTCGTTGCGCATCTTCACAGGTTACTACGGCGGGCCTGAGCGAAAGGTTCACCCCCGGGAAGGACATTTTATGGGGGAAAGCGGTCAGGCGTCCGCGGGCAGGAAAAGCCCGCAAGCCGTCCCTGGGAGGGAACGGAAAGAGTCTTAGGAAGAGAACCGATCTATGGAGCTAAAACCTCGAAAATCCTCTTCTGTCTCCGCCGCCGGGGCCTCGGTCGGCCTGGGGTCTTTCGGCGCGGGGACGGGCGTCGTTGACGATGAGCTTGCGACCGTCGAAATCGGTGCCGTTCAACTTGCCCTTGGCGTCCTGGGCGGATTCCGGGGTACCCATCTCGACGAACCCGAAACCGCGGCCCTGCAAGATGTTGACCGAGGTAACCTCGCCGAACTGGGTGAACAGCTGCTTCAAGGTGTCTTCGGTGGTCTTGTAGTTGAGGTTACCCACATAAAGCTTTTGGAAGGACATTAAAAATTACCTCCTGTCTCTCCTGCCGCTGCCCCCGCTCGGGCGGGAATCGGACGCGGCAGGAGAAGATTTCATTTTGCATATTTCGGAAGGACAAATCAAGCCTCGGCTCGAATTATTTGTGGTATATTTGGGAGGTCCGGACGGGGACGCTGTCCCGCGGGCACGGAGGCATAACCATGGCCATAAAGAAGGGAACCTACGTCCTGCTCATCATCCTGTTCTTCCTCCTGCTCGCGGGGGCCGGGTTTTTCTTCCTCTTCGTCACCGAGTTAGGGACGCCGGCGGCCGCGGTTCCCAACCGCGCCTACGTCGAAATCAACCTCTCCGGCTCCGTGGAGGAGGTCGCTCCGCCGGACCTTCTTTCGGCCCTTCTCCTCCGGGCCAAGCCGCTGACCGTCTACGATTTCTGGATGAACATGCGGAAGGCGGCCGTAGACAATCGCATACAGGCCGTCCTCCTGCGCCTCGGCATGCTCGGGTGCGACTGGGCCAAGGCGGCCGAAATGCGGGACGCGATTCTGCAGTTCCGCCGTTCGGGAAAGAAGGTCACCGCCTACATCGAGGAAGCTCCCGACTTCGATATGGAATATTACGTCGCCACGGCCTGCGACCGGATCGTCCTTCACCCCCTGGGATGGCTGGGGATCAACGGCATCGGCGGCTACGTTCCTTTCTTTAAGGGCGCGCTGGACAAGCTCGGCGTCCGGGCCGAGTTCGAGCACGTGGAAGAATACAAGACGGCCTACAACATCTTCACCGAGAAGGGCTTCACGCCGGCCCACAAGGAAGAGATGGTGTCCTTGTACTCGGACATTTTCGCCGAGTACGTCAGGACGGCCGCCAAGGCCCGCGGGAAGACCGAGGACGAGTTCCGGTCGCTCATCAATCAGGGCTTTTTCCAGGGGGAGCAGGCCAAAAAGGCGGGCCTCGTCGACGCCTGTCTTTTCGAGGACGAGCTCCAACGCCTCCTCCAGGATGAGGGCCGGGCGCTCGGCCGGGTCCGGTTCGATGAGTACACGCGGGTGAAGCCGTCGTCGCTCGGGCTCGAGACGGGCCGCAAAGTGGCCCTTATTTATGGCGTCGGGACGATCATGACGGGCGAGAGCTTTTCCCAGGTCATGGGCGGCTCGACCGTGGCCCGCTGGATCCGGGCCGCTCGGCAGGACAGCTCGATCGCGGCCATCGTCTTTCGGGTGGACAGCCCGGGGGGGTCGTCCGTGGGGTCGGACGTCATCTGGCGGGAAGTCTTTCTCGCCAAGCAGGTGAAGCCCGTCATCGTCTCGATGTCGGACGTGGCCGGGTCGGGCGGCTACTGGATCGCCATGGCCGCGACCCGGATCGTCGCCCAGCCGCAGACGCTTACGGGGTCGATCGGCGTCCTCGCGGGCAAGTTCAGTGTCGCCGGCCTGCTCGAGAAGCTGGGGATCACCGCCGAAAAACTGACCTTCGGCGAAAAGGCCGACATCTTCTCGCCTTTCAGGCCTTTTACCGCGGAGGAAAAAAAGGTCCTCAAGGACCAGATCTTGTGGACGTATGGCCAATTTCTGACCAAGGTCGCCGAAGGCCGGAATATGACGAAGGCCGACGTCAATAACGTGGGCCGCGGGCGCATCTGGACGGGGCGCCAGGCCAGGGACCTGAAGCTCGTGGACGAGCTCGGCGGCCTCACGACCGCGCTCGGCCTGGCCAAGAAGCTGGCCTCGATTCCCCCCGATGAGGAGGTCCAGCTCGTCGTCTGGCCCAAAAGGCTCACATTCTGGCAGTCGTTCTTCGGGGCGCCGGACCTCGGAATCAACCTCAAATCGACGGCCGGCATCGAGAAGGCGCTCCAGTCGTTCCGGCTCATGGAGAAGACCAGCATCTGGGCCATCATGCCCTTCTGGATCAAGCCGCAATAATCGGATATCGACGGGGCCTGTCGTGGCAGTGTCTCCGACCGGACTTCGTTCCACCCATCCCCCCGTGGGGCGGAGGGGCAAGTTCCCCCTCCTGAACCACCCCTCCTCGGATGCCGGAGGCCTTCCTCGGCCCGGGGGGAAGCCGCCCCCTGGACCCCCCAGCGCTCTCGCGCAATCCCCTTCCACTCGTCCGTCGGAGAGCACCGCCGCGCCACCCGTCTGATTATGTTGATAGATCAGCCCAAATAGTTCCGGAAAGGACCCGAATCAGTACGCGTACGATGATGGGCAGATGGTTTTGAAGTCGCAATAATTGCAGGTGTGCCAGGAGGGGGTGGCCGCGAAGTCGCCGCTGCGTATACCGCCGGCCGCTTGACGGATCTTATCGGCGGCACGCCGGAATTCTCTTTCGCCCTTGCGGGCATGCCCGATGATCCCCGATTCAAGAAAGTAAAGACGCGTCTCAGCGGGCAGAAGCCCCTGGGTCTTGAGGAACGATAGGGCGTATATGTCCATCTGGAGGCTGTCGGCCGTCCTGCGGTCAGCCTCTTTCTCGGAGGCGGCTTCGGACGACTTGA
>Ga0315281_10000377_pt1 | contig 61686 bp, 134 predicted proteins | sample YL17G07_0_MG_FD_204540 | JGI IMG/M metagenome (GOLD analysis project Ga0315281, IMG submission 204540) | Sediment microbial communities from Yellowstone Lake, YNP, Wyoming, USA - YL17G07_0 | ecosystem: Environmental > Aquatic > Freshwater > Lake > Sediment | place: USA: Wyoming | collected...
GGGCGGACGCTCACGTGCCTGGAGGTGATCGCTGGCGGCCACCCCAAGCACCCGCTTTACATCAAGGGGACGCTTAAGCCCAAGGCGTTTTCTTACGAGAAGAAGTGATGAGCCGGGATTTTTTCATGGATCCCCTACCCTGGCGGATTGAATACGTGAGCCGGCGCCGGTCAGACGACCTGCTGGACCTGGTGGATGCGGAATACTTCCACGATGACGTGAGATCGAGAAAGATGGGGGGACTCGACTCCGGGGACCGGGACATGCGCCGATGTTACGACGAATCGCAGGCGCTTGAGGTTTTGGCGGTCGATATGGGGTGGGTCCATGGGGAGAAGTTCTGTGTGACGCATCCGCCCAAGTTCTACGACAAAGAGTGCTATATCCAGGACTTCGGGTTCGGGCCCTATCTGAAGAAAGTAGCGGAGCCTGTTCTTTGGTGGTCGATCATTGAGGATCCTCCTGAGGCTCAGAAGGATACAGGCGATGTTTTGTCCCCTGCATTTTTCGTCAATAAGCCTGAATCCAGCGACGACATGAAGGAGAAGAGTGTGGCAGTCACAATCGCGATCCCGAGACCTGTGTGGATGAAGGAAGAGGGGCGCAACTTCTTCCATCGCTATAGCCAGTTCGATAACCAGTTCGGAGGTGGCTGGGCGTTCCTCTTCGACATCGAAAACGACACGGTCTTCCTGAGCGGAGGAGACATCAACTGGGCGATCAAGACCATGCCGGGCAGCGGGCTGACGGACATGGACCATGATGATGCGATGGGGCAGATCACGACCGCCCATCTGAGGTTCATGACCGCGATGCATCTCGAGGAGCGGATGTGGCTGGCGGCCTGCCTTCGGGTGGCCGCAGCCGCCAGGGCAAACTACCTGAGCGGAAGGAAATAGGCCATGGCTGAAGAGGTTTGCCATCAGAACATCTACGGCTTCTACCACTGTTTCCACAGTACGTCCGTGGACCGGGATCCCAGGACGCTTGGCGATCGAGAGAGGGAGGCGAAGATCGAGTTTGTATTGCAGCTTGAAGTCTGCTGCTGGTGCGGGAAGAAGAGCGCGACCAAGCACGGGTTGCATCTGCCGAAGGAGGAGAAGGATGAATCTCCCGGATAAAGGGCAGCCAGAGGATGACCGATGTGAGTGTGGATTGCCTAAGTCGACGATGAGGCTCATCAAGCCCTGGGCGCATCGGCTGTCCATCGACCATTCGGACAAGCCGGTCTATGCGGACTGCACGGGAGAGACCTGCAGGATCTGTCACAAGGGAGAGGTGGCGAAGAACCTGCAGGCGATCGACGACCTGGTTAGGAGGCTGACGGCATGATCCCTTCGAACAACGACCCTAAGATCAAGGCAGACGCTTTCGCGTGCGCAAGCGGGAACTGTCCGCGCTGGACCTGCGACTGCTGTCAGCGTTCTTATGAACAGGACTGGTTGAAGGAAGTCAACGAGCCAGGGATCGTGGTCCCGATCTTCGTGGAAGTGAATGGGGTCAAGTACTTCGCCTGCTCGAAGGACTGCGCGCGGATCCTCTTCAACATCCATCACCAGTACGCCATGCGCGAAGTCTCGCAGGAAAAGAGGTTCGTCGATCTTTCCAGCCAGTTCGACCATCTCAGGCCGAACATGCTGGACCTCGACGCCGTCGTTCAGATGGGGATCGAGGAGCAGCCTTACTTCACTGCTCCGCTGGGAGAGACGGGTGCCGACATGGTTTCGCTCGCCTGGTGGACGTCCGAGGTCGGTGAGAAGAAATACTCTCCTTATATGCTCCGCCATAGGGCGAAGGAGATCATCGAGCTCTGGAAGTCGAGAAGATGATCAAGGATAGCTTCGGAGGGAAGGGATGAAGGTCAGGAAGGAGAAGGCGGTCGTGATCGAGAAGCAGACGGGAGTTCTGCGCTACGACCTGGATGACGGGTTTATTCTCGAGACGGTGATCCCTGGAGTCAGCTTCCGGATCAAGGACCTGCTGCGGGGCCATGAGGGCAAGCGAATCCGCGTCACGATCGAGAGACTGGGGCCGAAGGCGTGATCGAGCGCAACGGGCACTACATCGTGGTGATGGCCAAGAAGATGGCGAGCACGGCGCTCTGCATGAAGTGCCGTGGGGAGGTTTCGGCCATCAACTATGACGGGCAGAGTGACCCTTCGATGAACCCGGTTTTTGGAAACAAGTGCAGGGGAGACTGGAAGGAGAGCCGGGCCAGGCTCGTGGCGGCGGTAGCCGAGGCCGAGCAGGCGCTTAAGACGCTCCGGACGTGGATCGCCTACGACCGGACGCCCAAGAAGTTGAGGGGCTCGTTCTTCAAGGAAGAGAACACCGACAAATCGGCGAACGAAGGGAAGGAGACAGATGTTCAAGGCACCTAAGTACTCGACCCTGCTCGATCCCAAGCAGATCCCGGAGGGGTATCTCCGGAAGCTGTTTAAGCCCTGCCGGGTGACGGAGCACGACTTCTTTCTCGCGGTGAGCGAGGCGCACCGGAGATACCAGAGGGCCTGGGACGAGTGGGTCCGGCTGCTCATGAAGTGGAGGCTGAAGCGGAAGTGGCCTGGGAAGGAGAAACTCGAGAAGGAGATGGACATAGCCGCAGACGGGGTCTTGTGGCTGATCGGAGGACTCCTCGGCCGCTACGACGAGATGACCAACGCACAGGCGCTCGGGAGGATGCAGGAATACCTTAGGACCTCCCGGAAGAGGGCTCAGAGGGAGCAGCGGAAGAAGGTCGTCCAGTCCGGCGGGCGCCTGCAGGTTCCTTTTACGAGAGGAAGAAGGAGATAAGGGATGAGAAGCCAGGAAGCCAGGAACTACATCCAGTCGCTCAAGCATCTCGATCCCCAGGTGGTCCGGAAGGCCGACTCGATCTACTGCCAGCTCACGGGGGATGCGGAGATCACCGCGGAGAGCGACGGCTCGATCCGCCTGGTGTGGCGGAAGGAAGGGGAGATCCACTACGATCTCAAGGTCTACAAGGGATGAAGATGACGAAGGCGCAAGAGGACTTTCTCGGCCTCTGCTGGAAGATGAAGGTGGTCAATATCATCCCCCAGGCCGCGAAACTCGGGATCCCGGAGGCTGAGGTCCGGAAGTACCTTGCGACGAAGGGAATGGCCATAGAGCAGGGCGGGTTCGTGTTCCAGGGAGGCTGGAAGCCGAGGCTGAAAGAAGAGGGGGTCAAGGCCGAGGACTTCATGGCGGCGGTCGAGGTGGCGAACCGGGACCATACCTTGGCTATCCGGCGGTACCTGCGCATCGAGAAGAAGGGAGACCTGAAGAAGGCCGCGGCGGCGAAGGAGGAGATCCGGAACCGCCACGACGAGATCGTGTGGCTGGTCGGAGGACTGTTCGCGCCGGCCAGAGGGACCTGGGGACGCTTGGCCCGGAAGACGATGGTGGAGCTTATCAAGGAGAAGAAGGGATGATCGTTCGGAAGGGGCACTACCTCCGGGGGTCCTACTGCATCAAGTGCGACACGCAGTACAGGTCGGACACCGACGTCTCGATGCGGGCCTGCTTCAAGGATCCGTGCCAGGGGAAGTGGAAGCACCAGGTGGAGTTCCTCGAGGACCTGATTTCTCGAAGCAGAAAGGAGCTTGCCGAGGTGCGGAAGTGGATGGCTCACGACCAGAAGGAGGCGCTGCGGACAACTTTCCAGAAAGGAAGGAATAGGTAACCCGGGGCCAGTTTTAGTAGACCTTAAAGCGGCCGTGCATCTCGACGCGCTGCTGATCCTCGAAACCCATGTAGAGCTTGGTGGTCTCGATAGACTCGTGACGGGCTTGGCTTCGAAGGTAATTGAGTTCGTCCATGGTCCTGCATTCCCGAGCCTTGATGGAAATGCCTGTGTGGCGCAGGGCATGGATGGAAAGGTGGCCTAAACCCATCTTTTTTACAACCTGCTTGAACTTATGCTGCAGGGTTCGCACCGGAATATCGAAAATAGGAGTCTCCAGTCCGCCCGTGACGGCCGCGCGGAGATCCTGGGAAATCCCAGGAGTCAGATCCACAGGGTAATACATCTTCACAGTTTTCTTGAGCGCGAGAATCTTTAGGATCGGAAGAGGTTTGTGGTGCTCCTCAAGGTCTGCGGGCCGGATAGATGCAAGCTCCGTGACTCGAAGCATGGCATTGAGGCCAACCCGGAAGGCCAGATGAACCTCAGGATATTGAGCCTTAACCAGACCGAGGAACTCCTCGATCCTGGCCATCGGGATGAGCTTCCCATCCAAGGAGCGATTCTTGGACATGGTCTTTTTATAGAGGCAGCGGCAGCACTGGCAGGGGACCTTCTTGACCACTCCGTCTGGCTGGGTATCGTAACGGGTGACGTGCTTGAACTCGAAGGGCGTGCAGACCTTGGCCTTCTTCCGCAAGTTGACGGTTCGTTCGAAGGCCTTCCCGCAGACGACGCAGGTGAGCGCCGTTTCCGACAGCGCAATAGGAGGCGCAAGGACGGGCGCAGCGAGCGCGGGTGGTACCTGAGGTCCAACTGGCTGATTCAAGGCCTTCTGGGGGGCTTTCTTCATGCCTGGGAGTCTACCTGAATAAGCAGATAAGTCAAGCTTGCATCTTCTACCCAGAAGGTGCAAATTATGCTCTATTTTAAATAATAAATGAGTATTATACTCACTTATTAATTCTTGACTATATACTCACTTAATCTTGAATAAGAGCCTTATTTAAGGTATCTTGCTTCCATGCCATACAACTACCCTGAATCAACCAAAACCTCGAGCGTCGCGATCCTCGGCTTTGTCCGCGATCGCGCTGATCTGAAGGAGTGCGTCTGTGTCCTCGACGTCGCCGATTTCTTGAAGGATGTCGAGTACACGACCAACGTCCACCGGATCAACGACGCCTCCACCCGCCTACGAACCCTGGAGCGTTCAGGGTACGTCAAGAAGGTGAAGCCAGACTACGAGGACTCCAGAGTCTTCGCCGGCCCTCTACACAAGAGGCTCCAGGAGAAAAAGGAGGCCGATAAAAAAGAGCGCAAAGCTGACAATACGGGCTCTGGAGGCCGCGGCCGCCCACCAGCGATCTATGCCCTGACTGACGCTGGAGCTAAGTACGCAAGAACGATAGCCGACATCTACCTCACAGGGAAAGGAGTTCCGATAGAGCGTGAAGGAGCCATGAGGTCAATCCACCAGGCGTACATCGTTCTGGATGAGACCTTTACCCGGGCCTTCGTCGTTTCGGAGTCCCCTACCGGAGCTATGGATGCTTTCATGGCCTGGGCGGACAAAGTCGGGAAGCAGATCAAGATCAAAGAAGCTCTACCAGTCATCCTTGACAGAAAGGATGCCCAACAAGCCGGCAGGCCTTAACCTCTGCGGAGTATCACCAATATGAGCACGAAACCTACCGAAGAAGCGATCATGGCGGCCCTAAAGGCCCAGACTTCACATGCCTTCTATCTTGAGCATCCACAAATCATCAACTCCAGACCCGATCTCGTAGGAATCTCAATCGATCCAAGTCTGGAGATCCACGGTTATGAAATCAAACGCTCCCGGCAAGATTGGCTAGCGGAGCGAAGGAGAGGGAAGAACGGAAGTTCAAGAGACGCTTGTGATTACTGGTGGATTGTCGGGCTTCCTGATGTAATAAAAATGGAAGATCTCGGGCCCGGGTGGGGCCTTAAAATCCTCATGCCAGAAGGAACCTTCGAGAATTACCAACTGGCTTCTGAATCTTCCTCAGGTCCGATCGACCGATGGTTCGCCAGATCGGTCTTCTCTAAAATCGTCGAATCAACCCCAAAGACCAAGTGGACTGATTCCGCTTATGCAGATGGCTATAGAGACGCGATGAAGGAACTGTTGGGATACAGCTTCCATAGGAACCACTCCCCAAAACACGTTAGAGCCCTTCTAGGCGCCTTAGACTCCAGAGCTTCATTCAAAGAGCTTACGACACTGGTTGACTTACAGTCTAAGATGAGCCATATCCAGCGACACATCGACCGGATTGTTGAAGGGCTACCTTCCTACAAGGATTGGGAAACAGGCGAAGCGTTGCCCCCAGAATTGGAGGCAATGAAGCCTGAAATAGAACGGGAGCTCATCAAGAAGTGGCCAGGTCTCCAGAGCAACCCAAACTTCAACGGAATCGTTGAGTACACGGCGAAGAGTCGTTACGTAGGGCTCTAGAAGCCATCAAACTCTGGACTTCAAAGGTAAACCGGTATATACCTTAGGAAGTAGAATTCAACTCAGAGGAGAGCCAATGCCCATGAACACCGAATGCCACGGCTGCGGGGTTTCCTGCGATCAGAGCCATCCCGGCACGATGCTGATCGGCCTGCAGATCCACCAGGACCACGAAACGGAGACATCGAACGAAACTTACTGCCAGAAATGCTCGCTCAGGATCGAAGGCCTAGACATGCATGATCTCTACGACAAGGTCCAGGAAGTGGTCAAAACCAGCATCCTAAAACCCTCCAGAACCACGGTTTCGATCAGTGAAAGCCTGGTCCGGGAGATCGCGCATAACCTTGGAGCCAGCTACCGGCTCGCGGACGCGCTGGTGGAGCGCATCTTCGGGCCTAACTGGACCGGAGCTCCTCCGGAAGGCAGCGGACTGGTGATGAACAAGTACGCGAACCGCGATCGCCTCGTGGCCTTCGTCGCGGCGAAGCTAGGGGACCTCTGGACCTTGGAGGCACAATGAGCCTGACCGACGACCCGATGTACAAGTACATGACCCAGGGCGAGGACACCGACATCATCGTGGGAACGATGACGGTCTCCCCGGAGCCCGACCGCCACGAGACCTTCGCCCTCTTCCTGATCGACTATCACGGGAAGAAGATGGAGTCGTTCGTGGCCCATACCTTCGACGACCTGAAGAAGATCGAGCTCCTCGTGAAGGATGGAACCTACAGGCTGTCGACCGATGACGCCAGCACCACGCTCATGTTCGCCCACGGGGAGCAGGCCGCGCACACGGCGCCGCAATTCTGGGCGGACTACACTCCGACGCCCGATGAGCACGAAGCCTTCCAGCGCGAATACGACCGGCTGGGAATCTGGTTGCTCCTGGTCGCAACCACCGAAGCGCTGCGGGAGATCGTGATCTCCAAGGACGGAGAGGTGATCGTCACCCAGAAGCATGTGATGACGCCCGAACTTAGGAAGACTCTCGGGTTGAGGTAGGAGCAACAAGATGCGTATCGGTCAGGACAGCCGTCTCTTCAACGCTGAGATAAGGACCCGGAGGGAAGCCCTGGGCCTGAGCCAGCATGAACTGGGCAGGAAGCTCGGCTATACGAACGGCCAGATCGTCGGCCGTGCGGAATGCCTGGCTATCACGAGTCCATCCGCGCCGATCATCCGTAAACTCGCCAAGTTCTTCGGGGTTGAGGCGATGGTCCTCTGCCCGACGTGGCTGGTCATGATGGATGGCCTTCCCAAGAGGAGCATCCAGATCGCGAAGCTCACGAAGGGCCTGCTTGAGCAGAAGGTGGCCGAACGGCTCCTCGCGATCGACTCTCAGGCAACCCATACCCCGGTGGACCTGGACCGAGATCTCCTGGTGCAGACGGTGAAGGAGGGGATCCCTAAACTCACGCCGATCGAGCAGGAAGTCGTCTGCCTCAGCTTCGGCCTCTACGGGCGTCCCGAGAAGCCACTCAAAGAGATCGCGAAAATCGTCAAGCGCAGGGCGGTGAAGGGGATCCTGCACCGCGCGACCAGGAAGCTGCGGAATAACGAAAGTCTCGGCAAGCGTCTCCGGTACTTCTACGACGCCGGCACTCGCAGGACAGAGCGCATCGGCCACGTGCTGGGGGATCCAGATGGAAAGACAAGCTTCTATCTGCCGGAAAAGGAGGCTGAATGAGCACCCAGGACATTGCAGTCCACTGGCCCAAGAAGCTAGCGCTCATCATGCCGAAAACCGAACTGCGGCCACCTACGCCAGCGAAGGTCGTCGAGCCGGTGGAGTACGCCGCCTATGCGCTGGGCTACTCGAAGGAGAAGATCGTCTGCGGAGTTCGCGAGATCGTTCCCATGGACCCTCCTCAGATGATGGTGGCCCTCGAGAGTACCTTCAAGTGTCCGGTCCACGGAGCCTACTATCTCCCCTGGGTCTTCGCGCGGCCGCTTGATGGAAAGATGCTTCCTACGGGGAAGCTGACCGTTATCCTCGACGGAGAACCGGCGATGGAAGGTGCTATATTGGACTTCCTTCCTGATCTTGAGCCTCTCGACTGCATGAAGCGGCGGGTGTGGAAGAAGACCAAGTTTGTCTTCCCGGCCCACGTCCTTTTGGAGAGCGGCGAGGCCGACGGCTCCAATCAGATCGGCTTCATGATGACCAACCAGACCAAGGCCGAGATCCGCCTGGCCGACGTCACGGCAGAGGAGAAGGTGTCTCTCGAGGTTGGTTTCGTGGCGGCGTACTACAGCACGAAGAAAAGCGAGGTCCAATGATCGACAGGGCTTATGTCCAAAGCGCCTGCGGGGAAGCGCAAGCCAAGAGCGTCGCCTACTCGCTGCTGGAGGAACGAGACGCCGCGATCCTTCGGAACCGGGAACTGCTGGAAGTGATCTGGGATCTCCGCAAGTTCATCGGGGAGACCTTCTACGCGAACGTGCCTCACGACCGGAAGCCGCTCCCAAACTCCTGGTACAAAGAGACCAGCAAGACCTACGGGGACGTACTGCAAGAGATCCTGACCCGAGTTGATATGGAGCGGAAAGGCGACGCGAATGTACTGTGAAGAATGCGGACAGGCCCTTGGCCACGGCCATGCGACGTGGTGCAACACGCTCAAGCCCGGGTACGAATCCTTTGCCGATACCCTCAGGCACAACCTCGACAAGAGGGTCGAGGAAGTAAAGGTCCTCGAGGCCAAGAATCGGGAATTGCAGGAGATCGTGGATGCCGCAGTGGACCTGGTGAAGTGGCATGGGGCCGGGGCGCTGAAGGGCGATCGGTACCTATACCTGTTCTCCGTCGCCGGCGCTTACCATCTGAAGGTCAAACCGAACGATGAAAGCTCTTTCCCGACCGCGGGGCAGATGGAGGTCTATCGCCATGTGCAGAAATTCTTCAATGTCTGCCACGACCACAAGGTCCGGGATTGCCGGACCTGCGCCGAACGAGGCGTCTTCTGCCTGGAGCATCGGAAGGTCATGGTGGAAGGAATCTGTCCAAAATGTATAGGGCACTCATCCTGAATTTTAAAGAAAAGCGAGGTAAAGGTCTGATGGACAAGAAGCTGAAGAAGGAAGAAGTCGAACCCATCGCGGAGGCGCTGCGCAAGATCATCACCCACGATGGCCTCGAGAAGCTGATCGCATCCCACGGGGCCTACCGTGAACGCTGCGAGCTGCAGGAGAAGTGGATCAAGACGCATGAGGAGATAGAGCAGATCACCAAAAAGCTGGTCGAAGGCCTGAAGGAGCAGGTAGAGAGCGAGAAGGCGTATGTCAAGTCGGTGGAAGAGAAGTTCGAGAAACAGAATGAGCTATCCAACGGGATGCTGTCCTTGATCGAGAACCAGTCTAAGGAGATCCTGGCTCTCTCTCAAACCGAGATCCATTCCAGAGCCATCGCGCAGACTTCCGACTACTACGCGGTCGAGGCCCGGTCCATATTGGTCTACGTGCTTGAGCGCAACGATCGTTCGCTCGACTGGATCCGGCTCTGGGAAGCGCTCCCCCAGGATCAAAAAAACCTCTACAACCAGGACTCCAAAGCGTGGCTCTTAAAGCAGCCGCCGCACGTCGACCCGGAGCTCCGGAAGAAAATGCTGCCGGCGCCCGCGCCTAAACCTAGCGACCCCGGGCAACCTTAGCTAGACTTCTCAGGTAAACCGGGTATCTTAAACAGGAAGGAGAAACTTATGAAAACGATCTTCAGCGTCTGGATGCATCTGGGGTGGTTCATCGGCCAGTTTACGGCCCTGGTGGGCCTGGGCTATCTGATCAGCAAGCCCCACGCAGTACCGCCCCGGGAGCATCTGCTGGCGATCTTCACCATCCACACGATCTTCTGGGGCGTGATGCAGATCGGCATCCTCCACGCCAAGCTAAACAAGATGGCCTGCGGGGTCACGCTTGTACGAGAAGACCTCTGCAACCTTCCCAGTTCCGACTCTAGGAAGTGGTAGGGCATGAAGATCCAGGAAGCCTACGATCGCCTTGAAAGTTTCAGAGGGCTACATGCCGACTGGGACTCCTACGGAGCAAAGCCGATCAGCACGAAGGCCCTATCCAAGGCGTTCGATTTGCTGGCGCTCCTTCGTGACGGCTGGACGCCGGTGCCGTGCTCTGACGGAAGCGTCCAGCTTGAGAGACATGAGGACGGAGTAGACATCGAGATCCTGATTTCGGAGGCCGAGCTCTCATGAAATGCCCTCAGTGTGGTGGCGAAGAGTGGAGCACCGTTGACGTCTGCCCTGGCTGTCTTCGGCAGACGACCGGGCCCGTCACGATGCGGATTCATGAATGCAGACCTAGCGACACCGAGGGCTACCGGAAAGCCTATCTCGAGATGGAGGAGGCACGAGCCAGTCGCAAAGCTCGCTGCGTCGAGAAGTGCAATCATCCTGCCGACTTCGTGTGTGACTACGAGGACGGGACGGCGCATTGTCTCGAATGCATTGCGGAGAAATTCTGGCAGCTCGAGGACATCATGAGCGGGAAGCACAACGTCCACACGTACTACGGAGCCCTGGAGACCATCGCCCATCCGGATCGGTTTCTTACGAAGTACAACCCCAAGGACGTCGCTCAGAAGGCGTTACGGAACTCAGCCGAAAGGTAATTGATAAATCTTAGCTTAGAGGAAACCATGACCGTTGAAGGCGACCCGATGGCCCTGGAACATTGCGAGATCGTCTTGAAAGAGATGACCGCCGAAAGGGATAAGCTGCTTCTTCAGAACGATGAACTCAAGAAGGCCATGCAGAACGCGCTCATCTCCCTCACCAAAAACTGCAGGTGCGAGGGGTGCGACTGCGATCAGAAGCATGCCGCCGAGGTCTTGGAAGCAGCTTTGACGGAAAAGCGGAACTGTGAACACGAGTGGATCGGCGGGAGCATGGAGGGGTACCGCTGCACGAAGTGCCCAGCCGTTGCCGGGAAGTATTGCGGCGTCTGCCATGAGCCGATGGAAGGCAACCGAATGGGCCCGTGCTGGAAGTGCCAACCCAAGGTCATCGACGCTGGGGCACGGTGCGGAAGCGAGCGGCGCAACGAGCAATGCGCCAAGCATCAAGGGCACGATGGGAAACACGGGTTCGGCCTGAACGAGTGGAGCTAGACAGAAGAGCTATAGGAGGAATGACAGATGAGATACGTGATTGAGGGCGAGTGGAGCGGGTACACGTCCAGCCAGCAGCGCGTCTGCCATCGCCGCGTGACGGAGAAGCAGTACGTCGCGGACTGGATCAAGGAGACGCCTTGCATCCGGTTCACCGATGGGACCTCGCTCTACCTCACCGTGAGGCCCTGCACGTTCCGGGAGAAGGTGAAGGAGATCAGGGGCTACGACTCCCTCCTGGACGACTGCCGATACTACAAGTGCAACGACGTGAGCAAGCTGGCCGACGCCAAGAAGGCCCGCCAGTGTGCGGACGCCTTCAAGCCGCTGGCCGAGGTGGCCGCGAAGAAGTTGGGGGTTCCTCTTTCATGACAACGGTGAAATGTCCGAGCAAGAAGCGGTATCGGTCGTACGGGATGTTTTTCTTCCTTGGTTGCGCGAGACGTAACGGTCATGGGGGACCGCATAGCGCATCCCTAGCTGATGGGTGCGTTTCGACATGGAGAAACGAGAAAACCAAATCCAGCGAAGGAGGAAAGTAACTATGGCGAAGACGAAGAAGTGTCCGCGTTGCGGAGAGAAGTTCGATCCCGAAGAGGACGGGCTGGAGAAGTGCCCCGAGTGCGAGGAGACGGTTTGCACGGCTAATTGCATCGCCGGTAAGCACGTTCGCTGCTTCCAGTGCGAAGAGAAATAGGAGGGTCCCATGAAGCTATCGGAACCTGTTGTGCTTGATACCGCCGAAGCGAAGCCGTGCCCGTTCTGCGGGGCACAGCCGACCATTCAGCCGTGGCACGGTGGAAGGCCCACCAAAAAGATGGTCGCTTGCGAGAACGAGGACTGCCACGTCGGCCCCCAGGTGACTGGGGAGATGAGGTACATCGCGCTGGACCGTTGGAATACGCGGGCTTAGACCAATCAACCGAAGGACCAAAGCCATGAGGAAGGAACAGATCGACAGCGCGGAGAGTGACCTGGTGGAGCATCTCCGGAGCGTGGATAATCTCGTCCACTACATCGCGGCCAAGCGGATCTCCGAGAAGCGGACCACCAAGATGACCCTGGATGAGTGGGACAAGATCTACGACCGGATGCTCCGGTTCGTAGGAACCGCCCAGGCGAAGAAGTTGATCGAAATGGGGAAGTCTTAAATGAGCGACGTAGCGAAGCTGGAGGAGATGGTCAGGCTTCAGGAGGGGCTGATCGAGGGCCTGAAGAAGTCGCAAAAGGGCTATGAGGAACTGATCGAGGCTAAGGATGCGCATCAAGCCTCGAGCGAGAGGGTGATCGAGAACCAGAGGGCTCTTATTCAGGGCCTGGAAAGTGAAGTAAGAAAAGCAGATGAATTGATCGCAGTCCAGAAAGAGAAGCTTGAGGCCCTAGAGGCCAATATCCTGGCGATCGAGCAGACGGGACTCTATGACCAGGCGCTGATGCAGACTGCGGATTATTATGCGGTCGAAAGCCGATCGCTCCTGGTCTACGTACTGGAGCGCAGTGAAAAGAGCCGGGACTTTCTGCGTCTTTGGGAAGTGCTGCCTCAGGACCAGAAGGACGTTTATAACCAGGAGTCCGCGACCTGGCTCGGCAAGCAGCCGCCGCACGTTGATCCGGAGCTCCGGGCCAAGCTCAAGCCGGCACCGAGCCAGAATGATTTATAAGGAGAACTTTATGGGATGGGGCTGCTATCGCCACGAGGTTGACTGCGATTCTGACAACTGGAAGGCCCAGATCGACAAACTGCTTCCGGACGGCGCTTCGCATGGAAAGCCCTTCAACTGGGGCCGGGATGGTCAGGTGTGTCCGTTCTGCTGGGAGGAGCAGGAGAAGATCGTCAAGATCTACTCCACTGCGCTCAGCGACATCCTCCGTAACCCGGAGGGTGCGGCCCCGATCGCGTGCGTGGCTTTCAAGGACGCCGAATCTATCTCCCTTCACCCGATGGAGTCGGAGCCGCAACAGAAGGCGACCAAGAAATCTTGATGCCTACGAAGAGGCTTGGTTTCTTCGGCGATCCCAGCTCCATCACGACGCCTGCGAAAGGGCTTTGTACTTTCGATGAAGACCGGACTGGGTCGACGCCTGCGAAGAGGCTTAGTTTCTTCGACATGAAGAAACGCATCGGTCTAAACGCCCGCGAAGGGCTTTGTACTTTCGACACTACGGGGACCGGCTGCTGCTGCCGGGATCTCAAGGCCCGCGAAGGGGCTTGGTACCTTCGAAAGACCCTGCTGGCCACTTACTTTGTCCGCACGCAATCCCGACAGAGCCGGTGCTCGAGATCCCCTTCCTGGCCGCCGCTCTCTTCGACAAAGAAGAATCGGGCGCCGGCGTCCACCACTTCCCCGCAGCCCTCGCGCTCACAGCAGTTTTTCTGAGACACACACTCGCACTTTTCACGCATCGTTCACCTCCTGCTATGGAATGACCATGGAAGGAGTGAACTGTAAACCCGAAAATTCGTGTAGGGTCAGGTCCGCATGATGCAGGCGAGATCGCCGACATAATGCGGAGTCTCTGTCGGGAAGGGGGCTGCGAAGACGTCTTCGTGACGCACTTCGAAGTCATCGTGGCCGAGCACGCTTCCCCGGTTGTACTTGGAGCTCCAGGCGACTTTCTCCTTCAGGTAGCCTTCCCACTCCATCTGGGTTACGGCGTCTTCCTCGCGTAGCGGCACCGAGGCGACGGGATCGCCGGCGGCCTCCCGGGGCCCGGAGAGGGGCTGCGTGGCTTTACGGAGGGTCTTGGCGCCGAAAGCGCCTAGGATCGCGCCGCCCACGATCGACCAGTCCTTTCCTTCGATGGGCATATCAAGTTCTCCTATCGTTTCGCGAAACAGGTAGCGAGGACGTGCTGGATCTCTTCAGCGATCATCTGGCGATACCTAGGACGGAAGAGACCTGCGACGTATTCGGTGACATCGCCTCCATCCATACTATCGCAGGTGATTTTCCCTCCCTGTAGATTTTCAGGATTCTCCAAGATTCCGACGAGTTCTCGATAGACAAAGGAATTTTTTGAGGAAGGAACACTCCTGCAACCAAAAAATGGATTTTCCCCTTCTTCATTGAGGCTTATTTTTGCATAGGTCGCGGTGTCGTATTGTTCAATCGTCACAGAGGCAAGAGGCCCATATCCCTCTGGCCATTTAAGCACGCAGACCACGAAGCGGCCTGGAGCTACAGACCACCAGGTCGGAGTATTGTATTCAACGGCGGGTGGTGGTGTATTAATGTGCCATAGACCAAGGCCACGCAAAGCAGCCTCGCGTCCGAAGGTCCAGCGGCGAAGAGGCGAGTCTTTTTGGCCCCAATAAGCGATGTGAGAAAGATAAACCGAGTAGACGCTCTTTGCATTGAGATCGGCTAATGCCTCCAGAAACCGGACTGCTTCATTCTCTGAATCCGGCGTAACAGAATGCATAAGGTTAGAAACATAACGATCTTTTGGTACGGAGTTTTGCCTGAACGCAAAGACTTCTGAGGCGCCCAGCAACAGATCTCTCTCGAAATCTTCGGCGGTCGGAGTGATCACTGGTCTTCCGGAAGCGAATTTTTCAAGGCGCTTGATTGCCTCTTTCCACGAGGAGTCTGAGGCCTCGATCCAATGCACCAAGAAAAGAGGATGCACCGGCCTGTCTACCCGCTCAACATCGGCGAAGCCGTGGAAGGCATCAGAAGCATCTCTATAGAGATCGGCTCCCTCAGACATCAGAGGCCAAGGATAGGTAGTGAAAGCAAAGGCGCCTTCCCCGTGTCTTTCCCCGACGAGGTAAACGGCGATTCCTGGAATGCTGAAGAGGCGTTCAAGCCATTGATCCTTGAGACCGTCATCTATACGGATGCCGTTCCAATCCCTTTCACCAAAAGCCATAATGATTCCTCAGTATTCTACTGCCGCTTTACTCGTAACGAGGGGTTTCCGTCGGGAAGGGAGCGGCGAACTGGTCTTCGTGGCGTATTTCGAAGTCATCGTGGCCGAGGACGCTTCCGCGGTCGTATTTCGAGCTCCAGGCGACTTTCTCCTTCAGGTAGCCTTCCCACTCCATCTGGGTTACGGCGTCTTCCTCGCGTAGCGGCACCGAGGCGACGGGATCGCCGGCGTCGAACCACCAACCGCCTTCCTCTGGTCCGCCGTAGAGGCGATTGACGTTATAGGCGTTGAGATACGAAATACCGCCGAATAGCCTGGATTCCATGGAAACGGGGAACCAGCGGCCGTTCTGTAAACGAACTTCGGTCTGGTCCACGGATGGGAAGGACTCCTCGAGGAGGATCTTGCCGAAGGCGCCTAGTTCTTCGATCAGTCCCTCAAGATAAGCGACGACAGGGCCTATCTCTGCGAGGTCCTCCCTTCTTGCTGGGATAGCGGCGAATGGGAAGAACATGAATTCGGAGCCGAACTGGACGCCGGCGGGCATCTGGCCGACATCCTTGACGGGCCTGGCGGCTCCCAGAACCGGGGTTAAAGAGGGCTTTATCACACGCTTCAGGCGCTCAGGACCCGACCCGACGTAAGCGGTGATATAGAAGATCTTGCCGCGCATGGGGATCTGGCCTTTGTATCCGCGCTGGGCCCAGGGGGGGATATCTCCCTCGAAAGGGGAGCGGGTTTCATCAGGAGGAAAGCCCTCACGCTCGGGCTCATTGAGCCATTCCTCTTCAGGACGAGGTCCTGAGAGCCACGGCTCGGCGGCGGTATTTTTCATGACGGCTCCAGTATAGCGATCGCTGGATGCTCTACGCGAAGGCTCGGCGCTGAAATTCCAAGACGGGGCTCCTTGAGCGCAATGTTCTCTAGGCGAAGGCATCGCATGGATTTTCCAAGACGGATAGCCCGGGTCGCCCAGTTCTAATGGCGAAGGCTCGGCGCTAAAAATCCAGGACGAGGATCCATGATACAGACCTGAAAGCGAAGGCCCCGGCGGGAAATTTTGGAAGGGTTTTCGCCACTCTTCGGGGTAGCCCTCCTCGAATAGGATCTTCTGGACAGGATGGTACTCCAGAAGCATGAGGGCCTGATGTGTGTCGAACCATGCTTTTCTTATGAGAGAGCTTGGGAAGGGGAGGCCTATATAAGCATTCTTCTGATTCCGGATGGCCCTCTTGAGCAGTTTAGCGGGGTCCCGGGTGTCTTTCTCTCCATAGGGCCTGAGGGTGAGATCGACCACCTTCCCGGAGTTGATAAAATTCCATCCATGCTCCAGGGGAACCGGTAACTCAGCGTTCAGAACCTGGCCCTCTGCGTATCCTAGAGAGCCATCCAAGGCCAGGGCTTGGGAATTATAGAAGCACTGCTTGATCAAAGGCTTGTGGGAAAGGTACTTGAAGATCTCGAGGAGATCCATTTTCTCACTAGAAGTGTAAGGATCAGGATTGAACAGCCGCCCCTCCCTAACCAACAGATCGAAGATGGAAGAGTACTTGAAATTTCTACGCGGAGCCTTCGCCATTAGAGTAGCGAAGTTCCTCAGGTACTCGTCGAGGGCCTGGTCGACTTCCCTCACCAGCCGGCCCTTTCCAAGATGGTCTGGACCTGATGAAGAAGATCCTGCCATCCCTTCCCGATATTCACTCCCTGGAACCATTTGTCATGAGTGGGATAGGCGGCCTGAAGCTCGGGACTGAGTTTCCACATGTCCGCGATCGCGTCCTGGCCGTCCCAATGCGTGACATAATAGTTCCCGGCCCGGTCTATCGCGTCCGCATCCAGGTTCTGCCTCACAAAGTTGACCAGGCCTTCATTCTCCAGGAACATCGGGGACTCCACCTGATCCATGTGCGCGTACCGATTCATCTCCTCGAAAAAAATTCGCGCGATTTGGCCTGCGCTCCTAGGATTGAAGCGGGCGAGGGCGTACATCGCCTTGTAAGAGCGCAGCGTTCCGTCCCAGTCAGACACATGGCCGATCAGGTTGTAAGCGCCGATCGGCTCGTCCTGGGAACCCATGGTCGAATTTCGCGCCGAGCCTTCGCCACTAGAACTGGGCGAGATACCGCCGTTCATGGAGGGGTCGTGCGCGTCCGTGTAGAACTCCCTCCTTCCGATAACCAGCATTAGCGGCGACTCCGTCTTGAATAGCTCACCCAGCATCCGCTCCAGGTCCTCCTGCTCGTAATCCTGGTCGTCATGGCCGTCGAAGCTCTCAAAGATCTCGCGGTAAACCCTCTCGTCCCTCAGATCAGCCGCGTAAAGGACATTGATGGCGTCCTCGTGAACGAGGCGGAATCCTGGCGGCACCGGCAGATAGCTCCCGTCCATCAATCTCTGGATCCGCTGCATCCCCTCCCCGGTCTTCTGCTCCAGACACACGTTGCCCAGAACCACTCGCACCAGGGCCTTCCCCCCCAGCTTCTCGATCTCACCCATGTCCTCGGATCGAGAAGCCAGTATATGAAGCTGCGCCATTTGAAGCTCGGCAAGGAATTGCACCCCCAGCAGGACCGCACGCTTGAGAGTGTCGTCGGGGCCATTCATAGAGTGCCCGGGACAGGCGTGGTCATCCGTCCCATAGAACTCCACCTTCGCCTGCAGCTTCAGCACTGCTTTCTTAGTCGGATACAGCTTCTGCAGCATCCGATCGACGTCCGCCTCCTCATACCCCAGCATCTCCCCGGGTTCGAAGGCCCCCCAGATCTCAGGGTAATAGTCCTTCCCTTCAAGGCTTGCTTCCACCTCCAGATCCACCACAGGCCCCGCGATCTGGACGTACTCCGGCCCCACCGGTTTATTGGTCCGCGTCATCGTTTCGTAATTAGTCGTGGTCTCGCAATTCTTGACCTTCTTGCTGCCGCTCCTGCGCTCCATGCAGATCTCGCCTATGATGGCTCGTACCACCACCTTCCGGCGCTGCCCTTCAATCGACTTCATGACCCGGAGCACGTCCTCGGACTGCAGAAGGTCTCTCGCCGCGAGAAACTCCGCGTGCGTCTTCACGCCACGCCGTACCGCCGCCTCTAACTTGGAAGCGCCTCCGCTTAATTCCGGAGGAGGAGGTTCGTAGCGATCCACGTTCACCACTGCCGCGACGTCCTGTGGATCCGCCTTCCCATGCCTTTTGCGGCTCGCTTTCATCGCGGCTACCGCATCCTGAGCCTGCTTCCGGGAGAAGTTGACCGCTTCCTGCTCCGTCCCGAAGTCCTTCTGCCACGCGTTGTCCCACGCCTCAATCCACGTGTAATAGTTGTTCACCGCATAGTAGCGGCCGCGCGGGCTCTTCCAGACTTCCCACTCCACAATATCATCGGGTCCTAATGCGAAGCGGCCGGCTCGGACCAGGTAGGGGTCGTGAGTGAGGCCGTGGTGCTTAGCCCAGACTCCCTCTTCCGGGTAAGCCATCCGCTAAACCCACGTGTTCGAAAGTGCCTTCAGCCAGGAGGGAGCGGATGCTTCGTTCTCCGGGTCCTCTGCGGCGCCCGTCAGCGCCCCCACCCAGATCGCGATCTCATAGAGGTCCAAGCCGGCTACTTCGGCCGCTTGGAAGGCCTCCGTCATCAGAATATTTCGAGCCTCCGCCTGGGCGGGAGTATAGGCAGGACGTCCTTGCCTGTCCTCGTACGTTTCGAAGTCGTCGTCCGGATGGAAGCCCGTGTGGTCCACGAGGTACAGATACGCGAAGAACTCCGCGATCTCCTCCCTGTTCCCGACATGCTCCGGAAGCCTGAGCTTCCGCGCAATCCCCATCTCGAGAGGCCCCACTCCCTTCTCGTAATGCTCCTGGTATAGCTCGAAGCGGCCGCGCGTCGACGCCATCGCCTCATTCATGTACGGCTCAAGATGCGCCGCCACGTAAGCCACCGCGTCGATCTCCTCCTGCGACATGCTGCCTTCCGCCTGCACCTGGGCCGCCCACCCCTCCGGGTTCTTCCCCGTCACGAACAGGCTCGATAGCAGCTCCATCGCTATCTCAAAGTCGCTACCCGCCGTCCGGTTCGACTTCGGTTTCTTGACCAGGCTCTCCAGAAACGTGTCACCCTGGGAGATCTTCACCGTATAGAAGTCCAAGTTAGGAGACAGAGGATCAGGTCCCGTGCGATGCACGTCCACCCGGATCTCTCCGAACTTGAAGCGGCTCACTGCTTAGATCACCTTCGCCAGGAAAGAGGCCACCGCGCCGCCCGCACCGCCGATCAGCGCATCCATGATGTCCGTCTTCCGCCCAAGGCCCTTCCCCATCACGTAGCCGGCAGCCGCGCCTGCCCCAAATCCCACCACCGTCCACCCGATCATGTTCACGAGCGGGCTCGTCGGCGCAGGAGTCTGCACCACCACCGGTGCCGGCGCAGGAGTCGCCGTTTGACCAAGAACACCAGGACGCCGGAACGCTGGATTGTAAGCGATCATGTTGCCCTCAAAAAATATATTCCCTGCTCGTAAACAAGCTCATCCATTGACTGGACCCACGCTGTACCCGGTCCTGTCTAGAACACGGATCCAACCATCCTGACCGATCTGGGTCACGCCCGCATCAAAAGCCTCCCTGCTTGCGGCCTCCACTGCCGCCGCCACCGTATGGAATGGTCCGACGCGGCCACTGTCGACCACGTTGCCATCGGGAGAGAGCGCATACCAGAGGCCAAAGAAGGGAGGCTCGGCATGAGGGTTATAGGTGCGGACCGGCTGATCAGCGCCCCAATGCAAGTGCCCTGTGTTGAGGACCACCCGGCCCAGCCATGCACCCCGGTAGAACATGCTGCTCCTACAAAAAATCAGGTCACAGGACCCGCAGGATTCCCCTGCGAATCCACCACCTGCGCGAAACCATCCGTAGGCAGCTCTTTAGCCCCGGCATCCACAGCCGCCTTCACCGCCGCATTGAACGCTTCCATCGGGTCGTTGAAAGGCCCTACTCTCCCGTGGCCTTTCCCCAATACTCCCCACTCCCCATAGTACGGAGGAGTCGGCACGGCAGAATTCATCATGCCAGAGCCCCATGAGGAAGGCCCAAGCACAAGCGGAATCTGCCCTAACCACGCCCCTTTCCAAAACATATCAGGTCGCAGGACCCGCAGGGGTCCCCTTGCTGTCCACCACTCGCGCAAACCCGTCGTCCGGCAGCTTTAAAGCCCCCGCGTCCCTCACCGCCTTCACCGCGGCTTGGAAAGCGTCTTCAGGAGTAGAGAAGGGGCCCACCTGGGTGATCGATCCCCCCTTCAGCTCCCACTGGCCGTAGTACGGAGGTACGATCGCGGACGCGCCCATTCGCAGCCTCACCTGCCCAAGCCATGCACCACGTTCGAACATATTCAGTTCCTCACTTTTTGAGCAGTTGATAGCCCACGTAACTCACCGCGCCCAGGATCCCCACCAGCGCGGCTCCCCCTACCACCGAGGATAGCGTGCCGCCGCCTGGCGATCCCCCGCCGGAAAACGCCTTCGCTATCTCCGCCTGGAACTCCCCGGCGCTACCGGCCCCTCCCACCATCCGGTCCACTTCCTTCCCGTTCGCGAGAAAGACCACGGTCGGCAGACCGCTGACCTGGTAGGTGGCCGCGTATTGCTGATAGTTGTCCGTGTTCACCGATGCGAACAGGATGTCGGGGTATTGCGCGGCCACAGCCTCGAAGATCGGCTTGAATGCCACGCAATGCGGACACCCCGGACTCCCGAAGTCCACGATCGCCTTCGGCGCCGAGAGAATCTGCCCGAAGTCCGCGTCGCTCATCTCCCTGGCCCCGGCGCCCAAGGACGGCCGGTCCACCAGCGGCACCTGCCCCAGCCACGTTCCGCCTCTCAAGTCGATCATGGTTATCCTCTTACTTTCCACGGAACAGGAAGTACGCCGCAGTCCCCAGCACCGCTACCGCCGTCGCCCCGCCCGCCACGTAAAGCAGCGGATGGCTCGCCGGCGCCGGGTCCACCAAGGTCCCCGCTCGAGGTGCCGCGGCTGCGGGCGCGGGCGCAGCAGCAGCCCCCGCTGGAGCAGCTCCGAATGCCGCGTTCATGCCCTGCTGGAAGTCCGAGGCGTCCTGCACCCCGTCGATCCTGCCTTTTGCCACGCCCTGCATGAAGAACACCACGGTCGGCAGCATCTGCACCTTGTTCGCCCCGGCCTGCTGGACGCTGTTATCCACGTTGATCGCGGCGAAGAGGACGTCAGGGTATTGCGCGGCCAGGCTTTCGTAGATCGGCGCGAAAGCCCTGGAGTACGGACAGTTCGGGCTGTAGAACTTCACCACCGCCTTGGGAGCCGCAGTCACCTGGCTCCACTGGGCGTCCGTGAGCTCCACCACCTTCGAAGTAGAAGCGGCTTGACCAAGCCATGCCCGTTGCAGAGTGATCATTTAGATACCGCTCCTAATAGATCAAGATAAGGCCGGACGATTCCGAACAGAGCAGGGGCTTTCAGCGGCGCAACGTAAGAGATTTTCTCGTGGTAAACAGGGTCGTCGCCTTTGTTGATTTGTATGGAGACGTTGCCCTTCTGGTCGTCATAGTCCGGAGTGAAGTACACGGCGAGATTTCCGTCATCCTGGTAATAGACGAAATACCCGGGATGCTCATAGTCGAAGGTCCAACCATCGTAGACCTTGTGCTTCTGCTCGAAGGTATAGACCAGGTTCTGGACTTCTAGGTCTTTCATAGGACTTACCCGTTGGTGGCCCAGATGATCCCGCCGATGATCGCGGCAACTCCCACGGCCGCTACCGCGGGAGAAATCCCGCTGGGAGCTTCCACGGGAGCAGGAGGCAGCGGCGCCGCTTCAGGGGTTTTCGCCGGCGCGGTCGGCACCGCACCAGGAACCTGTCCCGGTACCATGGGCCTCAGCACGCCGGCTCCGCCCTCGGTTGCCGCGTCACCCATGCGCTTCGAGGTCCCGAAAAGATCTGCGCCCGCAATTCTGTGCATCTTCAGCCTCTAAAGAAGAAAAAGAAGGGCCAGTGCCCCAACCCCTACGCCGCCCGCAGTCAAAGCAGTTTTGATTACCTTCCCACGCCCAAGCGCCACCGCGCAGTCGATCGCCTTTCCAGCCACGATCACCTGCCCCTGGGAGATCTCGAATGTCGCGCCTGTATCCCCCGCCGCCACGAACTCGGCAAGGTCGTCCCTTAGCTCTTCTACGATCGGGAAGCTGCCGGCAGAGAAGTCCCTCAGGCACGTCTCCTTCGCAAGCTCGTTCGCCGATTCTTCTGGAGTCAGAGGCTTCAGCACTTCGTCCAGAGCGCTCTTCAACTCCTGCGCTTCTTGATAGTTGATTCGCGTTTTCCCATGGAATCCCACGTGCTCCGGAGATTCCGCCGTCAATTCCTTGACCGGCTTCACGGGCTTCTCCGGAACAAGGCCGCCGGGACAGGCGCTCGCATAGGCTTTCAGGAATTCGGCTTCCGAAACCCTCGAATGCCTCGCATAGGACCAGAAGATATGTCCCTGGATCTCAGGTTCTACATTGTTCTCCTGGAACTTCTTCATGATGCTGCAAACGCGCTGGAGCGACCAGCCCAAGCGATCAGGCCGCCCATGCGGACGCCACTGGGCATGCTCGGGCTGTTGACCTTCACGGACAGGATGACCGGGATAGGGAACCACCTTCACCGCTCCGGGAGCCTGTCCCCCATCGGTCGCCTCACCCATACGCTTCGATGTTCCGAAAAGATCTGCGCCAGCAATTCTGTGCATCTTGGCCCCTACATTTCGTAATCGTGAAGGAATTTCATGGCCTCTGCCTTCTTCTCTTCCCCGCCGAAACGCTCGAGATACGCTTCGTACTGCTCACGGGAAAGATGCTGAGGACAGAAGATCCCGGCATGGAACGCAAGGTAATGCTGGACCTGCGAGCCGATCAGGTTGCTCTTCGTGGTGTCTTCGTACTTCAGGTCATAGCGGCCCGTATAGGTCTCGCCATCAGCCCATAGGATCTGAAAGTCGATCTTGTGGTATCCGCCTGTCTTGGGCGCGGTCCTCGCCCAACGCCGAAGGACCTCGTCGGCCTCGTTAAGGGAATGGACCGTCCGCTCTTCCAATTCCTTGGTGAGCCCCTCGGCCCTGTTGAGATAGATCGAAGTTACAGAGATCTTGGCCACGGACAGACCATCCTTTCGATCTAGCCTTCGAACGCAAAGTAGGTGATCAGACCGAGTGCTGCGACCCCGGCGATCGCCAAAAGGGTCTTGTTCTTCGAAGACCGCTCGTTCACCGCCGCCAGGACCGCTTCGTCAGCAGCAGCCTTCTTAGAGGCCGCTTCCGCGGCCGCGGCCTTCGCCTTGTCCGCCGCCGCCTGGGCCTGCGCTTCTGTCGCGAGCCCCTTCTGATAGTTCTCGAGCATCTGCGCGTCTAGAACCGCTTGCTCGGCGGCATACTTGTCGGCGTCGTACTTGGCATAGATCGCCTGGAGGTCGAGAGGAAACGCGCTCGCCGGCGGGATCGTGAAGCGGACCTTCCGGCCTTCAATGATCGGGTACTGGGCACTTCCGTTCACCCCGTAAAGGGTGATCGTCGCATCCACGGGAGCGTCCTGGATCCCAAAGTTGCTCGGGTCGTAGGTCACCGGGATCGCCAGCCGGACGATCGATCCTTCTTCAGAAACCGCCGTGCCCTGGATGGGAGCCCTGGCGATCGCGCTCCCGTCCGCTGCCGTGACGTTCGTTATCACGAACGGAAACTTCTTTCCAGCATTCACCACGTGGAAGCCGTTCTCGTCTATGATCCGGAAGGCCACTTCCCTGGTGGGAATGAAGTTCGAAGGCCCCATGTTCGTAGGTCCGTATTGTCCAAGCACGGGAGACCTCTGCACTACCGGACGGCCATAGCTGACGTTCACGACGCGCATGGAGATCTCCTGCTTAATAAGCAAAATCCTGGGGACCGAGATCGGACTTCTTCACCACCGTGTAGCCCATCAGGCTCTGGCCCAGCGGGTACAGGAGCAGCCCGGCTAGTAAGCCGATTCCGCCGCCGATCAGCATGTTCCTGAAGTTGGCGTCCTTCAGCTTCGCGATAACGACATCCTCGGCCACCGCTATCTTCGAGTCGATCGCCGCCTTGGGATTGGTCAGGAACGAAGACACTGGCGGAGTCGTCGCCAAGGGCTGCTGAGCCTGGCTGAGTTGGATTATCGGGTAGGTGATCATTCTAGTTCGGCGTGACCCGGACCGCGGGCAGGCTCACCATCTGGTTGACGCCGCTCTTGCCGCCCAGGTATAGAACTCCGAGGATCGCCGCGCCGACGCCGCCCACCCAGCCGGCATACTGCCGGGTCTTGTTCGCGCTCTTGTCGAGGCCGGTCGTGATGCCGATGTAGGCCGCGGCTCCCGTCACACCGAGAACGACAAGCGTCTCGAGGACGCCCGGCGCTCCGGTGTATCCCGTGTAGAGCACGTCCGGAGAAGGAGGAGGAACGGGAGAGGAAGCTCCCATCGACCTTTTCAACGCAACCGGCTTGTAGTCGATCATCTTGTCCTCTTAATTCCGCGTGATCCGAAGCGCGGGATAACCCGCGTTGAAGCGCCCGCCCAGGTACAGGATTGCCAGGAGCGCGCTGCCGACCCCGAAGATGTAGTCGAAGGCCTGTTGAGTTTTGTCGGTCTCCTTCAGACCCAGCTTGATCCCGGTGTAGGCCGCCATGCCCGTGACGCCAAGTACTGCGGCGCCGATCAGGATGCTGCCGATGCTCCAGCCTTCATCGACCGCAAATCGAGGAGTCGAGTTTGCGGAGCGCCCTGTGACATCCGCAGTCCCCGCAGTGCCGGCGGGACCCTGGGGCATCGGAGGAGGCGTGGGACCCTGGCCCATGCGCATCTTGAGGGGTACTGGTCTGAAGGCGATCATAGACGCTCCCTAGTGGGCGGAATGATGCCTTTAACCTGAAGGCCACCCGGGGGGACCGGGAGGCGGAACAGGATTATGATACCGCTTTAAGCTCCAAGTTCAAGAGCTTTCTCATGGCCGCGACTTGATCAGTTCATCCCACGCCATCGTGGTAAGAGGCATCTTTAGCGCCTGCATCGCCTGGGATGCCGCGAACATCGACTTCATGAGCGATTCGGCCATTCCAGATTCAAGTTTTGAGATCTCGTTCCTCACAAACCGGGCCATCACCGGATCCATTTCCCGTCTCAGGCAAGGCCGGCAGACCACCTTCCCCGACAGATCGGCGTCCTTCATGATCATGATCGCCTGGGCCATGGTGGAGTTGAAATTCTCGAGCGTCACAATGCAACTCGGACAATGACCGTCCTGGTCGACCTCGCACTTACAGGCTTCCGGAGGCGGTGCCGCGGCCATTGGCACGTCCGGCCCTCCTGGAGCCTGTGAAAGCGCCTGGAAATTGATCCTGGCGGTCATCAGGACGTCCTCGCCATTTCGCCTGAGGATGCTTCCGATGAGCGTAATCGCATTCCTCATGGCCTCTTGCGCGGCGGGATGCCCGTGTTCCTTCCGGAGTCCCGTGTACATGGAGGCCGCGAGCTCGTTCATGATGACAAGCTGGGCGATAGCCTTCTCCGCAGCAGCTCCCTCACGGCCAGCTAGGCCCTCGATCTCCTTCGCATGCTCGGCGATCCAGCGGATCGCCTTGTCCCGGATATTGCAATCGTTCTCGTGTTCCTGAAGGTCTTCAGACGTCAGATCGCCATCTCCGATTCCCATGCGCTCTCCTATTTCCCCGTTGGGTCAGCAATCTTCTCGCCGGGCCTGTTATCCGGATCCACCCAGAGCTTGTGCTTGGTGCTCCAGATCATGCCTGGTCTTGGCGGACAGTCGGGATTCCGCCGGTCTACCGGCGCTTCTCTCAATTTCAAGAAGGAGGCGCTCGAGACTCTTCCTGTGCCGTCGCAGGCCGAGCACTGTATCGGGCCTCCCCACTGGGCCCAGGGCCAGTTCCCTGATCCGAAGCAACGCGGACAGATCTCCATCTTGACCCGGCAGCAGTACTTATCGCAGACGATGAAGCTGCGGCACTTCAGATCGCTGCAGTAATAGCCATGGGAAACGCCATCCTCATTCCGGTAGACCATGGCGAGGCCGCACTTGGGGCAATTCACGATACGGAACTCATATGCCGGGAAACACCGGCCTTGAGCCAATCCTCGAGGGTGCCCAAGCAGTGTCCGCAAAGATGCTTGAGGCTCAGGCGGAAGCCCTTCTCCGACTTCTCGGGAATGAGAATCGCGATGGCCTCGGACATCCTGGTCATGGGGTGGGACATCTCATGAACATTCGTGTAGACGACGGGAGTTCCCGAGATCGGAGTCCTGCAGCGATCGCACGTGTACTGGATCATGGTTATCTCCTTCCAATATAAAGTCACTTCCTCATTCAGGTAGACCATGGCGAGGTCATTTTGATTTCTCAGCAGGCAAGACGAAGATACCCCCGTGCTCGCCCCCGATCATCACGTAGATGGTCGCGTTGGTGTCCGGATCCTGCCTTCTCATGACGGTAGCGCTGTAATAGCCGTTGGAGACCGCGCCGAGATTCTTCCACGGGGCCAGGTCCACCTGCTTGGGTTCGATCGCGTGAGGCTTCGCGCTCGCGACGATCACGAGCGGAATGGTCACCAGGATGCCAAAAAGAAAAGCGATGACCGTGAACGCGATCTGATTTCCTGTGAGCTTCATAAGTCTCCTTCACCTGATTCGAGCAATGATCGCTTTCATCCGCGACCCCTTCTTCCGGCCTTCTACGATCTCTCGGGCCTCGATGTCCTTGAGAAAGACCACGGCCTTACCGCAATGCAGAAACGGCCGGTTATAGACGTCCGTCGTACGATTCCTCTCTCCCCATTTGAGGACCTTCTTGCACACGACGCACTGCGCATAGCGCTTGCCGTGCTCTCCTAAGAACTTGCGGCTCATTCGACCTTGATCCCCACCGCCGCCAAGGCCTTCTCCCAGCAGTCCTCGCAAAGATGGTAATCGCTTCCCTGCCCGACGTCGTCCAGGCGAGAGCCGTACCCGAAGCGTGGCCGGAGTAGCCCGAAGTTGGTGTTGTGAGGCTTGTGCTTATCCACCAAGTTCTTCTTGCAGGCGTCGCACTTCGCCTCGACCACCTTTTCCTCGACCTTGATCATCTTCCTTCCTTCCAAGATCTCATTCACCCGGGTAGCGATCTTCACGTTGGTGGCGGCCACCTTGTCCCAACTCCTCCTCTGGCTCTGCTGGAAGCTTACATAGGAGGTGCCCATATTGAGAACAGCCACATTCCCCAGGATCTCCCGGGCGAGATCCTGGGCCTTCTGCTCCTGGGCCTTCGTGAGTTTCATGACCGCGCTTCACAGTCCGGCGAGATCGTCGCGTGAACTCCCGCCGGCTCGTCTTCCTTCCCGCTCGCGAAAAGCTCCTCCCAGCAAGCCCGGCAGTTTACCGGGATCAGATGGGCGATCTCGAAACGCTTTAGGCAGCGAAGGCAGCGTACGCCGTTCTGCCGCTCAACCTCAACCCACTCCACCCACTCCGCGGCCGCTTTCCCCTGGATGACCTCGGATAGCGGCACCCACCTGTCTCTGCTCATCTAGATCCTCCTAGCCCACGTCCGCGCCGTGATGCGCCAGGTCGGATCCCCCATAGGACCTGGTGCCGTGAAGTTCGCACTGTGCCGGCGCGACCACGGGACGGCTTCCCAGACTGCAGTTGCACACCGCGCCATCGTCATAGTCCCTGATAGTGGGCTTGATCCCCAGGCCGTCATAGCAGGTCTCGCAGACTTGGCCCTCGTGATGCTGCTCATCCTTCTTCGAGCCGAAGCCCCAACGGGACTCGATGGTCGCGTATTCGAAGTTCATGTCGCAGTTGTCGCGGCAGGACTTCCCGCACTTGTCGCAAAGGATGTCTTCCCAGTTGTCGACACTGTCGTCATTGGGACTGAGCCTAGTCGTGCCGTCCTTCTTGGGGATCTTCACTTACCCTCCGTTGTTCAGCAGCCTAGGCAATCTTCACGCCCTTCGGCTTCACAGCCTTCATCGGCGTGGGACAATACTTAGCACGGCATGCCTTCACCCATCCCACGGTGCTCATGTGGTGCGGCTTGGTCCACCGGTGTTTGTGCTTGGGATACTTCTTTGGCACGCTCCAGCTCCTTCCTAACGGCTTCATCGGCCATGATGAGCATCATCCCGACCTGAAAAGCTAGAAGAGCGCCGTCGAACTGCGCGTCCCGCTTGGCTTCCCTGATCGACAGCCAGATGCCGATCACCGCCGAGATAGGCCAGATGACCGCCCCGATCAGCTTTTCCAGAGGCCCCCAGCAGGGACACATAAAGTCCATCAGCAGGAGCCCGAAGGCAAAGTACCCCATGACCGCGATCGTCATCCAGTTCATGCTTCCGTCTCCCTAAGCGCGGAGGCTGCCGCCGAATGAATCAGCGCCCAGTTCTTGCGAAGATGCTCCACGGTCGACCCGCGGCCGCAGACCGGGCACACATCTCGGTTCCTTCTGAACCCGACGCGCGGATCCATCTGCTCCTGGAACTGAGCGTACGTCGCCTCCCGGATTGTCTCGAGCGCCGAAGTCAGGACCTGGACCTTCTCCTCAGCGCTCATGGAATTTTCATCTCCTTGAGCCACCATTCCTGCAGAGCCTTGTCCGACACTCCCAGGGCCTTGTCGATGTCCTTCTCGAGCGAGTCCATCCCGCGCGGAAGGTGCCGATGCCGCACCAGGGAAAGCAGGCTGTGCAGATCGTTCATGGTATTGAGCAGAGACTCGTTCTCCATGGCAGCCTGCTTACACTCTGCCTCCAGCTTCTCTACGGAGCCGCAGGAGTGATAGCCGGTGGGGCAATGTCTTGGAGTTTCCATGATTCTCTACCTCTCCACCTTCTCAGCAGGCTTGCGAAGCGACTTAACGAACTGGAGTCCCGCGAAACCGTCTTTGATGCCCAGGATGTAACCGAGGCAAAAACCGCCAAAGATTCCAAGCCCTACCGCGGCGAGTTCCATCAGGTCGCTCACGAGATACGCCTCCACTCGATCTTGTCCTGCTGCCACTGACCGGACTTCTTGAGCTTTCTGACCATCTTCAAGTGCTTGGCTCTCATGTGATTCGTGTAAGCCGTCCAGGTCAGGCAAAATTTACCGCAGAAACACGTCACGTCAAAGATCGTATGGCCTCGATCGCCAAAGTACCGATCCTTCTTATAACTGCCGTCGTAGCAGCGCATCCACGTCCCTCTCGGAGTTGGCGATTGTCAGGCGAATGTAGTGGTTGACCTTCTGATACTCGACTCCTCTCTTTAGCCAGAGGATCAGAGGCTCGTACTTGGGATTCTGCTCCTTGAGAAGAAGATCGATGATCTCCTCGGCCGCAAAGTTCCGGAAGTCGATCTCGTCGAGTTTCATGTCAGTCCCGCTTCAGCGTTCCGGTATCCCGCAATACCCAACGCAGATCCTCAAAGGCCATGTCTTTCTGCCTGTCCGCGCTCTCCGCAGCCGTCCTGTTCGTGAAGGTCTGGTAGTTCATGTGGGAGCGATATTCGAACTCGGCGGCCGCCTTCGCCACGCGCTCGGCCTTCTCCGCCCTGGCCTTCCAGTTGACCTTCGGCGCTTTGGTCTTCGTGCTCATGCGTCCTCACACCATATCCGGGTATTTCTTCTTGAGCCGCTCGAGGTCCTTCAGTTCGTTGCTCTCTTCCTTCTGCTTGCGCTCCTTCTCCCAGAGCGCCATCAGCTTCTCATGCCGGACCCGCTGCTTCTCGTGCCGCGCGGCGACTTGGGCTTCCCAGTCTGAAGCGTAGAGCAACTCCATGGGAATCCTGCAGCCCTCATCCTCCGACAACGAGCCGCCAGCAAAGGAGCCATGTTCATTCTTCCAGAACGACGTGATCTTGGCACCTTGTCCGAAGAGCGCGGCCGCGACCTTTTCTGCATGAAGAATCATCTTTTGCTTCAGGGCCTCGGCCTCGGCCTCGAGCTGCAGGTACTTCTCGAAATCAGCGGGATCGATCATAGAGCCTTATGGTAGACGACGGTTTACCTATGAGTCAAGCACTTCCGCCCAGAGACGGACTCGCTTCCAGGCGCCAAGGTTGCTGATATTGAGGCGCTTCGAGTTCCCGTCCTTGTCTGAGAGCGACACCCGGTAATAGCCGATCGCGTGGTTGTTGATCTTCCCGAACCAGATGAAGCCGGTTCCCAGCTTCTTCATGACGTTCTTCGGCTTCTTCAAGGCTTCTCCTTAGGAGGTGAACTCGAATTCGTGGCAATCTCATGGCCGGGACAATGCCGGCGGCCGCCGGAGCAGGAATACTGGTCGCAGTACCAGTTCACGTTGCAGCAGCAGCAGACGTGACCTGGGCAGCCGGTTTCGTACATGGTCCGTCCTATTTCTTCATCACTTCGATCAGGCCAGCGGCGACGAGCTCGTCGATCGCCTTGCAGGTCTCCTCGAGGTCTCTCCGGACGCCGCCGGCGATCTCCAGTTCATCGGCGCCAGGGTGCTTGTCTAGAAAGGCTCGGATCGCCTTTTTGAAGGCTTTGTCGCTGGGATAGGACTTCCTGATGATCACCTTCACCTTTGGCTTGTCCTTGACTCCAAGTTCTTTCCTGCATGGCTGGCACAAGAAGCAGGCCTTCCCAGGCACGACAACCGGCTTCACACTACGTGTCCGCCGGCAATACTCGCGCTTACTCTTCCCGAAGAAGAGGTCTCTATCACACTTGAATGCCATAGCCTACTTGATCCACCCGGTCACGTTGCTGCCGGACATACAGGCTCCCTTGCACTCGGTGTCTTCCTCAAGCTTGCAGCCGCTCCAGCGTCCCTTGTGGACGGGGCACCACTTCTCCCTTGGCTTTTCGCCCATGTAGATCATCCGATGGAGAAGATTGGACTTCATGATCTGGATGAAGACGTGGGACACCTGTTCTCCCAGCGCCCTGCGTCTCTTTGTTTCCTCGTCCCCACCACCAAGGTCCGCCTGAGGAGAGGGCAGACTATAGAGCCGGTTCCAGGTCTTGAGCGCATCGCAGACAAAGGAGACCGGCATGACCGGCGTTCCTTCCAGAAAGCGCTTGAGGAACTCATCGATCTCCTCCTCCGACGTCTTCCGGCCCCCGTTGGTGAGGCACTCCCGGGCTGTTTCTCGGTTCATCCGCCCCTCCGTATGATCCTGACGCATTCTTGCATCTCGACCTGGATTCCGGCGTTATAAATGGTCGCGAAGATGTTCCCCGCACATTTGTCGCAGTTCTGCACGAACTGGATGGCTGGAGCTAGGGCGTTTTCCTCATGATGATGCCCGCAGTTCTTCACGCCGCGGACCATCGCGATATGGGCGGCGGTGACGTCCTGGCTCATGGTGCTCCCTTCACGAACTTCTTGCACTTGTCGATGGGGTGAACGTATTCGTAACAGCCGCAGTTATCGCACCAGACGCTGCACTTGAGGTCTTCGGGGGCGAAGATCTCAGAGTATCCCGACATCGTATAGCCGATCAGGCGGTAGAACTCGAGCATCTCTTCCTTGCAGTAAGCTCCTTTGAATGCTTGCCCCCAGATGGCATTGAGGTCGAACTTCACTCCCTTGGAGGCTGCATCCAGGAGGTCTTCCACGATCCGGTTCGGCCGGAATGCAGGGACCAAGTCATCAGACCTACCCTTGACCATGATGACTGGAAAGACCTCGCCGTTGATCGTGGCGGTTTCCTTCGAAAGAGGCGGCCGCGTGTCCTTAGCCCAGCCGATGTCCATGTCTACCTCTTCAGGAAGTCCAGGTTCTCTAGCTTCACGATCCGCATCGAGGTTCCTTCAGGAGGCTCTACGTTATCGATCATGGTGTCAACGGCCTCCTTTAGGGCGCTGATCATGTTGTGCTGGAACACCCTGCAGGTATAGCTCTTGATCGGGACTACCAGGTTCTCATTCTTGTCGACTTTGAGGAAGAGAGCTTCCCACTCCATAAAGTCGACAAGAAGTTCATCAGCACTCATGCTTTCACCTTCCTAGATCTGAATCGTCATGCCAGTCGACTTCGAGGATGCAGGCTATCGAAACTTGTCTCGGGAATTCATCTATCAGACGACGGGTGAATGTCATGTCCTGATCGACATACTCTTTTGGGGTGACCTTGGGCTCTACTGAGATGGCGATTCTCAATGGTTCACCTGGTTCAGGTGATTCCACGGGTTCGATCCCCTGGTAGGCTGCCTCCCCGAAGATCTCCTTAGCCAGCTTTTCGATTCTAGGCCCGTATTCCTTGATCAGGACCTTGGGATCGTCCTCCATGGCTCTGGTCGCTTGGAGGGCCTGTTCCGCCGCTTTACAGAGGGTTTCCCCGCTACCCTCCCCATGGGCGAGTCCCAAAGCGACCGCCCGGCACCACCAGCCGTCCCCGGCGCCCGTGAAGCTGACCTGCCAGCCCTTCCGGCGGAGCACCTCGACCTCGTCTATCGTCATGCCTTCTTCTCGACCTTTTCAAAGGCTTTGTACAGCATCTCCTTGAAGGCTTTCCCAACCGCGAGTTTCATACTGGTGCCGGCGGGATAGCTCCAGCAGCGCATGACCGGCGGCTTGCCCATCACGACCGTGCCGACCCGTGGCATCTCGATAGCGATCATGGAAAGCCCTTTGAACCGGAACTCCGTGGCCTTCGTGGATGGGATCGGGTACTCGACGTGGTCCAGAGCCAGGTCTCGGGTCTTTTTCACTTCGCTTCCTCCGGTTTGCCTAGATAAAGACATCTTCCGATGGCGCCGAACTGGAGAGCCACCAAAAGAACAGCGATCCCAATGACCCAGGGCGTCGCCGGCGACTCTATAGCCCTGGTCAGGATATAGAAGAGCAGCACGAAGGGGATGCGCCCGATCATTTCCAGCGTCTTGTATTTCATGACTTCTTTCCTTGGCGATCCCAGATCAGGACGTCCGCGATCGCCTGAGCCTCGGAAATTGCGTTTTCCCGCTTGTGATACCACCGCTGAGGCTGGTCCTGTTCGTCGAAGCAGCCCCAGAGCTCATGCTTCGGGCCCGAAGCGACTTCGATGAGAAGCCTCCACTGGCCCCGGCGGTAACACGTGGGGTAGTAGGAGAGGGAAAAACGGACTCCGTCTCCGGCGTCGAACTCGCCGACGATGGCTTCCTCGTAGCCGCCTTCTTGCTTCCACTCAAGGTTCATTGGTCTTTCCTGATACGGTTGATTGGTGATTCTTCATTTTTGACACGACGGCCTCGACGTGCTCGGCGCAATACTTCAGAGCGTCTGCCTCTCCGGCGTACTTCGATCCAGCCACGGGACAGTCGCTGTCCCTTTCGACTTGCGCTGCCTTTGCCGCTTGAAGCGCTTCCTTCCGGAACATCTTGGCGATCCGCCTTAGCTCGACCCGGATCTCGCCCTTCGTCCTCATGGCTTAGACCTTTCGCTGGAATTGGGTTTCGCTTTTTGTTCACCCCTCAAACGGAAGACTTCAGCAATTAATTTGCCTTGGTCCGTGGCCCGCTGGCGATCCTCATTAAAGGCGTCGCTGCCTAGGGCGTTGATTCCGGCCCGCCAAATCATGAGCCGCTGCTCAATCGCCAGAAGCTCTCCATCAGTCATGCCACACCACTTCGTCTCACAATGTCGTGCGAGCATTGGCGACAGATCCGCCCACGCATCTTGATCCGCTTGACCTGCCTTCGCTTCCCGCAGAAGTCGCAGGTTTTGACGGGGATTCGTTTCATCGTTGTCATGATTAAGGCTTCCTAGTATTGAATCCGCAGTTAGGGCACGGCCTCGGGAAGTTCCGATGCCTATAGGCCCGCTGCCTACACTTCGGGGAGCAATACGTCCCACGCTTAATCTTCTTTCCACATGTGCATTTCATCGTATAGCTCATTTGTAAAACTGGCACGTAGGTGAATGGGCGGGGTGCGGGTTCCGCTCGAACTCGGAGCAGAACCGTGGATGTAGGACGCCATCGGCGTCCCGGTAGTTCTCACAGGTATCCTTCGGTGATTGCCCAACCCGCTTTAACACGAGAGTCCGAATCTTCTCAGCGATGCTTTCGCGGGTGGCCTTCACAGCGGCTTCGACGATCTGCTCGTACGGGAGACCATTACTGGTCTCTAGCACCTCTGCCGGTGCAGGGCCTTCAGGCCACGGCTCCGACTCGGTGAGTTGGGCACACTTTTCGATCAGTTCATCATTCTGAAGACTTAGCTGTAATACTTTCGCTTTCAGCGCGGTAAGGCAGTGGTGGGCTAGATCCCTTTCAAGGCCGCAGCCATCGCATTTCATCTGTCAATCCTATGCAGCGACCACGAAGTACGGCATCCCGCCTGGAAGGGCCGACCACATCTCGCGGGGCATGACGAACTCCACCAGCTTCAGCCCAAGACCAAGGCACACCAATTCCCCGACCGTAGGCTGTTCGCCCCAGTGCTCGCCGTCCTTGGTCATGCAGGCGTTGAGGAACGAATAGCCGCCGCCCCCGGACTTCATGAATTCTGGCGGGAGTTCCTTGAGCATGGATTCGATGTCGGCCCGCTTCGCTTCCAGCTTGGAGGTCACGAAGGCGAAGCCGCCAACAACTCCCTTCACCAGCGTGATCCCGTCCACCGCCTCGCCCTTTTCTAGCTTTTCGCGATCGGCGGCAGAGATCGACTTAGGGAGGCATTCCTTGATGGTCGCGTGGACGTTCTCGGCTGTCAGTCTCATCCGTCTATCTCCTTCTTCCCGCCTTCTCTCAGATCGGGAATTCCATCGAGGGCTTCTCTCGCCTTCAGCGCCGCCAGGCAGATCGCCAGTGGAGCGGTCGCTCCCTCTCCGAACGGTCCTTCCCAAAGATGATGCTGACTGACGCTCCATCCCGTCTTCGTCGGCGCAAGACTCAGCTTGAGCTTCTCGACGACCTCCCAGGCCGCGGCGATGTCGGTGGAGTACTGCGGGACCCAACCGAAGCGGTCCCGCTTGCATTCGCCCGTGTCCAAGACGTAGTTGTCGTGTGAGAGATTGCCGCTGATGAAACTGTCGAGATCTTTCTTCGGGATAACCAAGAAAGCATGGACTCTCCCGTCCTGCTCATCTGGATCCGGGTAGTTGGCGTCCTTAAACCGGATCCATTTCCCGCCCATGACCTTCTCGCCGACCAGAGCGTCGAGCTCGCGGCCGACAGGCATCTCGTCGATCTTCATTAGAGACCCTTATCAGCTACCATGACAGCACAGGCCTTCACGACGATCTCAAGACACGCATCGCAGCCATAGGCATAGTCGAGAGCCTGCATCGAGGTGTTTCCAGTCGCCCCAGACTTGTAGGCCACCTGGCAGCTAGGACAACTCGGAAGTTTCCGGAGGGCCTGGCACTGCTCCTGTGTCATGAATCCACCAGCTTCTTTCCTTCAGCCTCGCCGTACTGGGACATCACCTTGTCTATCCAGGCCTGCGTTTTTGCCTTGGCCATGACAAGATCGTGGCCATGGCCGCCCTTGCCGACGACGCCCTCGAAGGTGATGCCGCTTATTTCGCCTTTCCTAATCCGGTCGACGAAGCCGCGCGTCCATTTCTGGATGCCGAGCAAGCGAGGAACCTTGAGGTGGCCGAAGAGCTTCAGGAAGTCTTTTGGCCCGAGAAGACCCTTCCGGTTCGGGCAGGCGTCGAACAGCGTCAGCGTCTTCACGTCGTCAGGGTCATGCTTCCCGGCAAAGGAGTTCGGGCCGCAGAACTCCATGTAGACGATCAGATGATCCCAGCGGTTGTCGACCGCAACACGCGTAAGATCCTCAGACCAGCCTACGTGGAATAAAGGAATCGCGATCCCGAAGTCGGGGTCCTGCTGATCGAAGAGGCGGTTGCGGGTTCCGAACTTGTTCCAGCGAGCCTTGCGGGTCCATTCGAAGCGCAGGTTCGAGCCGTCTAGTTTATCGAAGACGTAGGCATCGAACTCCTGGAACTTCTGGCCGCGGCTGGACTGGATGGAGGGATATGGCTTCACGGGCCTAATCGTAGCCCGCGTTTACCTGTGGGTCAAGGAAAGAGTGATTGGAATGCTGGAAGAAACTACCAGGCCCTTTTATCGCGTTGGCGCTTGAACATGATCTCCTGCCATTCGCTCGGAAGCATTATGTAGACATAGTGGACGCCGGCATTGATGGATTCCCAAGCTACATCACCCCAACCATCTTCTTTCAGGATCTCCATCGCCATTGCCCACGCATTTTGCTGATTATCTTCGTCATCCGTGCTCCAAGGATCCTGCACCCATCCGTATTCGCTGCCGATCAAGACTACTCGAGGGTCAGGGTCTTTCCATCCTTGTTTAACGCTTTCCTCCGACCAGGTCGATCGGATGGAGCGAAGAGCATCCGGATCGCTCGGCATTCCGTAGGCCTGAACGAACGCCGCGCGGACAGCGTCTTCGAACTGCTTGGCGAAATCGTCGACCTTGCTCATCAGGTCACCAGAGCGGCTTCGATCATTTCGATATCATCATCGAGCGGGCCCATGTCCGAGCGCCATTCCTCCCAGCCGGAGATGGCGTCATCCCATTTCCCTTCGTCTACCGCCTTCAGGATCTCGCGAAGTCTTTCGGAATCCTCTTTGTCCCACTCGATCGTGTCGAGCTCAGACTTGGCCAGATAGCCGATGCTTTTCGCAAAGTTCTCGGTCGCGACATGCTTGTTGAGGAACACGGCATAGTCGGTTTCCCGAGAGATATCCTTGCTGATCAGCAGCCAGGCTTTGTCGTTACTCATTTTCTAGTCCTTGAAATCGGTCCTGGGGTGCCTGGCTTCGTCAATCACGAAGCTGAAAGGATGCGGCTCGTCATACTCTTCCTGGCTCACCACGAAGTAGGCCGTGTCCTTGGGATACTTGTAGTCCGCTGTGCGGCCGCCGCGGCCGGCGAAGACAACAACGTGGCCGGGAGGCACGTTCTTGTGCCAGTCGCCCCAGGCCGCGAGAGAAAGGTAGTCGTTCTTATGGAGGACCTTGAAGGCGGCTTCGTCCTTCTTGCGGGACTGTCCGGGAGGAATGATTTCCTTGTAATAGCGCTCATAAGCCGAAGGGACCCAGTCGCGCAGCGTCTTTCTCGCGTGCGCCTTATCCTCTGTGGTAAAGGCGTGAGGGAAGACGGTGGCGACGATAGCCCAGTCGACGTCCTCCTCGTAGAACCCATCCGGGGCTCTCATGTATGCCGGGATGAGGAGATTGAGCTCCTTCTCGACCTTGATGCCGCCGTGGCTCGGGGTGGAGAGACTAAGAATACCGGGAGCAAGGATATGCTTCGAGTCGGAATTGCCCCAGGGCGTGTGCATAAGGATCTCCTAGGGGCGGAAAGGTCGCCTGGTCGTAACCCTCCAGGGGGACTGGAAGGCCACCTAAGGATACCTTTCCCTGCCCTGGCTTTCAAGACTACCGTGCAAGTCTTTCGAGAACCTGGGCAAGAGCCTCGTCAGGCCCAACCCGTTCCGTGTAGATCACGATCTCGGCTGTCGTGGGAACTTCGTAAGGCGCCCCAAGGCCCGTCACGTTCTTCTGGCCATAGATGCCCCGGGTATCTCTTTTCTGGGCGATCGCCTGGCTGCACTTCGCATAGATCTCGATAAAGCGAATATCGTCGGCCCTGGCCTCGTCCCGCGCATTCTTCCGTCCCTCAAGATAGGGGGAGACGCTGGCCACGACTGCCATCACGCCGTTTCGGGCAAGAAGCCGGGCAATCCAGCCGATACGCCGGTTATTCTCTAGGCGGTCTTCTTTGGAAAACCCAAGGTCAGATGAAATGATCTTCCGGATGTCGTCGCCGTCTAGGACTTCGGCCGCAGTACCCAGGCTCCTGAAATAACGGACGAGCCGGCGCGCGAGAGTGGTCTTCCCAGACGCAGGAATGCCTGTGATCCAGAGGATGGGAGCCTTGTCCACGGGTTTACGGTAGCATTTTGAAGATCAATTCTCAACGAGATCAACAATAGATTCCATGATGAGTCAACACTTCAGATGACTCTCCAACCAGGGAACGTTCTTCAAATAGATATGGGATAGCCTCGATTGAGGCTATTTGGTACGCAACATCCAGTATAGCGTTTAGTGCGGTCGCCTGGTCTTTATCAGGCAGTCCGGAAAACCAGAGATCCACATCTGGCTCATGTTCTATCGCCCCTGTAATGAACTGTACAAGTGCCGTCCCTGCGCGATCAGACAGCCTTACTGCTTCGATAATCTCCGGATGCTGTTTAAGCGACCATCCGCGGACAAGAACAGAGGAAGATCCTCGGTGGTGGACAGTCTCGTAGGCGATCCCCTGGCGCAGGTCCAGGTAAACGGCGTCTTCTGGACCAACCAGTTCATACCCTATATCGCCCGGTTCAAGTCTGCCCTTGTAAACGAATCCGCCTGGACAAGTCTTCCAAGTCACCATCCCATATCACTTCTTCGGCGGAGAGGGAGGCATTTTCTGCTGTTGCATCGCCCGGTAGCGATCGACGTCCCGAAACAGGTCTTCAGGAGGTCTCAAGGCCGGCTCTCCAGGACGCTCTGGGAATCCGGAAGGGACCTTCCGGCCGTACTCGTAGCTCCAGACCTGGCGCATGACCTCGAGCTGGATCCTCATCTCGATCTGCTTGTCCTCGAGGGCAGCGAGCGTAGCCCACTTCGCCTTGTCCTGCTCAAGCTCCTCGAGGCGCTTCTCCATCGTGCTATGGGAATCCACGAGGGTATTGTATTCCTTGAGGACATAGCTGCCGATCCAGGTGATGAGGGCGACCAGGAGTCCGGCTCCGCCCTTCCAAATAAGCGGCCAGAACTTGCTTTTCTCGACGATCTCTTCGACCTCGTCGAGGGCCTTCTTCTCGGTATCAGCCATTCCTCACCAATCATATATTTCGTGATCTTAATACTCTTCATGGATCGGCTAGTTCGACCACTTCTTGCCGGCATTGTTAACCAGATATTCTGGGAGGGTCGACGCTGACGAGCTCCACAATAATATCTCCCCACCAGTCAACCACCGAGACCCCCTGCTCTACCCAGAAATCGGTGAAGCCCCTCCATCGCATGTAGGCGCTCCTAGGGTCTTTGGCCTCAAACGCTACCGAGGTATCGTAAAGCATGTCCTTCATATCATCGATGAAGGCCTCAGGAACCATAAAGACGTTTCCAAGATCCATCCTGGCGCGCCACAGGATCTTGGGAAGTTCATCTTCGACCTGGCGCAGTGCATGTTCTTCTTTCCAATGGTGGGAAATACAGCTCACGTCGCCGACGCCGATGGCGTCCATCGGCGTGAAGATCCGCACATTGTAAGCCATCTTCAATATTCTTCCGGGAGCAGCAAAGTCGTCATCCCATGCCCTTCGTCGGTGATGATGTAGAAGCGTACCCCGGTGGAGAGCGTGTAGATACTCATCACCATGTTACTGGTGGCCATGTTCGCCTGGTTGAGCGCAGCGTCGTCTCCAGTAACCTCTCCGAAGTCGCCGCTGAAGTGGCGGTCCAGGTACTTCGCAGGCTGCTCTCCGGCCGCTTCTAAGGCTGCTTTCGCTCCGCGCGTGATGCTGAACTGGGGAGATGAGAACTTGGAGCGAGGATCCATGATCCCCATCGTAGGCTCATCGTCCTCTTCCGGCGCCTGCGACCAGGTCCAACTCCCGGCTCCGATCGGATAGACCTTCAGCGCTCCACGGCCGCGAACGAAGATGATCGTCGCCTCATCGACGCCCGGCTCGTCCTCGGACCCTTCGTGCGTAGTGATGAAGGCGTCACGCTCTGGATCGTAGACCGTATTGCCGGCGTCCTGGGCGTATCTCATCGCCTCGTCGAATTCAAAGAAGGGCATCTCCCAGCCGTTCCAGTGCTGCCCTGTGGTCCATGCCTGGTAGGACTTCTCGGTCCATTCCGCGAAGACCTGGATGCTTTTCCAGCCAGGGTTGTTGAGTTTGTCCTTAGGAACCTTGATGAAGTCGAACTTCTCGACGTCTACAGGGCTGAATCGTAGTCGACGACCAGCATAGCCGAAGCGGAAAGCAGTCACTGACCCATCGCCTTCGACTTCATCGACGATCACCGCCGCATTCGTCCATTCGCGGAGGTCTTTTCGGGGTACGATGATGTCGCCCGGCAGAAAGTCACGCATTTTGAGCAGTCTTTACTATTATCCGTTAGCCCGGCGGCCGACGAATAGCTATTCTTAGTTATTGAATTGCCTTAAAAGCCTCGAAGCTATCTTCGTAAGAGCAGCCATTCTTGGCGCATTTGATCCAGCCCATGAACTTGCTGTCCACGTCCTTGGTCTTCCGGATCATCTGGCCATGGCCGCAGTCGGGACATTTCCCTGGCATCGGCTCGGTAAGCGTAAGCTGGAATTCCTTCAGCGGTACGTCATACGAGCACGACGGGACCGGACAGGCGATCCTGTTCCTGTGATCGCCACTCGCGTCGAACGTCGAGACCAACGTGCCTGCACCGCAAGCGGGGCACGGCATATTGATCGAGGGCGTCGGCTTCCCGAATCCATTGATATTAGGCATCTTCAGTCCTTTATCAGCTCGTTTCGAGAATCATGCCTTCCTGCACGACGTCGTTCGCCGCCACTCCAGCTCCGGTGCATTTGATGATGATGTCGGCGGTGTCGGTCTGAACACCCGCCGTAGCCGTCTGCTTCTGGGTTGTGGTCGGCAGCGCAAGCAGCTCTGCAAAAACCCTCTGAGTGCTCGGACCCGTCTTGATGATCTCGCAGTCGATCCGCCAGGTCCCGGCTTCCGACACGGGTAGCGCCTGCGTCATGACCGTCTGACCGCCGAATTCGAGCGTCACGGTCTTGGCATTCGCGTTGTTCGCCGTACGGCCCCACGCCTTCACCCGGATCATGCGGCCAAGAAGAAGGCTTTGATTCAGGGCCTTGGCTAGAACCGTGAAGGTTTGTAGATCGCTGGTTCCGACGTTTCCGACTTCCGTCGTGACCGACGCGATCCTTCCCCAGCCGTAGGCGATGGCCGAAACCTGCTCAGCCGCCGCGGTGTTACGCGCGTCACCCATCTGGACGCCATCAACCCGGCTGCCCGTGGCGATGATGGTGGCGTCTATGGTTGCGGTCGTAAAGAAGTTGTTGTGGTACTGGACGGGGTTCATGGGAGTCCCGCCCGTAAATTCCTTATACGGCGGGCAGTTCGGCTGATCGAACATGCAGTCCGAGATCGACGAAAGACCAGCGGGGTCCAAGATGCCTACGGCGCAGGAAGCGGTTGCAGGGAGAGCCCGGAAGTTGCAGCCGCGTACCGTGCAGATTCCGCCACTCCCTATTTCAACATAACGGCTCGTGGCGGGGGCTGAGGAGAAGTCAAAAGTACATCCCTCAATCAAGTTATTACCGCTAAGGGCGGAGACGCACCCGGCCAAGAAATTCGTGCCGTTGTATACGACCTCGATCCCAATGAATGAACATGAGTCGCTTGAGCCGACCGCACTTAGGAGTCTCGGCCCATCGTATGACCCGCCAAGAACCGATGTCGTTTCGTTAAAAACAAAGTCAATATACCCAGTAGCATCCACGTCGATCAAGGCGGACCTGATAAGGCCGACCGCCGACCCGAAAGAAGTAATGGTTTTTATCGTCCCAGTCGGGTCATAGATCGAGCAGTTTTCCATGTACAGCGAGCCAAAGACGCTGTCAGCGTCCACATGGAGATAGCAGTCTTGGAAGTATGCGTCTACGCGCCCGGAGAAGGCGAATGGCGTGCTGGAAAGGGACCCGCCTTCGAAGCCGAACGTCACGTCGTAGAAGCGTACCCGCACGGCGCGGAATTCGATCATGCGGAAGGCACCGCCCATGTTCTCGTGCAGCAGAGAACTGAGGCCTCCGGCGACCGGGATCATCCACACGTCTTCCATCGAAACCTGAACGGCGTGGTCGAACCCGGGGTCTCCAGCCGTGACCCGAACGGCGTCGATGATTCCATCGATTTTGAGGCGGACTAGGCTGACGGCACCACGAGCGGCGGCACCCGAAACGGTCACGACTCTCTGGCCGGCAACCGCCGTCCCGATGACCTTGAAGTCTTCAAAGACATACTTCCGAAAGGCCGTGAGACCAGTCGGGACAGTGAATGCGGAGATGGCGTTCACGCCAAGATCGATGATGGTTCCCTCTCCGCAGCCATTGATCTCCACCGGCTTATCCGGCAGCGTGATCGTGGCGGCGAGAGAATAGGTCCCTTCGCGCACCAGGACCGAGCCTCCTTCGGCCGGCAGCATGTCGAGAGCTTCCTGGATGGTCGTGGCGTCCCCGATGCCCGGGGTTGGATGGACCACAAAGGTAGCCGCCCGATCCGGGACCAGGTTTACTTGCTTAGTCATTTAGTACGCTCCTGCCGAAGAGTGTCTGAGATCGTAGGTCGTCGGGAGTCCAGGCGTCGTCGACTTCACGGAGACCGTGAAGGCCACGAAGGCCGCAAGGGCGGTGCCGATTGCCGCGTCCATAGGCCAGGCGGCCGTCGCCCCCGCCAGGACCACGTCTTCCTGGAAGTCGGTCGTCGCGTAGCCGTCGGTTGCCGTACGGCGGACGGTGAGAGAGTTTGCTCCGGTGTTCTTGATCGATCCGGCACCGGTAAGGCCCTTCGGATTCGTATGGGTGAAGACCGCGGTGAGCGCGTCCACCGTCGACCCGCCGGTGACCTTTTTTTGGAGGACGTCGTTTACCTTCGAATTATCTCCGATGATCGTCGACGCCGCGGATCCCGTGTTGTTGTCGTAGAAGTTCCCGTCCGCCGCGCCGGTTTCCGTGATAGTGCAGAGGGCATTCCCGCTGACCGTCCAGCCGGTCTGGGCGATCCGCACCGCCTCGCTGGTCACAGCGCCGAACAGGCATCCGGTGATCGATCCGTTCTGAGGCACTGCCCCCGACGCCACGATGTCGATCCAGCGGGTCGGAGGCCCACCGATGAAATCGCAACCGGTAATCGTCACGCGGGACCCCGTGACGCTGATGTTTGCCCCGTTGATGAAGAGGCAGTCCGTGAGGCCGCAGTCCGATCCGAGCGTCAAAAGCCCGCTGTTGAGGGTGCAGGCGACGAACGTCGAGTCCGAGTCGATGACAAACCCGTTCAGCAACGTGAACGAGCTGTTGACCGCGGATATCTGGACCAGGCCTCCGCTGATTCCGCCGCCGCCGCCCATCAGGGTTCCGTAGACATCGACAACGACCGGGGACGCTGCTGCGTCGATAAATCTGGATGCCGCCGCGGCCGTCGCAAAGATGCTGCAGTCCAGGATTTCCAATCTTGCGCTTCCGGAAAACACGAAGGCTTTCTCGATCCCGGAACCGCTGGGGATGACGATATTCTGGATATCGATCTTGTTCGCCCCAGAGAGAGCGAGTGTCTGGTTCAAGAAGATCTGTCCGGCCGAGCCGTCACCCAGGAACGTGATGTCCCTGAAAATCCGGTTCTGGTCGAATGCCGACGTGAAGAACGCCGCACCGCTGGGTCCGGTGATGACCGTCGATCCGACTCCGCCTCCCACGATCTCGACCGATTTGTCGGGAAGGACGAGGGTCGGAATGACGTAAGCCCCGGCCTTGATGTAAATCTTCCCGCCGGTGGCCGGCAGGCCCGCAAGCGCAGAGGCGAGCGTGAGGTCCGTACCGGCACCTGCGGGATCAACGACGCGGTCCGCCGCGAAGATGTCGTTTGAGAGCGCCCCTTGCGGGCCCTGGAAGCCCTGCGCGCCTTGTGCGCCGGCTCCACCGCTTCCCTGGAAGCCCTGAGCGCCCTGAGCGCCGGTTCCACCGCTTCCCTGGAAGCCCTGAGGACCTTGAACGCCTGGGTTTGTTCCCTGAGGGCCCTGAGGGCCTGGAGCACCGTTTGCGCCGGGGGCTCCCGGCGTGCCGGATCCACTACCGCCACCGCCGCCGCCTGAGACGAAGGGCCACGCTGGAGGCGGGATGAGGAGCGGAAGGATCTCGATCAGATCTTGAGCCTGAATCAGGCTATTGGCGTAGACGATGCGTCCGTCCGCCATCTGGATCGAGCCGTTAGGGAGCCGTATGGCCATGGTGGTCCTACAGGGCGGATGGGCCTACGGATGAAGGTCCAATTGGGGAGAAAGGACCCTCTACAACTGTTGAGTAACTATAGCCTTGGCGAGTCAATGGTTCAAGCTATAATCGCAGCAATGCTTGCAATCGACGTCGGGGATGGCCTCTTGGCTCTTATTGACGATGAGGACTTTCCTCGGGTGAAACAGTTCACTTGGAGAGTCCGGGAAGACGGCTACATCCAACGGACCTGGGTCGAGAATGGAAAGACCTGTCACGAACTGCTCCATCGCTTCGTGATGGATGCCCATGAAGACGTGCTCGTCGACCACGAGAACGGTGATCGCTGGGACTGCCAGAAGGACAATCTCCGAGTCGCCACCTACAGCCAGAACGCCGCCAACCGGCCTACTACATCGGAAAGGGCCTGGAAGGGCATTTACCCGCACGGAAACCGTTGGAAGGCCCGGATCAAGCTGCAAGGCCAGAACGTCTATCTAGGGAGCTTCCTGACGCAGCAGGATGCCGCCTACGCGTACGACGTCGCTGCGAAGCGACTTTTCGGGGAGTTTGCCCGCCTCAACTTTCCGGCTACCGGGTCCTGAACTCCCAGGGAGCCTTCCCGGCATTCTGATCCGTCCATACCTCGAGGCCCTTCACCACCTCGTCTAGAGTGGGCGCCTGAACGATCAGCGGGCTGTACTTGTTGATCGACGGCCTTTCGTAACGCTCGTACTTGGGGACAGAAAGAACGGCTCCAGCCGGCATCGGCATCTCAGCGCCGTCCTGCGGCATCAGCGTGAAGGCCGGCTGCAAGGCTCCGTAGAACGAGGCGTCCAGGGAGCGCCAGAAGAGGCCTCCGGTGCTCGGATCCCCTTCGACTAGGATCTTCATCCTTCCGCCGATTCGCTATCCAGATAGCCGACGCCCATCTTCATCGGACGATTCCACATGCCGAAGTATTCGCCTACCGTGGCGGATTGCCCCATGCCCTGATTCCAGCGGGGAAGCTCGTAATGCCTGGCGTGAAGGTTCCAGCGCTTCGCGAGGGCTGCTTCAGCCTCGTCCTGGGTCTTTCCGACCCCGGCGAAATCGTAATGTCCGGTGTGCATCTCGGCCACCCAGACGATGTCTTTAGGCATCTTGAATATTCTAGCCTGGTGCTTCACTCAAGATCAACTGCTTCCTTGCTTAGGAATCCCTCCACCGACTAGCAGCATGGCGCCGAAGATGCCGCCAACGGCCAGCAGTTGAAGCATATTCGCCGTCAGAACGAGGTTATTGGGAGGCGTCCATACCGGCTGCTCCCTCGGCCTCAAGATATCACCGAAGAAGACGAAGGTCTTGGTAGGCGCTACCACCGCGCTCGCGGCGGTAGCTCCTAGCATACGGAGGAAGCCGCGACGACCCAGCTTCTTCAGGTCTTCTTCCTTCGCTTCGACGATCATAGTCGCTCAGCGGGTGATACGGCACTGAAGGCAGGTATCCACCTTGTCCTCGAGCTCCTGGGCGTCGAACATCTCGAGGCAAATGCTGCAGTTCAGGGAGATAATACCACCCAAGCGTTCGGGCTCGAGGATCTCACAGATCGTCTTGGCGATCTCGACTGCCTCGTTCTCGTCCAAGGCGAAGGACTCATTCAGGACCTCTACCACATCGGCGGCCGCGCTCCGGTTCTTCAATCCCAGGGCCCTGAACTTCGCCACGAACAGCGCCACCTGTTTCTGGTTTAGCCTGGTCTCGTCGCTCTTAAGAGCCTCGTTGATCGCCATCTCCATCCAGTAGGCCACTTGGCGCTCCTCACCAGCCGTGAAGGCGAGGTTCGCCGGCCTCCTGTTCGGATCATTCAGCCAGGAGAGAAGTCGCTCGGTATCCATCAGAGCGGAGAGTCATTCCTGTTGTTGGGCTCTGAATAGATTCTACGTTCTGGATTCCAGAGATCCGGAAGGAACCTGGGCTTCACGTGCCGGAGGAAATGCTTCCGCCAGCGGATGGCGAAGTCATCGACGTCCTTGGTCTGTGCGACGATGATCTCGGCCGCCGGCGTCGTCACGATCCCGGCGCGAAGTGCGTCAAAGACGTTCTTCGGGTCATCCTCGCCAAGTTCATCCTTCCCGAGATAGGTCTTCAGGATCTTTTCGAAGTGCAGCAGACGGTCGGACGGAAGCTTGGTCTTATGGCGATCGAGGGCCGCGGCCGCCCTGATAATGACGCTCTCGTCCTTGGTCAGCGTGGTCGTCCCCCAGGGCGGAACGCCGTGTTCATGAGCGATCGACAGCTTGAGCTCGTGCGCGCGGCCCTCGTACTGGTGGTGGCAGTCCAGGCAGAGGAGTAGCACGTCGTAGAACCAGCGGCCGTACTCGTAGCTCTCCTTGGGGAAGAACTTGCGGTAGCAGTACGGAACGACATGGTGATGGGAGAGGCCCTCTTCTATCCCGCAGGCCACGCAGCGGTTCAAAAAGACCTGGAGGAAATAGGGGTCGCCGTTATGCCCCGGTCCCTTGGGCTTGAACTTGAGTTGGAGGACGAGCGGATCCCTTGAGACGAGGGTTGCCAGATTCATCGAGATATACCAGTCCATCCGTTCCTGGTCGCAGCGGAACATGACAACGTCTCCGCTCATGACGACGCAGTTGCCGTAAAGACTTCTCGTCGCTTTCACAGCGTCATCGTCCCAGGAGATTTATGGCTGCTCAAGATGCGCATCATGGCGTGATCCGCGATCCCCATGGCATCCGATTCGTCATCGGTAGTGAAGTCTATCCCGTACTTCATGGACATCCTGTAGGCGACGTCCTCCTTCGATTCGTTCTGCCGGCGCCAGACTCTCGGAGGCCAAGGCAGGATATTGATGTTCGGCCAGAGCCGGGTGACTTCTGAGATGATCACGGCGCAGATACAGTTCATCCTGATCAGGCCCCGGATTTCATTCTCACTCTCTCCAGGTCTTGGTATTTCTTCAGGCTGTTCGATGGCGATCGCCGCGGGGTCATCAGGGAGCTCTACCATGAAGTCGGCAAGCTGATCCCGGAAGGCCCCGTACCGAAACGGGATGCGGTTCTCCGCATAAAGCGTCGTGACACGCGCTTGCCCGGCCTCATTGATCCAGGCAATCCCGGTTTTGGCGGCTCCAGGGTCGATTCCGATGACAAGCATGGTGTTCCCTGATCTAGAGATCAATGCATCACAATCGACGCCATTCCGGCCAGACAGTCCTTGCAGAGTGTCGAACCCTTATCGACCTTGGACCCGCAGCGACAGCGACGACGTGTTTTCTTCTTCAAAAGCTCTCCTGATTCTTCGTGTAGGGCATCTTGAGTTTGTCGTGGAGAGCCTTGATCTCGGCGTCGAGGATCTTTCCGATCTTGAGAACCTTGCTCGCGTCGTAACAGGCACCGTCAGACCCGTCGACCTGCCGGAACCGGTAGGCGAGGTCGGCAATCAGGATCAGACGGTCCTTGAGCGTCACTAGGCAATCCCCATGAGCTCGCCACCGCTGATCAGCTTGGCCACCTTCGCCGCGGCGAGAAAGGGATTCATGACGACGCTGGTCGCGTCCGCCCCGAACTTCTTCTCGCGCTTCGGGGTCACGTAGAAGCCTTCCTTCGCGCGCCATTCGACGACGGCCTGGCGCTCCTCAAACGTGAACGTGTAGAAGGTCCCGGCTCCTTCCTCAGGCGGAATCGGCCCCATGGCGGCCGTCTGGACGACGGGCTTTTCCTCGGTGTACTTGACGTTGAACACAAGCCTGCGGACCTCCTTCACGAACACGTCGTTCTGAAGGCTCAGGTCCGGCTTTCTGTCGGGTTTCTCGGGCATCTGATTCTCCTTATCTCGATCCGATAAATACCGCTTGGTCCTCGGCCAGTGTCCCATCCGCCTTCTGCTCTGCGTAGAGCTTCGGGTGCCGCTGGCGCAGGTGCGAGACCCAGGCCTTAAAGGTGGTCAGCACCCTTCTACACCGGCAGATGACCTTACAGGAGGACTTCATTCACTTCCATCCTTGTCCTTCTTAGGCACGAAGAGGAAACGGTACGTCATGCTGATAAAGAAGACCGGCCAGAAGCAGGACGCGATGAAGACCATCAGGACCCAGACCAGCCGGCTCGCTCGGAAACAGTGATCGAAGGCGGCGGCCGACTGGGGCCGGTAAGGCTCCGACCAGAAGTAGAATCCAAGCCCCACCAGGAGATAGAGGCTGAAGACGAACCCGGGAGTGATGGTCACTTCCCGGGCTCCCTTACGCCGAGAATCTCGCGGTCGGGGGTGAGCCAGGCAAGAGGATCGAGTTCCACTAATGAGTCTCCCTCAGAATTTGCGATTCGCCGCACTTCGGGCAGCGCAAGACGATCACGACAGTCTTCTTGCTCATCGCATGTCGCTGCCAAGTGGTCAGGCCCCAGGTTAGATTCACCCCGTTCTTGACCGCCGTCTCGATCGGAGGCGGAAACTCCGTCTTATCGACGAACTCCCACATGTGCTTACACCGGAAGGCAGCCGTGAGGAGCACGATCACAACGAGAGCGATACCAGCCATGCCCAGACCCGCGAGAAGCGTCATACCTTCACCCCCGGATGATCTTTCGGCAGGAGGGCGCCGACCCCGAGACACTTCCCGCACAGGTCAAGCATCCCGCCGTCATCGCTAAGTACGACTTCGCCAAGGCCCTTGCATGTCACGCATACGTCGGTCGGCCAGCCCACATCTTCCATCCCTAGCACGGTCAGTCCGTGGTAGAAGTAGACGAACTCCTCGACGCCGAAGCCGCCGCCGGCCGCGATGTCCTCGAGCTTCTGGCCGGGGAAGGCCTTGGTATAGGTCTCATAGGCCTTCTGTGCATCCTCCCAGAGGACACACATCCCCTTCCTGCAGCTCGAGATGATAGGGAAGAATCTCAGCATGACGTCGCTCCGGGTCTTCCCACCACCGATCTCCTTCCGGTTATGTGGTTAGGTTTACCCGTTTACCTACGGTTTGTCAAGGTTGTGAATAGCGGCCAATCGATTCACCTATTCAGGAGTCTCATCCAGGAACTTGATCCAGTGTGCCGGATCGAGGATCATGATGTCCGCGCCGTCCGGATAGTTGTTCGGGATGATCCAGCCGTCGTATCCGGCGTAGCGGACCAGGTCGACGCGGCTTTGTGTGTCCACTGCCGACTCCACGCCCTTCTCTTCCGCTAGTGCGTCAAAGTCGGCTTTAGATTCGATCAGGACGAGCCTAGGAATCTCTTCAGTAACTTCGAACCTGAGAACCCGTGGATTCCTTCCCCGGTGCCAGGAGACGAAGTTCTTGGCCACGCTATAGGTGTCGCTGAAGAAAGCGGGGCCGCGGGGGATCAGGAAACTTTTAGGCGAGGAAGTCCCGTGGTACAAGTCGGTACCGGCCGGGAGTGCTCGTATTTCCGTGCTCATCAGTCCAAGACCTTGATCTGGGTTAGCTTACAATAGGGAACCTGATAAGTATCGATCTTGCTGCTCCGGAGCATCCTCCAGCAGGCATCCTGGTCCGTCTCTCCCTGCCGCGGCCAGACGTTGATCTCGACCTTTCCCTTGGCTGGACACTCGAAGGTGCAGCGAAGGAGCCGTCTGGCGGGTCTTTTCCTGTCCATGGCTTTCTACTTGCTCCAGCTACGGAGGCATTCGGGATACGTGACATAATATCCCCAGGCATCCACCAGGGAATCGACTTTCCGGCCGCTTTTAAGCGCCGTCAGGATGAAGTGGTAGAAGTTCACATGGAGCGTCTCGAGCGTCTTCGGATCCTCTTCCCCACTGATCTCGGCCATAGTCTCGGGAGACAGGGACTTGATCTTCTTCAGGACAGGGTGATCTTCAGTCTTAGACATGAGACTTCTCCGGATACTGCTTGCTGATGTTGTCCACGCAGCACTTCGGACAGGTCAAGACTCCGCAGTCCGTGCATTTCATGTGGAGGTCCCGCTTCCCGCAGCCCGAGCAAGCGCCCTGGGCGTAGGGGCGGACGTCGCTATAGCCCACGATCGCCCCTACTTTACACTTCGGGCAGGGATACCACATAGCTCACTCTCAGAAACAAGACGGCCCGCGGCCGACTCTCACGTGCTCCCCGGATGGGAGGATGTATTCTATCACTCTGGCCTGGCGATGCGAGAAGAGCACGTCGTCGACGGCCTGGTGAACCGTTAGAAACGGATCGCTGCCGTACGAAGCGCCGCTTTCAGGGCTGGAATAATGCCTGAGTGGCCCCTGGCGGTCCCAGATCGCCACTCTCCAGACCCCTTCGTCATAAGGAAAGCCTGGAGTGACCGTATACCATTTCTCGGGGCCCTGATCGGAAGCCGTCCTATAAAGACAGACGGCGATAGCCTGGCGATCGACCAGATCCTTCGCGTACTTGTGCCTGATCAAGCGCCGCTTCAGGATCCGGTTCATCTTCTTCCTGAATTCGCTTGGCATTCCCTCGTCATTGTCCGAGTCGCCAAGACGGCCGCCCTGCCGCTCGACGCTGGAGGGCCTGACCACCTCGGTCACCCAGTTCGGAGAGATAGGCCCGTCGAACCGAACGTCTCCGATGGCCTTGAGGGATTCCCGCCAGTCGGTAGGATCGAAACGGGCGTGGACATCTTCGAACTGCTCCTGGTCAGCCATCAGCCTGCCCGTCTCATCCTCGGGGATCAGGACGGCCACGACAGCCAGGAGCTGGTCAACTTCATGCCCATGGTCGCGGTCGAATTTGTAGATTTCGAGCTTTTCACCTTGCTCGCGCTGGTACGCCATCTTCGCCCAGTAGAGGGCGCCTTCAGGCGTACCGGAGAGGAATGCTCCTGACGTGTTGGCGCCGCCCCATCCCTCGCTGACCTCAATCCCGCTAGTCAGGATCTCAGGAAGGTTCTGAAGCAGGGTCCCGTGGAATAGCTTAGGCATTCTGGCGCTATTCTATGATCTGACGCGCCAGTGACGCCAGACCCGCTAGTATTTCCCCGTATAAATCTTCTCAGTCAAGGCGGGGTTCCCGCTCTCTCTCACGAGCTAATCTACTTGAACCGTTCAGCGCGCAGGCGTACTATAAAGGTCTTCTGTTAGGTTTTAGAACAGGGAGGGCTTTATGACCAAGAAATCGACCTTGGGCCAGATCGCTGTCAGCCAGGGAGGGTTCGGGTCCTTTTTCCCGGGCCAGTTTCCGGTCGGCATTCCTGTCGGCGGCGGCCAGTGTCCTTCGGGATTCCTTCCGGCCCCGTCGGCCATCGTTCCGGGCGGCTTCACCTGCGTCCGGGCGCCCGGCAGCTACATGGCGGGCAAGCGCTAAGTATTCCCACACGCCTGGCTCCGGCGCGGAGCCAGGTCACGCGCCGGCGAATCCTCCGGTGATGACCGCGATGGTCATTCCAAGAATCCTGGTACTTAGGATCGGTGTCATCGCTTCACCCGCTTCTTCTCGGCCTTCAAATCAAGTCTACGCACCTCGTTCCGAAGCTGGGCGCCATGTTGGTAGGATTTTTCAAACTCCCCCTTTTTGTGTTCGTCGTAGCCGCAACGCTTCGACACCTTGACCGCCAGAGATCCGATTTCTTCCTGAATGCCCTCTATTTCCATAGCAAACCGCTTCAGCCGCTTCTCGTGCGGCGCGGAGCTGGCTAGGTAGGCGAATTCGGAGTCTGCGGCCTTTTGAGCGATCTTCATGGCTTCTTTAGAGACGCCGGGCTTGGCGTCAGCGGCCAGGACCAGGGAGCGCTTGATATCGTCCATGACCTCGCTGAAGCGGCGTACTATTTTTCCTCTTTTGGCCTGCCGTCTGGCCATCTCAGCTTCTCTAGCAGCAAGGCTCAACTCAGTAGCTATATGGAAGCAGCTACTGGACGGCAGCGTGGCCTTCACGTTCGCCTTCACTACGATCTTCATCAGTTACCTCTTGATGCCCTTCTCTGAGTGGCTCACCAATCGACAATTACGTGCGCGTTAGGCGGCCTTCGTGAGGATCTCGCCGATCCTCTTCAGGACGTCCTCAGGATGCTCGTAGACCTCTTCAGGTCCCTCGAAACCCACGACGTTGTCCAGATCGCTCACGCCGTAGCCAGCCTCTCGGATCTCCACGACGACGTGTTTCTTGCCCTTCTCGATGTCCAACCAGCAGCATTTTCCAGCGATGGTCTTCTCCGCAGTCACCGTGACGCCGGCGAACGCGGCCGCGACTGCATCCCTGAGCGTCGCTGCCATGGCCTCTGCCTTCATCCCTCACCAATCCTACCTATCGTGTGTTGGGCAGATTATCCAGGATCCTTCCCCACTTCTTTTCGTAGGTCTTCCTCTTTCGAGATCTGCATCTCGAAAGACGATTGCTGGGACGGCCCGCATAACCTGGGATTCCGGGCTCTCCGGCTGGTCCTGGATAGTTCACGCACATATCTTATCTTTGATGCATTTATTTTACGCCGATAAGATTACTTAGGGAGTTCGTGAAACCAACATCCCCCATAAAATACATTGTTTAGATAGCGATCTCCGTCTTTAGGTGGGCGCCCGTTGTCTTCCGAAAATATTTCACTCATGCTTGGCTCCATCTCTGGCTCAATAACCCACACGCCATCTTTAATCATCTTATTATCTTCTTCCACTAGGATTAAGCCGCGCTCACCAATTCCTACCTTCTGCGAGTTTACTTGATTCCTGGGTCCAATAGGAGCCATTCCGCTTGCATTCCGCTATAGTGGCTCTCGGGAGTCATCCTCATGCGCCACATAAGGATCCCTGAGATTTCAACCCCTTTGACTGGTCCGGTTCGAACCAATACTATCCCGTCTCGTGAGCCGCGCGCAAAGTCCTCAGCCGTATCTCGATTGGCGGACCAGGAACGCAGGCCACGCTTCATAACGACCGAATCTTGGATGTCAGCGTACGGCTGGCCTCTATAAAAGGTCTTAAAGTATGGCGTGAACGGCTTGATTCTCTTGAGGATCTTGATGAGTTTTCCCGTCTCGTGAGGGCGATCTTCGAAGGTGTCCGGATCACCCCATTTGTAGGTGGCGACGGTATCGAAGAGGTCGTTGTCGGAGGCTATGAGAGCTTCCGCCTCGTCTACGGTGAGCGGTTTCGTGGATGAGGCTAGTTTTGGAAGTCGATCGATCAGACGTTTAATGTCGTCTGATTCTTCCGGGACCTGAAGCATCTTACCGCCTCACTGATCTACCTAGGAGCCATGGATTGCGCGCGCGAGCTTGCAGTTTTCATCGTGCCCGCGACCTCCCATGGATGGGTACCCCTGCTGAACTCCGCGAGGTAGGTCTTCGCGCTTAGGGCGCCCTCCACATACAGGACACCAGATCTGAAGCCCGTCATCAGCGTCCTCATAGTCAATGAACTCTATTTCCCTGAGGATGTTCTTCAGGGCTTCAATGGTCTTCTGATCGTCTGTCATGATCGCCTCGTTTATCTTCTTGCCCAGCTTACCAAACAGGAGCCGGCACCGGGACAACCGTCTGGAGGATGATACCAGGGCAGGATTCTAGGTGTTTAGAGAATCCATCCTGACCATGGGCGGAACAGAACTTCGCTCCGCAGGTCCCGCACCAGGTCGCCGACATGCAGTGAACACATCCGCCCGTAGTCAGGTCCTGGCTTCCGCAGCAATCGCAGTTCATCGTCTACCTTACTGATCTTCCCTTAGGTGCTATATTAAGCCCGCCTTCAAGGCCGGGATCAAGGGCACCCAGTCATCCCAGTCGATATCTTCGTGACCTTCTTTCCCGGTAAACACTTCAACATTTTCAGCGTATACCGGAGCTTTCGTAACCCATTGTCCACCGGCCTTACCAAATACTCGAGCATCTTTAGGCCATGGAAATCTAATAGGAACATCGCCGTAATCGAGGATCGGAGAGTCAGAAAAGAACAACACATTACCGAACCCCGCTTGATCGGATGGGATCAGGCCTTCCTTGGCAATAGCGTTCAGGTAGATCGATGAGGTGACGTGGTACGCCCACTCAGGTCTGTCTTTACGGCCCATTCCACTCGTCTTTCTTACCTTCTACGATTACTTTTTGGCGCTGTACCGCGCCATATCGCACTTGATCTCGACCGAGATTGAACCAATTTGACAATTCTCGACTTTAGCTGAGATGCACGTCTGGTTGGGAAGAAAGTATCCCAGAAACTGATCTTCGGGGTATCCGTCCTTAGTCGCCCATCCGCGATAGGTGCCGTATAAACACTTCGTGGAATGGATGTCCCGGTAAGGGAATGCGCCGCCACCTTCCTTCATGAAAGTGCCGATGCGCAACCCATCGAATATCCTGTAATCGTCGACGTAGAGATTGAACTTGCTGTCCTGAAGCTCCCGATTCCGTAGATCGGATGGATTCCGCGGCTTTATCTCCAGCCCCCTGAAGAGAACCGCATCGGTGATCCATTCCTGAGCTATGAAGCGGAAGAATTCCGTCTCTTTCTCGAATCGACTCGTATGAGCCTGCCCTCGAACCAAGAGCGGAAGAGTTTCGACGAATTGCAAAGGATACAGCCCGTTGGCTATCGGATTGTCGAAATAAGCTATCTTCGGCCACGGTTTCGCCTGCCCCTGGATCAGGGGCATCCCTTGGGCGTTCGCGGCCAGCGCGGGCGTGGCAGCCGCGACCTTCATGAATGTTCTACGGTTCATTTCCTCACCTATCTTGTGATTCGTGCGCCAATATTACCAGATCTCATACTTGCCGTCGATCGGCCTGAGTCCGCAGCGGTAGCAATACTCAAACGTCAGATAGCGGCCTCTATCCCCGGTAGGAGAAAGCCCGGTCGGTGGGCCACCAGGAGGAAACCCGGTGAAGATATCTGGGCCATTCAGGTCGAGGTCGAATACCGTCTTGACCCGCAGATCGTGGGTGCCGCGGCACACAACTAGTGAGCGAACGCGGGAGATCAGGCGCCACAGCATTTGTCTCACCCGCCGATCAAGCATAGGTTAAGTATTTGGTGGTCAGGGAAGATCCTAACGGCCACTCTCCAGAGAATCAAGCGTTGACTATCGAGGGAGTATCTATTATAATATAACCATGGTTGAATCTGTCTGTCCGATTCATCTTTCCGATGAAGCTCTTCTCTACAAAGGCCAATGGGTTGCCTTTTCTCCGGACTTCAAACATGTCGTGGGGAACGGAGTAACCGCGAAAGAGGCTCATGACATGGCAAGAGAAACTGGGGAGAATCTTGCGTTTCTTTTCTTCATGCCGGAACGCTGGCCCGACGCGCTCCAATTCTAGTCGATGCCTAAGCTTTCGTACCCCTATTTCCCTTATCCGGAGAATCCTCTCCCACGTCCCGCGGCGCCGGCAATGGTAATCAATCTACTCAATGGGAAATCGGCTCCTCTTCTGGGTATTTTGGATACTGGTGCCGATAGAGTGAGCTTGACAGATGAGTTCCTGGATATCCTCGAGATCGACCCTGTATTTCTATCTGAAACGGATTTGGGTGGAGTTCATGGAATCGCGCCTGTTCGCTATTGTGATTTCTTGAAGATCGCATTCGTGGAACTACCAAGCAAGATTCTCTATTTCCCGAATCGCGATGCTCCCGTGCCAATACATTTCACGAGTGGGAGCCCCTTCTGTCTCTTAGGCCAAGAATCATTTCTCGGCCTCTGTCATTCGACATTCGATGGGCTTCGAAAAGTCTCGACAATCTCTTTCTAGTTCGGCATCGTTTCGTCCCTTAGCCAGGTCCCGATTTCAAGAAGAGCTTCTTTCGTTTTCATCACCAATCAAGTCTTTGATGCCGAATCGAGCTTCTTCTTGGTCTTTTCCCAAGGGCCTAGAACATAGCCCTTAGACTTGACGCCTACCACTTTAATGCTGGGGACAGACGGCCGTGTTGGAACGGAGAATTCTAGTAGCATGGCATCGGAGAGTCCTGGGCTGCCGATCATGAAGTCGAAAGACGCAGCGGCCGCGGCTGGATCGTCCGTCATCTGCGTGTATCCCGTATCCAGGTTTACTGCCAGCCATTGCTTCACAGGGCCTCCCACTGGAAACGCGATGGGGAGCGTGAGCGGCACTTCTCCACGATCGACATTCTGGAAAGTGTACTGCAAAATCTTTCCAGAAGCCATCCACTCATTGAGCAACCTCTGGACGTCCTTCGCATCCCTTTCCGTCAATAGCTGATGGTAGAGCTGCTCGCTGAGATCAGAATGGAGCTCTCGAAGGAGATAAGCCTGGCGCTTCGGACCCTTGCGTCTTTTTGCCACAAACCTATCGCCTCTTTGATCAAGCCTTCGGCCGGCCTGAAGCCTGTTATTTCGTCAACTGGTAGTTGCGCAGATTATACAGGATCGTGCCCACGCCCACGGCGCCCAGCAGCACCCGCAGGACCGCTGGTGGCCGGCTCATCAGCGCGACGCCGATCATAAGCGGGCCCAGCACCAGGACGTCCAGAAGGCGCACCTCCTGGCTCTTCTGGACCTCGATGGGGGTGGAAGGCACCGCCGTCGTGAGCGACTGATTCAAGCGATGATGTACAATCATGCCCTTAGGAGCCCAACCAGGATTCATCGGTCTCATCCTTCAAGTATTAAGTGATCGGGCGATCCAGATAGATGCCCTGACTTGGCATCGTACGCTCCCGTTGGGCGACGTAAGCCGCGGTCTTCGCTGCATCCTCCACGAACGCCTGGCAAGGACAATCAGTGTCATCGTAGCCGTACGCTCTTTGGAGCGCTCCGAAACAGCACCGGGCTGTTCCCCGTTCATGGGTATTCTTGAAATGCTTACATTGACAGATCCTGTTCTGGTCCGCAAGTTGCTCCGGTGTCCAGTCGGCCACTCCTCACCTCTCAATTATTCCGCGCGGCCGCAGCCGCCCGGATGCAATTACAGCCATGGTGCGACTTGAAAGCCAGGATCTCAAAGGCCTTGTATACCGACGTGGTCCCGCATTTGTGGTGGCTTATGTTTAAGACACGGGTCATTTGAAATCTAGATGCACTATTTGCTTGGGACCATCAAAAGTAACAATGGACAGATCTAGAAACGCTCTACGACCGAGCAGCGACGAAGGACTGCTAGCGCTGAAGTAAGCTGGGACGGCCGCTTTCCCACCTGGGAAGTAATGCCTCATGCGCGCCGTATCAAACAATCCCACGGAAATAAAGTCGCAATACTTAGAGCCCCCAATTCCATGCACCCCAAGAATGCGCTCTTCAGGTAGCTCTTCTAGATCAATCCCAAGATTGTTGGCTAAATCGGCTGTCAGGGTAAGGCCATCCGCCCCGCTATCCAAAACGCCTAGAAATTCAGCCGACTTCTTATTTAGCGTGTTGACGGCGATACAAATAGCGTAAGGCCTCGGCATTGGCGCATGTAAAGGCTGAAAATATGGATAACTAATGACGCTCATTGTTAGCCGAAATGCTCTTCATCGGCCATAAAGAAAAGCACTGCGTGTGGCTCCCCAGCGGAATATGCCATTTCCTGAGCATCCAGACTTGTTGATCCATGACCAACGACCCGTTTCAAGTCGATAGAAAAAGCGACCCACTGATTCATATACTGAAGCGCTTCCTCTGGAGCTACGATAACCGACATTTTACACCTCCGACCACGCGCTTTAGGTCGCCGGAAAAGGCAACCCACTGACTAGCTTTGTTATTATATATAATAATCTGGAAACTCCAAATATACAACATGAAGTTCAAGCATTAGCTGCTTAATATGCCTTCCACTCGCGATTCAAATATTATGTGCGTCCGCAGCCGCCTGGATACAATTGCACCCATCATAGTACGTGGGGCAGCGCCGGAAGTCACGTGCCGGCAGTGGCCTCTCGGGTTGAGGGCCGATCACGTCGCCTTCGTCATGGATCTCCGGGAAGAGCGGCTCTCCGATCTTGTTCTTGGGTAGCTTCGTGACGCATCCATCACAGAGCCAGCCCGCCGTCGTCTCGATCCAGCGTCTACGCAGGATCCCAGGCAACAGGCCCCTACATTCGAAGCACCGCTTGGTCACCGTCCTGGGCATACTCGCCTTTCAGATATTTCTCGCCGCCTACTGATACTGGCGTTCCTCTTTTTCGGCATATTCCACGCCAGCCTTAAGGGCTCGCTCAAGCCCTTGAATACTAAGTTTGTAGGTGCGCGTTCCATCGCCCATTCCTAACGACAAATAAATTTCACCGAGGGCGAGGTTGCTTGACAGCTCGAAGTGGAGAAGAGAGATCCTAGCCTGCGGCTCTTTTAGAAGGTCCATGAGCGTGGGATTCCATTTCGCTTCTTTAGCCATTCCTCACCTTTCAGATATTTCGTGATCTATGCCGCATGTGAAACGAAGATCTCGAAGTCGTGACACGTCACGCACCCAAAGCCATAGCCCTCGGGCATCGTACCGGGGATGCGCACGTCCTTGCACTTCGGGCAGGCGCCGATCAGCTTCTGGTGCGGTTTCCAGACGGCGGCGATCTTGGCCTCAAGATCCTGCATCTCCTTAGCGATCTCGAGGGCCTTGGTCGAGGGGATGTCGCCGTTCGCAGTACCGCCGACCTTCAGGTACGAGATCCGCAGCGCCTCGTATGCCACCTCTAGAGCATGCGAAGACCGATATTCCTTGCTCAGCAAGCAGGCGATAGCGTTCCACTTCTCGCCCTTGTTTGCTCCCATAATTATCTTCCTCACCGATCAGTTCTTTGACGATCACTATTTCCTGGGTGCGCGAAGTCTTAGCATGGACGAGAACTGCTTATCATAGGAAGGTTTCCAGGCTTTGTGACGCTTCCTGAGGATCCTCTTAAGCATCCGAAAATATTTCCCAACTGCCTCCATTTTGTGATCGGTAAGTACCGCTTGCCGCTCTTCAAGTTCCAGAATATCGTTGGGGATTGTCTTTAGCATTTTTGAAAAGCCGGCAGTATAGATCAGCCTCAACTTCTTCATCAATTCAAGGATTTCAGCAGCGGTCCCAGGCGGCCTTGGGAATTCTGATGCCTCCTTCGCTCCCATCTCCCAAGGCTCAAAGGAGGTTTCTTCCAGAACGGATATCAGATCTTGATCGACGGCCAATGACGTTTCGATCGCCTCAATCATCCCCTGTATATCCCGATAGGCCCGAGCCGTCAGAAACTGCGCTCGTGCCACGATCATGGTTTCCAGAAGAGCGTCAAACATCGATAGCAAAGACGAGATTCTCATCTTTCCACGGCCCTCGTGAGACGTACCAAAGTATCTAAAGTCGGATTTCCATGACCCGATTCGATTCTTGAAATAGTTTCAGGCCTTACTTTTGACGCCTTGGCGACCTGTCTCTGAGTAAGGCCCGCATGTATTCGCTTTGCGCGCAAAACCCTACCGAATGACCGCTTCATGAATTCAAGGGTTTTGGATAGCGAGGTGGAGGCAGCTAAAAGGTCTCGATTCATGCAGATAATGTTATCGGGCGATGATCTTAAAGTCAATTACTTTTTTGGTTCTTAGATGACCTTGTTCTTTGCCACCGCCTCAGAGGCTCGGACGTGCGCCAAACAGGCGTGGCATTTGTACGACCAGAAACCCCCGTGCTCAGGGCACGTCCCAGTCGCGGAGAACCTCGCCCCGATCTCGGACACCGACATGGCGCAGGTGCAACGGTCCGGCCAGATCGGTTCTTTCGGGCCAATGTAGACGTACGGGGGATCTGCCTTTTGAGAGAATAGCCGGCCCACCGCCGGGAGCCCCGCCATGAACGCCAGGAATCCGCGCCTGTTCATCATTCATCACTTATCGGTCCTTAGATGCAGCGAGCATCATAGGCTTTACTAGTCTCGATCCAGATTCGAGTCGGACCGCTGTCGTCCATCCCGATAACGAATACCAATCCGAACAGCCGCAGGATCCTGTTCAGCGACCAAAGCGCGATCCCTTTGTTCATATCCTCACCTATCAATCCTATCGTGCGCTGTTGCCTTCTGGGCCGGGACGATATGAAAGGTCTTTCCCTCAGAATTGACAACAACGATCTTTCGACCGTTCGCCCGGCGAGCAGCCAGTCTCTTGCGAAGCACTCGTACAAAGACCACGAAGATCCTCGGCCAGAACACCATCACGGACAGAAACGTCAGGCCGTTGACGAGAGGGTCATTCGCGAGCCACTCGTCCTTGTCGCGGTTCGCCCACGCAAAGAGGGCTACACACGATCCAATCGCGAGGTACGTTCCGACGGCAAATAGAGAGATCATGAATCAACCCTAATGTGTGGCATATTGTAAAGCCGCGAGCAGAAGAGCCTGACTGGGGATCCGACGCCAGCGTTCCACTATCCTTCCCCTGGAGTCGTGGCTCGGCCCTACTTTCGGGAAGGAGGGGTCGATGGCGATGACCGCCTGCCACAGTGTCAACATGCCACGGGGATTTAGGATGATATTGTGTGCGTTATCCCAAGTTTCCTCGGTCGGATGGTAGAGTAAGGCCCGTAGGAGAGTGCGGTATTTCGGATGGAGTTCCCCCCACATGGTGCGGGCCAGGTCTAGCTCAATTTCGATGTCGATCGGCCGTGGCGAGATCTCGCCCCCTTCTGGGGCCTCGAGACCCTCAAGAGGCTGTCTCAGGTAGGTTTCGATATCCTGGTCCGTCTTCACGAAGCCTTCTCTCCATAGGCGCTCAAACGTCTGCACCTCGAGATCGTCGCACATACCAAGCGTGCTGGTATACGATCGGCCTTTTGCCCCGATCTCGGCAAAGACGAAGCAGTGACCTGCCCCGTTCGTCGCGCGCTAGATTTTCTGAATCTTCTTAGCCATATCCTACGCTGGCCTCACCAATCAACTCTTCTATGCGGGAACAGCCTTCATGAGAGTCTTCTTCCTCTCCTTCAGGCAATAGCTGTTCCAGACCAGGGTAGCGGCCTTCATCCCCTTGGGTTCGGTGAGGACATATCCATTCTCCTGATTCAATCGGACCAGTCCTCGCCGAACCAGGCTTTCGACGGCTTGAAAAGGCGCAAAAGGGCAATCGCAGTTGCCGCCCTCCATGCAGTAAGATATGGAATCTGGAAACACGCCCTTCTTCCACCATTTCGGCTTCGGATAGCCGTCCAGCATGGCGATCAGGATGCTGTCCCTCGTTTCCTTGTTGTTTCTCATCTTTGTTCCCATCTAGGACCAGGGAATCGCCGGCTTCCCCACGGCCTGACGGTTCACGTAATCGGCGAAATAAAAGATTTCCCAGCGCCTGGCGACCAGATTTGCGAAGGTCCAGGACGAAGGAAGATCCGCGAGATCAACGATGATCTCGTAGGTCTTGGCATTCAGCAACCTGGTCAGGAGCTCGAAGCGTTCCGATCCCGTCAGGCCGACCTCGATTAGGTCCGGAGGAGCCGATGGATCACGCAGGCCGCCAAAGTAGGCCCAGTCCACGATCCTATCGTTCAGCAGAGTTACCTGGGCCCCTGAAAATTCGGCATCCTCGAAATCGACCTGTCCCCAGACCAGGACATGTCTTGGGGCGTGGCCATTGGACTTCTTCGAGGTCATCAATGTTTCCTTCTGTGCGGATTAATTTTGCTATCGGCCGCACTTCCTATAAGCGGCCTCGG
>Ga0315281_10000378_pt1 | contig 61634 bp, 55 predicted proteins | sample YL17G07_0_MG_FD_204540 | JGI IMG/M metagenome (GOLD analysis project Ga0315281, IMG submission 204540) | Sediment microbial communities from Yellowstone Lake, YNP, Wyoming, USA - YL17G07_0 | ecosystem: Environmental > Aquatic > Freshwater > Lake > Sediment | place: USA: Wyoming | collected...
AACTACTTCTCCTCCTCCTCGCCGCTGCCGGCGGCCTGGCGCAGGTGTTGGTAGGTCTCCGGGGACACGGAGGTGAAGGTGATGTGGGCCTGGCTTGGGTTATCGGCGACGGCGGGTTCGATGGCGGTGACCTTGCCGTAGATTTTCCCCGGCAGTTCTTCCCCCTGGTCATCCAGCAAATGGAGGCGCACGTCCTCCCACTCGCTCAATTCCCCTTGAAAAGCAATCACCGCGGAGATGTCGCTGAGCTGGGTGATCCAGGCGGCCCCGGTGGCGCCGGTGACGATCTTGTTGCTCAGGCGGTACAGGTGCACCGGGAGCCGTTGCGCCAGGGGGACCAGGTGTTCGGAGCGCTCCTTGAGGTGCACGTCGTATGGGGCGCCGATCCCCCGGACGTCGTAAAGGGTGGCGGGTTGGGGGATGCCCTTCATCTGCACCTGGACGGTCTGGCGCACTTCGAGCAGGTCCTGGACCCGGGCAAAGGTGGTGGGGCTGACCAGCACCTGGCCGCCCACGCTGAAGGATTCCATGCGGCCGGTGAAGTTGACATGGGAGCCGACGACGCTGTACTTGGCCCGCTGCTCGGAGCCGATATTGCCCACCACCACGGCGCCGGTGTTGACGGCCACGCCCATCTCCAGGTGGGGCAGTCCGTCGGCGGCGTTCAAGGCGTTGATCTCATCCATGGCGGCCTGCATGCTGAGGGCGCAGGCCACGGCCCGGGCCGGGTGGTCCTCCTGGTCCTCCGGGGCCCCGAAAAAGGCCAGGATGCCGTCGCCGACGATTTCGTCGATGACCGCCCGGTAATCGGTTAAGATTTCGATCATTTTCCCCAGGTAGCGGTTCAGGAAGGTGATGACCTGCTCCGGGTGCATGTCCGCGGTCAGGGCGGTGAAGCCCCGGAGGTCGCTCATGAGGATGGAGACCTCCCGGGTTTCGCCCCCCAGTTCCAGGGCTTCTTTGGATTCCAGGAGGCGCTTCACCACTTCCTGAGTGACGTAGCGGCCGAAGGTATCCCGGATGAAGTCCCGTTTGGCGATGTATTCGGTGAGCTGCTGGCCCATGCGGTTAAAGGAGCCGGCCAAGTGGGCGATCTCCTTGGGGCCGGCCTCAGGCACCGAGGCGGCAAAGTCGCCCTGGGCGATGGCCGAGGTCTTTTGGGCCAGGACGCGCAAAGGTTTGGTGACCTTCCGAGAAAAGGCGATGATGGCCAGGGCCAGCAACCCCAGGCCGGCGATGAGGATGAAAACCGTGCGCCGGGCCAGGTTTTGCACATCCGCGAAGAGCTCCTGCTCCGGGAAGATCACTCCCAAGGACCAGCCGGTGGAGGGCACCGGGGCGTAATAGAGCCAGCATTTTTGGCCCTTGAAAAAGCTCCATACCGGCACGAAGCCCTCACCGCCCCGGACCATGTCCCGGCCGATCTCCCGGAGCCGGGCGTCGTGGTGCGCTTCGGCGACGCTGAAGAGGCTCTCATGCATGATCCACTGCTTTTTGGGATGGGTGACGAAGACCCCGTTTTGGGAAACCAGGAAGGCGTGACCGCTCTGGTAAATCTTGACCGCAGCGATGATGTCCGTAAGCCCCATCAGGGAAATGTCCGCGGTGACGACCCCCCGCACTTTGCCGTCGCCCTGGTGAAAAGGCACGGAAAAGGTGGATTCGATGATATTGCCGGCCCCTTCGTCGTAGTAAGGCTCGCTCCACTGGGGGCGATTCAGCTCTTTGGGGATTTGATACCAGTCCCAATAGAAATACTCGTAAGCGTGGCCTCCCAGCCAGGTTAGGTTCAGGCCGCGGCTGTCCCTGAAGCAATATGGGGCGAAGTACTGGCGCTGGGGGCTGATGGCATAGGGCTCCAGGGCAATGCCGACGCCAAAGATATCCTGGTTGCAGGCCACCGCGGTTTTAGCCAGCCGGGGCAGGTCATCGGGCCGGCAGGGGAAGTGCTCCAGGGTGGCGGCCAGGTTGAGGGGGACTTTTTCGACTCCCCGGAGGATGGCCTCAATCCGGTAAACCGTCTCCAGGGTCAGGTTTTTGGCGTTCTCGTGGACTTGCCGGATGACGCCCTGCTTGGCGGTGACGTAGTTATAGGTCAGCGCCGCCAGAAAGATGACGGCGGTGCTGGCCAGGATAAAGAGAATCAGTTCAGTGGCCAGGGATGGCTTATTCTTCATGGGCGGCCGCCAGGTCACGGAAAAAGCGGGAGAACCGGGGAATATCCTGGATGGCCCGGTTCTGTTGGAGGGCCGCCGCCACCTGCTGATAGGTCTCAGGGGACAAGCCGCCCAGGGGCGCATCCCATCCCGGGGGCCGGATGATATCCTGCATGCGGGCCAGCATCCACTTCTGGTGCTCCCGGTTGGTGGCGACATGGGCGGCGGCCACGTATTTCATGACGATGTCCAGGGCTTCGTCGGGGTGGGCGAAGGCATAGTGCCAGCCGGCGATGGAGGCCTGGACGAACCGGCGGCAGACCTCAGGCCGGCTTTGCCAGGTTTCTTCCCGGCAATAAATGCCGTCCTCGGGAAAATTGAAGCCGTAATCGGCCATCAGAAAAGTGGTCAATTCCTCGGGATTGAGGCCGGCGCTGAGGAGCAGGTGGTATTCGTTGTACCACATGGCGGAGGCCACATCCACGCCGCCCCGGAGAAACAGGTTCAAGGTGGCGGATTGGGGAATGACCGTGACCTTAAGGCCGTATTTTTGGAAAAAAGCCCGGGGCTGGCCCTGGAATTCCTCCCCCCAGAGCCCCACCTTTTTGCCGTTGATATCTTCGGGCTTAATGATGCCGCCGGCCTGCTTGGCCACCAGCATCAGGGCGGAGCGCTGGACGATCTGGGCGATGTTGATGAGCCCGGCGCCCCGGGCCCTTCTCACGATGCCGGTGGTAAGGAACAGGGTGCCGAAATCGGCCTGGCCGGTTTCGAGCCACTCGGAGGGGGGCCGGGTGGGGCCGCCCCGGAGGATGTGCACCTCCAGGCCGTGTTGCCGGTAAAGCCCCTTTTCATAGGCGACGTAATAGCCGGCGAACTGGGATTGGGGGGACCATTGAGGCAGGAAAGACACTTTTGCCAGGCCGGCTCCCTCAGCCAGGACCTGGGCTGCTCCCAGCAGCAAGAAAATCGAGACCAGACCGGAGATGCGTTTCATATTTTATATTCCGCCCCTTGGCCCAGACTGGCCTTCTCTTGTAGGGCGCGTTTCACGCGCCAATTTAATTTTGGTGCGTAAAACGCACCCTACATTTACGTCCCAGTTTCAGCCGGAAATCCCCACCGCCTCCCGGATGAGCCGGTACATATCCGGCGCGACGGAGGTAAAGCGCACCGCGGCCTCCCGGAAGTCGCCATCGACCGGTTTCACTGCGGTCACCTTGCCGTAAATTTTTCCGGGAATGGGCGACATCTGCTCATCGAGGAGGATCACCCGGACGTCTTCCCACTCCCCCAGTTCTCCGGCAATCCGCACGGCGGCCCGGGTTTCGCACAGGTGGGTGATAACCCCGGTGGCCGTGCCGATGACGATTTTGTCCTGGATGCGCTGGAGCTGGACCTGGAGTGGCCGGGGCAGGAGGGTGAGGGATTCGGAGCGCTCTTTCAGCTGAATGTTGTACGGCCCGGCGATGCCCCGGATATCATACAACTTGACCTGGCCCGGGATCCCCTTCATCTCTGCATTCAGAACCTCCCCGAGGTCGACGTGGTCCCGGACTTTCTGGAAGGCCGCGGCGCTGATCAGCACCTGGCCGCCCACGGCAAAGGATTCGATGCGGCTGGTGTAATTGACGTGCGCCCCCACCACGCTGTACTTGGCCCGGCGCTCGGAGCCGATGTTGCCCACCACCACGGCGCCGGTATCCACGGCGATGCCCATTTCCAGGTGGGGGAGCCCCTCGGCGGCGTTGAGGAAATTGATCTCGTCCATGGCTGCTTGCATCTCGAGAGCGCAGGCCACCGCCCGGAGTGGGTGGTCCTCCAGGGGTTCCGGGGCCCCGAAAAAGGCCAGGATGCCGTCCCCCAGGATCTCATCGATGATGGCCCGGTAATCCAGGAGGATCTCGATCATTTTGCTGAGATAGCAATTCAAGAAGATGATGACCTGTTCCGGCTCCATGTCTGCGGTCAGGGCGGTGAAGCCCCGCAGATCCGACATGAGCAGGGAGACCTCCCGGGTTTCACCCCCCATTTCCAGGGCCTTCTTGTCTTCCAGGAGCTTTTTGACCACTTCCTGGGTGACGTAGCGGCCGAAGGTGTCCCGGATGAAATCCCGTTTTTCGATATATTCCGTCAGTTGTTGGCCCAATTGATTGAAGGAATGGGCCAGATGGATGACTTCTTTGACGCCCTTGGCCGGCACCGCCACCGAAAAGTCTCCTTCCCCCACCAGGCGCACCCCATCCCGGAGGCGAGCGATGGGCCGGGAGATGACGGCGGCAAACCAGAGCCCGCCCAGGATGCCGCAGAGAGACAGAGCCAGACCCCCCAGGAGCCCCCCCAGCTTGATCTGTCGGTCCACGGATTGGTGATGCCCTTCGATTTCCGTCCGGGCCCGGGCCAGAATTTCCAGATTAGCGGCCTTGATGCGCTCCTGGGTGGGCTGAAAGAATCTATCCAGGTTCACTATCGCCGCCACGATAAAGGGGGTCCCGGGGACATGGACCCGAACCGAATAGCGTTTTCTTTCCTGCTTATTTTCATCAAAGAAAGTAAAATACCCGGCCACATTATTTTGCTCAAAAGAACGCTTGATCAACTCGGTGGTTTCAGGGTATTGGGCCTCCCAAGCCAACTGGTTGCGGCCCTCCACCGCTTTATCCGGGTGAAACAGAATATAGCCGCGCTGGTCATAGAGATCCGTATAGCCGGCCTGGCCCTGCGGGGTATAGATGGTTTGGATGGCTATCTTTCTGATGGTGGGGTTTCGGCGTAAGGCGGCATAATCATAATTTTGGTGGCCGGCCTTCAGGACGTAAGCCAATTCCCGGGCCACGTCCTCGGCTTTATCTTTGACCACGTATTCCCCGACCCTGGTCAGCACCAGGTTGGTGAGCTCCAGGTTGGCCGTGGTCACCTGCTGGACGGCCTGGTCGCTGATGGTCAGAGCCTGTTCGGTGAGGCGGTCCAGGTACCGGTCGGCCATGAACCACATGCCGAAACACATGAGGGCGATCAGGGCCACATAGGACAGGGTCAAATAAGTGCGGATACTCATGGGAATCTCCCAATGGCATCATTCACTAAATTATTTCCAAAGGCGATTATAATACTTTTAGGCTTGCAAGTGGGGAAAAGAGAATTATGGGGAAAAGAGAATGAAGGAAGGGTGTGGAGTTAAGGCGGACTACAAAAGTAAATCCCGCCCAAAACGATGTAGGGGCGAGGTCTCCTCGCCCAAAGCCGGGCGGGGAGACCCCGCCCCTACATGGAAGCCGGCAATGTTTTTTGTCTTCGGGTGTGCCGGGAGGCACCGGCATGACTGATTGGACTTTCTACCAAGCACCTAAAAAGGAAAATATTTGTAGCCGCAGGCTTTAGCCTGCGCCGGCACCGGCTGGAAAGCCGGTGCCACCTAATTTTTTTCCTTTGATCGCACCCTGGTATTAGACCGCCCGCCGCGGCTAAAAATCCACGTAAGCCCCCCGGGTCATGCCCCGGAGGTGACAGGTGTCGTTAACCAACATGATGTGCCAGATGTCGCCGACCCGGTGGAAGCGGTTGATGGCGGTGGTGTCCTGGCCGATGCGCCAGAAGTGGGAGTTGTCCAAGCCGATGAAGGCGGCGATCAGGACCTTGTTCACGGCCCGGTGGGCGGCCAGGAGCATGGTCTGGTCCGGGTGGCGCCGGACCACCTCCGCCACCGCGGCCAGGGACCGGTCACGGAGTTCATCCAGGGTTTCGCCCCGGGGAAACCGCACAGTGTGAGGCGCAGTTTCCCATTGCCGGTAGAGGTCGGCATACCTCACCTGCACCTCGGTGAGGGGTAGGGTTTCCCAGTCGCCGTAGCGGAGGTCGCTCAGCCCGGGGAGGTCCAGCACCTGGAGACCGTGGTGCCGGGCGATGGCCTCCCCGGTGTCCCGGGCCCGGGACAGGGGGGAACAGTAGGCGGCGTGGAGGGTTTCGCCTTTCAGCCATTCCCCGGCGAGCCTGGCCTCTTCCCGGCCGGTGTCGTTCAAAGGAATATCTTGGGAGCCCCGGAAGATCTTGTCCTTGTTCCAGGGGGTCTGGCCGTGGCGCACCAGGATAATCTGGGTCATGGTTCCTCCCTGCGGGTGGGTAATGGTCAATGGCGGCATTATAGCAAAAAACCCAGGGGCCGAGGCAACTTCGTAATGCCCCGGTCTGGGTTTTTTGGCGACGGCAGCCGAAGGTACGGCCACTTCAGGGAACGATCTCCCAGTTCAGTTCAAAGGTATTGTCGTACAGGGTATATAAATAGCCCATCATCTTGCCGACCCCGGGTGGCAACCCGTCCTGGACGCGCCAAAAGACCAGATGTATCGCCGGAACCATCCTGGGTTCATTGGTTTGGGGGTCGTCATCGATGGTTTGCCAGACCTCCCGTTTCTCCATAATGCGCCACAGTGTGCCGTATTTCTTGCTGCGCACTGTCTGCCCGACGCTGGGCAGCCCCTTCTGCCGCAAGATCTCTTCAAACTCTTTCATGGAACCTCCTCGTCGGCAAATCTTCAATTAAGGTTATCAGCCACGCCGGCGACGGCCTTTATTCGTCTTCTTTTTAATAAGCCCCGTGGCTCAGGCCAGGGATGTTTCTATCCGCTCCTTTAAGCTCAACAACTGTTCTTCAGCCTGCAGGATTTCGGCCAGACGCTGGTCCAACTCTCCCTGGCGGGCCACAGTGGCCTGGACGCTGGTTTGTTTTTGGGCCCGGGCCCGCTCCAGGGCCTGGCGGATGCCTAAAGTGGTGTCGTCCACTTTGGCCAGCCAGGTTTGCCGGTAGTCCCGGGCGATTTCTTGCAGGCGGCGGTGGAAATCATAACGCAGACGGCCGCAATGCTTGTCCACCAGTTCCGCCACGTTCTCCAGGAGCTTTTTCAGGAGCAGGCCCCTGGTAAGGGCCCGGGGCAGCAGACCGGTAACCGTCATTTGCAAAATTTCCAGTCCCACCGGATCTTCTTTAAACTTGAACCAGAATTCGGTTCTGGTGCTGAAGGTTTCTTCGGCCCGGAAGCCCCGCAGGGAAAAATCGAAGATCCGGGCGGTTTGCTGGGTGAGGGTCTCCAGGATGGCGATGATGCGGGCCGCGAATTCCGCGTGGGTTTGTTCGAGCTTTTGGGAGAGTGCCTCGATCTCCAGTCGCCGCCAGACCGTGAAGACGTCCCGCAGGGCGCCGAACAGGTACTCCTCCATTTCCTTTCGCAGGTCCAGGGCGCTACGGCTTTTCTGGTGGAAGGTCTCTTGCACCTCCCGGCTCAACCGGTTGATGGTCTCCCGTTTAAAATTCTCCAGGTCGGCATCCAGGTCGGCCATCACCCCCTTAATCCGGCCATCCAGGAGAAGCAAGGACACTTCCCGTTCCCGGTCCAGGCCTTGCAGCTCCAGGTTGAAGCGGGCGATCTTTACTTCCAACTCATTTAAAGGAATCCCGCTTGCCTGGCGCTCCACCCGGAGGGCCAGGGTGGAGTCGGTGATGGCCTTCAAGGTGCCGTTCACGCAGGAGATAAGCAGCACCCGCCCTTTTTCCTGGTACAGGAACCGGCGCAGGTGGCTTTCAAACTCGGGTATCAGGCTGGCTGCCAGGAGTTCCGGGTGGCCGTCGGACTTGCCTTCCAGGCCCAGCTTGGCAGACACGGGGAAAATGGTCACCCGGTCTGCGGCCAGGTTTTCTTGCAATACCCGGTTGGTGAAGTCCAGGGCCTCCTGCCGGTCCGCGGCCTCCACGTAATCAATCTTATTCAGGACGAAAAAGAGCTTGTGGACGTATTCCCTGATATCATGCAAGAAATCCTGCTCCGCGGCGGAAAGGGGCGGGTCCACGCTGACCACCAGAATCGCGGCGTCCACCTGGGGCAGATAATCGTAAGCCACTTCGGTATTGTGGCTATATACCGAACCCACCCCCGGGGTGTCGATGATCCGGACCCCATCACGCAGGTATTCCGAGGGGTAGGTAATCTCCACTTCCTTGACCGCTTTGTGGTTCCGGGGGTTGCCCTTTTCGGTGATATATTCCCCCAGTTCTTCTTTGGAAATCTCCCGCTTCTGGCCATTTCGGAAGTGTACTTCGATTCCTAACCGATCCCCGTAACTCAGGATGGTGACCACGGAAGTCAGGGGGACGATGGCGGTGGGGAGGACCGCCTCGCCCAGCAGCGCGTTGATCAGGGTGCTCTTGCCCCGCTTGAAAGCGCCGAGGACCACCAGATGGAAGCGATTTTGGCGCAACTTCTCTCGAAGTAGTTCAAGTCGGTAGCCTTTGAGTTCCGGGAGGCTGGCCAATTCCGCGAGTTGCCGCTCCAGGGCCTCTTGGAGTTCCCGGTAAGTTCCCATGGGTTACCCTCAATTGCGGGCAAAAAAAAACTTCTGCCCGGGTAAATGGACAGAAGTCATCAGCCTGCGCGGTTAAGTGCTAGGCGGTTTTCGGCGGACTTCATCGCCGCGAATTAAATTTATTATAATCCGTTCTAAGAGGCTGTCAATCCTGGAAAAGTTGCCGGGCGAATTTTCTTGACAACAGTAATTATTTTGATGACCCGGATTTGGATGATTTAATTTCAAAACCTTTCGGTAGAAATATCAATGAGTGTATTAAATTAGCAGGATATACTGTTAAAAATGACAAGGCTCCCCAAGACTTATGTAAAGAAATATGTAGCATATTGAAGAAATTTGAAAAAAATATTATGATTTGAAGGACAACAAGATGACAGACAATTCTAAGCAGGTGATACATTCTTCTTGGAGAATGAAAGACCTCTCTGAAGATGAATTACTAACAATATTAGGTTGTTATAACCTGGGAGAAAAAAGCCCCGATGAAGTATATTCATTACTTCAAGAAATTAAAAATCCAAACGAACGAGAAAGTATATCATTACCATCTGAAGAGTCACTCTTTCCTGCTGGGTTCAAAGATGTTTTATCTGATCTTCACTCTTTAGGCGCTTCAACATGGCATTATTATAAGGCTTCCCTTCATGAAATACTTTGCAACAAGGACGGTACTTGCAAATATCAATTCAATTTTGAGCAATTTGAAAGTTTGATAGTTGTTGTTTCAGGTATCGGCGGAATAAAATTGCCAATTGCTATATGTTTATTGCTACTTGTATATAAAAAAGGATATCCTTTTTTTTGCAAGCAAATCCCTTGATAAAAAGAAATTATTTTATTAACTTCTTAATTATTATGCCCTTTATGGACTATAAAAAGAGTTCACATAAACTCTATCCATTCCATTTTTTAACCAAGATTAGTGGATAGATAAGATAATCATCTAATCGATTAACCGATCCGCGGCCCACCTATTAGCGCCTGGCACCAGATGACCATAAGTATCCTCCTTAATTTGAATCCATAGGCCAGTCGTTCACTCTGCTGGCTAAGCAGGCTGTGAATGTTTGCCCTAGGTCATGAATCCTTTTCCGCCTCAATCCTGCCTTAGACATAGCAGGCCAAAAACCTGACGGGGGAGATCAATTCATTACCTCCCGGCAAGGGCCACTATTCTAAGGAAGGGGTATCCAGCGAAGGAAGACAAGGCACCCATGCCCTCTGAGAAGGCCCAGGAGGGGAAACTCGACGCCGTGCTGGTGGGCCACAGCGGCCTGTCCGGGGTCTGGGCCAAGTTCCTGGGGACCACTGCGGAAAAGGTGTCCCGCCACGCTCCCTGTACCGTGATTATCGTGCGCTAGGAAGGAGCTTGCGGGGAGGGCGGGGGGAAGGTAGAGCAGGCGCCCTCGCCTGCACTGCAAAATTACAGCCGGGGGCGGCTGTTCCACATTTCTTTGGGCACGGCACGACGCGCGCTTACAGCTCCCCTCCCCACCCACCCTTACGGGTTGGGTGAAGGATAGTAATTGGGCCCGGTGGCCCCTCCCCTAAAATCCCATCCTCATCATCAAGCGGAAATATGCCTGGCGATAACCCCTCTAAAGCCGCCGCCTGGAAATTCATCGTCCTGGTGGGCGTGGTCAGCCTCTTCGCGACATGACGTATGAAGGGGCCCGGAGTATCACCGGACCCTTTCTCGGCATCCTTAATGCCAGCGCTGCGGTAGTAGGGATTGTAGCCGGTTTGGGAGAATTTATCGGTTATGCCCTGAGGCGTGTTTCGGGTTACCTGACAGACCGTCTCGGTAAGTATTGGTCCATAACCTTCGTGGGCTATGCCCTGAACCTGTTTGCCGTGCCGATGCTGGCTTTGGCAGGGGACTGGCAATTCGCAGCTTTTCTGATCTTAACGGAGCGCCTGGGCAAGGCCGTTCGCACGCCCGCCCGGGACGCCATGCTCTCCCACGCCACTGCTGAGGTGGGGAGAGGATGGGGTTTCGGTTTTCATGAGGCCATGGATCAGATCGGCGCCATGTTGGGACCTCTCATTGTTGCCGCAGTTCTATATCTTCATGGCGGCTATCGGTCGGCGTTTGCTTATTTGTTGATACCGGCTATCTTAGCGGTTCTGGTAATTGCTCTTTCCGCTCGGCTGTATCCTTATCCCCAACATTTGGAGGTGACCGCTCCAAAGCTGGAACCAAAGGACTGACCCATCCTTACTGGCTATATGTTGCAGCCGTGGGGCTGATCGGTGCGGGATATGCCGATTTTCCTCTAATCGCCTACCATTTCGGCAAAGCCGCGGTGGCCTCACCCAATTGGATTCCCATATTTTATTCCGTGGCCATGGGAGTCGATGCAGTCGCGGCGCTCATTCTGGGCCGTCTGTTCGATCGCCTGGGGATGCCGGTTATCATGATTGTGACAATTTTATCCGCGCTTTTTGCTCCCTTAGTCTTCCTGGGAGGCTTTGATCTCGCCCTGTTGGGTATGGTCCTCTGGGGAATCGGCATGGGAGCGCAAGAATCTATTATCAAGGCCGCGTTGGCTGAAATGGTGCCACGGGATCGCCGGGCCACTGGCTACGGCATTTTCAACACCGGCTTTGGACTCTTCTGGTTCCTGGGCAGCGCTCTTATGGGGGTGCTTTACGACATTTCCCTGCCGGCGCTGATCGGCTTTTCCATGGGGGTGCAGTTCCTCGCCATCCCCATTTTTTTCCTGGTGTCCCGGGAAATCTGCTTCGTGCGCCGGTGAAGAGGCAAGTTGAGGGGAGGCCGGGAGATGTGGAACAGACGCCCTCGCCTGTAAGTGCAGCCGAGGGCGGCTGCTCCCATTTTTCCCCTCAAACTCCCCTCACCACCCCCCTTAACAGTCGGGGGAAGGCTGGGCCGGCGGCAGAGCCTGCACCCGATTTCACAAGCTTAAACGATTAGGGAGGGTGTTGGGGGAGTAGGGCAAATGACCCGGGACCCTTAGCCCCTCTCCCTAATTCACCTGCCCCCAAACCTTGACAAACCTCCGGGGCCTGCGTATATAAAAGCAGGCGCTTGGGGGATCGTCCAACGGCAGGACAGCAGACTCTGGATCTGCCTATCTAGGTTCGAATCCTAGTCCCCCAGCCAGGACTGACCTTTCAGGATCATACTCCCCGGTAGCTCAGCTGGTAGAGCGGGTGGCTGTTAACCACTTGGTCGGCGGTTCGAGTCCGTCCCGGGGAGCCAGATATCAAAGAGGCCGTCTTTCGCAGGAGAGAGGGCCTTTTCCTTTTGGTAGGCCAGGTTGGTAACTGCCAGTAAATCAAAGGGTTTTCGGTAACCAGGGGTGAGTCTGCCGTCCTTCCAGGAGGAGTTCGAGAGTACAAAATTGAGCAAACGGCGCTTTTCAGTCATATCCTGCTTTTCATAAAGAATAACAGCATGTTGTGCCAGTTCGAGAATGCGTGCGCCCTCTTCCAGGTAGGCGTGGTTTGCATTTTGGTGCTTCTCAATTTTCCGCAAAATATCAGCTTGCTCTCTCCGCCATTCTTCGCTTTTCCGCTCAAAAAATTCCTGGGCGATCCCTCCGTCCAGTTTGTCTATGTACATGGCATCGAGGCGATCCTGGAGCTTTGAATATTGTTTCTGGAGATTACCGATCATCTCATCGTGGTAGAGTTTTTCGTCTTTATGGCTCCCTTTCAGAGCGGTGACTATCCAGGAAAGCACCTCGCTGTCCAGTTTGATGGCTCGTAAGGCCTCGCCAAACTGATCTGCCAATTCCTCTTCTCGCACATATTTTTCCGGGCATTTCCCCCTATACCCAGTGCAATGATAATAAATATACCGCCCCTTCTTTAACTCCCCGACGAGGGCGCAACCACAGTGTCCACAGGAGACCAATCCTTGGAAAGCCCAATGATGCTTTTGCTGACGTGTCCGCCGGCGCCCCTTCTCGACCAATACCTCTTGGACCCGATCAAAAAGTTCCTTGCTCACTATGGGCTCGTGGGTGCCGTGGTAATGCTTCCCGCCCCAGGTGAAATCCCCGTAGTATATGGGATTAGTCAAAATTTTATGGACAACGCTCTTGGGGATTTTCCTGCCGGTCTTGCGATAAGCGAACCCGTCTTCCTGAATTTTTTGATTTACTTCTAAAAGGGAATAATTGCCCGTGGCATACCATTCAAACAGTTGCCTAACGAACGGTGCCAGATCCGGGTCTATCTGAATAATGCGCTTACCTCCACATTCTACGTTGATGTAGCCCAAAGGAGCGAAAGAGGGAAAAATCCCTTGCTCGGCTTTTTCCAGCATTCCTTTCTTTGTTTCTTCGGAGAGATTGTCAATATAGTTTTTGGCCATCAATACCTTGATGCCATGCATGAACTTCTCTGAGGAGCGGGAATCCTTTGAAAGAACAACGTTCTCCTTCACAAAATGGATGTCCAAATTTAAATCATCGATGGTTACCCAATCCTTTAAGTTACGGTAAAGACGGTCAGTTTTTTCTACTAAAAGGATGTGGCAAGGCTCTTTAGGGGATTTACTTTTGCCTTCTTTCTTAAAGAAGTCCACCATGGAATTAAACCCTGGGCGGCCAGTTTTTTTTGCTGTTTCCACATCCACAAATTCCTGAATTATCTGGTAGCCCTTTTCCAAGGCATAAGAAGTCAGCAATTTTAATTGAGCTGGTATAGAAAACCCCTCTTTTTCCTGTTCTTTGGAAGAAACCCGGGCATAAAACACTGCTCCGGGACGGCTGATGCTACCCTTAGCTTTCTTCATCTTATAGCTCCCCAAGAAATAATATCCATTTATGAGGTCAAAGGTCAAGCTCCTTTCTTCTGCCGAACGTTGAGGGCCTTCCATTCCAATAAAGGAAAGTGCTTGATCTTTTCAATAAAGACATCATCCGAGGTTAACAAGGATAGTTCTATTACCCCATCGTCAAGTAGCAAATCTAAAAATGTCATCTCCTGCTTTGAGAATGGAAGAACCTTTTTAAGAGCATCTCGGCACTCTTCTACCACTCTACGTCCAAACTCAGCCAGATTCATAGTATTGGGCAAACTATCTTTGCGAAGCAGTGGAATGAGATGGTGTTCAAGCTCTCTTAAATCGAAGCCCACGTCATCAAGTGTAACTGTCCGCCAGTCTTTACGGTTCACGGCGCCATAAATGATGAAAGCCAAGCGCAGGAGCACTGGATCCAAGTTGCCCCGGGTCAAGAGTTGGTGAGTATCAAAAAGGTCGCGGGCTTGGTGCCGAGATAACAAGGCCGCCAATTTCCCGGCCGCAAGTTCGTGAATATCAATTATCGTTATTTCTCTTGCCTGGTAAGAACCAACCGGTCGGGAGTCTTGGGCCACTGCCGGCCACAGAGGCACTCGAAACATGAAATTAAGGTCTATCTCAAGATTGCCACCCTGTCCCAAATCGCTGTCATACCGGAGAAACCACTTTCCGCCGGCATGGTCGGAGGGGATGCGGCGTATAGTAAAACCTTCTCGGCTGCATACTGCCTGAATCGCCTGCTCAACCTTGGGGCGCTCCTCAAGCATGGTCTCTCGATCTTCGGCTCCGATGTAATTCAGGTCGATGTCAACGGAAAGGCGGGGCAAGTCAAAAATAAAAAGGTTTAAAGCAGTTCCCCCTTTGAGTGCCATCCGTTTCTTGAGAAACGGATGGCTGCGAAAACTTTCCAGTAAATTAAGAAGGTGGATAACCTTCTCCAGTATCTCGACCCGGAACCCGGTGGCCTCGGCTTCCGAGAAAAGTTTCTCCTTGGAGATCTTCATGCCACCTCCGCCCAGGAGCGCTCCACGATTTCTGTGGGGACGATAAGATTCCAATCAGCCATGAATCGCCCCGGCGCTTTGCTGGGCCGCGACATATAATGGGCTTTCTTGGGCCTGGAGGTCCTCAAAGCTCGGAGATGAACCTCCTCCACCATCAAAGCTTCCCGATGCTGCGACAGGAAAAACCCCACCTTGGCTATAGTCGTAGCGTTCCCCAGCAGGAGCGCATATTCAACAACCTTATCTAGGTTAAAAAATTCCACAGTTTCCAAGGACCGCCAGATTTCTTCCCAACTCCCGCCAAGATTGGGCCGGTCAAGAACGTCAACCAGGGTGCGCTCCAGGCTGGTCACCTTGATTGGAAGTCCCGCTCTCTCGGCTTGGTTGACGGCAAAAGCCTTTTTTGATTTGACCCGGAGTGCCTTGGGTGCCAGCACACAGAAGAACTCGTAGGTACGAAAGGTTACCGGGAGGGATTTCTTTTCACTTACGTAATAAAACCGCTCATAGGCCGAATATGCCTTGCCGTAAAACTCCAAAGCGGTGTGGTAAGCCAACACTGCGTCGTTGGTCATTTTCCCCGCCAAAAGGTAGGGATCGACAGGAAAGGTTTCAGGAGTTGACCCGAGGGACACCACCGCGAAAAGCCCTCGGCGGACCTGGAGAAGCCGCCCCTGGCTTTTATAATACGTCAACAGCGAACTGCGGGTTGAGCGATTAACGGACCCCTTCGCCCCAAGGAACTGGTTAAGCTCCTCCAAGGTGAAGACAGGGTGCCTGACGAAAAATTCATTTAACATAAAATTGAATATCCAGCGAGAGATTGCCAATTAATTTAGCATCATCTTTTTTTATTATCAACCAAAATCATATTGATATTATAGAGAGATAAATATTAATAATTTGGCATTTTATCTACTTATCATCAAGTAAAGCCCTTCTGCTATCTGAAAATAATCTCTGAATATCTCAAGAAATGCTTGACATTCAGCAGGTTAAGGAGTGATATAGCATCTGACATAAATGGATTGAAGGAGGGGGCCTTGAACCTTTCAGCTGATGCGGCCCAAATGGTGCGGGAACTCCGGGGGCGTTTGGGTTTAACCCAAGAAAAATTTGCAGCCAGACTTGGCGTCACCTTTCCGACCATCAACCGCTGGGAGAACCGGCGCACTAAGCCGTCCCCACTTGCAATGCAGAGGATTGAAGAGTTATTGCAGACCATGGGCGAACGCGGGGCCGACCTTTTGGGTGAATACTTCAAAGCACCTGAACTCTGAAAACCCCATGGGGGAAACATGCCCAACGGAGACGTTAACTGGATTGCCGGATTTATCTGGAACATTGCCGATGACGTACTCCGCGACGTATATGTCCGAGGCAAGTATCGGGATGTTATCCTGCCGATGACCGTCATCCGTCGCCTTGATGCGGTGTTGGAAGTAACCAAGGAAGACGTCCTCAAGCTCAATAAACAGCTTGACGCAGCCGGCATTGCCAACAAACAAGCCGCGTTATGCCAGGCTTCAAGGAACGCCTTTTACAACATCTCGCCGTTCACCCTCCGGGACCTCCGGGCCCGGGCCAGGCAGCAGCAACTCAAGGCCGACTTTGAAGCCTACCTCGATGGCTTCTCCCCGAACGTCCAGGAGATTCTGGAGAAATTCAAGTTCCGCAATCAGATCCCAACACTGGTGGATGCCGACATCCTCGGAAGTCTCATCGAGAAGTTCACCTCTAACGATATCAACCTCAGCCCCGATCCCGTGTCCGACCAGGACGGCAATGTCCGACTCCCTGGCCTGGACAACCATGCCATGGGCACGATCTTCGAGGAACTGATCCGCCGGTTCAACGAGGAAAATAATGAGGAGGCTGGCGAGCATTTCACGCCTCGCGATGTGGTGAAGCTCATGGCCAATCTGATCTTCAGGCCCATCGCCGAGGACATCCGCGACGCCACCTACCGCGTCTACGACGGCGCCTGCGGCACCGGGGGCATGCTTACCGTCGCCGAGGAAACGCTCGACCAGCTTGCCCGCGAGCACGGCAAGGAAGTTTCCATCCACCTGTTCGGCCAGGAGATCAACCCCGAGACCTACGCCATCTGCAAGGCCGACCTCCTGCTCAAAGGTGAAGGTCCGGCCGCCGAAAACATCAAGTACGGCTCCACGCTCTCCTCGGATGCCTTCCCGGCCATGGAGTTCGACTTCATGCTTTCCAATCCGCCTTACGGCAAAAGCTGGAAGACCGACCTGGAACGGATGGGCGGGAAAAAAGACCTGGCCGACCCGCGCTTCACTGTGCAGCACCAGGACGAGGAACTCTCCCTCATCACCCGCTCCAGCGATGGGCAGCTCATGTTCCTGGTGAACAAGTTGACCAAGAGGAACCACCACACGCCCATGGGCAGCCGCATCGCCGAGGTCCACAACGGCTCATCCCTCTTCACCGGTGATGCCGGCCAGGGCGAGAGCAACATCCGCCGCTGGATCATCGAAAACGACTGGCTGGAGGCCGTTATCGCCCTGCCGCTCAACATGTTCTACAACACCGGCATTGCCACCTACATTTGGGTGCTCACCAACCGCAAGCCCGAGCCCCGCCGGGGCAAAATCCAGCTCATCGACGCCACCGGCATCTCCCAGCCGTTGCGCAAGAACCTGGGCAGGAAGAACTGCGAGTTGTCCGACGAACAGATCAGGCAGATCACCGAAATGTTCCTTGCCTTTGAAGAGACCGAGCAGTCGAAAATCTTCCCCAACGAGGCCTTCGGCTACTGGAAGATCACCGTAGAGCGGCCGCTGCGCCTGGCCACCGACTTGAGCGCCTTAAGTCTTAAACGGTTCGAGAAAACCTGCCAGGCCGCTAAAGAGGAACCGTTGGCCCATCTGGTGCAGCGAATGGCATCGCTCCTTGGCCCGGGGCCGCACCTGGATTTCGACCGCGTCCTGGCCACCTGTGAAGCGGATGCCGACAAACATGGCGTCAATCTGACCGCTAAACGCCTGAAGTTGCTGCAATCCGAGCTCACCGCCACCGATGAGGCTGCCGCGCCGGTCATCCGGAAGATCAGCAAGCCGGGCAAGGTCACGGCGGACCCGCTGTACGGCCGCTACGAGGGTGAAATAGACGGAAAATCCAGGGTGGCGGAGTATGAGCCGGACACGAGCCTCCGGGACACCGAACAGGTGCCGCTCCTGGAGGCAGGCGGCATCGAGGCCTTCTTCCGACGCGAGGTCCTGCCCCACGTGCCGGACGCCTGGATCGACCCTGGCAAGACCCAGATCGGCTATGAAATTTCCTTCACCCGGCACTTCTATAAGCCCCAGTCGCTGCGCTCGCTCTCGGAGATCAGGGCCGACCTGGAAGCCCTCCAGGTCGAGGCCGAAGGGCTGCTGGACCAGATCGTCGCTACAGGTGGAACTACTGCATGACCGCCGACCTGCGACCCTATCCCGAATACCAGGACTCCGGCCTGCCCTGGCTCGGGCAAGTGCCGGCCCATTGGGATGTTCTGCGGTGTAAGTATCTCTTCCGGGAGGTTGATGAACGCTCAAAGGCCGGCGAGGAAACGCACCTTTCCATGAGCCAGCAGTACGGCCTCATTCCAAGCGCCGATCTCGATGGCAAGAGATTGCACTCCGAGAGCTATTCGGGCGGCAAGCTGTGTCGGGTCAATGACCTTGTCTTGAACAGGCTCAAAGCGCACCTGGGGGTCTTCGCTCACGCACGGCAGCCCGGCGTCGTTAGCCCCGACTATACGGTACTCCGCCCGGTGCACGGGGATAACGTGCTCTTCTTTGAGATGGTTTTCAAAACGCCAGCCTGTATTGCAGAACTGCGATGTTCCACGAAAGGCATTGTTGAAGGGTTCTGGCGGCTTTACACCGAGTACTTCTACAACATCTACGTTCCAGTTCCGCCAGTTGAAGAGCGTGATGCGATCATTCGTTTTGGAAGGGCTCTTGATGCCAAGGTCCGTCATTTCATCCGCAATCGACGTCGGCTGATCGAGGTGTTGAACGAGCAGAAGCAGGCCATCATCAACCGGGCCGTGACCCGCGGCCTTGACCCCAATGTTCCCCTCAAGCCCTCCGGCATTGACTGGCTCAGTGCCATCCCAGAGCATTGGGAGACTAGCCGACTCCGCAACTTGGTAGAGCTTCGTGTCAGCAACGTCGATAAGCACTCGAAAGCTGGGGAACTCCCAGTTCGTCTCTGCAACTACACCGATGTCTACAAGAACTCAGTGATAACGGCTGAGATGCCGTTTATGGCTGCCACGGCCTCACGCGACGAGATCGCAGCCTTCAATATCCGGGTCGGTGATGTGATCATCACAAAGGACTCTGAAGACTGGCAGGACATCGGTGTTCCTGCCATTGTCGCTCAAACCGCAGATAATCTAGTTTGTGGGTATCACCTCGCGATTCTACGACCGAAAGTATCTCTTATCACAGGGCGCTTCTTGGCCTTCGCGATGCAATGCCGATCAGCCGCCACGCAGCTCAATATTGCTGCCAAGGGTGTTACTAGATACGGACTGTCTCAGGGGGCAATTAAAAGTATTGGCCTTGCGGTGCCATCTTTGGATGAGCAAGAGAAGATTGTTCTATACATCGATGAGGCCACCGCATCTCTGAACGAGTTACTCAGACGTGCCAAACGTGAGATAGACCTGATCCGAGAGTACCGCACGCGGCTGATTACCGACGTGGTGACGGGTAAGTTGGACGTGCGCCACGCGGTGTCGGATATTCTGGCGAAGACTGCCTCCGTTGTGGTTCACAAACCGGTCGACACAGGACGCGCCGCCAACATCCACTTCAAACGATCGGTTTTCGCCGCCGAGATTGTTCACCGGCTTCACGATGAACCGACCTTCGGCCATGTCAAGTTTCAGAAGCTGTTCTTCCTGTGTGAGAAGCAGTGCGGGGTGGATACCGGGTCTACTTACTATCGCCAAGCCGCTGGTCCGTATGATAATCGCGCCCTTCGATCCATCGACAGCCAAATGAAGAAGCAGCAGTGGTACGCGGCTCAGAAGGTCGACAAGCGCTATTGGTATGTTCCCCTGGCCAAAGCCGGCGGCCATAAGACTTATTTCGATCGGTACTTCGCGGACGTCGAGGACGAGTTCACGAAGGTCATTGAGATGCTCCGCAAAGCCGACAGCGAGCAGAGTGAGATCGTCGCCACACTCTATAGCGCTTGGGAGAACTTACTGGGCAGCGGCGAGCAAGTGATGGAGGATCGGATTATCGAAGAGGTTCTCCATCACTGGCATCCCTCCAAACAACGCATCGATGAAGGCCGCTGGCGACGCGCTCTCGGATGGATGAAAGAGAAGGGCCTCGTGCCGAGGATGACCGGATCGGCCGAAGCTGAAGACCTCGAATGCCTTGAAACCGATGAATACATAGACGAAGAGATGCCGGAGGACGACGATGAAGTCGCCGAGGAGGTGACTGATGCCGACGACTGACACCAGCGAGAAAGGCCTGGAGGCCCTGATTGTCGAGTCCCTGGTGCATGAGGCTGGCTACCAGCCAGGCCATAGCGAGGACTATGACCGCGACCATGCCGTGGACCTGGCGCAGCTCATGGCCTTTCTGGACGCCACCCAGCCGAAGGCGGCCCGGACGCTGGAACTATCCCAGGAGGGTCCCAAGCGGACCCAGTTTCTCCACCGGCTCCAGGGCGAGATCGCCAAGCGCGGCGTCATCGACGTGCTGCGTCATGGGGTCAAGCATGGGCCGGTGAGCCTGGACCTGTTTTACGGCACGCCCACGCCCGGCAATGTCAAGGCCGAGAAACGCTTCGCAGCAAACATTTTCAGCGTCACCAGGCAACTGCGGTACAGCAAGGACGAAACCCAACTCGCCCTGGACCTATGCCTCTTCATCAACGGCCTGCCGGCGGCCACGTTTGAACTGAAGAACCGGCTGACCAAACAGACCGTAGACGATGCTGTACAACAATACCGGCGAGACCGCGAACCTAAGGAACTGCTGTTCCAGTTTGGCCGCTGCATGGTGCACTTCGCGGTTGACGACCAGGAAGTGCGGATGTGCACGCACCTTAGGGCCAAGGATTCGTGGTTTTTGCCCTTCAACCAGGGCTGGAATGACGGGGCCGGCAACCCGCCCAATGTGAGCGGCCTCAAGACCGACTACCTTTGGAAGCGGATTCTGACCAAGCCCGGGCTGACGGACATCATTGAGAACTACGCCCAAGTCGTCGAGGAAAAGGACGATAAGGGGCGGAAAAAGCAGAAGCAGATCTTCCCACGTTACCACCAGCTGGACGTGGTGCGGAAACTGCTGGCGGATGCGCAGGCGAGGGGCGTCGGCAAACGGTATCTAATCCAACACTCGGCCGGCAGCGGCAAGAGTAACTCCATCGCCTGGCTGGCGCACCAACTCATCGGGCTGGAAGAGGCCGGCGCGACGCGGTTCGACTCGGTGATCGTCGTGACCGACCGGCGAGTGCTGGACAAGCAGATTAAGGACACGATTAAGCAGTTTGCGCAGGTGTCGGCCACGGTGGGCCATGCCGAGCGGAGCGGGGACCTGCGGCGGTTCCTCAAGGGCGGCAAGAAGATCATTATCTCGACCGTCCAGAAGTTCCCGTTCATTCTGGATGAGATCGGCGATGAGCACCGGGGCCGGAAGTTCGCCATCATCATCGACGAGGCCCACTCCAGCCAGGGTGGGCGTACTTCCGCAAAGATGAACATTGCCCTGTCCGAGCAAGGCGGTGAGGACGACGAGGACACTTACGAGGACCAGATCAACCGGATCATGGAGGCGCGGAAGATGCTGGCCAACGCCAGCTACTTCGCCTTCACGGCCACGCCCAAGAACAAGACGCTGGAAATCTTCGGGGAGCCGGTGTCCGAGGGGGATAAGGTCAAGCATCGGCCGTTCCATAGCTACACAATGAAGCAGGCCATCCAGGAGGGGTTCATCCTGGACGTGGTGGCCAACTACACCCCGGTGGATAGTTACTACCGGCTGATGAAGAAGGTGGAAGACGACCCGGAGTTCGACACGAAAAAGGCCAAGAAGAAGCTGCGGCGATACGTCGAGTCGCACGACCACGCCATCCGCCAAAAAGCCGAGATCATGGTGGACCACTTCCACGAGCAGGTGATGGCAAGGAGAAAAATCGGCGGCCGGGCGCGGGCGATGGTGGTCACCAGTGGCATCGCGCGGGCGATCCAGTATTACCATGCCTTCTCGGCCTACCTTAAAGAGCGCAAGAGCCCCTACGAGGCCATCGTTGCTTTCTCCGGCGAGCACGAGGACGGGGGCCGGAAGGTGACCGAGGCCACGCTCAACGGCTTCCCCAGCGCCCAGATCGAAAAGAAGTTCCAACAGGACCCTTACCGGTTTCTGATCGTGGCGGAGAAATTCCAGACTGGCTACGACGAGCCGCTTCTGCACACGATGTACGTAGACAAGCAGCTTGAGGGCATCAAAGCGGTGCAGACTCTGTCGCGGTTGAACCGGGCACGTCCCCAGAAGACGGATACGTTCGTGCTGGACTTCCTGAATGATGCCGACACGATCGCGCTGGCCTTCGCAGACTATTACCGCACGACGATACTCAGCGAGGAGACCGATCCGAACAAGCTGCATGACCTGAAGGCGACGCTCGACGGTTGCCAGGTCTATGCGTGGTCACAGGTTGAGCAACTTGCCGGGATGTTCCTCGGAGGCGCGGATCGCGACAAGCTGGACCCCCTCCTTGACGCCTGCGTGGCCGTCTACAACAGCGACCTCGACGAGGACGGCCAGGTCGACTTCAAGGGCAAGGCAAAAGCATTCGTAAGGACATATCAGTTCTTGGCATCAATCCTGCCGTACACCAATGCGGAGTGGGAAAAGCTGTCGATCTTCCTAAACTTCCTCATCCCCAAACTGCCGGCTCCGAAGGAGGACGACCTGTCTAAAGGCATCCTCGAAACCATCGACATGGACAGCTATCGCGTCGAGGTGAAAGAAGCGTTGAAGATCGCGCTGCCCGACGAAGACGCAGAGATTGGACCCGTTCCCACCAGCGGCGGTGGGGGGAAACCGGAGCCGGAAATAGACAGACTGAGCAACATCATCAAAGCGTTCAACGATCAGTTCGGCAACATTGCCTGGAAGGACGTGGATCGGATTCGGCAGGTCATCTCTGAGGAAATCCCCACAAAGGTGGCAGCCGATAGGGCTTACCAAAATGCGATGAGAAACTCGGATAAGGCTGCGGCCCGGCTGGAACACGACCGGGCACTCCAAAAGGTTGTCATTGGCATGCTATCCGACCACACAGAGCTGTTCAAGCAGTTCAGCGACAACCCCAGCTTCAAAAAATGGCTGTCGGACACTATCTTCGGGGTCACTTATGAGGGAGCCGGGGTGTAACGCCATGACTCACGCGTCCGAACCGTTAAAGTCAATATGGAGCAATTCTTCCACCGGCCTCACCCCCACGGCCATCATCAAGCCTTCTTCTCGAAATACTCCTCCGGCTCTTTGTTGATATAGAGAGCCTTGATGTCCTCTTCAGAGGGCATCCCGCTCCGTTTCCAGGAGCCGATGACGTCCAGAACGGTTTCGACGCCCAACTTCGCCAGCAGTGCCAGAAATACCGGGTCCATGTCTCACTCCTTTCTCTGGGTCATATAGGGCAGGGCGATGGCCTCAAAAGCTCCCAGCGCGGTCTTCATGGCAAACATCTCAGGGCGCTGGTTGTTCAGGAGCTGGGTCACCGCCTGGTTGTGAGCCTCCTTGTACATCTTGCCATACTTGATGGACCGGGCCTTGTCCTCCGGCCTCAACTTGCCCATCTGGTCGGCAAGACCCAGGGCAGTAAATGCCCGGTCATAGGCCACCTTGCTTTCTGCCAGGGCGTTGTAGGCCTCCAGCTTCCAGGCATCGGCAGAGGGCTTCTCCGCGGTCGAAGAAGCCGGGGCCCCAGGATTAGGCAGCGTGCCGGGGCAGCCCAGAACCACCAGGGCCAGCCCCAGGATCAAGAACGCGCAGAGATACCGTCCAATCTTCATAAGCTTTCTCCTTTCAGGGAATATGGGTTTATCTCAACCGCTGGCGACTTCCTCATTGCCGGCAGGGGTGAGAGCCGGCGCTTTGCCGGTTGCTCCGGGACCGTTGGCTAAGACCAATCCACCTCCTGCGGCAAGCGTGGCGAGCTTCCACAGAATATCGCCGAATTCCGGGTAGAAATGCATAAGCACCGTGGCAGCAATGGCAGCCATGCCGGGGATGGTAGTCTTTAAATCCCCGAGCACCCCTTCCGGCACCTTGACCTCGATAACCATGATAGGACCTCCTTAAATGGTGTGATTTTTATGCAGGCGCCCGATAGCCCATGACGCTGGCTTCGGAGAACCAGGTGATGGTGACGGCGTTGCTCTGATTGCCGCCCAGAACCTGAACACGGCCGTTTTCTCGCTTCAAGAACAGGGCCACGTGATGGCTACCGTCAGCCCACTGGAAGACGGTAACGCACCCGGGATAGGGGGTTTCTACCCTCTTGCCCCAGCCCATCCAGTCGACCGCCCGGGCAGAACCGCAGCCTTTGATGCCGTTAAGACCAAAGGCAGCGTTGACAAAAACGCTGCACCAGGCCGTGGCATCGTGCCAGAATTCCCTGGCTAAAGTGGTGAACCGAAACCAAGATATGATTTCGGGATTGTCGCCGGCGCCGGAGACCTCGTGGATACCCAGCTTGCTCCGGGCCCAGACCAGCCAGGGCGGTTCTCCGCCACCGGCTGCAACCGGGCTTACCAGCGGCGGGGAAGGGGCTACAGTTTCCTGTCCGGTTGCCTCTTCCAGATATTTGCTGGAAGCCCAGCCCTTGGCGCCGTCTGCCAGGGCGACCTCGTACCAGGGGACCGGGGCGACTTCCAGAATCGTGCCACAAGGCACAGCAGTGATTTTTTCGCCCGGCTCAAAGGGTTCCCGGATATTTAGCCCGCGTTCCGCGGTTACTCTGGCCTTCATGGTGGTCCTCCTTTCAGATTTTAGGGTCGAGATCGGAAAGAATGTTTTTGGGCAGGTGTCCGCCCTGCACCAGGCCCAGCAGAATCTTCATCTGGTTCTGTTGGAGGGTCTGGATTCCCGTAGTAATGGTGTTGCCCAAGGTGTCAAATTTCTCCCAGAGCTTCTTGATGTTCTCTTCATTACTAAGACTGCGCTGTTTCTCGGCGATGTGCTCTACGCAGGCAGTGGGAATACAGGGCACCTGCAAGACCCCCTGGCCCGGGTTCGCCTGGCCGCCACAACCATCGGCGTTAGGCTTTCCGAAGCGAATTACCTGGGCTTTCACCAGGGCCCAGAGTACCAGCACGATGAGCGCCCCGGTAACCACGATTCCCACGGCCAGCCCCAGCAGCACGTCAAGTTGGGAGAAGTCGATGGCGCGGGAAACCTGAACGGGGATAGCCTGGGCCCCGGCAGCTCCGGGCACGAGGAAAAGCCAGAATGAGAGAAATAGGCATAACCGAGACATTGAACCTCCGGCCCCTTTCGGGCGGTTAATCAAGCTTGAGCTTTCCGCTCATCCCACGACGGGAAACTTGCGCCTTCCGGCCTGGCTCTGCCAGGAGGTCCGGGAATCGGGCACCGGAAACTTCCGCCTGTGCGTCATGGGCGGGATCTCCTGGTACTCCACCTGGACGACGAACTGCTTCACGTACAACCCGGGATCGAATTCCCGGTATTCCACCTGGCCGATAACCTGGGGGACCTTGATAAGCGGCGGAATACTGTATTCCACCTGGGCCAGGCTTTGCGTAGTCTTGATTAGCGGCGGGACCTGGTACTCCACGTGGCCCAGGACCTGGAGCACATCCACTGCGCCGACGCCGGTGTAGGCGCCGGCCCTGATCTTGTCGAGATCCAGGACGCTCTTCAGGGCATTGAAGACCACCATCTCGTCGATGAGCCCGTCCCAGTACCAGGCCTCGCCGGAAGGTGCGCCGATGCGCCATTCCACATCCCCCACCCAGAGAACATTGTTCGGAGTGGCGTTGTAAGCGGAGACCGCCTGGGTAGAGGCGTTATAGACCCGCACTGTGAGCAGCCGGTTGACGCCGTCGGCCACCACCCCGATGTGGTACCAGGTCCCGGTGGCCAGGGTGATGCCGGTGGAAAAGGACTCGGAACTGCTACCGGTGCCGTAGCCCCATTCAACTGTGACCGTTCCGCTGCTGCTGACCCATAGGGTCAGGGATTTCTTGTTTCCCGGGTAGTCATACTTGCTCCAGATGCGGCGGTAGGACCCGAAGCTCTCCGGCTTAACCCAGCAGCAGACGGTAATCTTCTTGATCGCGTCGCCGCTCTTGAGGGGGAAGCCGAGGTCCAGGGCGGCGTCGGCGATCCTGAAATACTGGCCATTATCAAACTCCAGGTCCACGCAACCCGACCCCTCCCGAAAATCCAGGGTGCTGGATATGGGATTGTTCACCAGGGTCAGCGTGTTGTTGCCCCGGGAGTCGGCGGCCAGGGCCCCCGGTTCGAAGCGCCACAGGGCCTTGCAGCTGGGGTCGGTGGAAAAGTCGTTGGCCATGATGTTGACTCTTATGCCGCAGCCTTAAAGCCGAGTTGCAGGGCGTTGACCTCGTCCTTGGTCCAGGGCTGACCGGTGGCCGGGTTGGTTTCCCAGAGCTTGGTTAGGGGCTTGGGATTGACCGCGGGCACCGGCACGTTCTCGCCGAAGTAATTGGCCCCACCGCTGCGGCAGGCCAGTTGCAGGTTTTGGGGCGTGGGCGAACCTTCCTTGATGGCCCGGGCCGCCACCTGTATGCACTTGACGGAGTGAATGGAACCTACCAGGTCCGTAACCTCGTAAAGGTCGGTCTTGCCCGTGACATTGGTGGAGACATAATCGGTATCGGCGTAAGGAATTTCGTCCACGCAGTCCCAGTTCTGGCCGGCGGAGGGGTCCCATTCGGTGAGAGCCCCGGGACCAGAAGGCCGGATGGCCTGGATGCGGGTGTCCCCCGGCCAGGCGGCATTATCAATGACCACGTTGTCAAACCAGCAGGAGGGGTAATAAGTGCTGTCGCCCCCTAACCTGATGCTGTCGATGGCAGTGGCCCCATCGGTGGTATCGCCGCTGAAGTTGATGTCCAGGACTCCCCCCACCCGGACCTGGAAGACCCCGGCGGTGTCGTGAGGCTTGTAATGCACCTCGATCAGAATGGGGGTGCCCACGTTAACGGCAATGGTACCCGTGGCCAGAAGGGTGCCGGAACCGGTGCCCCGGCGGATTTCCAGGAAGCCGGTGGTGGGATTTCTCCGTACCCGGGCCAATTGGGTCGCGCCGTTGAAGAAGTAGCACATGCTGCCGGCATAACTGGCGGCAGACCCCCGGTAGCGGAAAGCCAGGTAGTACTCCGCAGCGGCGGGCACGTACTTGTGGGCGTAGTAATCCCCAAAAGCGTCGCAGCTGAGGCAGTAATTGCCATCCATGCCGGCGATGCCACTGGCGATGGAAGCCCCCACCACCAGGTCCCAGAGATCGGTTTTCCCCGATTCAAAGCCGTCGATAAACACCCGAGCCATCGTGCTTCTCCTTAATCAAACATTTCCAGGTTCAGGGTGATCTTGAAGGTCCCCTGGTGGTCCAGATCGTTGTTGCGGATTTTCAGGTGCAGTTCCCGACTCCGGTCATAATCCTGGACCCAGAAGGGCAGCCAGTCCTCGAAGGCCGGACTGGGGCTGATCCCTTCAGCCTTGTAAAACAAGGAATCGAAGGTGTCCTTGCCATGGAGTTCAAGGTTATAATTGCCGGCCAGCAGGCCGCCGGTCTCCTCCACCTTGAGGTAGTGCACCAGGCCCCGGTTGCAGAAGGCGGGGAGGTTAAATTGGACCGCACTTCCGGCGGGCACGGCCTGGCCGTCCCGGGTGAAGGTCATGTCCTGGGTACCCACCCCGGTCACCTTCTCGAAGTAGCCCAGGAGAAAGACTCGGAGGCCGGCGGAATCAGGGCCGCTGGCGGAGACCAGGAACTGCACCACCAGGTCCTCATCCACGGGCAGGATGATGGTGCCCGGGTCGTTCAACCCCGACCAGACGGTGTAGGCTAACGGCGGAGCGGAGGGCGAACCTTTCTTCTTGAACCTGATGTTCACCTCGTTCCCCGGTGTTTCGTCCCAGAAGATCACCCGGAGGGCCACCGCCTGGACGCCCTGGGGGGCATGCAGATAAGAGGAAAGGTCCAGGTCCTCATAGTCGCTGCTGCTCCCCCGGTTGAGTTCCTCCAGTACCAGGTCGGGGTTCTCTTTGGCCATGTACCTGGAGAGTTCCTGGACCCCCAGGTCCAGGTTGACCTCACCTAAGCCCTTCCAGTTGTCTCCGTCCTCGGTGTACTCCCACTTATCTGTCGCCTCGTTCCAGCGGACGGCCACGTTGGGAGAGGTGCCCCGCTCCACCTCCAGCTTGCAGTCCTGGGAGGGCTCGGCGGTTTCATCCAGGTTCAGGATGAAGGTGTTGCCCGTGGTGCCGAGATCGGTGTTCTGGGTATGGCCGCCGCCCCCACCGCCCCCGGCCCCATAGACGGCCCAGGTGCGCTTGTCGGTGATGGCGGTGATACTTGAGGCGTCGGTGACCACCAGGTACGAGGGGATGCGGCCTGCGGTGAAGCCGGTCTGATTGACTGAGACGTTGCCGTTGGCCGGGTCCACCTCGACGTAGTTGCTCTGGCCGGCGGAGCAAGTGACGTGCCCGGCGGGACTATCGTAAATGGCGCTATCGTTCCTGACTTTCCCAGCCTTGTAATAGAAATTGAGGCCGTCCTTGCGGTCGAAGGCGTAGTAGCCGCCCATTTCCGCCAGGAGTTGCTCGATCTCTTCCAGCCGGGCGGCCACGGAGGTAAAGGATTTGGACCGGGCGGCGGAGTCCAGCAGATCGTGGTAGTCGTCCCCGTCAAAGAGGAGGTTGACCCCGCTGTAAAGGGCCTTGGCCGAAATGCGGTGGCTGCCGGCATCCCAGGCGAACTGCCGGGTGGTGGTGCCGTCCGGGGACGAGGAAACCATGGGATTCCCGGCCCCGTCCAGATTGAGGTAATAGGTGCCGGTGGCCTTGCCGGCCAGGGACAGGCTGGAGGCCGTAGTCTTGCGGTAGAACTGCCCGGCATTCCAGTAGGCTCCGGGAGAGACGCTGAAGTTATAGTCCGGCCCGGAAAGCTGCCCCTCGGCAAAATCGTAAGAGGCAACGCCGATCAAGCCCCGGCGATCGAAGATCTCTTGGAGGCCCCAGGGCACCGACAGGGACCCAGACTGCCCGGTCAGTTGTCCCAGGACCTGGTTCAGGCTGGACTCGATCAAGCTGTAGTTGGCGTTGTGGCGGGCGATGTAGTCCGCCATGCCATAGACAAAAGACTTGAAAAGCTCGATGGTGTTGGCCATCTTAAGACTCCAGGATTTCCACCAGGTTCCCATGGGCATCGAAGCGGCCCCGGGCCCCGTAAGGGAGGGAGCCGTAGCCGCCGGGAGACAGAGTCCCCAGCTCCCCGTAAGTGAAAGGCCGCACCAGGTAGCCGGTGAGGGTGTGTCCCACGATCTGGGCGAGGTCTTCCTCGAAACTCACGTAGATGATGTGAGTGGTGCTCCTGACCGTCTTGGCCAGGCCGGCGATGACCCAGCGGCCCTGGTTCATCTTCTTCAGGGATACGGATTTGCCTTCCTCGGCGTAGATGATCTCCCGGTTGTTGGAGGCCACCGGGACGCTCCTAAGCACCTCTGGCTGGCCGATGTCCACGTCGCAGGCCCAGACCCAGCCTTCGGCGTCGTCGTAAAGCTGGAAAAAGGGGGAGGCGATGGTGCCGGTCATCTCCCCATCGGCCTGGGATGCGGCCCAGTCGATGATCTTCCTGATGCTCATGCGGTCATCACCTTGAAGCCGTCCAGGGTGAGGATGGGCACCTCGCCCCGCTTGATTTGTTTGGCGAGATTGGTGACCAAAAACTTCCGCCCGTCCGGGAGCACCACGATGTCCCCCATTTCCAGGGCCAGGTCGTCGTCGATGAGCAGTCTCCGGGGGAGAGAACTGGACTTTTCCCAGATGAGTTCGGTCACCGCCACGGTGTCGGCCTGCTCGTGGGAGCCAATGAAGTCGTTTTTGATCTCCTTTTCGTTTTCCTCCCAGTAACTGATGCCGTCCTCCACGGCGATGGACTCCTTCTCCAGGTAGGCCATGTCATAGGGAGTGCCCCAGACCTCGTACTGGGCCGAGCCCAGGGACATCATGACCACCAGGATGGCCACCATGCCCCCGGCCTGGATGATGCGGCCCACCGGGATGGTGACCCCGGCGCCCAGGGGAGCCACCACCTCGTCGGGGATGGCCGCGGCGGCGATATAGGCGGCGATCATGGCCGTGGCCAAGATTGGCACCCACACTGAGATCTCCACTTTGATGCGGCCATGGAACTGGTCGATTTCCTGGTAGGACTCCGTACCCACCGGTAGGAGGCCGGAGTTGACGGACTTGATCACCTTGAGGTGGGTGCCCGAGGCCCGCTGCTTATGGTCTTCGGACCACCAGGTATCGAGTTTCTCTCCCATGCTGAAGAACCCGGTGGTTATCTGGGCGGTGCCCAGCTTCTGGTAGGGGCCGTCCACCTGCTCCAGTTGGGAATCCAGGAAGACCACCTTGACCCGGTTCACCGCGTCCTGGTTCCGGGCCGGAATCTCGTAGTCGAAAATCCGTATGTAATCCGGCAGCACCCGGTCCGGGGGCCTTGAGAGACTCTTGTTGTAGCAGGCCAGCCTCCCCTCCCCGTCGAAAAAGGGGACGTAGCAAACCGTCTGGAGGATGGTGCTGACCGCGTCCCAGGGGGTCATCTGGGCCACCTGGTTCACCTGGTGCCGGAACTGCAGGCCCAGGACCGAAGGAATCCTGATTTCCGCCTCGGTCAAACCCAGGAAGCTGCGGCAGAGGTCGTAGAGCATGACTCCGATATCCGTCCCCACGGTGTATTCCTTGCTGGTAATCTTCCGCCGCTTATAGGCCTGGGTGTTTTCCCGGGAGAAGACAGTGACCTTGCTCTCCAGGGTCTTGCTGCGCCGGGACTTGCGCCAGCCGATCTGCCCCCGGATTTGCCCGGTGAAGGTCCAGACCCAGTTGTCTTCCACCACCCGGCTGTCCCCTTCCTTGAGGCGGATAATGGCCCCGTCCCCCAGGTATTTTCGTGAGGCCCCGGTGTCCGGGTGGAAAATCCCCTTCGGGTCGGCCAGGGTAAACCCCAGCTGCGCCGGGGTCCAGGAAATCTCCGTGCAGTAAGGCGTCAGATCAAACGGCTCCTGGGTAAAGTTCCCGGTGACCACCGCGGACAGGGAATCCACCTTGGAGTCGAAGGCCAGGATCTTATAGGCGGGCCGCCTCCGGCCGTCGGCCAGGGCTTGTTCCATGGCCTCGGTGAGCATCCGCATCAGGCCTCCCCCACGATGCGGAAGGTGAACACCACCTCCCCCACCACCAGTCCGTGGCGCAGGGCCAGGTAATCAAAGGAGACGATATCCTGGCCGCCCACCTGCAGGCCCTCGATCTCAATGTTATAGGCCTTATCGATTCGGTCCTTGGGATTCCAGGTGATGTAGCCCGTGGCCGGCGGGTTGGCGAAATACTCCCAGAGCCTCCTCAAAAAATACGCGGTCATCAAGGAACGGCGGTCATCGCCCCGCCAGGTTTCCTTGACCGGCCGGTCGGTGACATAGCCGCCCCAACGGGTCATACTGGTGGCGGCAATGGTCATCTCCGCCTTGAACAGGGGCCGGGCCGTCAGGGGACCGGTATCAAAGTTCTCCCACTTGTCCGGGTTCTGCTCGTAAATGAGCGGCGGCATCAGGTCCCCGGGATAGCGTAGCTCCCGCAGGGCATCGGTGCCGATATTCTCCGGCAGGAGCAGGAGGTCCAGCGTCTCCACGAACTCCTCCTGGGGCTCCTGGATGGTGAAGGTGGTCTCTGCGGTCAGCTCAGCCATCCTGCTCTCCGTCCGTGATCGTGGCGCTCAGCTTGAGCTTTTCGGTGCAGCCCGCTGCCGGGGCCTGGTAGCGGAAGGAGGCCGCGCCGTTCAACTCGGTCCCGGCAAAGGGGGTGAGAAGTCTCCCCTCCACCGGTTCCTCCATCGCCGCATTAACGGTGTAAGGGGAAACTCCCTCACCGTTGTCGCCATAGAGATGGGCCACGAATAGCACCTTCTCCTCGGCCCGCAACCGGGTCACCGGCACCGGGTCGGTGAGCCCAGCCACCTTGTATAAGGGCCGATAGAATTCCAACTGGCACTGGCAGGACCCGTCTTCGGCGTCGGGCCGCTGCCGGAACACGGCCAGCCGCCGGCGCTTGGTGTCGAAGGCCACCAGGTAGTTGCGGGCGTCCGGCGAGGGGTTCTGCACCGAGGAGAGCATCTCCCAGCGGGGCGGGTTTACCCGGTAGTTGGCCTTGGCCACCAGCCCGTCCTGGGTAATGACCCAGAGGTTGTCCCGGCTCTCGTAGGCCATGTATCCCAGGACGTTGGGGAGGCGCATCTGAGCCCGGCGCACGGGAGTCCCGGAAATGTCCCAAACTTCCAAAGTCCAGGACCCCACCCCGGCGATGAGGTTGTCTTCCCGGTTCACCACCGCGTACCGAAAGATGGTCTTGGGGTTCCAGGCATAAGGGTCTATGGACCACATGCCGGCGCCGGAAGACAGGCTGTCCCAAGGCGCCTCGTAAATCCGGGTGCTGGAGTTCATGGTGGTATAAATCTTGTTATAGCTTCCCATGCCGGCGTGACAGGCCCAGGCCATAGCGATGATGCCGGCCTGGGACCGCTTTACGAAGGCCCCGGTTTCGGCGCTGAAGTCGTAGCGCCAGCAGGCCCAGCTGGGCCAGTGGTAGGTATCGAAGATCATGTAGGCCACCAGGAGGTCACCTCCCGGCTCGTAGAAGAAGTGGCCGATGGAGTTAAGGGCTTCGTCGTACACCCGGGGCGGGGTGATCAGCCACTCGTTGTAGCGGATGGGATAGTGCTTCACCCCGTCCCATTGGTGGTACTCCAGGCAGGGCGACACCGTTTTTATGGGCCAGAGGCTCATCAAACCACCACCTTTACCTGGATCGTTTCGTTCCCCATTTCCCCCACCGCGGCGGGGCCGAAGTAAAAGTTTTCGGCATAGCCATCAGCGTCCGTCTTAGACCGCTCTTTAAGCAAGTAACCTTTGGCTGGCAGACCCTTCAGGCTCCAGTGCACCCACCAGCCGGCGCAGGGCTCTCCCTGGTCCCCGGTAAGCCGGGTTTGCACCCTGCCCCCCAGGAGGCGGTGCTGATGGGGAGCAGCAGGGATAAAAGCCGGGGGTGAAAGGACCGCCGGTACCGGCGTCAGGGTATAGAGCCTCACCTTTCGGTCCGACTGGATGGTGATCACCAGGTTGTGCAGGCAGTCAAAAGCCGACCGCCAGCATGGGTTGACCTTGCTCTTCAAGATCACCGTCCGGTTCAAGTAATCCACCAGGGCCAGCTTACCGGTGCCATGGTGAAAGGCCACGATCTTCCCCTGACCGGCGTAAGCCAAGTTGTCGTAATAGGGACCGCCGGGATCCAGGATTTCCCCCAGCTTCACCCCGTCGGCCAAGCGAAAGACCTCGATTTTTCCGGAGGTCTTGCTGTGGAGGAAGAGCCCGGCCACATCGTCCAGGTAATCCCCGGCCCGCCAGGTTCCAACGGGAGGCTTCCAGCCGGGGTTCAAAATCTCGGAATAATGGTATTGTCCGGTGATCTCGTCCGCGGCCAGAAAGTCGCTTCCGGAAAACCAGAAGTGCCGCCCGCCCACCCTGTTACCCATGGAGAGATAAGTGTTGGCCACCCCCAGGTTGGCCTGGGAGCCGTCCCGGAAGAGCTTGTCCAGCTTCTGGTAGCCGAAGAGCGCCATAGCGTCCCAGGAGCGGAGATAACCCAGGTGAAAAGGCGCAAAGCCCGAGTAGATGTTGAAGGTCCGGTTGCTGGTGTAGATCAGTTCCAGCATCAGGCCCTCCCCCAACGCACCTTCACCCGGTCCATCTTCCCGGCCATGGCCGGGTCGGTGGGGGCGAGGTAGATGTTCACCGATAATTTTGTCTGGTCCGTTTTGGTATGATCCCAGCGCAGAGACCCCAGGGGCGGGCCTTCCAGTCCGGTTCCCGGATCAAAGGACACCAACTCCCAATAGAGGGCCTGGTCCGGGCAGTCCCCCACCAAGGTGATCACGCCGCCGCCCTTGACCCGGGGTTGGAAGGGGGCCAGGAGCTTCATGCCGGTACCCCCAACTGCAACATGTCCTGAAAATAACGGTCCAGGGCCTCCCGGAGGGTCTCTTGCAAGCCCTCGATGTTGATGTTGAGTTGTAGGCCCTTGAGGTTCCGGGTGTTCTCCTCGATGCGGCTCAAAATCCCGTTGGTGGGGATCAGGGCGTCCTGGAGGCTTTCTCCGATCTCGGCGATGGGAATGGAGGTCTCCCCGGCGATCACTCCCCGCACCGCCTCGTGGGAGGTCACCCCGCTTTGCACCCCGGAGGGTGACCAACTGCTGCTGCCGCCACTGGTCAAGAGCATGCCCACCAGGGCGACCATCCCCAGGATGGCGCTCCCCAGGCTCTGGCCCACCGAGCCGAAGAAGTCCTTGAAGAGGTCCCCCAGCCATTGCACCAGGGCTTTCATGCCAGGCACCAGGGCCTCTTTGAACAGGGACTTGAAGAAAGAATTCAGGGCCTTCTTCAGGTCCTGACCCCCTTCCATCAATGAGTCGATGAGGCTGGACAGCCCCTGAGAAATGGCCTGGGCCCACCTCTGGGCGTCCTCCCCGAACCTGGCGATTTCCAGTTTCTTCTGGGTGGTGGCATCAAAGCGGCCCAGTTCCTCCGGGGTGGCCCCTTTCTTGACCAGCTCCTCCCGGAGCCGCAGTTGCTCCCGGAGAAGCGCATTGATCCGGGCTTCTTTTTCTTGCAGGGGGCCGAAAGCCGCCCCCTCCTCCTGGGTCTTGAGAGTGTCGCTGATCTCCTTCCGAGTCTTGAGCTGCCTGGTTACTTCCTCGGTGACCTTCTTCTCATGTTCCTGGACGGTCTTGGCCGCCTCTCCCGCCAGTTGGATCATCTGCACCCGGTGGGCCGCCTCAATGGCCTGCCGCCGGTAGTCCATGACCTCAGGGCTCAGGTCCTGCCTGGCCAGGTCCGCCAGGGCGTCTTGCCGGGCCTTGAGTTGGGCCTGTTTTTTCTTCTCGATGAGGGCCAGGGCCGCCTGGAACTCCTGCTGCTCCATGGCCATGAGCTGCTCGTGGTAAGCCCGGCCATCCAGCAGGCCCTCCTCCAGGGCCTTCTCCATCTCGGCCTTCTTCTTTTCGTTGCCGGCCTTCAAAATCTCGAATGAGGAGGTAGCGTCCTGGAGTTCCGCCTGGCGCTTGGCCTCCAGCATCTTCAGATATTCGCCGAAGACGTCCTCTTCGGGACCGGCCTTGCCTTCCTTCCCGCCCTTGCCTTCCCCCGGGGTCTTCCCAAACTGCGTCCGCCATTTATACATGGCGCCCTGCACCTGGCGGTCGATCTCCGCCTGGCGCTCCTCGGGAGTCATCTGGGCCAGCCGCTCAAAATCGTAAGGGCCGGCAGGTTTCTTCTCCGCCCCTTTCTTTTTGGCTGCCTCCTCGTCGGCTTTCCTTAAGCCCGCTTCGTCTTTCTCCCAGTTATAAAAGCCCCCGGCCTCGCCCATGAGCATCATGGCCCCGACGCTGGGCTGCTCTTTCACCATCTGGCCGATCTTGTAGGCAGCCAGGGCCGCCAGGGCTATCCCCACCTGGAGGATGATCCCCAGCCAGCCGCCGAACGCGGCCCAGGCCACCGTGGCCCCGGTCGCCAGGGCGTAGATGGCCGGGACCGCGGCCCGCATGGCGGTGGCGAGAGCGATGATGTAGCCCGCCAGCTTATAGGCCACCCCCAGTTCGATGAGGGTTTTCACCAGGTCGCCGTTGGCCACCACCCACCCGATTACCGCAGACACCACCTGCCAGACCATGCGGATAAAAGTGCCGATGGTGGCCCCCCAGCGCTGCAGCTCTTCCCGGTTGGCGGTGAGCCACCTTAAAAGATCGCTCCAGGCCTTGATCTTCTCACCAGTGATGGCTTTCGTGAGCGGCTCCATGAAGTCCCAGAGGACCTCTTTCACCTCGGTGATGGTGCGTTTCAATTCACTCAGTTGCTTGGCGTGGGTCCCGGCTGCCGATTCCGACACCCCTTTGACGGTCTGGGCATACTTGAGCACCAGGTCCAGCATAGCCTGGGAGCGTTCCTGGGTGGTGAGCTTCAGGTTCTCTTCCAGGTTCTTTTGGGTGTCCATGATCAGTTCCATGAACTCCTTGGCCTGGATGCCCACCTCCCGCAGGGCCCGGGGCTGGGCGGTGGCGATGGACTCCACCATGCCCATGAACACGTCCTGGAAGGACTTGCGGGCCGAAACCGCCAGGTCCTTGGAGGCCACGGCCAGGGACACCAACTGCTGGGGGTCGAGACCGGCCCGGATGAAGGAGCCGATGGAGGCGTAGGCTTCCTCCGTGCCCAGCTTGGTCTCCTTGAGTTTGGCGGCCAGAAGATCAATGACGCCGGCGGTGTAGCCAAAGTTTTGCCCGGTGGCATAGGTGGCCAGCTTCAGCTGTTCGATTTTGGAACCGGCCTCCACCGCGCCCTGGGCCAGGTCCTTGATCTCCTTCAAGATCACCCCGATTCCCAGGGTCAGCCCGGCGAAGGTCAGGGCTTTCTTCACCAACTGCCCCACGGATTCGGCGTGGCTCTTGAAATCGCTCAGATCCCTCCGGCCGTCTTGCAGACCCTTTTTCAGGTCGGCCACGTCCGCCTGGAGCTTGGCGACCAGGATTCCCAGTTCTTCAGCCATTAACCTTAGTCTCTTTACTCACCGGCAAATTCTGGAACCACTGTATAGCCCGGGAGGTCATCACCCGTTTCCCAGGCCGGGAATTGGTCTGATCTGACTCTGCTTCTTCCATGCTCTTGAGCCAGGTCTCCAGGACCCTGCCTTTGCCGCCGGAGAACGCCAGGTCCAGGGCGTTGCAGACAGCCACGGAAAGGCCCAGAGTGGCCTCCACCAGGGTCCGCCGCCGATTCTCCCGGGCCGCCCGGTACAGATTCTTGACGAGGTCCACCGGGTAGCCGTCCAGGAGGTCGTTCAAGGAATGGCCCCGGCTGATTAGCTCTTCCAGGGCCAGGGTCAGAGCTAAAGGGTGGCGGTCCTGGTCGCGGGAGTCGCCCCCGCCACCAGGCTTGACAAGTTTTTTAGGGGACCGGTGTTCTGGAGCAGAATCTTTAAGCCCACTACCGCGGCCAAGCCCCAGTCCATGTCTTCCGCTTCCTGGAGGTCGAGCCTTAAGGTGACCGCGATCAACTGGGGCAACTCCGGTAACACCGCTTCCATGGCCTCCAGACCCCGTTCCAGGAAAAAGGTGTCCAGATTCTCCACCATCAGGCCCTGCTCCATGAGCTTGGCCACGATCACCCGGAGAGCCGGGTAGACCTCCTGGAACTGCTTCAAGGTCCAGGGCTTGATGGTATAGGGGCCGACCTTATCCTCGGCGAACAGGACCGCCACTTCGCTCTTCTCAACCACAGGTTCTTCTTTGACTTGATCGTCTTTGGGCATCGTGTTTAGACCTCGTTCAGCATCACCACCCGGCCGTAAGGGTAATCGGGGGTAGCGGTATAGTTGTCCAAGACCTCCAGGGTCATGGGGACCTCCAGAGTCTTCTTGTCGTCCAGGGTCATGGCCCCGTTGGGTTTGAGCTGGCACCGGGGGATCTCGATGTCAAAGCGCAAGCCCCGGCCTTCCGCCGGGTGGCACTCCAACCGGGCGGCGCCTTCCACGAAGCTGCTGGCGGCAATGGGAAAGCGCACGGCGCTCCAGGTGGTGTGGGTGAAACTCACCTTCACCTCTTCACCGTCGGCGACTTTTCCCCCAGCCAACCGGCCGACACGGCCCATCAGCCGGCCGTCTTCCCCGGCCCGCCCGGGGTCCAGGATGTAATCCACATTCTGGACCAGGTTCTGGCGGAGACTGTTCACCGTGGCCACGGTGGTGACCGCGGTGGCCTTGACCCGGATGAAGTATTCGGTGTAGCCGTTCACCGTGGTTTTGGCCCAGTCCGCCGGTGGTGTGAAGGTAATGGGACCGTCCGCAGAAAGCCCGGCCCCCGTGCCGGCCACGGTCAGGGCGTGCCAGGCGCTGCCGTTCCAGTAATCCCAGGCGAGGCCGGTGTAGGCGCCGTTCACCGCCAGGTCAGCGTGAACTTCTTGGAAGGGGGTGTTTTTGCCAAGGTAAAGAACATCATTGGGGTCCTGGAGGGCGTCGAAAGGTGTGCCGCCCTCGGTGTCCGCCTCCAGTGAGCAGTCCACGAAGGCGGCGCCGTCAAAGCGGAAGCACTTATCCAGGAACTGCCTTGCGGTCACCGCAGAGAGGCCGTACTTGCCCAGGGAAGAGAGGATCAGGCCGTTGAGCGTAACCTTCTGTTCGGTCACCTGGGCGGTCCCGGCCCCAACCAGTTCCACGGGCCCGCCCTTGAAATAAGCCCCCAGGTTTTCCGCCACCGGCTCGTCCAACTTGAACTTCATGGTGAGCTCTTCCTCGATGGGAAAGACCTTGTCCACCCGGCGCTTGCCGGAACGATTGGTGTAGTGCTTCAACTCTTCAGTCTTGGGGTCCAGGTCCAAATCCACGATGTTCCCCAGGTCCCGTTCCCCGGCGCCGGCATCGAAAAAGAGCTTGATGCCGCCGGGAATGGTGAGGTTCTCGGTGCTGGGAGGCAGCATTTTTTGTAACCCTCCTTAATAACTGGTGCTGAAGGCATCCCCGCAGGAATGCGCATAGGTTACCTGGTAGATCAGGACCAACTCGCCGAAGAGCTCGTTGGCCAGGGCCTTCCGTGTGGTTAGTTCCTGGATGTTGACCGCCTTGCCGGACAACTCCGCCGGGCGGGCCAGAATCCCGTGGACGTTGCCGGCGATAGTATCGGCCAGGTCCGAGAAGGCTGTGAAGCCGTGGTCTTTTCCTGGCGTGAGTTTGATGAATACGGCCATGGTCACCCGCATCACCCCCAGCATCAGCCGGTTCCGGGGCTTTCGCTCTTCCTCATCCCAGAAAAACAGGGCCGGGGTCTTCACCTTCTCCAGGTCCACGTTGAGGGGCGGGCGGCGGTGCACCGAGCCCAGCTCCGGGATCTCCTGGAGCATGGCTTCTAGAGTTTTCAAGACCTGGGTCTTGATGGTGTCGGCCATTACCCAACCTTTAAAGCCTCTTTCTTTAGGTCCGCCAGGAACCTGGGTTTGGCCCAAAGGACCAGGTCGATGTGCGGATCTATGCGCCGTTTGACCACCACCGATTTTTTCAGGATGAAAAGCGGGATGATCTCGCCTTTCTTCACCGCCTGCCCCGCCGCGGCCCGCTGGCGCACGCCTTCGGTGGTCCCTCTCTGGCCGCCCTGGTAGCCAAAGATCACTCCCTTATTGATGAAGGTCGGGCCCCAGATAGGATCGAGAGGCCCGCCCTTGGCCACCCCCGCCGGGGTCTTGGCGAAGTCCGTGGGGATGGCCAGGAACTTCTTATTCTTGGGCCGGATGGTCACGGCCGAACCCCGGGGCCCGAAGTGCACCGCGGCATACTTAACCCCGGCATGAATTGTGGCCGTGATTACCACTGGGCTTCCCATCTCCGAGTGGGCCGGGGTGGGGATGATCTCCCGGCTTAGCGTCCCCGAGCGCTTCCCCAGGGCGTTATCCGTGGTGCCGCCGGTCAGGTGCTGGGTCTGGAGTTTACGCACCATGCTCGCCAGGGTCCGGTTAAGCACGCCCGCCACCTGGTCCACCAGGGACTTCTCTATGGCTGTGAGAGAGGCAATGGGGTCCTTGGGCATCAGCCAGACCTCCGGCGGTAGCGCAATAAAGTGTTCCTCACTGCCGACAGGAACTCCCCTACGTCCATCTTCTGGATGGAGCCGTCCGGGAAGGCCACGGCTTGCAACCCGGGGTCGTTTCTGCGCCGATATTCGTAGGCTACCTGGGTGCATACCGCCTGCTGCAAATCCTCCGGAATGGGGGTATATCCCTTGGGAGGTTCGGCCCCTTCCTCCAAGAACGGATCGAAACCGCCGGTATAATTCACCCGGATGGCCCCTTCCCCATAAGGCCAGTCTCCGCCCCGGTAAAGCACCATGCCCGTGGCCCCATCGAAGGCATAGCTGATGACACTTAAAGGCGACGCGGCCGCCCAGTCCCAGGTGTCGGAGCACTTGATGGAGGCGATCTCCACCACCGGCAAGGCCCGCAAGAAGAGATACCGGCCGCCGCCGCCGTGGTACTCCACCCGCTCCTTCTTTTCGAACTCCCGGTTGCAAAAGGCCTCGGCTCGCTTGGAGACCGCGGTGATCAGCCATGCCAGCAGGCTATCCGCCTCCGGGTCCGGGGCGGTGTCACCCTGAAGCAATTCCTTGACCCGAGCTAAGGTTGTCAGGTCCATGGATTTCTCACTTGGTCTGGGCTTCGTCCTTCTTTATGGCCCGGTCTTTCGGGGGCTCCGGCACTTCTTTGGTTTCCGGGGCAGGGGCGGGGTCAGCCCCGTTGGCCTTGCCAGGTTGCGGTTCCCCATTAACCGGCTCCAGTTTCCAGCCCTGTTCCTCCAAGACCTTGGGGGTGGGTTCGAACACTTCCCCTGCCTTCAAGACATTCCCTTTGCCCAGGTGCACCACGTAGTCGTCTCTAACCCGGTATTGCATGGTCAACTCCTATAGGTGAGGGAGCCGGGGTCACCGGCTCCCTGGCAATTAGGCGATCTTGGCGTCGCTGCACAGACAAAAACTCTCGGTGTGCCGCAGGCCGATATCCACGTCGGCGATGATCCGGATCCAGGTCTGGTTCGAGGCAAACGCCGTACCCGCCTGGTCCGAGGCCAGGATCTGGAAGCCAGCCCACTGGCCGATGAGCAGCTCCGCCCAGTTGCCGAAGTAGAGCTCGGTGCAGTTCGTGGAGGTCCCCTTCACCAGGTTCACGGGGACCTGGGTGGTCATGCCGAAGCGGTAGCCCAGGTAGGCTTCCAACTGGGCGTCGCTGAAGGGGGCCAGGATGTACTCGCCGGAAAGATCGCCGCTGAACTGGGCGATCTTTAGCTTCTTCAGGCGTCGGCGGATAGCCGGGTGAAACACGAAACCCAGCTTGCCCCGGAGGGCATTGTCCACGCTGAGTTCGTATTCCAGGTCGGTGAAGGTGTCGAAGTCGGCCAGACCCCCGTTGGCCCCCAGGATCAAGTTGTTGATGCCGGGGGTGTTGGCGATTCCCAGGGGCTGGTTATCCGTGCCGGTGCCCCGGAGGGCCGCCAAATCGATGGCCAGCCCCAAGGCGATGGCCACGTCCTGGCGAACCATCTGTTCCGCCGAGGGGTTGGACATGCGGATCAACCGGTTGGAGAGCTGCACCAGGGCGCTCACCGACTTGGGGGTCATCTGCAGCTGGCCGAGAGCCGGCTCGCTGGGAGTGATAGCGGCGTTTTCCCCCACCCAGTAGGCGATGGCCCCGCCGGTCTGCTTGGGGAACTCCACCGGCGACCCCACCAGGTTGTCGATCACCCGAGCCCCCATGCGGATACACACCGCCTCGGCCCGCAGGAGCTCGATGAGCTCGGGCACGGCTTGGGCCGGCACCAGGTAGCCACCCGCGGCGTCGTCCCCTGCGGACATGGCCCGGGTCTGCCGGAAGACCTCTTCTTCCAGCTCCGCGCCCTTCCAGTTCTTGTTCATGATGGCGTTGACCGCCTTGAACAGGGAGAACTTCTTATGCTCGTCCTCGAGGCCCGGGAGGTTGGCCCACTTGCGGGAGCGGTATCTCTCGTCCAGTTCCGCAAACCTCTTCTCCAGGTCCGCGTACTTCTCCGACAAGCCCTGGATGGTCTTAAAGGCCTCGGCGATGGTGATCACCCGGCCCTCGCCGTCCGTGGTCTTGAGGTTCTTGTTGATGTCCTCCAGCAATTCCTTGATCTTCACGTTGATGGCAGGCTCGCCCATTTCCGTCCTCCTTTAGCCCGCGGCAACGGGCAGCTTGAAAATTTTGGCCACTTCTTGCGTCAGCTCGAAGATTTTCTTTAGGTCCATATTGTCCCCAAGAGAGCTTCCCCTTGGAGGTGCGTTCTCCGGGTCCATGGCCAGGGAGTAGTAATCGGTGATTTGGCTCTTGCCCTCTTCCTGGGTCGACCCCTCGGCGGCGTCCAGCACCGCCTGGATACGGTCCCGGGCTTCCGCCAGGGCCGTCTTGTTCTTGGCGTTCAGCACCGCCCCGGCCTTGACCTGGAGAGTGGGGATATCGGCTTTAAGGCCCTGGAATAAGGCTTCCCATTGGCCCCGGATTTCCGCCAGTTGTTCTTCCGACAGGGCCACGTTCAACTTGAGGGTTGCCTTGGCCCGGAGTTCCACAATTTCCCGGCGCTGGGCCTCCGCCAGATCGCACAAGGCCAGGAGAGTGCCGGAGCAATCACAGTTCGGCTCGGTGGGCGGCAGACCCAGGGCAATGAGCCGCTGGTTCAGGTCGTCATGCTGCTTGATCTCGGGATCATCGGTACCTTGTTTCTCCTGACCTTCCTCAGCCTTCTCCTTCATCTTAGCCTGGATGGCCTCGGCTTCTTCCTGGGTCAGGAGGCCCTTCTGCACCGGCACGATGAGCGCCCCGGGATTTGCGGGCACGGCCACGAGCGACACCTCCAGCAACTCCGCCCGCTTGAACCGCCAGCCCGTGCGGTTGCCTTCATTGTCCACGATGGGCTCCCGCTCCAGGTCCATGAACCCCACCGACACCGCCCGGATATAGCCGCCCAGGGCCAGCCGGTAGGCAATATCGGCCTCCGGATTTTCCTCGGCGGTGGCGAACTTGGCCTGGATCAGCAGGCCCCGGAGCGGGTCCTTGATGGCGCTGATCCCCTGGCCGATGGGGAACCCCCCGTAATCGTGGCCGTAAAGGATCACCGGCACCTTCAGCCAGTTGTCCAGCTCCCAGCCCTCCACCTCGATGATGTCGCCGTAGCGGTCCATCTGGGCGGTGGAGGCGATGAACTCCAGAACCCGCTCGGCAGGGTCTCCCACCTGGCGTACCTGGATTTCCAGAGCCTTATGGAAGGCAGGATTTTTTTCCCGATTAATGGCATTAGCTTCAGCCATGGTCTCCTCCTAGTCGATGACGGGTACGGCCATGCAGCGGCAGTTGATGATCTGTTCCGCCGGGCCGCCGGGGTCGCAGGGATAGAGGCAGCCGTTGGGGAAGGGCATTCCCCTGGTTACCACCATGCCTTCCAGGAACTGGTGGGTTTCTCGCACCGCAGTATCCCCGGCAGTCCACCATTGGATTCTCGCGACCCCCAACTCCGCCATGGCCGCATCCCGGGCCGGGGCCGCGGCCTGGCCCGTCTCCGTGCGGGCGATGTTGAGACTCCGGGCTTCCGAGAATCCAAAGAGGTCCCGGACCCGCTGCTGCATCTCGTTGACGGTCTCGGTCTTGGACAAGCCTTCCAGCAGCGTCTCCCGGAGTTTCTCCCGGGTGTAGTCGTTGATCCGGGTGACCTTGATGAGCTTGTCCTTGAGCACCTGCATGGCCGCGGTGTCAGCCAGAACGAAATTCTCTGGGTTAGCTCCCAGTTCGACAAACAGGGCCTTGCCGGACTCAGTGCCGATGGTGAGATACATGGGCCAGGCCAGCTTCTTTAAAATTTCGTTGGCTTCCGTAAGATTGAAGAGCAGGTCCTCCACCGCGTATTCCCGGACCATGGCCTTGGCCAGACGCTCTTCCAGTAGCTTGACCTGGAGTTCTTCCTGCCAGGAGAAGAATCGCTCCATCTTCCCCCTGAATTTCCCCATCAGAGTCGCCCACAGGTGGTGGTATTGCTGCCAGGAGACCCTGGGGTCTATCTTGCGGCGCATGATGACCTGGGATTCGGGAAGGTGGAGAGAGGCAGCCGGCCAGGGAGGGTAACCGGCCGCCTTCTCCGGCTGGGAGGGAGGGATTGGCTCGGAAGGAACTGTCTTGGGGAGTCCCTGGCTACCCACCGGCATCAGGTTGAACGGCAGATACCCCACGTCGCCGCCTTCGACTTGGGGGAAGCCCAGGTTCAGGGTTTCATTCACCACGTTGAAGGGCACGCCCATCTGCCAGACCTTCTGGCCGGCCTCCAGCATCTCCTTCAAGTCTTCCTTGAGGGCATCCACCGCAGTGCGGTCGAACTCGGCCCAGGTCTCCGGGCCAGCCAAGCCGGAGAGAAGCTGGTGCCAGACGACGAACTCGAAGAGGGCCATCTTGGGAAGGAGCGTCTTGGTCCAGAAAACCCGGTCCTGGGTCTTGGCGGTGGCGAAATTCAGATCCTCATAGATGCCCAGTTCGCTCTTGGGCACCTTGAAGGCGGCCATGATCTCTTCCCGGTTGAACTTGCGCTGCTCCAGGAAGTCCATGTCCTTCTGGGAGAGGCCCGTCTGCTTGTATGTGACCCCGCCTTCCAGGAGAGCGATGGCGTGGGCCTTGCTCGCCCCCTGGTGCCGGTCGTTCCACTGGGCCAGGAGGCGCTTGAACTCCTCGTCTCCCAGGTTGGCCGAGGTTTCCAGCACCCCACCGGGCTGGGCGTTGTTTTTGAAGAACGCGGCGTTGTAGCGACTAGCCCAGAAATCCTGGTCGATGCCGGCCTGGGCTGCCTGCAACGGCGCCAAGCCCCGGTAATCGTGGTAAGGATTGAAGTAACGGAAGAAGATGATCTCGTGGGCCTCGAAGGGAATCTTTTTGCCGCCCTTCTCGTAGGTCCAGCCGGCTATCAGGCCGCTATCCTTGTCCACCACTTCCTTGAAACGGTTCGGATGGAAGGTCCAGAGTTCCTTGGGAACCTCCCGGGGGTTCGTCCTTTCGGCGATGTAGAAAGCTTCCCCGCACAACCCCAGGTATACGAAAGTGGCCTCGATGAGCTGGGCTCCCGACATCATGGGGTTGGGGGTCTCGAAGAGCTGGACCAGGGGCCCGGATTCCACCAGCTTCTTGTCTTTGCGGCTGCCGGTGAAAAAGAGCAAGGGGATGCCCATGAGGTTCTGGGCGATGGCGTTGACGCAAGAGTAGACCCAGACGTGATCCTTGTAGGGATGGGTCAGGCCGCCCTGCCGCATCTGGGCCATAAGTAAATGGGGGGAAAGAAAGAAAAGGCGGTCGGTCTCGGGAAAAGTGGGGAGGGCCGGAGCTTCCCTTTTAATCAGGTTGCTGCCGGTCCTGATGAGACGGGTGATTCCCCGGTTGATAAGCGCTTGCACTACCCTTCCCCCTGGGTGATCGTGAGCCTCGCTCACATCATATAGTGGGGAAGGATTCCGTCAATTCTACATTTGGTATGTATTTGCTATGTTTTTACGGCAAAGGCAGATTTATGGTGAGATAAATTAGACGTGACTAAGGAAAGAGCCCAAGACTCCAAAAGAAGTTTCCAGCTACCCGACTATCAATGAGGATATCGGCAATATCTTTGCGGTCAGGGGTGCCGCTATCTAGCCCCACATCCCCCCTATATCCTAAAAATTAGCAGATAAGCCGAACACAGGATGATGGTGATCAACATCGGCACGAAGCAGGCCTTCATGTAATAGAGAAAAGAAATATGGACGCCCGCTTTTTCAGCCATGCCCACGGTGACCACATTGGCCGAGGCACCGATCATGGTGCCGTTTCCTCCTAAACAAGCCCCTAATGCCAGAGACCACCACAACACCCCACTTTCTGCTCCTGGAATAGTTTGGTTAAGGAAGGCAATGATGGGCAACATGGTGGCCGTGAAAGGGATGTTGTCAATGAAGGCCGAAGCAATGGCCGAGACCCAAAGGACCATCAGCACCGCTACCACCAATGATCCCCGGGAAACATTCGATACCCACTCGGCAATAGCCTGAATCAAGCCGGTCTCTTCTGCCCCGGCCACCACAATAAATAGAGCGATAAAGAATACCAGGGTGGGCCATTCCACCTCATGTTCCAGCATCTCCACGATATCCCCCCGGCAGACGGCCAACAGGAGCATGGCCCCCATCAGGGCGGCGATGGAGGGTTCCATGTGGAGCACCCCATGAATGATAAACAGGAAGATGGTGAAAGCCAGGATGCCCAGGGATATGGTTAACAATTTTTTATTGGTGATCTTGTATTCTTCCTTCAGGAAGGCGATGGTGCGGCCGACATCCTTGACTTCGGCTTTCAGGAAAGCCTTTTTATACCAATAAACGAAGAAGGTGGCGGTGAAGATCATGCAGATGACACAAATCACGGTCAGGTTGGTCACGAAATCAGTAAAAGCAAGCTTGGCATATGAGCCGATAATGATATTAGGGGGATCACCGATGAGGGTGGCAGTGCCGCCGACATTGGAGGCAAACACCTCGGGGATCAATAGGGAAATGGGATTGATCTTCAGGGTCACAGCGATTTCGATGGTCACCGGGATCATCAGGAGCATGGTGGTGACATTGTCCAGAAAGGCCGAGGCCACTGCGGTAACCCACATCAGAATAACCGCGAGGATGAAAACGTTGCCTCGGGCCAGGGCAAAAGACTTGTAGGCCAGCCACTGAAACAGACCCGTCTTTTTCAGGATGCCGACGATGATCATCATTCCCATCAAAAGAAAGATGACGTTCATGTCGATGGCCCGCATGGCGTCTTCAAAGGAAAGAATGAAATAATTCTTATTAAAAGTCCCCAGGGTATATGTAATGAACAGAATCAGGGCGGCGCCCAACATGGCTGCCAGGGTGCGGTGCATCAGCTCAGCGGCGATGATGACATAAACCAGGAGCAGGATGATGGTCGCCAGCCAAAAGGCCGGGATGATTTGACGCTTCATCGTGAGGGTTTGCTGCGCCTGGAAGAGTCGGTTCCCTGCCTGGTCGACACCCACCTCGAGCAGTTTCACCATCGCGGGTGAAATCTCATGCCAGCATGGCTTATGGGCCCTAACCTCTACCCTGGCTGCGGGTAGAGTGCCGCCGGGAAGCTGCAACTCTGCCAGGAAATTACCTTGACTGCCGGTAGTGATAGTCTCTTCTTTTCCCACCGGCTTGATCAACCGGCCATTGACCAGCACTTCTACTACTACCTCTTTGATACCCTTACCCTGCAAGTTCTTGATCGCCCCGGCAAGGCTGAGGCGATCTCCTTGGGCAGGTGGGGCAGCCATGGCCCTAGAAGCGAAGAAAAGGGAGGTTAGCAGTGATAAACATAACGCCAAAATAATGACCTGGTATTTTTTAGTGATGACCATTTGCGGCACTCCGCGGGCTACTTTTCGATCTCCAGCCGCAAGCAATGGGTGGCGCAGGAGATGCACGGGTCATAGTTGCGAATTACCTGTTCGCACTGCCAGGTGAGGCGGTCCTGGGGCAGGTCGACGTTTTGTGTGGCATACTGCACGAGGTCACTTTCAATGCTCTTCTGGTTCTGGGAGGTGGGTGGGACGATCCTGGCCTCCCGGATAAGTCCCTGCTCGTCCAGATCATAACGATGGTACAAGATCCCCCGGGGAGCTTCGGTGCAGCCATGGCCCACCCCCGCCTGGGGTTCCAGTGGCACTGCGGGCTCCTCTGGCACCTCATATTTTTCAATCAACCGCAGCGCCTCCTCAATGGCATAAAGGATCTCAACGCTTCGCACCATGATGCTTTGGAAGGGATTGCGGCAAACCGGCCCCAGGCCTACCTCCCGAGCCGCTTCCTGGGCCAGAGGCGACAGGCGCTCAAAATTGAGATTGTAGCGGGCCAGGGGACCCACCAGGTAGGGACCCCGATCTTTCAGGCGGGAGTGCAGGGCGTGGGAATGGGGCGCCTGCTCCTCGACAAAATGCTCTTCATACTCTTGGACTGCAATATCCAGCCCCCTGTTCGACTTTAGCCGCCCTTCGTTCATGGGATATTCTTCAGGGTGGCTGAGGGCCACGAATTCATAGTCTTGCTCAAATTCCGGGAAAGGCAAACCTGCCGTCCAGTGCATCGTTTCCAGGGCGGAGTCTCGGGCCCACTTGAGCTTCTCGGCCAAGGGCAGCAACTCTGGTTTCGTGGGCGTCCGGTAGAAACCGCCCACGCGAACGTTGATGGGGTGGATCTCCCGGCCGCCGATCCTGGCCACCAGGTCGTTGCCCACTTTTTTCAATTTGAGGCCCATCTTCACGATGTCCGGGTGGTCTTTGGCCATCTGGAAGCCATCCTGGTAGCCCAGAAAGTCGGGGGCATGCAGCAAAAAGATATGCAATGCGTGGGATTTGATCCATTCGCCGCAATAAATCAGGCGGCGCAAATCCCTCAACGGGCCAGGAACCCGGACCCCCAGGGCCTGCTCCATGGCGTGAGCGGCGCTCATCTGATAGGCCACCGGACAGATGCCGCAAATGCGAGCCGTGAGGTCCGGGGCCTCGGTGAAGTGGCGCCCGCGTAAGAAAGCCTCGAAAAACCGGGGCGGCTCAAAAATATCGAACCGGGATTCCATCACCTGGCCGTTTTTTATGCGGAGATACAGGCGGCCCTCCCCTTCTACCCGGGCCAGGTAATCCACCTTGATGGTTCGATTTTTTGACTTCATGTCCATCATGAATATATTCTATGAACGATGTCCGGGCAGGGGCGACGCATGTCTCCAAACCCTCCCCCCCAACCCCTAGATGAGGGGTTGGGGGGAGTTTGAGGGGAAGGCGGGGGGACTTAGTTCCCCCGGCCCTTCATTTTTCGTACGCCTCTGACTCCCGTCGGAAGGCCTTGGCATTGGCGTAGAACTGGCGGAAGGCCCTAAGCAGCTCGGCCTCGGACCGTCCCAGATGCTGGCTGAACCACCGGCTCAGCCAGCCCGTGTTTGGCGTTTCCTTGGGCCCGAAGCAGCCGTAGCAGCCCCGGTGGTGCGCCGGACACAGGGCCCCGCAGCCGGCGTGGGTCACCGGACCCAGGCAGAGGATGCCCCGGGCCACCAGGACGCAGACACTGCCCCGGCGCTTGCATTCCAGACACACGCTGGCCGACTCCAGGCGCGGTTTGCGCCCGTGCAGAAAGGCGCCGACCACCTCCAGAAGCTGGTACTTGTTGGGCGGGCAGCCCTGCAACTCCAAATCCACCGGCACGTGCTGGGACACCGGGGTGGACTCGGCCAGGGCTTCCAGGTAATCCGGGCGCTCATACACCACGGCCAGATAATCTTTGACATCGGCAAAATTCCGCAAGGCCTGGATGCCGCCGGAGGTGGCGCAGGTGCCGATGGGGAGCAAAAATCTAGACGATAGGCGCACGTGTTTGATTTGCTCCAGGTGCTCCGGAGTGCTCATAGAGCCCTCCACGATGGAAAGATCATAAGGCCCCTTGACCACAGCTCGGGTGGCCTCCATAAAATAGGCGATTTCCAGCTTCTCAGCGATGGTCAGGATCTCGTCCTCCAGGTCCAGGAGGCAGAGCTGACAGCCGTCGCAGGAGGTGAATTTCCACACGGCTACTTTGGGTCTGCGTCGAGCCATGTTAAATTTCCCGCTTTTCGAACCACTCCTTGAGCCGGGCGTAGGAGAACACAGGCCCCTCTTTACAGATAAACACCGGCCCCAACTGGCAATGGCCGCAGAAGCCGATGCCGCACTTCATGGCGCGCTCCATGGAGATGAAGATGTTCTCCGCCTTAACCCCCCGCTTCAAGAGGTCCTGCACCACGAAGCGCATCATCACGCCCGGGCCGCAGATTAACGCGCTGGTGTGATAGGGGTCGAATCGGGCCCGGGGAATGATGTTGGTGACCACGCCCACGTTGCCCCGCCAGCCCGGGCCGCCAACGTCAACTGTGACGTGCACCTTGAGATCAAACCGCCCCCGCCATTGTTGTTGTTCCTGTAGATAGAGCATGTCCTGGGCCGTGCGGGCGCCATAGATGATCTCCACGCCGCCATAGGCGGCGCGGTTATTGAGAACCTCGTACAGCGCGGGTCTCAGGGGGGCCAGCCCCAGGCCGCCGGCGATGATGAATATATCGTTCCCCGCCGCTTCTTTGACGGGCCAACCGGTGCCGAACGGGCCCCGCACTCCCAGCGCATCCCCCCGCTTCAACCGGCAAATGGCCTTGGTCACCGCGCCCACGGCTCTGACGGTGTGAATCAGGGGGAGAGGTCTAACCGGGTCGCCGCTGATGGAAATGGGCACCTCGCCCACCCCGAAAGCCGTGAGCATATTAAATTGGCCGGGCTGGAAAGAAAATTCGCCGGTCCTTTCCGGCATCAGCGTCAGGGTGAAGGTGTCCGCGGTTTCCTTAACCCGCTTCTCCACCCGAAACATCCGGGGCAGCATGGGCTCTACCGGAGCCGCCAGCAGCGTCGGTCTCATGAGTTCAGACGCCATGGCGGATGTCCAACAGTTGTAACTTCAGAGATTTGAAGTGGTGGGCCATACGGCTGACGAACCGTTTGAGCAATTCGTAGCCCAGTTCATGGTCCTCTTCACACACCCGCAGGAGACAATCAGTTTTGAGAGCGATGGTTCGGGTTATCACCATGGCCCGGGCGTCAATGTTCCACTGGACGGGCGGCGTTACCCCGAGCCACCCGAGGATGTCCCCTTCCTGCCGAGTCTGCACCATGATCGGCCCCCGCCGGGCGGTGTAAATCTCCATAGCCACCTGGCCGTAGCGCACCAGGAAGAACTCCTTGATTTCCTCGCCCTCACGGAACAAAAACTGGTCGGCCGCGAACTGCTTCACCTCGGCGCACCGCGCCAGGCGGCTTAAATGCCGTGGGGCCAGTCCTTGTAAAAAAGGATGTTCTGACAGAAGCTGCTCTAAAGACTCCATGATGCACCTCTTGCTCATAAGCAAATGGAGAGCAGGCACCCTCGCCTGCTCAAGAACAGCTTAGGGCGACTGTTCCACACTTCTCAAGCCCTTAGTAGTTATAGACCCTTTTGCCTCCCCGCCGCCGGCTCTCTCCCCGTCCCGCTCCCGAATGGCCCGGGCTTCTTCCGTGATGTCAATGGCCACGGGGCACCAGGTGATGCAGCGCCCGCAGCCCACGCAGCCGAAGCAGCCGAACTGGTCCACCCAGGTGGCCAGCTTGTGGGTCAGCCAATGGCGGTAGCGGGACATGGAACTGGAGCGCACGCTGCCGCCGTGGATGTAAGAAAAGTCCAGGGTGAAGCAAACCTGCAGGCGCCGCCAGCGTTCGGTCCGCTCCCCGGCCAGGTCCAGGGAATCCTCCACCGTGTGGCAGAAGCAGGTGGGACAGACCATGGTGCAGTTGCCGCAAGAGAGGCAGCGGCTGGCCACGTTGAACCAGCGCGGGTGCTCGTAGTTGCGGTAGAGAAGATCCTTGAGACCGTCTGTAGCCAGGCGCCGCCCCATGGCCGAGACGGCCCGGGCCTCCAGCGTCGCGGCCGCGGCCATTTCTCGCTCCGTGGCCGGACGCGCCGGAATTGCGCCCAGAAGATCCGCGCCTCTGGCCGTGCCCGCCTCGGTCAAGAAATAGTGCTCCTCCTCCAGAACTTCGGTGAGAGCGATATCATAGCCGCCCGCCGCCCGGGGCCCGGTTCCCATGGACGCGCAGAAACAGGTGCCGCCGGCCTGGGTGCAATTCACCGCGACAATAAGGGCCTGGTTGCGTCTCGCCTGGTAAGTGGGATCGACGAAATTCCCCCGTAGAAATACCCGGTCCAGCACTTCCAGGGCCTGAAGATCGCAGGCGCGCACCCCGATGAAAGCCATCGGGGTTGCGTCTTGCGGTTCGGAAATCAGATGCCAGCCCTCCTCCCGGCGCTGGGCCTCCCAAAGGCGTTGGTGCGCCGGAAAAAGAAACGGTTTCCAGGAATGCTGCCCTACCCCGTAGCCAAAAAAGGCCCCATCGTATCGTTCCTCAAGGCGAAATATGCCGCCCTCTTGCCGGTCGGTCCAACTGACGGGGAGATCAGTTACTGAAGTGATGGTGGAATAGGTGAAGCTCCCCTCAACAACTTTTGGTCCTATTATTGAATAACCTTGCCCTGATATATGAGAGAACAGGGCATGAAAGTCCTGAGAGGAAAGGATATATTTTTCTGTTACTTTTATCATTACTTTGGCCCAAGATAAATTGCTGGGTAAATAAAAAAATATTAAAGAAAAGCTGCTGATTTATTAATGAAAACTTTTTGCGAAAGCAGGCGCGAATTTTTGTAAATATAAGCCAGGTCCTTACCCCCGTCAAGTTTAAGTCTACTTCTACCTCTTTAATACCCTTATCCTGCAAGTTCTTGATCGCCCCGGCAAGGCTGAGGCGATCTCCTTGGGCTGGTGGGGCAGCCATGGCCCTAGAATTGAAGAAAAGGCAGGTTAGCAATGATAAACAGAAAGCCAAAATAATGACCGGTTTTTTTAGTCATGAACATTTGCGGCACTCCGTGCTTGCCGATTGCCAGCCTGAAGGGGCTGGAGTTTGTGCTTTATTGCACACATTTTTGATTCTGTCAAAGCTAAATGAAGGGCTGCAGGTCCTACTTCCTTTTTAGGACTTGGCTTTTAATGATCACGCCTTTAGAATAAGGAAACCCTTTTGATGGGTTGTACAGAGAAATATATTGGAGATTTCTATGCCTTACGCGAAGAAGATTAAGGATTTGATGATCCCCCTGGAAGATTACCCCCACATCCCTTACTGGTTCACTCTGCGCCAAGCCATGGCCATTGTTCGGGAAGCGGCCATCAAGTTTGAAGGCACTTTTGAGCCCCGGGCGGTACTGGTATTTGACGAAAAATACCAACTCATGGGCCTCTTGACCCTGATAGATATCATTAAAGGTCTGGAACCCAGACTTTTCAAAGAGACCGAGCTGATCAAGATGGATGCCACTCTAACCACATTAACGGAGGACCTTTTGGGCCCCGCTATCAAAGAGCAGTCCCAAAAGCCGGTGAACGAGGTTATGAGTCCCATCAGGGCCACAGTGGATGCCGAAGACCTCGCTGTCAAGGCGCTCTATCTGATGATTAAAGAAAATGTCAGCCCGATTCCCGTAATGAAAGAGAACAAGGTGGTTGGGATGATTCGGCTGTTCGATTTGTTTAGGGAAATCTCAGAGGCGGTGTTGGGCAATTGATTCCCTTCTTACAAGCATAAAGGCTGCATCATGAAAACCACAAAAGACAAAAATAAAATGATCCTTATCGGAATATTGGTAATTGCTATTGGTTTTATTCACTTAATTACCTGGCTGGGCCAATATACGTATCATATTGCTTATCGGTCACTTTTTTTTACTCCATTGATTTTGTCTGGTTTCTGGTTTGGCCTGCGGGGTGCATTGATAACCTCTATATCGATTAGCGCATTTTATATTGCTTTTACGTTGGTGCAAGTGAGAGGTTTTATCCACGATACGTTTGACACTGTATTGTTGATATTGCTTTTTAATGTCATTGCGATTGTCGTGGGGGGCTTAAAGGATCGTGAGACAAAACAATACAAGCGCGCCCAGAAGGCTGAGAGCCTGGCGGCAATTGGCAAAGCCATCTCCGCAGTGGCTCACGATATGAAAACACCGTTAATCGCCATCGGCGGCTTCTCTCGTCAACTACTCAAAAAACTTGGAGAAAGCGACCCGAATCGTGAGAAACTAAATACTATCTCGCAGGAAGCTCAACGACTGGAAAATATGGTTAAGGACATGTTGGATTTTGCCCGTCCTCTAGATTTGCAACTGGCCCGGGAAGACGTCAATAAATTGATAAGAGACAGTCTCACCATTGTTCAGGGCGTGGCTCAGAAAAAAGGAGTGAAAGTTGAAACCCATCTCTCACCGGATATTCCTCAGGTGGATTTTGATGCTATGCGCATGAAGCAAGTGGTCATTAATCTACTATTAAATGCCATCGAAGCCTCACGTGAGACAGAAAGCGTAATCGTGCGTACTTCCCACCAAGAAGCGAATATCATGATCGATGTGATTGATCATGGCCGTGGGATACCGGATGACCAGAAAGAGAATATCTTTACGCCATTCTTCACCACTAAAAAGGAAGGGGTTGGATTGGGGCTGGCGATTGTGAAAAATATTGTTGCAGCTCATAAAGGGCAGGTGGATTATTTTAATAATCCGAATAATGGCGTTACATTCAGAGTAATGCTGCCAGATTGAACCAATCTTTATATGCAATAATCGCGATTTAGTTTCGGGTAAACCCTGCACATGGCTAACCCAGGCAGCGATGCCGGATGCTCTCTCCCTCCACCATATAGACCACCTGTTCGGCGATGTTGGTGGTATGGTCCCCCGACCTTTCCAGATGGTGCAGGATTTTAATAAGGCTGTGGCCGAAGGGGATGGCCTCATCCTCAACCATAAGGCCCAGTAAATCCTCAGTGATATTTTGGTCAAGGTCTTCTACTTCCTTATCGGCCTTGCAAACCTGCCGGGCGCGGCGGGCATCCAGGTGCATAAAAGACTGCAGGCTATGGCGCAGCATTTCCAAGACTTTTTGGGTCATTATCGGCAGACCCCGGTGATATTCCCGGGGCGGAAATTGGCCCAGATAGACCACCTCTTCGGCAATATTTACTGCCAGGTCACCGATCCGCTCCAGCTCGCCGACGATATGATCCACTGCCATCAACTGCCGCAGATCAGTGGCTACCGGCTGGTACAGGGCAATCAGCCGGACACATTCCCCATCGATGAATTCTTCAAGGTCATTTATCGCCTTATCTCCGGATATCACTTGGCGGGCCAGGTCGGCATCCCGGTTCAACAGCGCGGTGACACTCTGGTTAATGGCGGTCTCCGCCATCTGGGCCAGGTCCAGCAGTTTTTCCTTCAAATCCTCGAGTTCCCGGTGGAATTTATCCAGCCGCACCGGGGGGCGGCCAGTTGCATCATCGCCCATTTTTCACCCTCAAGATTTAATGGTGTTTGCCTAGAGTTTAGCAATTTAAAGCTTTGCCGGCCATTAGCCAAGCATATTTTTTGAATTTTCTCATAGCAGGCGAATAAGGTCCGGGGGTATCCATGTCCAATGCTGCGCGTCGTCATCAGCTATTAGGCTATCTGGCCCTGCTTCTCGGATTATTTGTTTTGACGTTTTATTTTCGGGACTTTTTATGGCAACAGGTTCTTGATTATTATTCCTTGCTGAGCACTAAAGAGCAAATCAGGGCCTTGGTGGCCTCGTGGGGACCGTGGGGTCCCTTGGTTTATATCCTGCTCCAGGCCATCCAGGTGGTTTTGGCCCCTATCCCGGGAGAGACCACCGGAGGTTTTGTCAGCGGTTTCCTGTTCGGCAACTGGCTGGGCTTGCTCTACTCCATGATAGGCCTGACTTTGGGGTCGGTGATGGGATTCCTGATAGGGCGATGGTTCGGAGTCCACGTGGTGGGCCGCAGGGTTTCCCCGGAGGTCATGGACCGCTTCCGGTTCCTCATGGAACGCCAGGGGGCCCTGGTCTCCTTGCTCCTTTTTGCCCTGCCCTACTTCCCCAAAGATTACCTTTGCATAATCCTGGGCCTAAGCGGCATGCCCTTAAAGGTCTTTTTGGTGGCGGTAATGGTGGGCCGCTTCCCCGCCACTCTTTTATTCACCTTGAAAGGGGCTCACTTATATGAAGGTGATTATCAAAGTCTTATTGTCTTAGTAGGCATCTTTCTGGGGCTGGCTGTAGTTTTGTTTCTTTTTCGGGAGACCATATATCGCTGGCTCACCCGGTTAGCCGAACCTTAAAAAAAGATCTCGCCCCGAAAGAAATAGCGATGAAGAAAAAAACCTTACCGCTTATGCGGCAGGATTTTCTTGAGCCATGTACCGGATGAAGCGTTTCGATTCACTCATGGAATGCCAAGGGGCGCTACAAGCCGCCATCCTCTCTATTTAATTCCCCGGTTCCTCAAAATCTATCTCGTTTTTAGCCTGGGCGTTACACATTTTTGATAAACTACGGGAAAATGATACCAGAGCCTGCCTGCCGGGGACTTCGACGCCTTCCCGGCAAGGGGCTCTGGTCTTAATGAGGCGAGAGCAAAAAAAATCTAAGGTGAGCAGATGCAAAAAGCTCGGGATTTAATAAAGAACCGTTTCCACACCGCACAGTGGTATGGTTTTAACCTCACAATGGCCTTGATTTCTCTCTTTCTTGCCCTCTATTTCTTTGGTGTGATAGTTGACGATTTGGTCGATGAAGAAACCTTATTTTATCTGGATTTCAGGGTGCAGAGTTTTATAGAAGGGATAATCACCCCAGAACTAACGCAGTTTATGGTGAAGATAACTAATCTTGGTGGCCTATATTTTACGTTAATAATATCTGCCTTAATCGTTATCTATTTCTTATATAAAAGAGAGTGGTGGGATATTTTAACGCTCGTGCTGGTTGTTGTGGGGGGGAAGATTCTCCAGATCCTTCTAAAGATATTCTTTCTTAGACCACGGCCAACATCACCGATAGTGGCAGCCCATGGCTATAGTTTTCCCAGCGGCCATGCTTTAACTGCCATGCTTGTATATGGCTTCTTAATTTATATAACATGGAAATCTAATTCGAAAAAGTCGTTTAAAATGCTAATCTTCTTAGTATCTTTATTCTTGATACTGATTATCGGCATAAGCCGTATTTATCTTAATGTGCACTGGTTGACGGATATTCTTGGAGGTTATGCTGCGGGATTCTCATGGCTGGTGATCAGTATTATCATGGTGAAGACCGTTAGACATTTGAAAGGGCGAGAGAGCGAGACATAAGCCCATGGAGGGGAAGGGTTCGAGGATTATTGCGCTAAGTAGCGCACTTTATCTTGGCCTGAGATGCCCCAAACATACAAGACGCTCCCTGGCAAGGCGAACCCCATGAAACTTCCCACCTATAAGACCAAGATTGTCTGTACCATCGGGCCGGCCTCGGAGTCGGTGGAAGTCATGAAACAGATGATGCTGGCGGGGATGAATGTGGCCCGCCTCAACTTCTCCCACGGAGACTTTGCCAGTCATCAGCAGGTCATTGGTAATCTTAGGGCCGCGGCCCGGGCCGTGAGGCGCCGGGTGGCCATCATGGCGGATCTCCCGGGCCCCAAGATGCGGATTGGCCAACTGTCCCCGGAGCCCATCGTGCTTAATCCGGGTGACACCTTCACCCTTACAACGCAAGAGATGGTGGGCGACGCCACGCGGGTCTCGGTAACCTTCGACCGACTTCCTAAGGCCGTCAAGCCTGGCAATATCCTCTTCATGAACGATGGCCTCATCCAGCTTGAAGTTACGAAAGCAGAGGGCAATGAGGTTGCCTGCCGGGTCTTGGTGGGAGGTGAACTGCGCTCCCGCAAAGGCCTCAACCTGCCTGGGATTGTCCTGGGCATCAGTGCCTTTACCGACCGTGACCGCCAATGCTTGAAGTTCGCCCTGGAGATGGGAGTGGACGCGGTGAGCCAGTCTTTCGTCGAGTCCGGGGAGGATATTGCCGTGGTTCGGGAAGCGGCGGCCGCCCTGGGACACAGTCCCTTTATCATCGCCAAGATTGAACGCGCCCGGGCCCTGGAGCACCTGGACAATATCTTTGAGGCCGCAGACGGCATTATGATCGCCCGGGGCGACCTGGGGGTGGAGACGCCCATCGAGCAGATCGCCGTGGTCCAAAAACAGTTGATGCGGCAGGCCAATATCTTGGGAAAACCGGTGATCACGGCCACGCAGATGCTGGAGTCCATGACCAGCAACCGGCGTCCGACCCGGGCGGAAGCCACCGACGTGGCCAACGCTATCCTGGATGGCACCGACTGCGTCATGTTGTCGGGAGAATCGGCCATGGGCCTGTACCCGGTGGACGCCGTGGCGATGCTGGCCAAAATCGCCGAGGCCATTGAGCCGCACCGCCCTGGATACCACGTCCGGGAGATTCTTAAGAAAATCGATCATGACGGGAAAATCAGCCTGACGGACTTGATCTCCTTTAGCGTGGAGACAACCCTGGAGAAAATCTCCCCAGCAGTTGTATTTGTCCCCACGCGCAGTGGGGCCACCCCCCGCAGCATCGCGCGTTTTCGCCCGCCGGTATGGACTGTGGCCGTGAGTTCCGAAGAGGCGACCTGTCAGCACCTGCAATTTAGCTATGGAGTGTATCCGGTGTATGAGCCTGATCACCCGGAAGACTGGAATTTCTATATCCGTGATTGGCTGCGGGCCCACGAAGTGGAGGGAAATCTGGTGATTCTCACCGAGGGGCCGTCCCGAAAGCATCCCAAGGCAAACAACCGCATGGAAATCATTAACCTGGGCGCTGGGGTTGATTAGGGTGTTCAGCAGGGGGGACCCGCAGGCTTTAGGCTTATGCCGGCAATTTTGATTGCAACTGGGTATGAGCGGGCAAATCCACACAGGACAACTCAAGGCTTACAGCGGACAGATAACAAAGGATAGGTGTATCGATGAATTCGTATCAGCTTGATATAAATGAAATATTCACGAGCCTTAACACCTCGGAGCACGGGTTGACAGGGGTGAAAGTCCAAGAACGCCTCAAGCAATACGGGCCGAACAAACTTGCGGAGGAAGAGAAGATCAGCAAACTCAAGATTCTTCTGCATCAGTTCACCAGCCCTTTGATTTACATCCTTATTATTGCTGCGGTAGTGACCGCCTTCCTCAGGGAATACAAAGACACCGGCGTTATTGTGGCAGTTTTGCTAATCAATGCGCTCATCGGCTATATCCAGGAATATAAGGCCGAGAAGAACGTGCGGGCCCTCAAGAAATTGGTGGTGGCCAGGGCCAGGGTGCTGCGGGACGGCAAGGAATTGGAAATCGACAGCGAGGACCTGGTCCCGGGGGATATTGTTTTTCTGGCCTCGGGTTTCAGGGTGCCTGCAGACCTGAGGCTGTTTAAGTCCATTGAGTTAAAGGTCGAAGAAGCCATGCTCACCGGGGAATCGATTCCCGCTGAGAAGATTACCACCGCTATCCCAGAGGATAATTTGACCTATGGGGACCAGCGCAATATGGCTTTTATGGGGACGGTGGTAGTCCACGGTCGGGGCAGGGGAGTAGTAGTGGGAACCGGCTCTCGAACGGCCCTGGGCAGGATTGCCAAGGATGTCAAGGAAGTTGACGTGGTCAAGGCGCCGCTCCAGGAAAAGTTCGACCGGTTTGCCCAAAACATCGGTTTAATCATATTGGCAGCTTCGACATTGCTTTTCCTGTTGGGAATCCTGATGGGTGAAAGCGCCAAGAATATGTTTATGACCGCGGTGGCGGCCGCGGTGGCCGCCATCCCGGAGGGCCTGCCCATCGTGGTGACCATTGCCCTGGCCATCGGGGTGGCCCGCATGGCCAAAAGGAACGCCATCATCAGAAAACTCCCGGCGGTAGAGACTCTGGGCAGCACCACGGTTATCTGCTCCGACAAGACCGGGACTCTCACAAAAAACGAAATGACGGTGAAACTGGCGTATGACGGCAAAGAGGTCTATGAGGTCACCGGCAGCGGCTACGAACCGGAAGGGGAAATTCTCCAAAGATGGATGCCCGCCGAAGCGGAAGTCCTGCCGGACCTGTTAATGCTTTTCAAAATAGGCCTCCTTTGCAATGAATCGAATATCTACGAGGAGGAAGGCCAGTATAAGGTGGATGGCGATCCCACCGAAGGCGCGCTGATCGTCGCGGCCATGAAGGCAGGTTTGGACCCGGAGGAAGAAAAAGAGCGGTATCCGCAGCTAGACATCATCCCCTTCGAATCGGAGCGGGGTTACATGGCGACGCTGCATAAACACAACGATAAGAAATTTATCTTTGTGAAGGGCGGTCCGGAGAAATTACTGGAGGTCTGCACTGCCTGTGCGTCCGGCGAGTGGCAAAAAATTCCTCGGATTGCCGAGAACTTTGCTAGAGATGGCTTGCGGGTTCTGGCCATGGCTTACAAAGAAGCCCCCCAAGATCTAGAGGAACTTACCCATCACGACCTGCAATCCGGGTTAGTCTTCGCAGGATTACAAGGCATGATGGACCCGCCCAGACCGGAAGTTATCGAGGCCATTGCCGGATGCAAGAAGGCGGGCATCAGGGTGGTGATGATCACGGGTGATCACGCGGTCACTGCGGTGACCATAGCCAAAAAGCTCGGCATAGGTGATAAGGAGCCGGAAGTTCTTGCCGGGGTAGAACTGGAGGTTATGAGCGATGAAGATCTGTTTAATAGGGTAAAAAAGGTCTCGGTTTTTGCCCGGGTGTCGCCCCACCATAAGTTGCGGATTACCCAACAGTTAATAAAACACGGAGAGATTGTCGCCATGACCGGCGATGGCGTAAATGATGCCCCGGCCTTAAAAGCGGCCCATATTGGGATCGCCATGGGGAAGACCGGCACCGATGTGGCTAAAGAAGCCTCGGATATGGTTATCACCGATGATAACTTTGCCAGCATTTTTAGGGCCGTGGAGTTGGGCCGGATTGTCTTTGACAATATCCGCAAGGTCACCTTCTTCCTCATCCCCACCGGCGTCGCGGCCATCATTTCTCTCCTGGGAACCGTGATGTTCGGTCTGCCGATGCCCTATTTGCCGGCCCAACTACTCTGGATAAACCTGGTTTCCAATGGGTTACAGGATGTGGCCTTGGCGTTTGAGCCGGGAGAGAAGGGAGTGATCCAGAGGCCGCCAAGAAATCCCCAGGAAGGCATCATGTCCCGGGTCTTGCTGGAAAGGACCATCATTGTCGGCCTGCTCATCTCTGCCGGGGTGATTTATGAATTTATCCATTCCTTAAATCAAGGCTTATCCCTGGATAAGGCCAGGACCATAGCCATGACGACCATGGTCTTTTTCCAGTTCTTTCAGGCCTGGAACAGCCGTTCTGAGTTCCAATCCATCTTTAAGATCAGCCCCTTGAGCAATCCATTGCTTTTTTACTGCATGATCGCGGCATTTCTGGCTCAAATGGCCGTAATCTATGTGCCTTCTCTGCAGTGGATTTTCCGCACCGAGCCCATTGGCGCCATGGAATGGGTGAAAATCGGGGGCATCGCTTTAACGGTGATATTCGTGGTGGAGATAGATAAATGGATACGCCGGAGAAAAATGCCAGTATATGTATGAGCTATTAACCGTGGTGAGAATGCAGATAGCGCCATAGATGCGAAAAAGATAGGCGGAGGAATCTTAGGTGCAACAATTCCCGGCAGCGCCCCGCCAAACAGTGGCCTACTTTTCCATGGAGGTTGGCCTGGAGTCGGCCATTCCTACTTATAGCGGTGGCTTGGGCGTCTTGGCGGGGGACACCTTGCGTTCCGCCGCCGATCTGGGCGTGCCCATGGTGGCGGTAACCCTGCTGCATCGCCAAGGTTATTTTCGCCAACATCTTGATGCCGACGGTAACCAAACCGAAAGTCCCGAGAGTTGGAACCCGGAAGAAATCCTGGAACCTATGGCCCCCCGCGTCACTGTGATCCTGGAGGAGCGGCAGGTACAGGTGCGCTCTTGGCGTCATCTGGTGCAAGGGATGTTTGGCCATTCCGTGCCCGTATATTTCCTGGACACCGCTCTGCCGGAAAACAGCCCGTGGGATCAAACTCTCACCGACCACCTATACGGCGGGGATGACCATTATCGCCTCTGTCAGGAAGTCATCCTGGGTTTTGGCGGGCTGGCCATGTTGCAAGCCCTGGAGCTAGACACGAATATAATCTACCATATGAACGAGGGACAAGCTGCTCTCCTTGCCCTGTCCTTGTTGGAGCAACGGATCAAGAGGCGAGGTAGTGACGCTCCCACTCAGGCAGATGTGGACACCGTCGGGCAGCAGTGTGTGTTTACCACTCACACCCCTGTCCCTGCCGGCCATGACCAGTTTCCCATGGAGCTGGTACAGCGGGTGCTGGGGAGGGAACTGGCGGCGCTCTTGGAGACGACACAATGTTGCGCCAATGGTAACTTGAACATGACTTACCTGGCCCTGCGGTTTGCCCGCTATATCAACGGGGTCTCCATGCGCCACGATGAAATCTCCACCGGCATGTTCCCCGGTTATCCCATCAACGCCATCACCAATGGTGTGCACGCCGTCACCTGGGCAGCGCCGCCTTTTCGCGACCTCTACGACCGCCGTATCCCGGAGTGGCGTCAAGACAACTTCTACCTCCGTTATGCCGTAGGCATCCAGTTGCATGAAATTCAGCAAGCACACGCCGAAGCCAAACAGATATTGCTGGCAGAGGTGGAACGGCGGTCCGGTGTGCGCCTGGACGAAGCGGTGATGACCTTGGGTTTTGCTCGGCGGGCCGCGGCCTATAAACGGCCGGATTTGCTTTTCTCTAACCTGGGCCGCTTAAAAGCAA
>Ga0315281_10000379_pt1 | contig 61337 bp, 56 predicted proteins | sample YL17G07_0_MG_FD_204540 | JGI IMG/M metagenome (GOLD analysis project Ga0315281, IMG submission 204540) | Sediment microbial communities from Yellowstone Lake, YNP, Wyoming, USA - YL17G07_0 | ecosystem: Environmental > Aquatic > Freshwater > Lake > Sediment | place: USA: Wyoming | collected...
TCTTTCTTCTCTCACATCTACGCCATCGGAACTCGTAAAGGGGATGGTCGGCTTGCATGCGGCTTTCACTGTGAATGATGATACACTGGACAAGTCGGTCAAGTTGGCAAAAAAATACGGAGTTGGGATCCACGTTCACTGCGCTGAGGACAAGGCCGACGAGGACGACAGCTTGAAAAAGTACAAAATGAGGGTGATCGAGAGATTGAATTCACATGGAGCTCTAGGGGAGAAGTCCATCGCTGTTCACTGTGTTCACGTCGACGAAAAAGAGATAGATATTTTGAAATCCACCGGAACCAGCGTGGTTCACAATCCTGAGTCGAATATGAATAACGCCGTGGGTTGCGCTGACGTCTTGGGGATGATGGAGAAAGGAATCGAAGTTGGACTTGGCACCGACGGAATGTCCTCAGATATGCTCTCCCAGATGAGATGCGCCTATCTTCTCCATCGTCATGTAAAAAAGGATCCACGAGTTGCGTTTTTGGAAGCGCCCACGATGCTCTTGAACAACAATCCCAAAATTGTGAAGCGGGTTGCCGGCTGGAGGGTTGGGGAAATTGCAAAGGGTGCTCTGGCAGACATAATCTTGATCGACTACATACCACCGACCATATTAAATGAGAACAACTTTCTTGGCCACCTGATCTTCGGCTTGGTTGATGCAACAGTGGATACGACGATATGTAATGGAAAAATTTTGATGAGAGACAAGAAACTGGTGGGCCTAGACGAGAAGTCCATCGCCCAAAAAGCATCTCAACTGGCCTCGGAACTTTGGAAGCGTTTTTGAATATTTAGAACCGCAACGCTCGCGCTGGACAAACCGATACGCAGAGGCCGCAGCCGTAGCATCTGCCGGGGTCTATCTTAGCTTTCTTGCCTATTATCTTGGCTGCACCGTACACGCAGTATTTCTCGCAGAGCCCGCAACCTGTGCATTTTGATATCAAGACTTCGGGCGGCTTGGCCTTGGTACGCATTGGTCTTTCTGGCAAGTGCTTCAACGCGACACCACGGAAGTCCCCTATCGAGTTATAGTTCTTGGCACGCATGAAACGCGTCATATCATCGGCTATCAATCCGTAGACTTTTGGCCCGTGGGTTATTGCCGCCGTAGACACTTGAACAGCCGACGCGCCAACCATGATGAACTCGATCGCGTCTCGACCATCCGTTATGCCCCCGACACCTATCACGGGTATTTTGACGGCTCGGCAGATATCAGCAACACAGCGCAGAGCGAGCGGTTTGATCGCTGGACCTGAGAGCCAACCATACCCACTCGCGCTGCCCAACATCGGTAGGGCATTTTCTATATCTATCGATAGGCCCGTCCCGAGCGTGTTGACTGCGACTATTCCATTCGCACCAGCACCTTCTACTGCTTTTGCTAAATCCGATATGTTCAACACATTTGGGCTGAGCTTCACGAACACCGGAACACTGACTGTCTCCTTCGCAGCCTTCGTGGCTTCAACAATTTGTGTTTGATCAGGGCCTAGGTGATGAGTCGAGATTTCCAGCGCGTCTGCTCCAGCTTTAACGACCTTCGGCGCTAGCTCTCGTATTTCCTCTGGCTTGTAACCTATGCTAGCTATCAGTGGCAGGCCAGTCTTCTTCGCCTTTGCATACTCAAACTTCAACCATCGCTCGAGAGGCAGATCCGACCAGAGCTCGGCGCTGAGGAGGCTATCCCTCACTTTTATCATGCACGGGCGTGGCACCTCCGCCGGCGAAACGCTTACTGTCTTTGCCACGAGCGCACCAGCGCCGCCCTTCGCCGCTGCTACGAGAGCATCTCCATCTTTAGTAGTCGGGCCAGCGGCAGTCATGATAGGATTGCGCAACTTCAACCCGCAAATCTCGACGTCTAAGCTGACCATGCGTCACCTCCTTATAGCCCCAAGCTTAATCCAGAGTTTCTCTGCGGCTCTTCTAGATATCTTAATCACTTCGCATTCATCCATCGTCAACACCTTCCGATTTCGCATGACGATGTTGCCTCCGACGATGACGGTCTCGACATCATCACCATCGACGGTGTTCACAAGATGTCCGACGACGCTCTCAGGCCTCAATGGTGTTGGAGCGGTCGATGGATTGACGATTATCACATCAGCCAATTTTCCAGGTTCAAGTGAGCCCAGCTCGTTCTCCATCCCGTAGAGTTCCGCTCCGCGAATGGTCGCCATCTCGAGCGCTTCCATCGGAGAGATGACCCGAGGATCGCGGAGCGCCACCTTGTGCAACAAGAAAGCAGCACGAATGTTCTCAAATCCGTCAAAGATGTAGCCGTCATTGCCTAGACCAACAGGGATCCCCATCTTGAGCATCTTAGGAACATCAGCAGCACCGACGGCATTCAACATGTTGCTCATTGGATTGTGTGCGACCTTTGCTCCAGTGGATTTAATTATCTCCAGCTCATCGTCGTTCACATTGACGCAGTGCGCTAGCACAACATCTGAACTGAGCAAGCCGACATCGCGCAGACGTTCGACGGTGCGCTTCCCGTATCTCTCGCAGTTGTGGAGCGTGTCGATGAGTCCTTCTGACGTGTGGATGGTGATCGGCGCTTTGTACTGGCTCGCGATGTCCCTAACGTATCGAATCAGTTCGTCCGAAACCGTGAAGGAAGCGTGGATGCTGAACATCCCCCGAACTCGGCGCATTTTTTCCTTTTTGACCTTCTTGATGAAACGTTCGTTCTCCCTGACGCCTTTCGCACCTTCGGCGTGGGTCCTTCGCTCCGTCGCCTCGAACGCTATGATGCCCCTGATACCAGATTTATCCACCGCATCAGCGATTCTATCGAGTACTCCGGTTATCGAATTCGGACCAGAGAAAGTATCGGCGAATAAAGTCGTTCCGGTCTTGATGAATTCCAGGCAAGCGATCAAAGCGCTCGCGTGTGCATCGTCGCGAGTCATCAACTCGTCCATCGGCCACCAGACTCGTTGTAATATCTGAGAAAAATCCGTTGGGGCATCGATCTTCAGAGGTGCGCCACGCAAAAGCATTCCATAGAGGTGGGTGTGAGAGCATATCAAACCCGGCATGACTATCTTGCCTTTCGCGTCGATGACTTCCTCCGGCTTTCCCCTGACCTTTATGCCACGCCCGACGGCTGTGATGCGCCCATTTTCCACGGCGAGGGAACCATCCTTCAAAATTCTGCGATCTTTATCCATCGTGACTATCAATCCATTCTTTATCAAAAGGTCTACCAACCCCATACCTCCTTGCGACGAATTTAGTGCGACATATTTTAAAACCTTCGGTGAATGAAAAGGCAAATAAACCCTCCCGTTGTATTCGAGTTAGAGGTTGAAGATGCCAGAATTCCCACTTGCCGCGATGGATAGGATAGTCCGCAAGACCGGAAAAGTTCGCGTTTCTCGTAGCGCCGCTCTCGAGCTGAGTTCCATCTTGGAAGACTACGCCTTGGAGCTCGCGAAAGAATCCATTAAATTAGCTGAACACAGAGGTGCGAAGACCGTAAGCGAGGTAGACGTTAGAGCGGCTGCGTCTAGAGTACGATCATCGCTGCCTCGGTGAATTTTTTGGCCGATACGGTAATTCGAGATGCGCGCTTAGTACTGCCTAAAGGTATTGTTCGTGGAAGCCTAGCTGTCGAAGGCGAACGCATTGCCAAAATTGCTAAAACTGGGATACCAAAAGGCGAGAGAGAGATCGATGCGAATGGAAAAATATTGATTCCAGGAGTCATCGATGCCCATGCACATATCTACGACCCGAAGTATTTACATCGCGAAGATTTTCGCCACGGGACGATCGCTGCTGCGGCTGGTGGCGTGACCTGTGTCATCGCGATGCCACTCGACACGCCTATGCTCACGCCTGAAGAAGTCAAAAAAGCTATCATGGTCGGCAAAAGGGAGAGTTTGATCGACTTCGCCCTTCACTGCGGAAACATGACAACGGAGGCGATCAAGTATATGCCTGAAGTTGCAGCGCTCGGCGTAAAATCATTCAAGGCCTTCACTTGTGCCCCATACCACCTCTACGGTGCCTCGATTGAGAAAATGATGATAGTTGCAAAGGAGGTGAAGGGTATCGCGTTCGTCCACGCTGAGGACGATGAGATACTGTGGGCGCAAACTCAAATGTTACACGTGGACGAGAGAAAAGATCCGCTCGCCCACGTCGAAGCGCATCCGAACTCCGCGGAGGCTAAAGCGGTAGAACGCGTCATATCGTACGCTCGCCAAACTGGATGTCACTTGCACTTGGCGCACATCACGACGCGCGAAGGGGTCAAGCTTGTCACACAGGCAAAGGCAAAACGCGCAGATATCTCGGCGGAAGTCTGCCCCCACCACTTAATATTTACGAAAGATGACATGCGAAAGCTTGGGCCATACCTCAGGTTCAATCCGCCTCCGAGGAGCAAACAAGATATCGTGGCGCTTTGGCCGGCCCTCGCCAGAGGCGCGCTCGACATAGTGGCTTCAGACCACGCCCCTGGAACAAGAAAAGAAAAAGAAATTGGGTGGAAAAATATTTGGGATGCTCCGATAGGAATCCCTGAGATAGAGACGATGCTGCCGCTGATGTTCAGCGAAGGTGTCATGAAAAAAAGAATCTCGCTCGAGCGCTTAGTCGATGCGATGTGCACATCACCAGCAAAAATTTTTGGATTGTACCCACGCAAGGGAGCGATACAAATTGGCTCCGATGCCGACCTCGTCCTAATCGATCCTAAAAAACAAACCACCATCAAAGGAAAAAAGCTCCACTACAAGGTCGGGTGGACGCCATATGAAGGACGAAAGATTAGAGGAACGCCGACGCTGGTGATTTCGCGTGGAACCGTGATAGCTGAAAATGGGGAAGTAATAGATAAAGCTGGTCGTGGGAAATTTTTTGCCAGATAAAGCAGCCTTCAACGTTTTCTTGCAGATTTTGGTTTTTTGGCTGTAATAGTAATAGGCGCTTTAACTTTTTCTTTAACCCGTCCATACATGCGAAGCGCCTTCAACGCGCGCGAAGCCCTCTCAGGTGAATCGTAGGCGGGCACGTTCGTATCCTTCAACACATCATGGACTAACACATAACTCTCTCCGCCCATCGCCACGTCGACAACCGGCTTCTTGAACTTTTTCAAAACCTCGGCGATCGCGCGCATGTCATCGACATCGAGCAAGCTTGACTTCAGCATGTTGATGACCATGACCCCATCGACGTTCGGGTCTGCGAGCACATTTTTCAAGACGAGCTCGTATTGCTTAGCCCTCGCCTCCATCCCCAGATCGATCGGGTTGGCGGTATCGATGTCAGGGTATCTCTGGGATATCCCCTTCACAGTTTTCGCGTCAAGTTTCGCCAACGTCAAACCTTCGCGATGCATGGCATCCATCGCCAAAACTGCTGGACCGTGAGCGTTGCTGATTATCACTATTTTATCGCCGGCCATCGGAGGCTGTTTCGCGAGCGCGTTCGCCACGTCGAGCATCCCCTCGACATCTCGCACGCGTATGGCACGGGCCTGCTTGAACGCCGCGTCGTAAATTCTATCATCCAACCGTGCGATCCCCGCCCTCAGGACGACGACCGGCTTTTTCTCAGCCGCCGCCCGCAATGCGTCCACGAACTTCCTCCCATCCCGAACGTCACCCATACCGATGCAGATTACGCGCGTGTCGCTATCATTTGAAAAGTAGTTAATCAACTCTGCCTCATCTACATCTGTTTTGTCGCCGAGCGAAACGAACTTGCTGATGCCAATCCCCCGAAGACGTGCCAAGTCGAGCACCGCCGCACCGACGCTGTTGCTCTGCGAGATGATCGCTATTTCACCCTGCTTTGGCATCATCTCGCGCTCCAAGCTCGTGTTCAGACCTGTACGCGTGTTTATGACTCCCATCGCAGAATTTGGCCCTAGTATCCTGACGCCCTGCTTTTTCGCCTCCAAAAGCTCTGTCTGCCGCTCCTGTTCATAGCTTGGAGAGACCACCATCGTTCTGACGCCCGCGTCCACGACCTTCTTGACATTCTTGAGCGCTAGGTCTTGGGAGAGAGCAAGCACCGCGAGCTCCGCCTTGCCATAAACTTTTTTCACGTCCTTGAAGGCGCCCTCCATCTTTCCGCTGAGATCGATGATGTATGTTTTGCCCTTGTACGTGCGCATGTTATCGACAGCGGATCTGAATAGGGTCGGTGCTGTCCCCACCTTGGTGCCAGATGCACCAACTATCACCACGCCACTCGGCTCGAAGAGGGCCTTGACGCCATCGCCTTTCATGATCAGCGTCACTTGTTTCGGCACCGCCTTGGGTTTTATCGGTCTCTTCCGTATGGGCTTTGGTTTTATTGGTTTCGTCCGCGCGGGCTTTTTCGGCTTCATCGCCACGACCTTGCGCTTCATCGGCTTTGGAACGGGCTTTTTCTTGAAGAGCTTTCTAAACATTTCAATCCTCCCCCAGGACTATCCTCGCGTCCACCGCGATCGCACCTTTGCCCTTATCGAAGACGAATACAGGATTTAGGTCCATCTCCACTATCTCTGGCACCTCCGCGGCGAGCTGCCCGACCTTCTGTATGATATCCGCGAGGGCCTCGATATCCGCCGGTGGAGCACCCCGCGTTCCCGTCAGCAATAGATAGCCCTTTACCTCAGATATCATCTCCAACGCATCGTCCCGCGTGAGCGGCGCAAGCCTGAAGCTGATATCCTTCATAACATCCACCCAGACACCACCCAACCCGAACATCACCGTTGGACCGAATGTTTTGTCATGTACCATGCCGACGACCACTTCCCTCGCAGGAGGCACGTACTCTTGAACAGTCACTCCCAACACGTTGGCGTTGGGCTTGTTCGCGCGAACGTTAGCCATTATCTCCTCGAATGCATGCTTCACATCGAGCTCAGAACTCAGCCCAACCTTCACCCCGCGAACATCGCTTTTATGGATTATATCAGGGGACGCGACCTTCAGCACCACGGGGTACTTTATCTCCCTTGCCAGCTTCACCGCCTCCTGAACGTCGTGGGCGAGCTCGGCGTGCGTCGTATGGATCCCCCAGATAGAAATAAGGTTTTTTGCCTCGAATTCAAGCAATTCACGCCTTTTTTTAGCTTTAATTGAAGAAATAAACTCTAAAACACTCTTTTTTGCTGCCACACACATCCCCCTAAACGCCCCTATTTACACGGGGGTAGCTATAAAGATTTTCTAACCTAACATCAAAATTGGGTGTCTTCGGCGCTATGCAATCCAGTTGAACCCGTAGAGCCTTACCGTGCCCCAACTTGTCGTGAAGGAATCCCCACGGCAACTCACGGTTATCGTCAAATCATCGTAGTAGTCCCACAACAGCTTGGTAGTAGGAGATATTTTTGCGCTATTTACATTATTTGCGTCTTCACGCGCCCACAAATACAAGTACGCATTCACGCCCGTTGACAGACGCCCAGCAGTTGTGACCGGAACGTACAGCTTCCAGCGAATTCCTTGGTTATCTGAAAGGCCAGTGATGTCTGTCCACGTACCACTCTTCTCAACATATCCATTTCCATAGTTGGTTTGCCCTCTAACAGTAGCTTGGAACGGGCCCCAACCGTACCGTGTGGAACCTATCGTCACCACCAATCCATCGTCCGGATCCCCAACATCTCTCAAGTACCCAGAAGTGGTGCAAAATGTTATCAGCACGTTTTCGTTCTGGTAGCTCTCCCCTGCGGTGGGGTCGTTATCGTAGACGGTTCCATCGATAGCACCGGCCACAACTTGGGGGGGCTGTCCTGGAGGAATCGGAGTAAAGATTATGCTCCATAGCTGCTGGACGAATTCAAACTGGCCATACAAAATAAGAAAATCTGTTTTTCCCTGACTGTTATAAATAAGTATAAATGATCCATCGTTTCCCCGTTTGAACATGAGAAATATATTCCCACTTGCTGTGACCTCGTTTTCCTTTGTCCACCCAAGTTCAACCATTTTAGATAAATACCATGATGCGATTGTATTTGCATCCTGCGTACTAGTATACGCCCCTACTACTCCTACTCCAGATACCCCGATATTCTCTAATCCTGCGTTAGCTTCAGCAGTTTCATATGCATTCTCCACGGCACCGGCGTATACAGGTATACCACCTAATCCGCCACCACCTGATCCACCGCCTCTAGTTACAACATATACACCAACGCCAACGACGACAGCGACGATGACAATAGCAATGATAACCAACGGTGCTATTCCTCTTTGGTTCATTTCATGCCTCTAATTAATGCTCACCCAGCCTTGCTTTTATAAGCTTTCGGCACGTGGATAATTGGAGTGTCCGTACATGAGGTACGCATTCAAGGTAGCCTACGATGGCGCGCGATACTTTGGGTTCGCCAGACAGCCCAGCCTGCCTACAGTCGAGGGAGAGCTGTTGAAAGCGCTAAAAGAGTGTGGGCTATGCCACGATCCAGCCGAGGCCCGCTATCGCGTAGCTTCTCGGACGGACCGCGGGGTGAGCGCGATGGGACAAGTAGTGGCGCTCGACGTGCTCAAGCGGCCGAACATCAGCGCAATCAACGCTCACCTGCCCGATGACATCTCTATCCTTTCGACTACTGAAGTTCAACCATCATTTGATCCCTGGCAGATGGCGCTGCGCAAATATTACCGCTACAAATGCGGGGCCCCAGAGGGTTTCGATTTGAAGAAGGCACGGAGCGCGGCAAAACTGTTGCTCGGCAGGCACGATTTCTGGAGCTTCTGCAAGCACGAGCAGGGCAGGCCGACGCTAGGAGAGCTTGAACAGGTGAAGATCAGCGGGAGAAAAATCCTCACCTTCGATTTTGTGGCGCCGGCTTTCCTATGGCAACAGGTGCGCCGCATGGTTGGTGCGCTGCTCACGATAGGATTGGGAAAGTTTGCTCCAGAAGATTTTAAACTGATGCTAAAACAACCCCAAAATCACTTGCCCAGACCAGCAAACCCCGAGGGCTTGGCACTTGTGAAGATAGAATATAGGGAGATTTCTTTCAAGGACCAGCGGGTTTCAAAAAAGTGCGAGAATTTGCTCAAACGAATTAAAGCTAAGGAATCTACCTACCACTAAGCAAGCGAAATAAAAGAAGTCACCCACCACCTATCTGATTTTTGAGATGTGGAAGTGGGTGATGGTCCTTACCGCTAGCACGATGATTGCTGCACCGGCAAACACTGCAATGTTATTCACCATGCCGTTTAATGCGTTCATCCAGTTTGTGTATCCTGCCACGCCAAGACTGTTGAAGATTCCAAACTGACTTGCGACCAGTAGCACGAGCGAAACCAATACAATGCCATAGATTTCTTCCTCAACCTTCTTGGAGGTTATCATCAATGCCCCGATTACTACTCCAATCGCGATGAGTACAATTGAAATCCAAGCTTGTGTGTTCGCCACGATTCCTGCAAAGCCCGCGTACAGACCAGCAATTATCGCCACGATTAGACCTATTATGAAGAGATACCCAGCTATATGTGATACATCCATCTTTTTAGCCATTTTTTCACCTCCGTTGGCTTTTAATTAATGTTATAAAAGCCCCTTTTATAAATCTTTCTGTTTTAAAAGCTTATATCGTATTTACAATAGTTTAATAGCATTAAACTTCAATTTAACAATTTATAGGTAAAAAATAGCGCGTAGCTCTTCTAAGTCTGGTGCTAAAAAGAAGCATACCTAAAAATCAAGTTTGCATGACCAACAGCGATGGTACAAGTGATAGACGCTACGCTAAGAAGTAAGAAAAATAAAAAAAAAAGAAAAGTGTGGTTCGCTCTACTTCTTCCTGGCCAAATTATAAACTGCTTTCAGCGATGGAATTATAGCCGCTGGTGCGACGAATGCCATGATGTTGCGTACGATGCCCTGTACTGTGGTAACATATGTCCCCGCAACTGTAGTTAGACCAAGAATCGTTTCGGCAGCTAAGCTCGCAACCAGCAGGGTTACTGCGACCGTCATGAACTGGCTGACTTCCGCCTCGGTTATCGTGGTCAAGCTGACTATCACTCCCAAGATCATGAGGGCTATGAAGACCCACGAGCATTGTGCAGCGTCAAGCCTCGACGTCGCTAATCCAGCTACCACAGCCACAATCACAACTACTATGAAAGCAATCTCACCAACTTTGGCCAGTAAATTCGCTGTTGATACCTTTTTAGGCATTTATTCACCTCCGTTGGCTTTTGATTAATGTTATAAACGCCCATTTTATAAATCTTTCGGTTTAAACCAATTCTTTTTGGATTTGGTTGATAATAAAAGATAATTCTCTGGAAAGGCACCGATAAACTCAAAAATAGGGAAGTTCAAACGCTAGATGGTGTTGGAATGCCAGAACTGTCTGAAATAAAAATGAAAAGCGTGGCTAGAGCCTTTGTTAGGCGCTCTATGAAAATAGGACGCCGCGCCGATGGAAAATTTGAATCTGTTCGCATCCTGTACAACGCCACCGACCCGAGCTGCGAGCGCATGGCGTTCAATATCGAAGAAGAGTGCTGGCGAGTCGGTGCCCACACCCTTCTGCTCACCGAGCGCTGCTGGCAGGCTAGGCAACACTACAAAATCACCCCTGAGAAATCCCTTAAGGAGATGAGCCCGTTCGCTGATGCGATAGCGAGGCGAGCCGACGTCACAATCTACCTGGGTGAGGATGACGATCCCATGTGGGCGCGGGGGCTCTCGGGAAAAATAAAGCTCACCGGGCCGATCAGGCAGAAGCTTCACGAAATCTTGGACAAACGAAAGGTTAGATGGGCGTACTTTGGCTGGCCTGTGCCTGGGGCTGCGAGAGGCTACGGCTGTCCTGTCGCCAAGTTCAGGCAAATTTTCTTCGCCAGCATTAGGGCAAGTTTTACACCCGAGTTGCTGGAACTCTGCGAATACTACCGCAGGTCGCTCGCTGGCAAAAACAAAGTAAAAATAACCGCCGCTGACGGCACAGACCTTCGCTTCAGGATAAAAGGCCGCCCAGTGCTCGTCGACGATGGTTTCATCTCGCGGGAGGACATGGCGCGCGGCGATGTGGGGCTGAACATTCCCACCGGAGAAATTTTCGTTGCGCCGCTTGAAACGACAGCTGAGGGCGAGATCTTCTTCGAAAACGTTGCAATTCACGGGTTCGGCAAGGTCAAGGGGCTATGGCTAAAGTTCCGCCGGGGAAAGATCGCAGATTACGACGCCACAAGCGGCAAGGCGAACTTCTCAAATTTCCTCAAGGCGAACACAGGCGAAAAGGACCGGATCGCGGAGTTCGGCGTGGGCTGCAACCCAGGTGCGAGGTACACCGGCGGAAGCATCATCATCGACGAGAAGATTTTTGGCACCGTCCACATCGCGATAGGCAACAACACGGGCGCCTACCACGGCAAGAACAAGGCCTCCAGCCACCTAGACCTAATCAAGGACATGCGTCGTGGACAATTTTTCGTCGACGGGAAGCTCGTCATGGACCGTGGAAAACCCAGCAAGCTATAGGGCCTACTTTTTGGCTAGATAGTCAACCTCGGCTTCACTAAAATTCAGCTCTGCCGCAATTTGCTGGGCTGCTTTTTTGTCGCGCCTGAAAATCACACCCAAGTAAGGCAAAAAATCCTTTCGTGCCACATGACTTGAAGTGTGGCAGCGCCCCGCAACTTTCTTCGCAACGCTGTCCCGCGTCGCCCTCACGGCCCTCGTGCGGGACATCTTCATGATTATGCTGGGCAGCTGGAAGCGTGCAAACTTCAGCTCACCTTTTCTGGACATCGCCACGCCGGCAGTCATCATATCGCTCGCGTACCTCCACATTCTATATGCCTGCCTTCGCTTGGTCCTGCCCAGAAAGATATCGGCTCGAGCGATGGCATCGTATGCTTCAGCTAGATCGGCTGGGTCCGCTAACACCTTGGGTATATTTTCGTCTATCCACGCGAGGACATCCTCCGGCGGCATGTCCAGCGACCAAAGCAACTCTCGCGCCTGCTTGGCCGTGGTGGCGCGCATGAGCTGCGATAGGACATCGAAAATATTTGCTTCACGGTCACGTTTGTACAGCACCACATCCTTCATGGCAAGATGCTTCTTCCCCTCAGCCAACGCCTGCAGGTCGTTGATCGCTGAGCGCAGGTCACCATTCGACGTCTCGGCGATGACTTTCAATGCTGTGGGCTCGGCCTCGATTTTTTCCGCACGACATATTTTTTGGAGGGTGCCGACGATCGCGTCCTGTTGCACGCGTCTGAAATTTATCATCAGGCAGGATGCTCGGATCTGCCATGGTATCTCATACTGGTCGTTCGCGATTAGCACAACTGGATTTCTTGGATCTTCGATGAGCTCCTCTATCGCGCGATAGCCACCGCGATCGGCTACTCCATAAACGTTATCGACCTCATCCAACACCACTAACCGTTTGCCAGTCGTGCCCGAAAAAAGGGTCCCAGCGGCGGCCGCAGTACCAGCTACATGTTTAATAACATCGAACGATCGTTTGTCGCTCGCGTTCATCTCCACGAGGTCCCACCCCATCTGCCTCGCGAGCGCTTGGGCAGCAGCCGTCTTTCCAGTTCCAGCTGGGCCGTAAAGCAAAAGCGCGGGCTTGCTCGGCCGCCCTTTGCGCCAACTCTCAGCCCAGCTGAGTATCTCTTTGACGGCCTGTGATTGGCCCACGAGCTCTCCAAGCTCCTGCGGCTGGTATTTGTCCACCCAGAGCTCAGACATTCGCATCACCTAGGTCGTCCTCAGGCGATCGCCGAGCAAACTGAAATGCGCAAGAAGGGCCTCGAGCTGGATGCGCTCGTTCGCGCCTTCCGTCAGCCTGAAATCCACCTCGCCAACTTTATCCATCAGCTTCACCTTCGTAGGCTCTGGGATTTCCAAGCTCAGAATTTCTCGATGCACTTGCTGCAGGATATCCTCGCCCGAGAGCCCCTGATTGACTAGCATACCGATGAGTTTGGAGCGTGCATCCTCAAACTTTCCTGCGAGTGCTGCTTCAAGCATCTCCTTCACGTCCTCCGGGCGCGCGGAGGCGCTCACGTCATATACTGCTTTCGCATCGACCTTTCGCTTCACCGTCGCTGTAGCTTGGAGAACATTTATCGCGCGGCGCATGTCTCCTTCGCTCATGTAGATTATCGCTTGGATCGCGTCTTCTTCAAGCGTCAACTTCTCCGCGCGAGCGATCCTCTTGAGCATCGCGGCTATGTCCTTATCGACTAGCCTCCTGAACCTGAAGATTGAACAGCGCGACTGGATGGGCTCGATTATGCGGCTCGAGTAGTTGCACGCTAGGATGAAGCGCGCGGTGTGCGTGTACATCTCCATGGTGCGCCGCAAAGCATTCTGGGCGTCTGAGGTCAGGGCGTCCGACTCATCGAGATAAACAATTTTGTATGGAACGTCGCCTATGGGCATCGTACGCGCATAGTCCTTCACCTTCGTTCGAATGGTGTCGATGCCCCTCTCATCCGACGCGTTGAGCTCGAGTATGTTATACCTCCACCCGCCTCCGAAGAGTTCTCGGGCGATGCAGAGCGCGGCCGTCGTCTTCCCTGAGCCTGGAGGCCCAGCGAAAAGCAGATGAGGCAAAGATTTTTTATCAACAAAGTTTTGGAGCCTGCTGACTATCTCATCTTGCCCGACCATATCTGAAAGTTTCTCTGGGCGGTATTTTTCCACCCATATCTCTTCCGCCTCAACCAAGCTCACACCCTTCTGAGCTTCTCCTTCATCCTCTTCTGCGCGGCCCTCTTGTAGGATTCAAACAGACTATCGATGATTTTGTCGACGACCTCGCGCTCGAACCTGCCGCGGGAGAGCTTGATTCGATAAATGTATTTCAGCCCACCTTTCCCCTTGCTGAGCTTGGTGCTGAGCAATCCCCGCTTGCACAGGCCGTTCATCGTAGCGTTCACCGCCGAGCGGCTTATGCTGTGCTTCACCTTCAAACGATTATAGATATGGCGCGCGGTAGCTTTCTTTTCTTTCCACAATATTTCCATGATCTCCGATTCAAGAGGGCTGAGCACTGTTTGGGCGCCTTGTTTGAATGGCCTGTATTCGGTCCAGCGGAACAAATTCACCACCAAAGACTGTGGAAAGATTGTTTTAGCCTATTAAAAAGTTTGGGGAACGAATTTTATACTATTGGATACACGATAAGTTGTGGTCATTGACATGATTCAACCAGCTCAGAAAACTTACGATGCAAAAAAATTTGAAACAGAAGTCCACGCGAGGTGGCAGGCGAACAACATCTACGAAAAAGTGAAGCTCGCACATGCAAAAGATCCCACTTGGTTCTTCCTAGACGGACCGCCGTACGCGAGCGGAGCAATCCACCTTGGTACGGCCTGGAACAAAATAATCAAGGACGCCATCATCCGCTACAAAACGATGCGTGGCCTCAACGTCCGGCGACAACCTGGATGGGACTGCCATGGGTTGCCAATAGAGGTCAAGGTAGAGGAGAAGCTCGGGGTGAAGTCGAAGAAAGACATCGAGCAGGTGATAGGCGTGGAAAAATTTATTGATGAGTGCAAGCGCTGGGCGCTCGAGCACGTCGACATTATGACGAAGCAGTTCAAGCGTCTCGGCGTGTGGATGGACTGGGACACACCATACATCACAATCACCAACGACTACATCGAATCGGCCTGGTGGACGATCAAGCGCGCCCATGAGAAAGGGCTGATGCAGAAGGACATGCGCGTAATCCACTGGTGCCCTAGATGCGAGACCGCGCTCGCAGAACACGAGGTGCGCGGCGAATATCTCGAGGTGAAGGACCCATCGCTGTATGCCCGCTTCAAACTCGGCGACAAACCAAACGAATACATGCTCATATGGACGACCACGCCTTGGACTTTACCGGCCGACATGGCGGTATGCGTGCACCCTGAGTACTCCTACGCGAGGGTTTCTGTCGGGAGCGACATCTACATCATGGCCGAGCCCCTCGTTGCGAAAGTTATGGGTGAGCTGGGCATCGCGGAATATAAAATCACGGACCTCGTGAAGGGGGACAAGCTCGAGGGCTTGCGCTACGAGCATCCTCTCCTCGAAGAAGTGCCGAAGCAGAAGGAGTTCACACAACACCACCGCGTCATCTGCGGGGAGCACGTGACGCTGGAGGAGGGGACGGGCTGCGTGCACACCGCGCCCGGACATGGTGAAGAAGATTTTGTGATAGGTGCGAAATACGGGCTACCTGTATTCAGCCCTGTCGGCTCGGATGGGAAATTCACGGGCGATGCCGGGAAGTACGCCGGACAATTCGTCAAGGATGCCGACTCTGTGATTTTAGATGACCTGAAGCTGAAGGGAATCCTCATGAAGTCGGGCACAATCACCCACACATATCCATACTGTTGGCGTTGCCACACTCCGCTTATTTTCAGGGCGACGGAACAGTGGTTCATCCGCATCTCAGACATCAAGACGAAGATACTCGAGAAAAATTCCGCGCGTGTACAATGGGTCCCAGACTGGGTGAAGATGCGCTACATCAACGGCGTAGAATCCGTGGGCGACTGGTGTATATCGAGGCAACGATACTGGGGAATACCTCTGCCGATTTGGTCGTGCAGCGGTTGCGGCAACATCGTTATCGTCGAGAGCAAGGAGGAGCTCGAGCAACTCGCGCAGGTCTCGCTCAAAGACGTCGACCTCCACAGGCCTGGCGTCGACAAGCTCGTGATCAAATGCACAAAATGCAACAGCGAGATGCATCGCGTGCCCGATGTCCTCGACGTGTGGTTCGACTCCGGCATCGCCTCATGGGCCAGCCTCGGCTACCCGAAACAGCGGGAGCTCTTCGAGAAGATCTGGCCGAGCGACTTTATCACGGAGGGTGAGGACCAAGTAACGAAGTGGTTCTACAGCCAGCAGGCGACGTCGGTGATAGCTTTCGACGATGTTCCGTACAAACAGGTGCTCATGCACGGTTTCGTGCTCGACGCCAACAGCAGGAAGATGTCGAAGTCGCTGGGCAATGTAGTTGAGCCAGAAGAAGTAATCGGAAAATTCGGCGCTGATGTCCTTCGATTTTATACGTGTTCAGCGAACGCCCCTTGGGAAGATCTGAGGTTCAACTGGAAGGGCATCGATGTAGTCAACCGAATGCTCAATGTGTTGTGGAACGTCTACGTCTTCGCCACGACGTACATGGCGCTCGACAAGTTCGACCCGACCCGCGTCTACCTCCTCAGAATTAGAAACAGCTTCACACAGGAGGACGCTTGGATACTTTCGCGCGTCAACAGCCTCGCGCGCGACGTCGAGCGGGCGTTCGAGAGCTGCAACATCCACCTCGCGACACGTGAACTTTCCTCATTCATCCTCGAAGACCTCAGCAGGTGGTACGTGAAGCTCATCAGAAATCGAATGTGGATAGAGAGCGAGAACCCATCGAAACTCGCGGCCTACGTCACTCTTTATCAGGTGATGCACATTCTGATGAGGCTGCTCGCTCCTCTGATGCCACACGTGACCGACGTGATCTATCAAGGTTTGGTGAAGTCGATACACGAAAAATCTCCGGAGAGCGTACACATGCTCTCTTGGCCCACTGCGCAGGAGGACATGATCGACCTTAATCTCGAGCGTGGAATGAACGCGGTGAGAGCCTTCATCGACGCGTCTGCAAACATAAGACAACAGGCGAACCTCAAGTTGCGTTGGCCGGTGAAAAAGGTAATCGTGCAAACTTCGGCACAAGAGCTCAAGGTGCTGCTCATGAGACTCAACGATGTGCTCAAGTCTCAATTGAACTGCAAGGAGCTCGTGCTCCTCGGTCCGAGCGATGTCGCTGGTGAGCTGAAGTGCAAGCCCAAGACCGAAAACTTGACAAAGAGGTTCAGGAGCCTCGCGTCGGCCGTAGAGGAGACGCTCAAGAACATGGAGGCCTTGAGGTTGCGCGCGGAACTCGAGCGCTACGGATTTTTCGGCATCCAGGTGGTCGGGCAGAAGGTGAAGCTGACGAAGGACGATGTGGAGTTCGAGGAGGGGTTGCCCGAAGGTTTCGTGTCGGCCTCGACGGACGCTGGAAAAATCATGATCGACGTTCGATTGACGCCGGAGCTTGAAGCTGAGTGCTTGGCCCGAGAACTTGTCAGGCGGCTACAGACGATGCGGAAGGAGCAAAACCTCGCTATGGAGGAACGCATCGATGTCGAGATCGGGAGCGACAACGCGGAGTACCTGAAGCTCCTTAGAACCCAACGGGAATACATAACTCGCGAAGTTCGGGTGCAAAACCTGCGGCTGTGCGCGACCGCCGAGGTCGGAACGCAGGGTTATGTTAAAAACTGGGAGATCGACGACGACAAATTCAAACTCTCTCTCAAGCGACTCTTGGCTTAACACGAAAGCTAAAGTTTATACCCCCTCAAATGATTTTTCTTTTGTTAGGTGATGATGTGGCCAAGATATCGCATATATCCGGCTTCTACAAACTTCCGCTCAACGAGAGGCTGAGGATCATCAAAGAGTTCGCAGGGCTCACGAGCGCGGAGGTTAACTTGATAAAGAAAGAGGGCGCGCTCAAGCTCGATCAGGCCGACCGCATGATCGAAAATGTCATAGGCACAATTGGCCTGCCGCTCGGCATAGCGACAAACTTCCTCATCAATGACAGAGATTATCTTATTCCGATGGCCATCGAGGAGCCAAGCGTCATCGCGGCAGCTTCGAACGCGGCGAAGATGGCGAGGGAGAAGGGCGGCTTCACGGCGAGTAGCTCAGAACCGCTCATGATAGGGCAGGTTCAGCTAGTCGATGTGAAGAACACCACGAAGGCAAAGACGGACATCATCGTCCGCAAGGATGAGATCATCAAACTGGCGAACGAGCAAGATCCTGTGCTCGCGAACCTCGGCGGCGGGGCGAAGGACATCGAAGTGAAGGTGCTCGAAACTCCTGCTGGCCCGATGCTAGTGGTTCACCTGATCGTGGATGTACGGGACGCGATGGGAGCGAACGCGGTCAACACCATGTGCGAGGCCGTCTCACCTCTGCTCGAGCGCATCACGAGCGGCAAGGCGCGGCTCAGGATAATTTCGAACCTCGCTGCCCTCAGGCTCGTGCGGGCCGAGGCCGTCTTCCAGAAGGAGGTGCTCGGCGGAGAGGAAATCGTGGACGGAATAATCCAAGCCTACTCGCTCGCTGTTGCGGACCCATACAGGTGTGCGACACATAACAAAGGGATAATGAACGGCGTCATCGCGGTCGCTCATGCCACGGGCAACGACACAAGAGCCCTAGAATCTGGGGCGCACTCCTTCGCAGCGATGAAGGGGAAATATCAACCTTTGACGACATGGAAGAAGACGAAGGAGGGTGACCTGCTCGGCCGCATAGAGCTGCCAGCGGCTGTCGGTATAATAGGCGGGGCCACCGCTTCCAACCCAACAGCTAAAGTTTGTTTGAAGATACTTGGGGTTAAAAGCGCTTGCGAGCTCGGCGAGGTGATGGCATGCGTCGGCCTCGCAAATAATCTCGCTGCCATGCGGGCGATAGTCGCCGAGGGCATCCAGCTGGGCCACATGAGGCTTCATGCCAGGAATATCGCGATCATGGCGGGTGCCACAGGCGATTTAATCGACCAGATTGCCGAGCAAATGGTGAGGGAGAAAAAAATCCGCGTCGATCGAGCGAAGGATATTTTAGAGAAACTTCAAAAGAGCTAGGGTCGAAGCAAATATCCTTCTACCTAGAAAATAGCGAAACATAAATCTTTTAAGCAGCCAAACCCAAGTATTGTTCGATGAGGGCAGGCTGGGCCCGATTGGGCGCCCGAGGAATGGAATTTAATTGACTGAGATAAAGTACCCAAAAAATGCAAAGTTTGAGTGCCTGAGATGCATGAAGTGCTGCGGCGATACCCCGCAGAAGAAAAGGCAGGTCCTCCTTTTACCCAGGGAAGCCAAGAAAATAGAAAAGATCAGTGGGATGCGGCTATCTGGATTCGCTGCTACTGTGTCAAGCCCGAAACCTTTCAAGTATGTGATGAAGAAGAAGAACAGAAAATGCGTCTTCTTGAAAAACGGCGGGTGCTCGATATACATGCATAGGCCATTGCTCTGCAGATTCTACCCGTTCGCAGTGGAGAAGCACAATGGTGGCTACGTTTTCAAATCGTCCGAGGAGTGTCCAGGTATTGGACTCGGAGATACTCTGAGAGAAGACGATTTCAAAGAGATGCTGACAGAAGCCAATGGGGTATTGGCGAAGGCATTCTGAGGAACGCTTATTTTAGCTTTTTTTTCGGTATTAACAAAATGTCAAGTTGACAAAGAAATTTAAATAGTAATGTTAAATTGGTTAGAGACGATGTGCGGAATAGTAGGCCTTATGCTAAGACATCCCGGCAAGGTTGGGGACTACCTCTACCGTATGTTGCTGGCGCTCCAGCACCGCGGCACGGATTCGGCTGGCGTCGCTATCTACACGGACAAGAAGTTGGGCGAAGACGAGTACATCTTGATGGTTCAGGTCTTGGACAAGCCAGGGGCGATAGGAAAGGTGGGGGATGCGATTGGGTGCGCTGGCGGAAACATACGCGACATCCGGGTAACGATATCCAAGGGCGGCGGCTTCGGTATCGACAGATATGTGGTACGCGCGAAGGATCTGCCGACGCTGAAACGTATAGTCGAAGGCGTGGACGCTACAGGTATCGGCAAAGTTTTCAGTTACGGGCAGTCTATCCAAGTGATAAAAGAGACAGGCCTCGTTGAGAACTTGGAGGCCAGCTATGACATCTCCAGCATGCGTGGGACACATGGTATCGGACACGTTCGTTTTTCTACAGAGTCGCGCGTAGACCATCATCATGCTCATCCATTTCATACTGGTGCAAATCCAGACATTGCCGTAGTCCACAACGGTCAGATCACTAATTATTACAAGGTCAGGCGCGAGCTCGAGCGCAGGGGGTTCACATTTGTCACCGAGAACGATACGGAGTGTATAGTTCACTTCATCGTGGACAAACTTCAACAGAAATTCTCTTTCGAGGAGGCGCTAGAGGCTTCCGTCGAGGAACTGGATGGCCCATTTTCTTATATTATAGCCACGTCTACGGCGATCGGCGTCGCACGCGACAAGCTTGGCTTGCGGCCTGCAATGATTGCACATGACAAGTCCGGCTATTTCATAGCTTCCGAAGAATGCGCTTTGGTTGATGTGTGCGAGGATTCCAATCCCAAATATCTGGGGCCAGGGGAGGTCTGTGTGTATGAGCTCAAGGATAGTTGATGTGGCGAAGATGTCCCCGAGGGAAATCAATCAGCTTCTGCGAAAAGCTAGAGGAAAAATCGAGCTAATCAACCCGGGTTCGGCCCACTTCTTGGCAGCTGGGCTACGCAGTAACTTGAGGATAGAGATAGACGGCTCAGCTGGATACTACATTGGGACTTGTATGCATGGTCCCGTGGTTCATATAAATGGGAATGCTGGTTGGTATGCGGGCGACAACATAACTGGCGGCGTCGTGGTCATAGATGGCAGCAGTGGCGACGGTGTTGGGCAGGGCATGTACGATGGGACAATCGTCGTCAAGAAGAACTGCGGGAGCAGGACAGGACAGTTGATGAAGGGTGGTACGATAATTGTCGGCGGGAACTCTGGCTACATGACAGGCTTGTATGCTTTTGGAGGGAAAATTATCGTTTGCGGAGATATTGGGCACAGCGCTGGAGAATCGATCATGGGCGGCACAATATACGTAGGTGGAAAAATTGCTTCGCTCGGGAAGAACGCGGTCGCGCAGAAGGTCACTGCTCAAGAGCAAGAAGTCATAAAAAAATTGTTGGCAAAATTCAGTCTGAAATACCCAAGAAAATTCACAAAGATAGTTTCGCTGAGGAAGCGTGTCTATCACGTCGATATAGGTGAGGGTTGATGTACAACGTTAATTTACAGTGTACGGGATGCGGGACTTGCGCAAGGGTTTGTCCCGTCGGCGCGATAAAAATGGTGAAATCTGGCGGGAAAGATGTGCCGCAAGTTAATTTGGAGATATGCGCAAGATGTGACGCATGTGCAGTTTTTTGCCCAACTGGTGCGATTCGAGTAGAAAAATCGAAACCATCGATGACGTGGACTGCAGAAAAAATTTATGCTTTACAAAGGGCGGCAACCACAGGTGAAGTGCAGGTCAGGGGGACTGGTGCACGTCGGTACGTTCCTTCCTTCGACGATCTCGTGATCCTTTGTGCTCAGGTATCTAGGCCGCCAATCGATCATTACCGAGAACCATGCGAGACGAATGTCACCCTTGGGGCGAGATTTGCGGAAAAGCCGCTGGCTTTGGATATACCAATCTTCATCGGCGCGATGTCGTTCGGTGCCGTTTCCAAGGAGACGAAAATTGCGATGGCGAAGGGGGCATCTGCAATCGGGACTGCGGTCAATACGGGCGAAGGAGGGCTTTTGCCTGAGGAAAGAAAGTTCGCGAAGAAACTCATCGTGCAGTATGCATCTGGCCGATTCGGAGTCTCGGCCGACTACTTACAACGCGCGGACGCGATCGAGATCAAGATCGGTCAAGGTGCGAAGGCTGGACAAGGAGGGCTATTGCTCGCAGAAAAAGTGACATCCGATATAGCGAGGGTACGCGGCGTCCCCGAGGGCACGGATCTCATCTCCCCCGCTCGCCACATGGACATCGTTGGTCCAGAAGACCTCCAGATGAAAATTCAACAGCTTCGCGAAATCACCGACTGGCGCGTGCCGATCATGGTCAAGTTTGCGCCTGGGCGGATAGGTGAAGATGTGAAGATCGCTGCGAAGGCTGGAGCTGATGTGGTCGTCGTCGATGGTATGCAGGCCGGAACTGGCGCTTCTCCGGATGCGGTGCTTGAGCACGCGGGTCTGCCCACGATCGCGGCGTTGGTGGTCGCAAACGGTGCGCTTGAAGAAGCCGGCGTTCGCGACAAAGTCGACCTCGTGATATCTGGAGGGATAACTAGCGGAGCGGATGTCGCAAAGGCGATGGCTCTCGGCGCAGATGCCGTGGCGATATCGACCGCAGCTCTTGTGGCGATCGGATGTAGAGTCTGTGGTCTGTGCAACACGGGGAGATGCCCATACGGCATAACAACGCAAGACCCGCAGTTGAGAAAGCGCTTGAATGTTGAAGAGAGCGCACGGAAGGTAGCGAACCTCTTGCGTACCTTCACGGATGAAGCTTCGATGCTCGCGATGCTCGCTGGAAAAACTTCGCTCTCCAACTTGGAGAGAGAGGACCTCAGAGCTATGACGCTGGATGCAAGCAAGATGACTGGAATCAAGCTCGCGGGCGTTGAGGATTTAAAAACATAGTTGACTATGGGGCAGCGACGAGAAAAGTTTCTGTCCCAACTACACCTTCGATGGACCTTATCTCGTCAATCACGATATTTGCCAACTCTTCGACAGATTTGGCCTCTACCTTGACTATCAGGTCGAAGCGTCCGAGGGTGAAGTAAACCTCCTTTACCCCTTCGACTTTTGCCACGCTTTCTCTCACAGTCTTCACCCAGCTTAGGAGTTCTCCTGTCCCGACCTTTACGGCAACGAAAGCAGTAACCATCTTTTCCCTCCTTTATGCACCTAAAATTTCTTCTATCACATCGCTTTCCATTTCTTCAACCATCAGGATGCCGGTGGCTTTTTTTGCCCTCTCTGACAGCGACACGATGTCCCCCCGCTCGATGAGGTTCAATTTCCACTTCCTGCTCCCGGCCAAAAGCTGCTTTAAGCCAGACTTGAGTCTCTCGGAATAATATGTGTAGACCCCAATTGCACCGAATGGTATTTTGGCGTACCGATCGCCATACATTTCCTTGAGTTTAGGAGCTGCTATAAAGAACCGCTCGGGCTCGGTGCCATAATAGTCGGCGAATGCTTTTGGCAATTTCTTTTCCTTCGCCAGCTCCACAAAGTAAGAGGCCTTCATAGCCGCGGTGACAGGGGCCCTCGCCATCGCGATCGCTTTAACGTATGGACCGCTGCCGAAGTTGCTCATCGCAATCGATTTGAAAATTTGAGTTTCATTCACGAAACCGCCGGCCATCGCGATGTCTGGAACGTGTTTGCGCTTTTTCTTTAAAATTTCTGCGCACTTCAATACCTGAGCTTCCAAGTAAACCGTTGGAGTGCCGCATTCCTGCATCATAGGCACAGGGCTCATCGCGGTCCCACCGCCTGCGCCATCGAATGTTATCAGATCGATCTTCGCTTCAGATGCGCACTTCATGGTGAACGCAACTACTGCTGGCCGATAAGCACCAGTTTTCAGAAACACTTTTTTGGCCCCCTGTTCACGAAGTTGCTCGACGTCTTCGACAAACCCTTTTTTCTCAGGCATTCCAATCCTGCTGTGGCGCTCGAATGTTTTGAAGAATTTATTTTTATGTGCCTCTTGAACCACGCGATCCTCTGGGTCTGGGAAAACGATGTAGCCCCTCTTTTTCAGCATTTTTGCCTCGTCGATGTTGGATACCCTGACTTCTCCACCAATCGCCTTGGCTCCCTGTCCCCACTTCCGCTCGATTATGTTGACTTCAAGCTTCGAAAGAGCATATGTGTCGACGCCCAGCCGCTTGTCCTCAACGTTTGTCTGAACCACGATATCGCCGTATTTACCATCCCAAAACTCTCGATATTTCTTGACGCGATACGCCATGTCTTCCGAGTGCACGACTTTACCGCCCTGAAGCTTGGATTCTGGGTCCATCCCGCACACGTTTTCGCCGATTACTTGCATGGTTCCAGCCAGCGCCGCACCGACCGCGAGACCATCCCAGTGAGATTTCGCGACGGCAGTTGAGCCGAGGCCAGCGGTGAACACGGGCAATTTCAATGGTACGCCTCCAACTGAAGTTGTGACGTCGACCGCTTCGAACACCGCTTTATCGGAATCTGGTTCTATCCCCTTCGCCCCAAGCACATCCACCATTATCTGGAAGTGGGACCAGTCGAGCAGGTAATCCTTGTTTGAAGATTGAGTGCTTTTTCCGAACTCGTCGGTTCGAGGGTAGAGGACGGCCCTTCCTCTGAAAGCGGACAGACCGATCTCGCAGAGGATCGGACATTCACGAACGCAAATCGGGCACATCCCGCTCGTCGGGCTTATGTCGAGCAGCCTCACTGCAGTTCCCGTCGTCGAGCGAGCGTTTGCGCGTATGTCTGGCAAAGTTTTCAACCCCTTTAATCAATAAAAGTTTCAGCTTTAAAGTTATGCGGGGTTAACATTTTGTTAAATTGTTATAGATATAACAACTGCTAAAAATTTCCTGTTGTTTAATTCCTTTATTTCCGATAAAAAGGAAGAATTTTGGAAATAATCCAATTCAAAAGGTTTAAATAGGAGATTTGGGCAAAGAGCATAGCGGTAGGGAGGAAGCCCGCAAGGGAAGCCGAACCGAAGCCCAAGGGCGACGGAGAGCCACGGTGAAACTCAGCGCAGCTGGGGCAGGCTGTGGCTAAAGCGTTTGGCAGTGAACGTTCAGGCCGAAAGGCGGGGAATGGCCGCGCGACGAAAAGCACGGGCAGGGTAACCGAGCCGTCGCGGAGTAATTTCGTGGTCGAATCCCTACCACTTTTTGAAATTCAACTAGCATTTGGTAATTTTTTCAGCTGGGCAAGATTTTTCACGACATCGGCGAGGCCAAGCTTCACCAAGCGTGAGCGTGATATCCAGCCCGTCTTCCTGTCCCAGCCCCGTAGTTGGTAATACTCGCGCAACATACGATCGAGTTCGACGACGTGACCCTTGCAAGGTCCAGCTGGCGCGGGTTCCTTCGTCAGGCGCTCGGGCAATCTGTCGTCCTTCGCAGTTACGCCCTCGCGTATGTCGAACGCTCGCTCAAGTGTGAAGATGCGCTCGCCTATGAGGCGAAGATCCTTCTCGGTGTAGCGAGTGCCAGTCAGAGCCGTCAGCCCGCCCGCAAAATCGGCGAAGTACAAAGCCGGCGGCCAGACTGCACCGAATTTGCACGCGACTAGTGAGTCGACTATCGCGCAGAAATTCTCGCCATCGCGCACCATCAGCGGTTTATATTTCGGGTTCAGTCTGTCTGCGCCCTCGGGCATGACTTTTTTCCCAAACCTTTCCTCGATCGCCTCGACGAATCCGACTTCGCTGAGCACCTCGAAAGACGTCAGGTGGTCCGCTCCACGGTTTGCTGTGGCGTGCGACAGTCCCATCGATTTCTGCGCGCGCCCGTCCTGTGCCGGCTCGTCCATGCCTTTCACGACCATCGTGAACCGCGCCGCTTTTTTGCCGAACCTCTTCGCGAACCTAGCTGTCCCCTCGGCGAGCTTTGCACCGAAGCCCTCGCGTCTGGCGATCTTCTCTATGCATTTGACGATCGCTTCTGAATTTCCCCACTTCAATTCTATGCCATCGGTATCCTTCGATGTCAACAGGCCGCGCTCGTAGCACTCCATTGCAAATGATATCACTGCACCGCACGAAATGGTGTCCAGCCCGTAGAGGTTGCAAAGCCTGTTTGCGTGGAGGAGTCCTTCGAGGTCGGCATTCCCGCAACGGCCACCCAAGCTCGAAAGTGTTTCGTACTCGACCTTCCCCTCCGAGAGCGGTTCAGCGCCGGGCACCCGCACGAAGTTCTCGCATCGGAGCGGGCAGCAGAAACACGCGCGGTCCTTGACCTTGAACTCACTGACCAACCTCTCTCCACCGATCTGTGCCGCATGCTCGAAGACGCCGCTCTGGAAGTTTCGAGTGGGGAAGCGCCCGATTTCGCTCATGAGCTCGACCAGGATCGATGTGCCGTACTTGGTCGTCGACGCGGAGAACTTGTGCAGGAGCAGCCTCTTGTGTGCTGCGCTCGCGAGGCGCTCGAATCGATCGAGGTCAGCGACTTCTAGGTCTAGACTGCCACGCACGGCTATCGCCTTCAGCCGCTTCGAGCCCATCACCGCGCCCAATCCCGTGCGTGCCGCGGCGCGATAGTTTGTCATTATGCACGCAAAACGGACGATATTTTCCCCAGCTCGACCGATGGAGGCGACTTGGGTATCTTTTTCGTGCTTTTCCTTCAGCGTCCTCTCGGTTTCTAAAGTCGATCGACCCCAGAGTAGTTTGGCATCCATGAGCTCGGCCTTGCCATCCTCCACGAAAAGATAAACAGGTTTGGATGAACGCCCCCGAATGATTATCACATCGAACCCAGCGTACTTGAGTTCAGATCCCCAATGCCCGCCGGAGTTCGCCTCGCCATAGAGGCTGGTTAACGGCGATTTTGCCGCGACTTCATATCGTCCGCTCTGTGGCCAAATCGTACCATTCAATGGGCCAGCGGCGAAGATCAAGATATTCTCTGGGCCGAGAGGATTTGTGCCCGGCTTGATGAGGTCGAAAAGCAATCTGGCGCAGAACCCATTGCCGCCTATGTAGTCCCTCGCGAGCTCTTTGTCGAGCTCCTGTGATGCGATTTTTCCTCGAGTAAGGTCTACTTGAAGCACGCGCCCAGCATAACCGTAAAGCGAAGGGTTTTTCATCCTATCATCCGCTTCGCGTGTTATAGAGCGGGCAATAGATTTTTGATCTCCCAGTCCATGACCTGAGCCCTATAAGCTTGCCACTCCTTGCCCTTGATATGTAAGAAGTGCTCAAAGAGATGATCGCCGAGCGCTTTCCTCATCATTTCGCTCTCTCTCATGCAATCGAGCGCCTGCCCCAAGTTCTCCGGCAGCGAGTCTATCCCCGCGGCCTTCCTCTCCTCGACGCTCATGCGGAAGATGTCCTTCTCAATAGGCTCCGGCGGCATAATTTTGTTTTTGATGCCCTCCAGCCCAGCCGCAAGCATGACGCTGAATTGCAGGTATGGGTTGCCCGCTGGGTCTGGGTTGCGAAGTTCGATCCTGGTCTTTGGACCTCTCCCAGCTGGTACTCTGATGTACGCGCTTCGGTTTCGGTTCGCCCAAGAGATGTACACGGGCGCTTCGTAACCGGGCACTAATCTCTTGTAGGAGTTTACGGAAGATGCCAAGATTGCGCAAATATCTTTTGCGTATTTCAGAAGACCGCCGATGTAATACAAGGCGGTTTTGCTGAGTTGATAATCTCCTTTGGGATCATAGAAGGCGCCTTTTTCGTCTTGAGTCATCAGTGATTGATGAACATGCATCCCTGATCCATTGATGCCAAATATCGGCTTGGGCATGAATGTTGCGTAGAGCCCGTGTTTGTAGGCGATGGTTTTTGTCACATATTTCATCATCGCCACCCTGTCTGCAGAAGAGATAGCATCGATATATTTGAGGTCAATTTCGTGTTGCCCAGGTGCGACTTCGTGATGAGAGGCTTCGACCTCAAAACCCATCGCGTCTAGATATGTCACTATTTCTTTTCTGATGTTATCGCCGCGGTCTTGCATGAGGTCAAAATAGCCACCGAAGTCCGATGGTTTCGTCGTTGGATCTCCATTTTCGTCGAGCATCATAAAAAAGAATTCATACTCCGGGGCCGTGTTGAAAACATATCCCATCTTCTTCACGGTTTCCACGAGTTTTTGCAGGGTGTATCTTGGGTCACCGTCGAACCTGGTGCCCTCGTGGTCGTAGACATCACATACCAATCGGGCGGTCTTGAGGCTGTCCTGTGTCCAAGGCAATATTGTAAAAGTTTTTGGGTCAGGCATTAGACGCATATCTGACTCTTCGATGGTGGCGTAGCCCAACACAGACGAGCCGTCGAAGAACACGCCTTCGTCGAGAGCTTTTTCCAACTGGGTTATAGGAATGGTGACGTTTTTCACGGTGCCCAAGATGTCCATGAACTGCATCTGGATGAAATTTACTCCTTCCTTCTCCACTGTTTTCAGAACTTTTGTCTTCAGGCTCTCCATCTCATCCCCTTTTGGCAATAAACCTGCGCTGTATTTAAACTTTCAGCAATAGTGGGAACGATATCTACTCAAGTGTATATTTTCATGGGTAGCGATGGCGGTGATGCGCTACTTTCTCTGAATTGGCTTCAACTCTCTAACCACGCGTTCGACCGTCGCAACAGCGCTGCCCAAATATCGCTTTGGGTTCGTGAGGGCGTCGATGTCTTTTTCGGAAAGATATTTTTTGACCTTCGGCTCTTGAAGAAGCGCTTCTTTCAGCGAGAGATTTTTTCTGATTGCAATCATGCTGCAATTTCTTACGACAGAATGCGCGACTTGTCTGTTCATCCCTCGCTTAGTCAACTCGATCATCACAGCTTCGCCCATGTTCAGGCCGCGGGTCAGTTGCAAATTTCTCTCCATTCGCTCGGGGCGTACGACGAGCCCTTCGAGGACATCGCAAGCTGTCCTGAGTATTTCGTCTGTGAGAAGGAAACATTCGGGCAATAGCACTCGCTCGCATGAGGAGTTCGTCAGGTCGCGTTCATGTTCGATTGTGATGTTCTCGAGCGCTGCTTGTACGTTAGCCCGGAGGACGCGAGCTAAACCGCAAATTTTTTCACATCTTATCGGGTTGCGCTTCTGCGGCATGGTGCTGCTTCCGACTTGATGGGCGCCGAACGGCTCCTCGACCTCACCGATCTCCGTGCGCTGCAGGTTCCGCACCTCATTAGCAATTTTGTCGATGGTGCTTGCAAAAAGTCCTAGGAACGAAATGAGTTCAGCAAATCTGTCGCGCTGAAGTATTTGGTTGGAGGCAAAAGCGCTCGAAAGTTTTAAATCTTTCATGACAAGCTCTTGGATCTGTGGTCCTTTACCACCCCAAGCTGCGCCCGTACCCACAGCTCCGCTCATTTTACCGACCAGGATGCGAGGTTTGAGTTGCTCGAGGCGCTCGATGTGGCGCGCGAGCTCGCATGCCCAGATTGCGAACTTCAAGCCGAGCGTCGTGGGCACGGCATGCTGGCCGTGCGTGCGACCGACCATGATAGTATTTTTATATTTGGCAGCTCGCTTGAGCGTGATGCCTAGAAGCTTTCGCACGTCACGCTCGATTATCGTGATGGCATCCCGAATTTGAAGAGTGGCGGCTGTGTCGAGGATGTCGTTGCTCGTAGCACCGAAGTGGACGTATCTTCCGGCATCGCCGCTCACCTCCGCGAGGGCGAGCACCACCGCCATGGTCTCGTGCTGCACCTCCTGTTCGAGCTTGAATATTCGTGCGACTTTCACATACTTGGTCGAGGCCTTCGTTGCGATCTTTGCAGCAGAGTTCTTCGGGATGATCCCGACTTTACTCAAAGCTCTCGCAAGGGCCGCTTCGACGTCGAGCATGCGCTGATACTTAGTTTCGAGCTCGAAGATTTCACGCATCTTTTGGCTGCCATAGCGCTGCTCGATTGGATGGACTGGCATTTAACCCTCGATAGGACAATTTTTTGCGCAACAATAAAGCTTTGTGGTTCAATATCTTCTAAGATTATAGTCCCTCAACCTGATGCTTGATGCTCCGCGCGATCTCGACGCCGATGTAAGGCACTCGTGCCAGTTCTTGCTCAGTGGCCCGCTTGATGTCCGCGAGCTTTCGGTACCCAGCCTTGAACAGGCTCCGCCCGCGCACCCGCCCAATCCCCCGCAGCTGTACCAGCGCGAGCAACTCTTCTTTAATCCCGTACCGCACTCGCTCTTGCAAGCTGCGCAGCATCGACATTACCTGTCCGACCTTGAAAAGTTTCGCGAGTTCGTAGGTCGAGTGCAGCAACCACTCAGCGACTTCAGCGTTCCGTCTGATGTCTCCCGCGCCGACGCCAAATTGTTCGTGGATGTCATCTTCATACGCCTCGTTCAGCCAAGCTTGGAGCATTCGCACGGTCTTTAGCTCGGCCAAGAAATACTCGTACTTCTCCGGCTCTGCCCACTGATCTAGAATAGGCGTGAGAAATTCGGTTGCATGGTCAGCGGCGAAGAGATCGAGGTCGGCGTAGTCCCTGCTGCGCAGGTAGAGCAGCTCCATGTCAGGGGTATGGCAGATCAGATGCAAGAAGCCGAGTTCCGTTGGTTCTGTGATTTTAGTCTGTTTGAGGCCATCGCGCAACACAACTCCGGATAGAGGGTCGATGTAGAGCATGGATACGCGCTCGCCAAATGGGGTGGCTGAGAGGCGCTCTCCATGCTGAGCGATCATTCCTTCCTCTTTCAGAAAATCGAGGACTTGCTCGACGATGTTGGCAACTCTGCTGGCGCTGTATTGGTAGGAGAAGAAAGTTTGCCCTATAAAATCTAGCATGCTTTTCAGGCTCGTGACATACCCGGATGCGATCGAGGCAAGGACATGAGAACGAAGCGCGGGTTCCGTGGCCAGCTTCGACGTTATGCGCTCTGGCTTAGCGCGTATGAAATCCTCGAACAGAGCATCGCGTTCATCTTCAGTTTTTGCGACCAGCACAGCCTCGCCGTATTTATCGTACTTCGGCCGCCCAGCCCGCCCGGCCATCTGCTTGTACTCAAGCACAGAGATGTTTCGTGATCCGAATGGTGGATCGTAGCGTCGGTAATCTCGAATCACCGTCCTCCTCGAGGGCAAGTTGACGCCTGCGGCGAGCGTCGGCGTAGCTGAGATCACTTTTATCAGATTTTTTCTGAAGGCATCCTCGATCGCTTTTCTTTGGGCGTGGTGGAGTCCAGCGTGATGAAAAGCGGTGCCTTGGCGCACGCATTCGGCCAGCAACTTGCAAGTTCGAGTGGGCTCACCGAGGGCGCTTTCGATTGATCGGGCAGTTGTCGTCAGATATTCGCTCTCTTTTTGTGATAGCAACTTTTGTATGGCTTTAGATGCGGCAATCGCGACGGCCTGAGCAGAGCGCCGCGTGCCGACGAAGATGAGCGCTTGCCCACCCTCGCTGACCGTATCTGCAGCGAGCGCCGTGAGTTCGTCCCTCACCTGCGCCCCGACGGTTCGAGAGGTTTTGTCCGAGAATTCTATTTTTCCTTGACAGTAAACCCCTTCCCTGAGAGGCACCGGGCGCCACTCGCTCGTTACAAGCTCGGCGTCGAGCCAATCGGCGATCTCGTTTGAATTTTGAATCGTGGCGCTCAACGCGAGCACTTGCAGCTTTGGGTTGAGCTGGCGCAGTCTAGCGGTCAATATCTCGAGCGTCGGCCCCCGTCCGGGGTCGTTGATCAGATGAACTTCGTCGAGCACAACTACAGATATGGCCGAGCCCAACCATTTTGCGCGATGGCGGAGGAGCGAATCCACTTTTTCAGACGTGGCGATCAGGATATCGAACTGCGCGAGCTTTGGGTCCGCGGCATCGTAGTCGCCCGTGCTTATGCCTATCTTCACACCAAGAGGTCCATACTTCTCCTTGAATTCGTCGTACTTCTCGCTCGCCAGCGCCCTAAGCGGCACGACGTAGAGGCACCTGCCATTATCGTTGAGTATAGATTTCAGCATGCAGAGCTCGGCGATGAGCGTCTTGCCGGCTGCCGTTGGTATTGCTAAGACAAGATTTTTTCCGTCAAGCGAGCCTTTTTTTACCGCGTCGACTTGAGGCGGATAAAGTTCTGCTATTCCCGATTTTTTCAACACATCCACGACTTGTTCAGGCACATCGTACTTCTTGTAAAGTTCATCGAGTTTCATCAAATCACGGTTCAATCTTTTAGTTTCTCCTTTTAGGATTAATGTTAATCCCTTCATTTCAAAGTGCGAAAAGTTAGCAAAAGCTAAAGGACACACATCCTTAGTGATACCGTAGTAAGCGCCGAGGAGGGGCGCTATAGAAGTACCCAACTAAAGGGAGGTGAAAAAGATGAAAGAAGCGCAAACAATTGCAATTTCTGTTGTTGCAATAATCCTCTCAGTAGCCGCAATAGGTTCAGCCGTGATCCTGAAACCAACAGCAACGATAGGCGCAGGAGCAGTCGGGAATAGCGAACTCGCGGACAACTCTGTGACTGGTGACAAAATTGCGAGTGGCACAATTACCGACGCTGATATCGCATCTGCTGGCGTTTCAAAGATTGCGAATAATGCGGTGGGAAGCGGCCAAATCGCTGATAATTCGATCGCCTTGCAGGACCTCAGCTCCGCGTTAGCTACTGCGATTACTGGAGTAGAAAACATCGCGGACAACTCGATCACGAGCGCGAAGATTGCCGATGGAACTATCACTACCGATGACATTGCGGCAGGTGCAGTTACTTCTTTAGATATAGCCGATGGAACGATTACAGTTGATGATTTAGCGACGACAGTTTCCAGCAGATTGGGCAAAGTAGCTACAAAAATCGTGGCCACAGATGGTTCTGGAGATTATACGGACATTCAAAGTGCAATCAATTCCTTACCAGCTACTGGGGGCGAAGTTTACGTTCGGGAAGGAACATACACCATAAGCTCTTCGATCACAATCCCAAGTAATGTTGTATTGATCGGCGCAGGGGCAGCGACCAAGATATTCCTAGCAAATGGGGCAAACGTCGATGTCATCGTCGCAAGTAGTGCGAAGGATATCATCATAACAAATTTGTCTATAGATGGAAACAAGGCGAACCAGACTGCGGGTGGTCACGGAATTAAATTCGTAAATGTTGAAAATTCCACGATAAGTGGCTGTAAGGTCGAGAAGAGTTATTACCGTGGCATCCATTTGGAAGGCTCATCCAACAATGTAATAACCAACAACAACCTAAGCACAAATGACGCCCAGGGGATCATGATTTTATCCAACTCAAACAACAATTCTGTGTTAGGAAATACCGTTAAGTCGAATGATGCTGAAGGGGTCGCTCTTATTTCCAGTTTCAACAATACTATTATAGGGAATACAGTTAGATCGAACCGAGGTAGTGGAATATATCTTCGGGACTCCAACAACAATGTTTTGATGGGCAATGTGGGCATAAACAATTCGCAGATTGGGGCAGGGATAACAGACGGAATATATCTGCAGAGCTCTGATTACAACACTATTACAAGCAACCGATGCGCTGATGATTAAGTGGTGAAAACCCAGAGTTACGGCGTGAACATCAGTGACGCAGCGTGCGACTTTAATCTAGTGGACGGCAATGTGCTGGCTGGCAACTTGATGTTGAATGGTCTAAATGATGCATCAGGTGGCGACACGACTTTGGGGGCTAATATAACGTAGAGTCAAGAACGCGCCAGCTCTCCAAGCTAGGGAGCTGGCACTCTTTTTCTATTTTTATCATGAAACAATACATTATTCTAGGTGCAAGCATGGCGGATGCGAAAGTTTACCGCACGATCTTGGATAAGATAAAGGCAGAAGAATTGATAAATGTTCAAGGGTTGGCTCGGGCAAAGATTCAGGCATGCCGCGAGTTCGGTTTGGCGAGGCCCCCGAGCAACTCGGAACTCTTGGCGGCAGCAACCGTCGAGGAAAGAGGCAAAATTCTTCAGTTGCTCAAGCTGAAACCCGTACGCTCAATTTCAGGCGTTTCAGTCATCACAGTCATGCCGAAGCCATATCCGTGTCCGAAGGATGCTCCCTGTATCTATTGCCCCGGAGGCCCAAGTTCAGGTACGCCGCAAAGTTACAGTGGACACGAACCAGCCGCGATGAGGGCCATCCAGCACAATTTCGACCCATATAATCAAGTGAAAAGTAGAATCGAACAACTCCGCGCGATTGGGCACGATGTAGACAAGGTGGAGTTGATAATCTTTGGTGGTACTCTAACAGCATATCCCCCCGATTATCTTGAATGGTTCGTGACGCAGTGTTTGAACACCATGTCGGGAGCAAATGCCAAGACGATTGAAGAAGCCCAACTTGCGGCTGAAAATGCGAAGATAAGAAACAGCGACATAGCCTTTGAAACTAGGCCGGATTGGTGCAAAGAACAACATGTCGACCTGATGCTTCGCCTCGGCGCCACGCGAGTCGAGCTGGGTGTGCAGACGCTGAGCGATGAGATCTACAAGTTGGTCGACCGTGGACATACAGTGGAAGATGTTGTCGAGGCAACGAGGATCGCGAGAGACGCAGGATTTTCTGTAATTTTTCATATGATGCCAAACTTGCCGGGTTCAGATTATGGCAAGGATTTGGAAATGTTCAAAATGCTTTTTGAAGACGAGCGATTCAAGCCTGACGCGTTGAAGATATATCCAACGTTGGTCATGGAGGGGACGAAGCTCCACGAGTTGTGGCTTCAGGGCAAATACAAACCATATCCATTTGAAAAAGTTGTGGACCTTATCGCCGAGGTAAAAAAGATCGTGCCGAAGTGGATCAGGATTCAGCGCATTCAAAGGGACATTCCATCCAACTTGATCATCGACGGGGTGAAACGCGGAGATTTGCGCAGGCTCGTGCAGGAGAAACTCCGAGAGCAGGGCGCCCGTTGTAGATGTATGCGATGCCGCGAGGTTGGGCACGTGCAATATAAATTCGGGCTAAAACCAAATCCAGACGACATAGAATTGGTGGTCGAACGGTACAGTGCTTCAGATGGAGAAGAACTCTTCTTGTCGTTTGAGGATGTAAAGCAGGACATCTTAATCGGGATGCTGAGGTTGAGGGAGCCGTCTTCAAAAGCGCACAGACCGGAAGCCAAAGCGACCAAGTCGATGCTCGTACGGGAACTGCACGTCTACGGTCCGCTTGTGCAGGTCGGAAAAGAGGCCGGTGTGCACGACTGGCAGCACAAGGGGTGGGGAGAGAAACTGTTGCGCGAAGCGGAGCGTGTCTCATCGGAGGAGTTCGATGCGAAAAAAGTAATCGTGCTCGCGGGCATAGGCACTCGGAACTACTATCGACGCTTCGGCTACGAGCGGGATGGCCCCTACATGGTGAAGGAGCTGAGCTGATGCGTCCACTCAATCTGATCGTGCTCGGCACCGCCGGCGCAGGCAAAAGTGCGCTGACCGCGGCTTTCGGCAAGTGGGTCGAACAAAACACCGACCAGAAGGTAGCATACATCAACCTCGACCCCGGGTGCGACTTCGTTCCTTTCAAGCCGGACTTCGACATCCGCGACTACTTTACGATTGCCCAGATAATGCGCGATGAAAATCTCGGGCCGAACGGGGCGATGGTCCGCGCCTCCGAGCTACTCGAGCAGAAAGCAGAAGAATTCTCTAAATTGATAAACAAGATTGAGGCTGACATCAGGCTAATCGATACTCCAGGGCAAATGGAAGTTTTTCTCTTCCACGGAGGCCCTGAGATAGCCAAGCTTATGGAGGGTGTGACTATCTCGCTCTTCCTAATCGACGCGGAGGTCACGGCGAAGGCGACGGGGCTTGTGTTCACCCGCTTGCTCGAGCTGTCGATCGGACTCAGATTGGGGGTGCCGGCGATAGGCGTCCTAAATAAGATAGACCTAGCCAAAGGCAAGCTAACTGATATCGATCGCATGCTCGCAGATGTTGAGCTTCTGAAGGAGCGAGTGGCAAAGGAGAGCTCTGGGGTAATGATAGATCTGACGTTGGGGCTGTCTAAAGTGCTTCCCGAACTTCTACCTGCCGCTAGATTGGTGAAGGTGAGCGCGAAAACCGGTAAAGGCATGCAAGAACTCTACGATATCACGCACGAAATCTTCTGCGCGTGTGGCGACCTCACCTAAATTCTGACGATCTCAAAACTTGTACGAACGGCTCTTCAGGTTCATCTTTCACCGTGCTGTGCACGATGAATGTTTCTGTTTCTCTCACCCCATTCAAGCCATGGATCTTTTTGACCAAGCTCGTCAGTTGCTTACTATCTTTTGCCCTAACTTCTAGGATTGCGCTGTATCTGCCGAAGAGACGGTAGAACCCAGAAACCTCGTGGAACTTTTTGATCATATCTTCGTTTTTCTTTCTGAGCATCGTTCGCGGGTCTTCGCGTAGAAACACATAGGCCTTTGTCGCCAGACCGAATTTCTCTGGATTCAGCTTGGGTGTGAACGAATTGATCATCCCATCTTCTTTAAATTGAGCGATTTTTTTGGCGACGGTTTGCCTAGTGGTTCCGACTTTCTTTGCAATTTGGTGAGCAGGCTGCTTGCTGTCCTCTATCAGCTGAAGCAATATTTCTTTGTCCAATTTTTTCATTTCTATCCTTAACATTTTGTTAACAGAAATGCTTAAAAACTTAACTATTCAATTGCTATGAGGCAAGAAGATGCTGATACGTCAAGAGGAAGTCACAATCGAAGGATTCAAAAAAATTTTTAGAAAAATCATCGAAGTGAAGGAAAAATCAGGGATAGCTGCGATTCAAAATAACCCATCTGACTTATTTGACCGGGCAAAATCCTACGCCACGCGATTTAAAAATGGCGCTTGGGGCTGGACTTCAAACATCTGGCACCGGTCAGCTGCCGGGAGCGTGGTCGTTGAAAAAGAAGAAGATTTGAAACCCGAACACAAGTTACTGATGATGCGAGTTTTGGAGCACATTTTGGCCCAAGGCCCGATGATACAAGTGGACGCCACTCTCGGTCCTCTAGGCTCTAGGGCCGCGATGCACTGCCGACTTTACTGCGATCCGCAATTCCCAGATATCGCTTACAGATGGAGCCAGATGAATTTCCCCGCGAACCCGTCCGAAGCCCCAGATGTCGAAGTATTCAATATCCCCCATTACATGAGCAATCCCATAATTCCTGGGACCAACGTGATGCTCCAGGTGTTACGATTCCCGTTCCATAACTATACAATCGCTACGGCCAGCTCCTACCAAGGCGAAGTGAAGAAGGGATTTTTGACCCACTGGATTTACCACGTCTACAAGAAGGGAGGGACGGGGGAACACGCGGCGTTGAGGGAGTTCACCGTGAGGAGGACGGATGACACCAAGAAGAGGATAGTGATGTGTATCTGGGCCCTGACTGGCGGTGGAAAATCCACGCACAGCATGTACGTCTTCAACAAGCACAATGCCAGCGTATTTACGGAAAAATTCGGAGTTGACCCCACTAAATACATATCCGATCAGGTGGCGAGGAATGACGATATCGTGGCCATATTCGAGGATCAGGTGATAGGTTCGGAGAAGGGCTCTTGGACGAAGACAGAGGATGTTGACGAAACTCAGGTGGCTCAATGGCGCGCTGGAATGTCCACGAGGGCCCTGCATGAGAACACCGAATTTGGGCCGGATGGGAATCCAAGCTTCAAGGGCGAACTCTTCCAATATTTCGGAAGGCCAAACCGGAACGCAAGGACAGTGTTCTATCTGGAGGACACGGGCTACTTCGACGGCAAGGTTGTTTCCTCAGAGCCCCTCAACACAGCTGTTTTCATCAGCCCAGGCTACGTCACAGACTACGCGTGGGTCAAGATACAGGACCCAGCTTTTGCCGCGAAGGTGCTGGCGGATGGGCGCTCGGTCGGCCATCCCGCCATAGCTAAAACTGGTGTCGGCGAGGAGTTGTATGAAACCAGGTACTGCCTTCCGTTCACGATGGGCGTGGGCAACGCTGCGCACGTTGAGAGGTTCTACGGTTTTTTGAAGAAGAGAAAAGATGCGGGCGATTTCATCGATGCGTATCTGCTGAACACGACTGGCAAGGTTGGGGCCGAGTATGAGTGGACTGAGCGGCAACTTGATAAAGAAAAAGTACTGGCGCCGAAGACCAAGTTTAAGGAAGTTGCGGGTAGAGCTGTGCCAGTCGGGGGGACGGGCCCCTCTATCGAGGAAACCGAGCTATTCTTGCTCCAGGCTGTGAGGGGAGCAGTCAAGTATCAGCCGCACCCAATTTGGGGCGAGAAAGTACTTGTACCGATCGAGGTCGAGGGCATTTCTAAAGCGAGGTTGAAAGAACTCAATCCATTCACATACCGTTCAGCAGATGAGATGAAGCGCCTCCTAAAAACGCAAATATTGATCAGCAAGTACTATCTGGATAAACAATGTCCAGGGCTACCAAAGTACGTCTACAATGCAATGGATTTCTAAATTTGTGGCGTTTCAAAAGAACTCGTAGAGGTTCTTGAATATCTCTTTTAGTTCCTTTGTTTGATCGTCATATTTTTCTAGTCCACCCTTGTACCGCAGGGCATAGATGATTCGTATCGGCAAGAATTTTGAGAGGACTACTGCGCTTGCCCCAAGCAGAAGTTTGACGCTGGCCGCACCGCCAGTATAATTTATCACGATGTCGTCATCTGGCTTGAGTTGCTTTATTATTTCGCCTATAGCTTCGCCGACGGATTTTGGCTCAAAAATATTGCATTTCTGGAACACTACTTTTGTGTTGGTCTTTTTAGCAGCTTTTTCCACGACGTCTTCATTTTTCTCAGTATAACCGAACGGGGACGCGACGAGTTCCATTTGGTATTTTGAACACAGGATGTAAGTAATGTCTGGTTTCTCCTTTTCGAGAGCATAAATTACGGTAGCTGGAATCTCCCCAAGACCTTGTATGAGAACTTTCATTCGATACCCAATCCCATTAACCGTTATGCATTTAAAGCCCTTTTTATCGGCGTTCGAAGATTATCGATTTAAGCATGGCGAACATCAATTTTATGGTGCTCGCGTGTTCGGCTACAAAGGCAAAGCTTTGAAGGCTCTGAAAGCTGTTCGCGCCAAAGTTGGAGATCGACTGAGAGTGGAAAAGCCTGGCCAAGTTCACGAAGGGATCTTAATGCCGCGCACCGAGCTGGGCGATCAAAATCACTTGGTGATAAAGCTCGATAGCGGTTACAACCTCGGTGTCAAGCTCACGAGGGATGTGAAGGTCCGCAAGATAGCTGTCGGGAAGGCGCCGAGGATGGGCTTGTCACCGATCGCATTCAAACCTGACCCGAGCAAACCAAGCGTATCGATCTTGGGCACCGGGGGCACGATAGCCAGTCGCGTGGACTACCGCACCGGCGCGGTTTATCCTGCATTCACCGCGGAGGAGCTGTACAGCGCTGTGCCGGAGCTCGCCAATTTGGCAAACATCAAAACCTCGGCGGTCTGCAGCGTTTTCAGCGAGAATATGAGCCCTCAACTCTGGGTGAAGATCGCTCGGGCGGCTGCGAGGGAGATAAATGGAGGCGCGCGAGGTGTTGTCATCGCTCACGGGACCGACACGATGGGATACACCGCGGCAGCTCTGAGTTTCGCGTTGAAAGGCGTCTTCAGACCGGTGGTGCTCGTCGGGTCGCAGCGCTCCTCCGATAGGCCGAGCAGCGATGCAGCTCTAAATTTGATGAGCGCGGTGGCCGTCGCGGGCAAGTCGGACATAGCGGAGGTTTGTGTCGTCATGCACGGCTCCACCGAAGATGATTTTTGTTTGATCCATCACGGGACAAAGGTCAGGAAATGCCACACAAGTCGCCGCGATGCTTTCCAGACGATAAACGATCTCCCTATAGGGGTGGTCAAGGATGGCGAGATAATCCAGCTCAGCGATTACAATAAAGCAAAGCAGGAAGGAAAAGTTGCGGTCGATGCAAAATTTGAACCGAGGGTAGTGCTGGTCAAAGTTTCACCAGGGATTCAACCAAAGACGATCGACTCTCTTCTCAGGGCGGGATGCAAAGGCATCGTGCTCGAAGGGACTGGTCTCGGCCATACACCGGAGGCCCTATTCCCGGGCATAAAGCGGGCGATCAAACGTGGCGTGCCGGTCGTGATGACCTCACAATGTATTTGGGGAAGGGTCGACATGAAGGTCTACTCGACAGGTCGAGATTTGTTGCAGCTCGGCGTCATTCCTGGCGAAGACATGTTGCCAGAAGTTGCTTACGTGAAACTGATGTGGGTTCTCGGGCACACCCGTGATATGCAGGAAGTTTCGAAGCTCATGCTAACAAACATCGCCGGGGAAATCTTACCGAGGACGCGGCCGGACGCTTTTCCGAAAGTTTTTGGAGGAGCATGAAATGGTGCTCGATTATGGCGCTCTCGGTTTGAAAGTTGGGTTCGAGATCCACCAAGAGCTCGACACGCACAAGTTGTTTTGTAATTGTCCGTCGATTTTGCACGAAGATGAGGCACCGCTAAAAGTAAAAAGAAAGTTGCGGCCGACGCAGAGCGAGTTGGGTGAAGTCGATCGTGCTGCTTTGATCGAGGCCATCAAAGGGAAGGGGTTCAGATACCAGGTTTATCCGAATAGCATTTGTCTCGTGGAGTTGGACGAGGAGCCACCCCATCCGGTGAATCAGAAAGCGTTGGACATCGCGCTCGAGATAGCGTTGTTGTTTGGAGCCAATTTGGTAGATGAAGTTCACGTCATGCGCAAGACCGTCATCGATGGAAGCAATACCGCTGGATTCCAACGGACGATGTTGGTGGCTACAGGAGGCAAATTGGAGATTGCGAAAGGCACGATCACAATCCAGACGATATGTTTGGAAGAGGATGCCGCGCGGAAAGTTGGTGAAGATTCTGATTTCATCGATTATCGATTGGATAGGCTCGGCATACCTCTGGTCGAGATAGCTACTGGCCCAGATTTCACAGACCCACGTACGCCAGCAGAGGCCGCGTTGAAAGTTGGGCAATTGATACGCGCAACTGGCAAGATGAAGCGTGGCATCGGAACAATCCGTCAGGACGTAAATGTCTCGATCAGGGATGGTGCACGACAGGAGATCAAAGGTGTCCAAGAGCTTTCCTTGATATCTATGATCGTCGAGGGGGAGGTCAAGAGGCAGCTTGCGCTTCTGCGAATAAGAGAGGAGTTAAAGAGACGAGGTGCCGCACGCGTTGAGGGCAAAGCTGTGAACGTTGGGAAGGTTTTCTCAAAAACAAAATGCAAAGTGATCGCAAATGTTTTAGTGAAGAGGGGCACGATGCTGGCAGTCAAGCTTCCAAAGTTTGGTGGTTTGGTCGGCAAGGAGCTGCAACCGGGGAGAAGATTTGGGACCGAGCTCGCGGATTACGCCAAGATCTACGGAAAAGTTGGTGGGATTTTTCACACGGATGAGTTGCCCGGCTATGGGATATCTGTGGAAGAAGTTTCAAAGATGAAGAATATGTTGAGTGCGACGGCAGATGATGCGATAGCGATAGTTGCGGCCAAGAAGGGGAACGCTGAGAAAGCTCTCGACGCGGTCGTCGCGCGGGCCAATCAAGCACTATTGGGCGTCCCAGAGGAGACGCGGAGGGCGCTGCCAGATGGAAATACAGAATTCATGCGCCCGTTGCCTGGAGCTGCGAGGATGTATGTCGAGACGGATATCCCGCCGATAGTGGTCGATGAGAAAAAACTTGAGCGCATCAGAAAAATGTTGCCCGAGCTCCCCGAGCAGAAGGTCAAGAGGTACATCGGCGAGTACAAGTTGAACAAGGAGTTGGCCGAGCGGATGAGTTTGTCGGAGAACTCCAAGTTATTTGAAGAACTTGTGGAAAAACATGTCATCGATCCGACGTTGATTGCGACGACATTGGAGGAAACATTGGTCAGCTTGAAACGTGAAGGCGCGATGGTGGAAAATGTTCAGCGTGCGGCGCTGGATGAAATTTTTGATCTCATCAAGATGGGTGAGGTCGCCAAAGAGGCTATACCGGACATCTTGCGGGAGGTCGCGAAGGGGTCCACTATGCTAGATGTCGTGCAGCGCCTGAGCTTGAGGAAGATTACCGAGGCAGAGCTCGCCAAGATGGTCTCCGATGTGATTCAAGAGAATTGGATATTGGTCGAGAAGCGCGGCAGGGACGCGATGCAGCCGTTGATGGGCATATTGATGGAAAAAGTTCGCGGTAGGGTCGATGGAAAACTCGTTCATCAATTGCTCGAGCGCGAGCTGCAGAAGTTTGAGTTCAGGACGAGTCCGCCGAAAGAATTGTGAGGTTGTCGGTGTAGTAATAATATTTGGAGCGACTGACAATTTTTGTATAATTGTGAGCGATTATTTAAATTCGGCAAACTCAAGCTTTGTATGGGTCGATGGAGAAAACGACGTGAGGCAGGACTGAAGATGAGGAAAATAGCAATTGTTGGGCTGGTTGTTGTAGCTATTATATCAGGGAGTTTGGCCGGTTATCTTATTTTACGTGGTAATAATCAAATTTCTACGTCTCCACCAAGAGATATTGGTGATGGTGAGCTATTCATCTCTAACCCGCCAGCTCTTGGTCAAACCGCAACATTGACTTACATTCTCGAAAACTTGTCAGGTATAACTCCTGGGATGACACTTTCTTGTAGAATTGTATTAGAGAACGGACTCGTATGGCTGGAGAACAGCATTCCGGGCAAAAGGCTCATCTGGGAAAACAGATACCTTGTCGAAAACGTGCATTTCCCAGAAAATGAAAACTTGTCCGGTCGAGTTGAGGTGGGCGGGACAATAAAGGCGGTGGAAACAGGCAGATGGAATATCGTCGCTTTCACGGTGCCCGCGGCTTATGACAACATTACCATTCTTGATTTTCCGCCTAATTATATGCCTGGGCTCCTTTTGTACAAAGAAGGCCAACTGTTAATGGCCGGAGCAGTTATCAATTTATCAGTTTCCGAAAACTCTGCACAAGTAGAAGAAGGATGGTATCTGCCGTCTGAGAACGACAATCGTGGTGCGCATGGTGGTCCCAGTGTGCTCACTCTTCCGCTGGACTAGAGCTAAGTTTCTCAGGCTAGCCTCCTTATAGAAGGAAAGTTTCTGGGTTTCCTTTGAAATAAAAGAGATGTATAAATCTAGGACAGAAACTTCATAAAACTGTCACTGATTTTGCCAAGTTGCGCGGCATATCTGGATTGCATCCGCGCTCTATCGCCATGTAGTACGCGAACAGCTGCAGGGGCGTGACGTAAGGCAGAGGAGTGAGGATCTCTGGCACGCCTTTTGGTATCTCGATATAATCGTCCGCGAGGTTCTTGATTTCTTCATCACCTTCCTCGATGATTGCGATGATCGTTGCTCCCCTCGCCTTCATCTCCATTATGTTGCCGATGATCGCCTTGTGCGTGCTGTCGTTCGGGCAGACAAATATGACTGGGAATCCCTTCTCGATGAGGCTGATTGCCCCATGCTTGCTCTCGCCAGCCGGATAAGCGATGGCTGGTACGTAAGCTATCTCCATAAGTTTCAACATGCCTTCGTAGGCTGTGGCCGTGCTTATCCCTCTACCGAGGAAGAAAAAGCATCCTCTATCCTTGTACTTCTTCGCGAGCTTCTTGATTTTTTCTTCTTGGTTTTTGATGACGTTCTCTACGATGTCCGGGATTTGAAGAAGCTTTTTTCTGACGATTTTTGCTTCCTCGTGAAATAGTTTTCCTCTCTTCTCTCCGAGCTTTATCGCGACTTGCGCAAGCACGGCAACCTGTGATGTATAAGTTTTTGTGGCGGCCACACCGATTTCCGGGCCCGACTGTTGGCACACGTATGTCCTTGAAACTCTGGTCAAAGTTGAGCCGATGACGTTCGTCAACCCGAGGATAGTGGCGGCCTTGTTCCTCGCGTGCATCACCGCCGAGAGCGTGTCAGCGGTCTCCCCAGACTGGCTCACAGCGAGCACCGCAGTATCCACACTAATTGAATCACCCACCCTTTGAGCGAATTCGGAAGATATTATGGGTTGAGCGCTCCTGTACGCTAACTTGGAGAACATGTGAGAAGCGGCTATGCACGCATGGTATGATGTGCCGCACGCTGCGAGGAATACTTCACCAGACCTATCTAAGAAAGTGGCCATCAGGTCCAAGTACTGGTCTTGGAGCCTCAACGTGTTTCTAAGGGATTCCGGTTGCTCGTGTATCTCCTTCAACATAAAGTATGGATACCCTTCTTTTTCAGCTCCCTCGATGTCCCACTCGATGATCTCTGGTTCCCTTTCGACCGACTTCCAGTCCTCTATCTTTTTGATTTCGACTTTGTCTCTAGAAATTATCGCCATCTCGCCATCGTGCATAGCGATCGATTTGTTAGTCAGCGGTAGAAATGCTGGGATGTCGGATGCGCAGTAGGTTGCGCTGTCCCCGACTCCGAGGACGAGCGGGCTCTCCTTGCGCGCGCACACAATTTTATCTGGCTCCTGCGTGCAGATCACGGCTATAGCGTACGATCCTTCTAGCCTCTTCACCGCCTCGCGCACAGCATCTACAAAAGTTAGCCCGGCCTTCATCCCATCCTCAATCAAGTGAGGGATGACCTCTGTATCAGTTTTTGATTGAAAAGTGTGGCCCCGCTCCTCCAATTCTTGCCTGAGGCCGGAAAAATTTTCGATCACACCATTGTGGACCACAGCTATGTTATTCTCGCAGTCGAGCTGCGGATGAGCGTTCCTCTGCAATGGGGCTCCGTGGGTGGCCCACCTCGTATGGCCTAATCCGATTTTTCCAGGGAGGTCGTCCAAGTGAAGCTTGGCATGAACCGCGTCCACATTTCCTTGATCTTTTTTCACGTAGAGGCGGCCCTCGTGTAAAGTAGCTTCACCTACGGAGTCGTAACCGCGATACTCCAGACGCTTGAGAGCTGCGTGGATCAAGGATGCGGCGGTCCCATCTTTCAGTATACAGCCGAAGATGCCACACATATTGCCACCATTCTAAGCAAAGTTGTCTCCAGTTATATTTAACTTAACTAGAGCTTCAGCTCGCCCTCGCGCATCACGATTTTTCCATCCAGTTTTATCGTTGGACGTTTGATTATGCCATCCACATGTATCCCGGCCTTGACCCTCCCGCCGAAAGTGGAGTTGTCTCCGAGAGCGATGTGGCAGGTGCCGAGGACTTTCTCATCCTCGAGGACGTTTCCTATAAGTTTCGCTTTTGGATTTGTGCCTATGCCGAACTCTGCCAAGTTCATAGCTTTTGGCCCAGCTTTTCTTAGCATTTTTAAAAGTCCGGCAGCTGGAGAACCGGAGATTTTTTGGGCAACGCCTTTCTCAAATATTATTTCGACAGTCCCCCGCACTCTGTCGACCATAGAGCCATCCACGACCGCGCGCCCTTCGGCTGTGTCTTCGACTGGCGCGATGAACGCCTCGCCAGCCGGAAGGTTTCCAAAATCCCCAGGGTTGTGGAAGATGCCTGTATCTGGGTGGGCTTTTCTGCTCGCGATACTCATGTACAATTTTGTTCCAATTTTCGTTTCTATTTCAGCGGCAGATGCGTTATCGAGCAGCTCGGCCACTTTCATCGTTAAAATGCTAACCTTCTCATAGTTTGCAAGCATCGCCCCACGCATCATCATATCTTCGGTTATCATCGGCATCGTCGCTATTCTAGCTCCAGCTTCTGTGGCGCGAAGGCGCGCTTGGGTATGAGTCAAAGAATACGTGGTAGGTGCAAAGACAACGTCGGCGGCGCACATCGCCTTTTCTACGGCTTTCGGTGGCTCCTCCCCGTGTCTCGTTCGCTCGCGCATTACCATGAGCAAAGTTTCTTTGGCTACTTCATCGGCAGCTTTCCTGATAGCCTCGGCGATTTTTACCCTTGGTCCATCGGTCACGATGAGGACGCTTTCGGACGGTTTTACACCCATACAAGTCCTTACAGCGATCCTTGCGGCTTTGAGCAGGCCCATATTCTCGCCCGCTATTTGATCAGGCCGTTTTCGAAAAGTTTTTCTCTGAATGCTAGGAGGACTGAGCGCATGCTTTCTTCATCTGGAGCGTGCACCTCCACGTACCCCTCTGGAAAGAGCAAGAGGTAAGCGCCGCGTCTTAATTCGAATTTTACAATGTCCTTGTTTGCGGTCCTTATCGTCTTAATATTTGGGATTTTCATCGCTTCTTTGATATTGAGCTTGAATCGTAGGTTGGTCACAGCGCGCAGGGCCTTGATCTTCGGCATCTCGAACACGTCGTAGAGGTGCGGCATCTGGCTGATTCGTGCTTTATCTTCGCTCACGTAATCCCTGATAATAACTGGTTAGGTTAAATTTAAAAAAATATGGGTGCTGGCCTAGACCCTTCTGGCGGCCAGCCGGATATCCACGTCGCGGACGGTCCTCCGTCCAGCGTGCTCAGCGAGCTTCGCGGCCTCCCCAGCGATGACGATTGCGCGTTCCTCAAGAACCTCAGATAGGGCATTTGCAGCATCTTCACTGACACGCTTAGCGCCCGATTTCCGAATTATGCGGTCCACGGCCGCAACCGGTAATTCAACCATTTTTTCTCCTCCTCAAATACTTTATCCAGCACTACTTAAGCAGATTTTTCTATTAGGAGGCGCCTATTTAAACCTTTCTTTCAAAGAGGCTTTTATTGTCCTTTAATCCGCCAAAAATACCTTTTTTGAGCTTTTATTTTGAAGCTAGGTTTCCTGTGGAGCGTGTGGAAATATAAATTTATGGGATATACATCATGCCACGTATTTTAAGAACAATAGATAACATTACAAGAGTGGTAATAGCTTGATGAGGTGATGGATTGCCTTGTATGATTGTTGCGGGCGGACAATTTGGCGATGAGGGCAAGGGAAAAATAGTGGCATACCTAGCGCTCAACGACAAACCCAAGATCGTCGCGCGCGCTGGCGTCGGACCGAACGCCGGCCACACTGTGCATTTCCGTGGAAAGAAATTTGGGCTCAGGCAGGTGCCGTGCGGCTTCGTCTACGAGGGCGCGCGGATGCTGATAGGGCCCGGCGTACTCGTGAATCCAGAAGTGTTGTTGAAGGAGGCCGCCGAAACTGGCGTCGGTGGAAGGCTCGGCGTGGACAGGCGTTGCGCGATAATCGAGCCAGGCCACATCGAGCAGGATCGGACTTCAGCTCATCTCAAAGAGAAAATAGGCACGACTGGCACAGGCTGCGGCCCAGCGAACGTCGCGAGGGTGAGTCGTATGGCGAGGCTCGCCGAGGATGTGCAGGAGCTTCGGCAATTCATCGCGGACGTGCCTCATGAGGTAGACGATGCTTTGCGTCGGGGGGAAAATGTCATGCTCGAGGGCTCGCAGGGATTCGGGCTCTCGCTTTTCCATGGCACATATCCCTACGTCACGAGCAAAGACACGAGCGCGAGCGCCATAGCGTCCGATGTCGGCGTGGGCCCGACGAAGATCGACGATGTCATGCTGGTGTTCAAGGCTTACGTGAGCAGGGTCGGCGCCGGACCTTTCGCCACAGAGATACCGCAGGAGAAAGCGGATGAACTCGGCATCGTGGAGTTCGGCACCGTCACCGGCAGGCGGAGGCGCATCGGCACCTTCGATTTCGAGCTGGCGAAGCGGGCGGCGATGATAAACGGCGCAACCCAAATCACAATAACGTGTCTGGACAGGCTCTTCAAGGAGTGTGTTGGGGCGAAGAAGTTTGAAGAACTTTCAGCGGAAGCAAAGGACTTCATCGCGAAGGTGGAGAGCGAGCTCGGCGTGCCCGTGACGATCATCTCGGTCGGCCAGGGCGTAGACGATGTAATAGACATGCGCTCCGAGAAACTTTAGTTGATTTTATGAGGCTCGTCGTGGCGGTCAGCGGAACTCCAGGTACTGGGAAATCCGTCTTTGCTCGCACTTTAGCCAAAAAACTCGGCGCGCGGCTCGTTGACCTGAATGCGCTGATCAAGAAAAGAAAAATTTACAAGAAAGATGCCGATGGCACGCTCATAGCTGACCCGATTAAGGTGCGAACAGAATTTGCACATTTGATTAAAAATTTACGTGGTTCGGTGGTGGTCGAGGGACTTCTTGCACATTTCCTTCAACCAAAGTATATCTCACATGTCGTCGTCCTTCGCACGAAGCCGAGCGTGCTAGAAAAGCGCCTTCGCAAGCGGGGATACGCCCTGAAAAAAATAAAAGACAACGTCGAGTCCGAGGCGCTGAGTATAATTTTGTGGGAAGCGGTCAAAATTCACGGAGCGAAAAAAGTTTACGAAATCGACACGACCAAGTTGAAGGCACAAACAGCGGTGAAATTGTTTTTGCGCGCGCTCGCGGGAAAAATCTCGCTTCGCCCAGGAAAAATCGATTGGCTTGAGGAAGTTTTTTAAGCGTGATTGTATTTATATAGAGATGATAAAAATGGGAGCAGCTTTTCGGACTACTATGCTTTTGGGCCTAATGACGGGGCTACTTTTAGCGATAAGCCTGGCTATAGGGTATTTCCTAAACGTATCTATGATGTTGGTGCTCACGGTTGCTTTCGCGATCGCGATGTCCCTCAACTTTTTCGTGTATTTTTACGCCGACAAGTGGGTGTTGAAGCTCTACAAGGCGAAGTTGGTCAGCGAGTCTCAGGAGCCGGAGCTTCACGAAATCGTCGGGCGATTGTCGAAGAGCGCTGGGCTGCCGAAGCCGAAGGTCGCCGTCGTCGAGATGGATGCACCGAACGCCTTCGCTACCGGACGAAATCCATCTCACGCGGTCGTCGCCGTCACAACTGGAGCTAAAAAATTTTTGAACAAGGAAGAACTTGAGGGAGTTTTGGGCCACGAGATGGCCCACATAAAGAACCGCGACATGCTCATCGGCACGATCGCAGCCATGGTGGCGGGTGTCATCGCGTACGTGGCGATCGCCGGCAGGTTTGCGGCTTTCTCCAACAGAAGGGACAGTGGAGTGGCGACGGTCGCATTGCTTGCAGTATTTCTTGTACCATTTGCGACGACTTTGATAAGGCTTGGAGTTTCGAGGACTAGAGAATACGAGGCGGATGCCAAGGGCTCTAAGATATCTCATAAACCCAAGGCACTGGCGAGCGCGTTGAAGACTCTCGAGGAGCACGCGAAGAATCGTCCACTCACGAAGGGCAACCCTGCTACATCCAACCTGTTCATCGTCAACCCGTTCCGCGGCGCAAGTGTTTTAGAAGCTTTCTCCACCCACCCGTTGACCGCAAAGAGGATTCAGAAACTAGAAGAAATTGAGGCTAGCGGAAATTTCTAAAATCCGAGGAGGGCTTGGCCGAGGCCCATCCGTAGGATCGCTTCAAAGACTATCAAACCTATAGCTACGCCGAGCACCAACTTTGGAGATATCTTGTAGCCGTGGGCTTCTTCCTTAAAATAACGAATCAAGCCAGCCCCAGTCGCCGGCATCTCTCCTCGCTTGCTCATATTAGCACCATCTTTTGTTGTGAATCGTATGGTTTAAGCATTTTCCCAAGTCAAAAACTCACGGCATGAATTGGCGCTGCGCTGCGACGACTTCCGCGCTGTCAGTTGCAGCTGCGTAGGCTTCGAGCGGCTCTCTGTTCAGCTCGAAGAAAGTTGGCCCCCATTTGAACCCGGCGAGAATCTCTCTTGCCCGCTCACGATCGCCGAGGATGAAGAGTGCGGCGGCTAGCGCCTCGGCCGTGCTCAGCGTCGTCGGCTTACCATAGTGCGTGGGGTTCGAGGCCACAAGATACGGCAAACTCCGCAGTTCCATCTTCCTTCTAACGCTTTCGATTTTCCTGATCTTGTTCCAAGAGACATCGAGCGCCACCAAGCCACGTTTTTCTGCGATTGCTGCATCGGCGCGGGAAATGGCCTTCTGCGCGAATGGGTCGAGCAGGATAGCTTTCGACGGCAGCTCCTCCCGCTTGTAGGTCATCTGAATCTTTCCAGCGCGATGCAGGCGTACCGCGGTACAGCGCTTCGGGTCGCACTCGCGAGCGTTATAGACTACGAGTCTCATGCTCTCAGTTAATATTTGGGAATGTTTTAAGCTATAACAGGTGGGCAAATGGTGCGACAGGTGTTCTACAATGCGACATTGTTGGAGGGCGAGGATCTTGACATCACGAATGGCTACCTCGTGATCAAAGATGGCAAAATAGAAAAAATTGGCGAGGGGACGCCGCGCGCTCGGGGCATCGACATCAAGCGCGGCTTCGTGTTGCCTCCATTCGTCAACGCCCACACTCATCTAGCAGATGCGATCTCAAAGGAACTCTACCTTGGGAAATCACAACCCCAGGTCGTGGGGCCGCGTGGCGCCAAGTTTCGTGAGCTCAAGGGAGCAGGTCGAGAACTTGTCGGCACGATTCGTACGATTATTCATGATATGTTGAGAAGCGGCACACTGGCCCACTGCGACTTCCGAGAAGGAGGGTTGGCAGGGGTGAGAATCCTTCGGAAGGCCTCTACCACATCGGTTCGAAGCGTGATCCTCGGGCGCCCGTCCAAGTTGTCGGAGTTGAATGACTTGCTTCGCGCATGCGATGGTGTTGGTTTACCGTCTATAGATGCGTTTGAACCCTTAGCGGTCAAAGAAATCGCACGCAACGTTCGCAAGGCTGGCAAGATCTTTAGTGTCCATGTTGCCGAGACCGAGGAGGCCCAGGAACTTTCGTTTGAGAAAACGGGGAAGAGTGAAGTCGAGCGGGCTTTGGAGTTGCGGCCTTCTTTCATCATACATTCCACATGGGCGAGCGATGGAGATCTGCTCATGCTCAAGAAGGCGCACGTCCCCGTCGTCTTCTGCGCCAGGGCGAACAGCTTGCTCGGCGTCGGCATACCACCGATTTTGAGAGCATCAAGATCTGGGGTCAAGTTTTGCATAGGCACGGATAATGCAGCAGTCTGCCAGCCAGATATGTTCGGCGAGCTCTCGTTTGATTGGGCATGCATGCGCCGAGAGAACAGCGGAGTCGGCGATGAGGAGGCGCGAGAACTCTTGCGTGCTGCGATGATCGAGCCACTCAGCATTTTCAATTTGCCGTGGAAACCGTTGCAGGAGGGTGCCCCAGCGACATTTCTTATCTTATCGCGGAGGCATAATTTGGTAGGTTTGAAAAATGTGCATGCGGGGCTAGTGAATCGAGCGAGGGCCGATAATGTAAGTGCGATTTTGGTAGATGGTAAAAGATTTAAGCTTGGCAGTTGAAGATTTTTTGAATATTCTGTGTAGTTACTCGGAGGAGGATATCGGAGGGTGAAAATGAAAGTCAAGGATGTCATGACGGCTGAAGTAAAATACATCGAAGTACCTGGGACGAGGGCCGAGGCGCTGGATTTATTGAGGAAGCTTGGCGTGAGCGCGGTCCCGGTGGTGAAGGAGGGCACCGAAGAGCTTGTCGGGATGGTGACGCTCAGGGGCCTGTTCGATCATTCCGATGAGGAGCAGCTGGGGATGCTGGTCGATCGCGACGCCCAATCGGTTTCTCCTGAAAATTCGATCGAAGATGCGGCGCGTTTGATGGTCGAGAGCGGTGGGCGGAGGTTGCCCGTCGTCAAAGAAAAGAAACTCGTCGGCATAGTCACGGTCAGAGATATAGTTTATCGGGCGGTCGCAGGGATGAGTTTGGACAAACCGGCCTCCGATTACATGCGACCCAGGCTCGCGGTGATATGGGAGGGGACGCCAATCCGAGCGGCTGTGGAGATAATGGCGTTGGCTGGACTCCGCGCGTTGCCTGTGATCGATGCAGGGGGTAAACTCATCGGTATAGTCGACGATGCTGATATAATTGGTTTGAGTGAGGTAGAGACCGAGTCGAAGATGAGCCAAATGGCTGGGCGGAGCGAGGGGGATAGCTGGACCTGGGACAGCGAAGATAGAATTTACATCACCAAGAAAAAGATCAAGCTCCCAAATAAATTAGTCAAGGATGTCATGTCGAAGGACTTGGTCACAGTAGCCAAGCGCACTTCCGTGAGCAAATGTGCAGAAGTGATGAAGCAGCACAAGATCGAGCAGACTCCAGTGATGTCGGCGGATGGCGAGCTCGTCGGGATGATTAGAGATATAGATCTGCTGCGCGCGATGATTGAGTAATCTACAAGTAGTTTCAGAGCTACCTAATTTCCCCAACATATTATTTTTGTTTCATGCCCAAATAAAGCGAGGATCGGCAAGCTGGTGGCGCGCAAAGGGCTTCAAGCGCGCATTTTTTTGGGTTTTCGGGGCTTTGGTTTAGTAGTTTTTTAGTCGGGCGTTTCTGAGAAGGGGGGTTAAAATTTAATGGTTCTTCAGATGATTTGGCTGTTTGTACCGTTATTGAGTCTGGCTAGTTTGAAAAGCGAAGTAGCTTTTGATGTTTCTACAAGTAGCTTTTTAGGTTTGTAAACGTTTTTGAACTCGGTGAGTGTGTGCCCTCGAAGAAGAGCGAGAAGGTGATGGATCTAGCCAAGAGGCGCGGGTTCATCTGGCCGTCGTTTGAGATATATGGGGGAGTTGGCGGTTTCTACGATTTTGGACCGCTCGGCTCGCTACTTAAAAACAATATAATCAAAAAGTGGCGCGAGTTTTACGTGCTCAATGAAGGATTTTTTGAGATAGATTCTCCGAGCGTGATGCCCGAAGAGGTGCTGAAGGCCAGTGGGCACGTAGATCATTTTGTGGATGCGATGGTAGAATGTCAAAAGTGCGGTGCGGCTTTCAAGGTGACGGACGTGGTTCGCGAGGCCACGGGCAAGGACATCGAGGGCACGCCCAAGGAGGAGACGGAGCAGTTTATGAAGAAGAATAAAGTACATTGTCCGGACTGCGGCGGGGAACTCGGCAAAATTTTTGATTTTAATGCGATGTTTAAAACCACGATTGGACCAGGTAGCAAAAGGGTCGGATATTTGAGGCCAGAGACGGCTCAAGGGATTTTTGTGGACTTCAACAGGCTTCAGCGTCACGCGCGCGGGAAGTTGCCTTTTGGAGTGGTGCAGATAGGTCGCGGATATCGCAACGAAATCTCACCCAGGCAGGGGATAATCAGGTTGAGGGAGTTCACGATGGCTGAGGCGGAGGTCTTTTTCGATCCCGATGATCCACACCACCCGAGGTTCAATGATGTGGCGAACGAGGATCTTGCGCTCTGGTTGGCGAGCGATCAAGAGAAAGGAAAAGAACATCTCACGGAGGTAACGGCCGAACAAGCGGTGGAGAAAAAAATTATGTGCAATGAGTTGATGGCCTACTACCTAGCCATCACCAAGCGTTTCTTGTTGAGCATAGGCATCCCTATAGGTGCGATCAGATTCAGGGAGCAGACAAAGGGACAGAGGGCGCACTATTCCGCTGAGACCTGGGATGCCGAGGTATCGACAGAGCGGTTCGGTTGGGTGGAGGTGGCCGGGCTTGCCTACCGCACGGATTACGATCTTTCCAGTCATGCCAAATCGAGTGGCCAAGATCTAGCAATATTTTCCGCAGACAAAAAAAGGAAGGTACTCTGTCATGTCGTCGAGCCATCATACGGCATAGATCGTCCGCTGTATTGTGTGCTTGAGCACGCCTACGTTGAAGAAAAAAATCGCGTGTACCTTCAATTGAAAAAAGATCTTGCTCCAGTGGAGGTTGGGGTCTTCCCATTGCTGAACCGGGATGGTCTGCCGGAGAAAGCCCGCGAAGTGTACGAGAATCTGAAGTGTAGAAGCATGATGGTCGAATATGACGACTCTGGCAGCATAGGGCGCAGGTACGCGCGCTTGGACGAGGTCGGCGTCCCGTATTGCATCACCATAGATCACCAGACGCTCAAAGATGGCACTGCGACGATTAGAGATCGGGATACCACGGCGCAAGTTCGAGTTGAATTGGTGGAGCTTCCGAGCATTTTACGTTCGCTGCTCTGCGATGAGATAAAGTTCGAAGATGCTGGGATCGCTCTTGTAACCGCTAAAACCCAAGGATAATCATCATGAGCGGGAGCGCAAGGAAGAGCGAAATGAAGGTCAGGTACAGCACTATCGTTCCGTAGAGTTTTAGGTCGAGCTTGAAGTTGTGGGCGAGGTAGACGTTGAAAACCGCGGGTGGCATTGCTGCCATGATTAACGCTGTTTTAGCCAAAGTGCTGGTAGCGCTCAGCCCGAACAATATGATGCATATGTAGGTGATGAGCGGGCAGATCAGCAGACGGATTATCCCAGTGACCGTGAGCGCCGGAGCATACTTGCGCGGATTTACGATTGGCATCTGATATCCAACGAGCAACAACATGAGGGCAAATGATGGTTTTGCTATGAAATCGAGAGGTGTTCTCATCACAGTAGGCGGTATCCCTCCGAGTCCAACGAAAAGTAATGCAATGATGAGCACGAATGCAGCTGGAAACGTGAGCACTCCATACGTTATGGCGCGGCCGCTGACTTTTTTTCCTGTGGATGATGTCACGAACGCCACACCTAGTGTGAGATGTAATACGCCAATTATCATCGCATATATGCTCGCAGCTGCCATAGCCCCAGAAGTCCCGAATATCGCGTAGACGACAGGAAGACCGAGATAGGTGACGTTCATGAAGGCGGAGTTCATTGCCACGGCAGCGCCCATTTTTTTACCGACATGCATCGTGCTCGAGGCAGCTATCGCGAGGAAGAAACAAATGCCGAAACCAACGAAGGCAAGTGCCAAAACCGGGGCCAATCCTCGAATTTGATCGAGACTCTGCCAAGCTATTGAGGTGAACACGACGGCCGGCAGCATCACCCAGAGCACGAGCTTGTTGATGACGTAAAATATCGGCTTTGAAATTCCGAAGCTTTGGGCACTGATCCCGATGCTGATCAGCGCAAGGGAGATGGCAGCTGTGACAAGGTAACTCTCGAGCGTCGGGTTCACCAATTACTTCTTTTTCTCGACATCGCTCAATACTTTTTCGAATATCTCCAGCCCAACATCGGCCTGTTCTTGCGTGAGGATGAGCGGCGGGGCGAGCCTTAGCGACGAAGACCCAGCGCCCAGCAGGACCAACCCTCGTTTGAATGCTTCATCCAATATCTCGTCGCGTTCCTTTTTGGCGGGTTCTTTTGTATCTCTGCTTTTGACGAACTCTACACCAATCATGAGCCCCTTGCCCCTCACGTCGCCGATGAGTTCATATTCCTCGGCCATCTCTCGGAATCGCTTGAGTATGTAGCCGCCAACCTTTGCGGCGTTGTCCGCCAGTTTTTCTGACTTCAAGACATCGAGCACGGCGAGTGCAGCTGCGCACACGACTGGGTTGCCGCCAAGTGTGTTTTCGTGCGCGCTCGGGTCCCACTCCATGAGTTCGGATCTGCATATTGTAGCGCCGCACGGCATGCCAGCGGCGATGGCCTTTGACATCGTCATGATATCGGGCACAACGCCAGAGTGCTCGCATGCCCACCACTTCCCCGTGCGGCAGAACCCAGTCTGCACCTCATCCATTACCAAGAGGATGTTGTTTCGCTTGCAGATGTCGGCGAGCGCGGGAAGGTATTCTTTTGGCGGAACTATGTAACCTCCAGCTCCTTGGATTGGCTCGACAACCATGCACGCGAGGTCGTCTGGTGGCACAACTTTCTTGAGCAAGATCTCCTCGATGTATTTTGCGCACCAAAGACCGCAAGATGGATACTCCTGCTTGAACGCACATCGATAGCAATAGGCGTACGGCACATGGAAGACGCCCTGCATCATCCCCTTGAAGTGCCTGCGCGCGGCGACGCTCGTCGTTGTCAACTGGAGCGAGCCCATCGTGCGCCCGTGGAAGCCACCTATAAAACCTATCACGTAGAAATTGCGGGTGTGCCACTGCGCTATCTTCAACGCCGCCTCGACGGCTTCAGTACCAGAGTTGCTGAAGAACGCCCGCTTCTTGAAATTGCCAGGCGTCACCTCGAACAGGCGCTCCGCCAGCTCGACCTGCGGGAGCGTGTAGAAATCGCAGCTGTTTATGAACATCAACTTATCCAGCTGGCGCTTCATCGCCTCCACTATTTTGGGGTGCCGATGTCCAACATTGGTCACGGCGATCCCGGAGCTGAAGTCCAAGAACACATTTCCATCAATATCCTTCACCCACACGCCTTCCTCCTCGACACCAACAAGCGGAGCGGTCCTCGTCAACGATTTTGAGGTCACCGCATGATCCCTCTCGATGAAAGCTCGCGCCTTTGGCCCCGGAGGCGTGGTCACGATCTTGGGTCTCTTCGTTTCTTTCATCCAATCACCTCTCACCTTTTGCCTTTTTTGCATCGCCTTCTCGGTTGATAAATTTTTTGTTGGCAAATTCTTTTCATTTATCTATCCTATAAAGTATTCTTTAAATGATATATTTACTTTATTAGATACTTGTAACGATACATTTATAAGGAGGGAGATCTAACTTATGGCTGGTGGTGGATATGAAGGAGGGTATAGAGGAGTTCCTTTTCCAAGAAAAGCCTGTAAAAGCCATTTTAGCTCTAAAAAAGGCAGAAAAACCGCTGTATGCGGCAATAATATCAAAAGAAATCGATAGCACGTATGCGCACACATTAAACGTTCTTTCTATGCTAAAAGAGCTAAAATTGGTCAGTTTTCAAGAAAATGGGCGGATAAAACAGGTATTTTTGACAGAAGTCGGCCTAGAAGTCGCCAAGGTGATTGAGAGCCTATCAGAGCTATTTAAACTATCCGAATTGGAATATAAGCTTGATTTATTGTATGAAAAAGAAATAAAAGGTAAATTAAGGGAGGATATAGACAAAAAAACCGTAGTGGGTCGTTTGGATAATTATAAAGGAGAATTGGAGCGTATAATCAAAGAAGAGCCTCAAAATATCTCCCAATTGGCAGAAAAACTTCTTAAAAAGGCCGATTCGATCTCCAGAGAGGTCACGGGATTGATTATTGAATGATATTTTGGCTTAATACCAAAGCCGCGAAAGTAAAAGAAGCCTTAGCGCAGCTGGTTTTATAAAATAGATGGCATTTGGGGGGGATCGAGTCGCGTATATAGTCTATATACCCAAAATTACTGGACGGGCAAGTCGGCACCTCCTAGCATTATTCGTGTTTAATAGCCAAATTTTTTGGGCATAAAGTATATATTGTGGTATCTATAAGCAAATACTTGGTCATCATGCCCGAAGAGATTGATACCGGCCTAAAAAGACTGCTCGATTTCAGCTATGGTAACCATCCGAAGCGCCAGTTGTTGAAGGTGAAGGGAGCGATCGTGGTGAAATTTTTGCGTGAGGGTCCGAAAACTTTGAGCGAGTTGGCGGTGGGACTCGGGTTGGATCTGAAGAAGCCGGCGGAGCTTTCCCAATTTTATGCGGCGCTCAAGCCGTTGCGCGAGACCGGGATGATATCGACCCATCGATCGCAGGGCAAGACGTTTTATGCGCTTTCGTATGCGTCGTTCAGGTTCGCGCTCGAGCAGTTGAGGAAAGATGCAGAGTACTGGTTGAAAGAGGAAGGGACGTAAAAAGTGTGTGGGTGATAAGGATATTTAAAGCTAGAAACAGAGGATAGAACGCATGACTCGAAAAACTGGGGCAAAAGCTGTAAAGGCGAGGCAGCTCACGCGAGCAGCGAAGGTTCATAGGTACAAGCAGAAGCTCAAGGATGCGGGGGAGAGCCTGAGTCTGCCGAAGCCGTCAAGGGAAGCGCAGAGGCAGAAGGACGCGGAGTTGAAGAAGCTCTATCTGGAGCTCGTTTCTAAAAAGGAGGAACAGCCACAGGAAAAGGCAGCGCAGTCAGAACAGCCCGCTGAGCAATCGGAAAAAGAAAAGGCGGAGCAGCAGGCCGAACAGAAGTCTGAGAAAAAAGAACAGCCACAGGAAAACACCGAAGAACAGGCCGAGCCGCCAGAAGAGTAACATTATCAGAAACGTTTAAATTCGAGCAGAACGATTTGTGAGTGGTGAATGTATGCCTAAAAAAATGCCGCCAGGTCTTGCCTCGAGAGTTGCAGTTTCAATCGGGGTCGTCCTCGCGTGGCTCGTCTTCTTAATAATCTATCTTGCGTTTTACGCCGAGTCCTTTGGCGTCTACAAGAGCTTGGCAGTTTTCCTCGCATCGCTCCTCGTCGTGGGCGCTATTCTCGGCCCGATGTGGGTGTACTGGGGAATCAAGGTAGCTTCTAAATACGGAGAATGGGGGCGCCCTCGTAGAAGGGCTAGGCGTAGATGAACATAAGCGGGTAGTTCAACTCCCGCACGTATCGCATGCCGACGCGCACGCGAGCCTTGCCGTATTTCGCGACGAGCGTAATCTTTAGCATTTCGGCCGAGAGCTCAGGGTAAATGTATGGATTTTTTCGTTTGCGTTTTGAACAGGTGATTTTGACTTTTGCCTTCTCGATGAACGGCTGCGCGATCGCCGCCTGCTCCATCGCGCGCTCGAGAGCCTTTGCGTCATGGATGGCTGCGCCTATGAATTGGTGGTAGAGGGCGCCGAGGGTTATCGCGCCTTCAAAAATAGCCCTCTCTCTGTCGGTGACTTTTGGGCTGAAGTATTTTCTGGCAGGGTCTTTCAAGGCAACTCCTCCCTTCGCACGTTAGGTATTTCCTCCCCTTTAGATGTTAGGTTGGTGATGTTTGCTCCGAGTTCACCTGTGAGCCAAGCCAAGAGCTCGCCGCATATTTTGAGTTTGATGAGTTTTCGTTTGACGTCTTTGTCACCAGAATGTTTGCCGATTTTCGAGCCGAGGTCCATCCCGGCGAGGCAGATTTTGCTCGCTCCGAGCTCGTGCGCCATGAACGCAGCGCGGTCTCCATCGGTGAACCCTCCGAAGTTGTACAGCCTGCCGAATGGTTCCACCTGGGTCGTGCCGATGATGCGCTCCTTGAGCTTTGGGACTATCTTACGTATCTGTGCAATATTATCGCCGTGAGCGTGGACGACCACCCAAGAGCCCAGTTGCCAAGCATTGAGCTGGTCGGCGACGTTGCCATCAAAATCAGTGACAATGACTTCAGGGGTGCGGTAATCGAGCACGGCCGAGGTCGCGCCGTCTGCAGCTATCAATGTTTTATCTAAGAATCCGGCCCGTTCGAGTTTTTCAAGGTCGTCGTCGAGCGATGGACCAGCGCCGAGCGCGATGCACTCTTTTCCTTTGATCAAGCTCGTCAACTTTCTGATGTCGGACTTCGGCAGAAGATTGTTCAACGTTTTGGCTGTGGCTTCGTCAGCTTTTTTGTTTAGCCCCAACCTAGTCACGATTTTTTCATACCACGGATGCCAGAGTTCCCAGCGCATTTACTCAGCCCACCACTTCCAACGAGATTTCTTCTCCTCTATGATTGTAAGCTTTCCACGAGTGCTCGTTGTATGGGGCGGCGGTGATGATGTGCACTCGCCCGTGCTTTGCAAAAAGCGTGAGGTCTTCACCCGAGGGTGAGGCGTTGGGTGAGGGGTGACTGTGCACTGTGCCGCAGGCGGTTAGATCGATGGGCATCATGTGGAGTTTGAGCACGGCTGATCGGCCTGAGGAAATTGTACCGGGCAGCAGGAGCACTTCTTTGATCGTGTCTTCGATAGCGCGTAGCAACCCCGCGAATTCTTTGGGATGGCTTGAGTGGGAAGCACCTAGAATAAACTCCAGAGCTTCCTTGTCGATGCGGGAAATTTGTTTCATAGCTCAGCATTCACCCACGCTATGCTCAAATGAGTCTCCCATACGTGGTTTCATAAGAGGAGAGAACTTCCTGCCATGTTTCCTCGACGCTCGAGTAAATGTTGCTTTCGTACATGGAAATTCGGAAGAGGTTTCCAGTTGGATCGGCTAAGACCCAGCCTTCATTTTGGAGATACACCTTCGTCCAAGCGTGACCAACTATATACTTGTTGTCCGGCGTTATCCCCGCGATTTCGATGAACGGCGGAGATACGCGCTCAAAAATTAAGAATCCGTCCACGCGCTTAGCAGGTATCCCAGCTGTCCTAGCGAGAGCGAGGTAGAGATTGGCTTTGTCGAGGCACTTTCCCTGCCTTGTGTCGAGAACCTCCTCGGACGTGAACCAGCCGAGGGGAGGCGGTATAGGATACGTGATGTTTTCATAGACCCATCTGCAGAGGTTTTCGGCGAGCTTGTTGTCACCTACCATCTGGCGCATGTCTGACACTATTTGGTTCACCCTAGAAGTACCGGTGATGACGTACTGGGTGCCAAGCAAGAAGTACGCGTGGTTCGCTGGGATCTCAGCGCCGTCCCGAATCAAGTTGCCCACAGGCGCCGAAGCGAACACTAAATTGTCTGGCAATTCTCCGTGTTCGTTATAAAATGAGATGATCCTGAGAAACGTGAATAGGGCATCTCTGGACCGAAGGTTTCCGATGGCGCTGCTTATCGTACCTGGCGCTTTTCCTAACGATTCTATTTGGTCCCGGACCGCTCGTGCTAGAGCGACGTAGTTGTCCTTTATCAGCGTCTTCAGAAACGCATCCCATTCGCCGCTCTCGTTGTCAGGAGGAAGGACCGGGATTGGTTGGGCGCCTGAGAGGAGAGGAGCGCCGCTGTTTTCGGCCAAAATCACGACTTCTTTGGCGGAGTAGTACAACAATTGGTAGGGCGTAATGTTGAACTCCGACCCATCGAAGGATATTAAGTATTCGTTCATCTCCCAACCGAATTTCATGTTGATGGCTGCCCAGTTTGCGGAGCCCTCGAACCCATAGGTGAGTGGTATTCCGGCGTAGTCTATCGGATAAAATTGAGAGAGTTCCAAAAGCTCCTCAGGTGTAATCGTGATCAACTGTTGAGTGATCGTAGATTGGTCCTCTGTCACTATCGCTGGCCTCCCATCTATCTCTTGGATGTAGATGGTGGTGGTTCCAGTGGTTCCGCCGCCGTAATTGACGCTTTGCGTGCCAATGCTCAACAATTCATCTTCGTTTGTGATGTTCGCCCCGCTTGGCATGATGAACGATGTTCTTGCGGTGAGGTTGAGCTGGTAGTTCTGGGATGCCATATTGGAGAGCACGGAAAGGGTGCTTTGGAGGTCTTTCACGTCGTTTATGGATTCCCGCGCGTAGCTCTCGTTGTCCACGGGTTGGAACAGGATCCTCCACTTGTTTTCGTATCTGCCTGCGAAGTATGGAGTTCTCCAGCTCGTAATTATTTTGAACGTTTCGCCGGCGCTGAGTCCGGTGATATTGCAGCTGATATTTTCCATCTCCAAACCATATTTAGCATAAGAACTCTGCACGGCTGCTGAATACATCAGCTTTGCATTTTCTACCCCGATACCATGAACTGAAAAGCTGTTGAGCGTTCCACCCGTAATCGATATTCTCGCTTGATCCGCCAGATAGGATAGAGGGATTTCGTAGACCCACTGCCCAGCAGCGTTTCCATTTTCGTCTATGTAAAAGGTCGTGTACTGATTAATTTGAAAACTCGGCAGTTGTGGCTCTGCTTGGATGGCCAAATAAAGATAGACGCCGCCGATCGATATCGCAAGCACCAGCGTAATTAAGACGATAGCTTTCTTCATTTGCCGCACATCTTTACTCGTCAATCAATCATTTCAGGTTTTCCCTTATCTCTTTGGTAGCTTTGACGAGCACCTTGAGTTTGGCGATTGCTTCTTCCGTCGTGCGAGTCTTGAGCCCGCAGTCTGGGTCAATCCAGAGTTGCTCAGGCTTCAAAACTTCTAGCGCGCGCTGGATGCGTTTCTTCACGGTTTCGACGTCCTCGATCACGTGGGAGTGAACGTCGACCACGCCGAATGAGATGTCCTTTGTGAACGGGTGGTGCTTGAAAATTTCAACTAGGTCGAGCTCGCTGTTCGACATCTCCAAGTCGAAGTTATCGACGGGCAGCTTCAGCATGTCTGGATAGATGAACTCGAACGCGCCGTAACACGAGTGCGTGACGAAATAAGCGTTGACGCCTTTGGTTACGATGTTCATGACCTCGATTATGAAGTCGCTCAGCTCCTCTGGCCTCGCCGAGAGGGCGGGTTCGTCCACCTGAATTATCTTGGCCCCGGCGTCG